>Ga0210043_1002979_pt1 | contig 10453 bp, 11 predicted proteins | sample CryGeymet201501t_FD_183990 | JGI IMG/M metagenome (GOLD analysis project Ga0210043, IMG submission 183990) | Groundwater microbial communities from Crystal Geyser aquifers in Utah, USA - Crystal Geyser metaG 2015-01t (SPAdes) (version 2) | ecosystem: Environmental > Aquatic > Deep subsurface >... | reverse complement strand
TAACTATGTATGGTTCTTGATAACCATCATTATCAAGATCATACCAGCGATGTTGTTCAAGAAAAAGATGTGGGGTTTCATCATCTACATCAGAAGTCTTATCTGAAGTTGCCTGACCGAGTTCAGCAATATTAAACTTAATAAACGTTCCTGAAGTTATTCGCTCAACTATCTCATTATGGTATAGATAAATCTTATGTGTTACTCGTGGTGCTCTTTCAAGAGATTCAGCAAAATAATTAACTACTAAGTCATCTGCAAAGACAAGCTCAGAGACATTCTTTCGCTCGATAGAATCAAAGTAACTCTTCTTAAAAGCACAACCAATTGCTGGCAACGTAAAAAGCAGTTGATCTACGCCCTCCTCCCAACTGTCCATATGGCTAAGCAACTGAAATGACATGAACTCGCTGATTCGCTGAGCCTTTTCATACTTAGTTCCATCAGGATCATTACCTATTACTTTGCCCTGAACAACTTTATTACCCTTGATTAACTCTGGATATGCACGGCTAGCAAATTGTATACATGCATCTATGATCAGCGGATACTTGACATTTGCTACTACTTCGCCAGCATAAGTTTTTTTCTTAACATGCAGCTTAGCAAGATCAATGATTTGTTTATTAAGTGCTTCCCATTCAATTCGACTCGCTAGGTCTATCTTATAACCTTCAAGAGCCTTAGTCGTAATGTCTGCAATAACATCAGGAGATTGTTGATCCGCGATATTGCTTACCAGAACTATAGCTTCAGCACGCAAAACTTCTTTTTCTATTGCCCTGAGAGTTCCATCATCAAGCGGTTGAATTTGTTCTGCAAGGATTTCTTCCACAGGTTGCTCAGAGGCCCAGATAGGAACTTCTCCAGCTATATTAGACTGCTCTAGATCAATGGGATCGTTACTTGTTGGACTTTCTAGAAGTTCATCAGTTGAATTTATTGGGTATTCTAATGCCATAGCTTAATATCCTATAAAGTTAACTTCGGTGTGATTATTAATATTAGCTTCGGCAATTTTTATTTCTTCTATGAGTTTATTTCTATGCATTACAGGAAACCATTCTTTCTTACCTTTTACAGGTTGTGCATATATTTGAATATTATTTAAAATAATTTTTTCAGTTTCAAAAACATTAGGAAATAATTTACTCATATAAACATAGCTACAAGTATCAGTAGGTTTATCTTTATTATAATAATAAAGTCTAACTTGTTCGTCTGTTGTACAACCTATTTTAATCAATTCTGGAAAAGAAGAATCAAAAAGAATATACATAAATCCTTCAGGCAACCGTTTATCATCATCACGATATAGGCCAAAAGATTCTTCACATTTACGGCAAGTATGTCTGATAGATCCAGTAGGAGCAAATGTAATACGAAAAGCTTTTTTGCCCTTTACTTTTGTACAAACAATACAACGTCTTTGAGTATTCTTTTTTACATTATCAACTATTAATCTAATATTATTTGATTTCTTTGGTTTATTAATTTTTTTAGAAGTTTCACAATCTGGGCAAATTTTATTAGCTAATTTTTTCTTTTTATTAATAGTACAAAAATATTGTGTTACTCGGAATGACCTCAAAATAACCTCCTAGATTATTTATATGTTTTCCTAGAAAGAATAAAAATATGAGAGTCTGTCTAGGAGTCAGTAAAGGCCGCTAAGCCACCTCTCATAATATTACTTAATATCCTGTTACATAATTAGTTTCTGTTTCATTATAAATTTCTGAATCTTCCCAGGCAGCAAATTCCCAATAGGGAAGTGGAATAGCTCTGCTCAGGCCAGACATTACTAAGTATCTCATACAGTCCATCAAATGGTCACGATCTTTGACTATTTGACCTTTCTCATCCCGGCGATAGATACGGAACTCGGACAGCCAGTTAACCAATGATCCGAAGACTTTCAGTTGATTTGTTGCTAGCAGTTGCCAAGTTTTATAAAGACCAGATTCGACTGACTTGTTAGCATTAGTTATGTCAAGGCCAAGTGTTTGGTAAATCTCAAAGAGTTGCTTGCCATCTTCTTGTGATCGCCCATGCGCTGCGCTATCTATTACACCAGGAATCCAAACTCCGCGAGCTTTGATGCCTTCAGCATGGATTACTGGTTCAGCTTGACCTTGATAATATTCAGAGTATAGATATGTTATTCTGCTGGTTGGGTCTGTGGCCGCCCACAGGCAAGCAGTCTTCTTCCAGCCAACATCAAGGGCATAACAACGCTTCCAGTGATCTGGGATTGGAAAGTCTTGAACTACGATATTGCTCTCAAGAATCGGGTAGATTGCTCCAGCTCCGAGCTGTGGAACGCCTTTAGAACGTGCTTCTCGTTGATGTGGAGGAAGAGCAGCCCAGAGCTTTTCTTTTTGTGCATCAGTCAGGTGTGGCGCGTCATCCCAAGTAGCTTGAATAAGGAATCGGTTGCCTGACTGGACTTCTTCTACCTTACCTTCTGGCATGAACTGCAGGACTGTTTCTGTGAGTCCAGCCAGTGGTGTGAAGGTCAGCATAATTCGACCATTAGTTGTCATGGTTCGAGTCAAGCATTCTGTGTAGATATCCATCGGGCATTCTTCATCTAACCAGATAATATCTTGCTCGGTACCTTCGAATGACTTACGACCTTCAGCATATGATTTGATTTTGCATCTGGATAGACCACCTGAAATGTGACGTACTAGGATTGTGTCTATTGCATTAGGCACACCACCCGCACGAGGTGTTGTCTTAACTATGTACTTTTCTGGGATAAGACCAGTTCCTTGTTCTTCAGGAGTACCAACAAGTTTGAATTGGACAATGTCTCGTGCAGTGGTACTTGTAGTTCCGCAAGCCCAAGCAGTTATTGGCTGAGTAAACTTGTGCCCAATCCACCAATCAGGATAACGGCCTGTCAAGTGCAGGGTCATCTCGTATGCACCAATGCCTTCAGAATTATGTGTAACAATACCACCATCAATAATGAATGTATGGTCTGGATGACTTACTTCAATGCAAGTACATTCATCAATAGTGCTATTGAAAATTTTCTGTATAGTACGATTATTTGAATTTTGTTTATCAGAGTAACGAATACTTTTTCTAGCTAATCTAAAAGGACAAAAATTAAGTTTAACTGTAATAGTGTATGCTAATTGACAATTCTTTTTAGTTCCATCAGTAAGTTTATATGCTGTTTTCTTCTCTTTGATTATTACACGACCACCAAGAGAAATAACAAGCTGACAAAAATCATCTCGAAGTTTCGGTGATATTGTCGTATATGACATTGAATTATTTGTACTAATATATCCATCTGAATCCATTAAGCCAGCTAATAAATCACGACGCTGGGCAATTGATGAATGCAAATAATCAAAAGGAATAAACTTAGTTGCACTGTTTGTGCCAAGAAGACCAAGGTCTTTTAAGTACGTAGTGTATTCATTTGCTTCCTTACCAGCAGCTAATCCACCAAACTTAGATATACAATAACCATATGGACCTGATTCTTTAACAAGATTTAGAGTGGCTGGAATTGTTTTTGCTATATCACTTACAATTGATTCATCTTGAGTAGTGAAACGAACGCTTGTAGTAATACAACCATCACCAAGAAGTATTCCCATAAAATAAGGATCAATGTATAATGATGCTTCGTCAAGTTGCCAAGCAGCTCCTTGTGGTACAGCAGCACGCATTACTGATATTGGTTGATGGCCAGAATTTTCTATGATAGATAAAGTATTGCCTACTTTCCACTGATTATAAAATGGATTTGCCTGTCGCTTACCATGAGATTGTCTGTATGGAAAGCGAGACTTATATGGAAGATATTTCCAAAGATGTTCACCACAACAAATTATTTCATCGTTAGAGTCAAAAACTATTTTATAGAGTTGTTTCTTTCCTTGAGGATAAACACCAATTACATCAGTTAGTGATCCATCGGCAGCAATAACAATTTCACCAAGTTTTATATCTTCAATAGCTTTCCATCCACCTGGAGTAGCTACTTTTGTTCCATGTTTGAGAGCTTTGCCTACGCGATTGGCAGCCATGATGCAGCGCTCAGAAAAGTTTGTACCTGCTGCAAAGAAGGCCATGTGCTTCGGGTAATTATGACGACTAAGGTGGCCAGTTTCTGGATAGTATTGGATAATGCGGTTTTGCTTGATGCGAATGGACTTTTCTTTGAGCAGCTTTAAGTATTGTTCCTTTTGGTCGCGACTTAGCAGAGAAATATCCTCAAGAGGTTGATTAAGTGAGGGAACAATATTTTGGCTAAGTTCTTGCATTAAGATTAGGTTAGCTCAAAGTTATCTTACTTGAAAGATATTAGGTGGGATTTTAGATAATAAGGAAATGGATTCTTCCGACGTTGAGAAAGGAGAAATGGAGGAATCCAATTGCAGGTCAGTCTGATCATCTTCTTTATTGCTGTTTGTACAGAAATTAATAAGTTGATCGGAAGAATCCATATCGCTATCATCTACTTGATTGCTAGTTTGCTGAGGCTGTTCATTTATGAACGTAACTGGACCATCTAAGGAAGTTATTTCGACTTGTTGAGTTTCTTCATCAGGGAAAGTTAATTCTGGTGCTTGATCATCAGCTACTGGTAAAGATTCCTTGACTGGATCTTGCATGTATGTTTTGTTGATGCTTTGTTGCATTGCAGAGATTTCCGCGTCGATCTCTTGATCGGTCTTGGTCTGCATGGTCATGTCGATATGAAGTCGATCAGGTGCTTTGTAACCTGTACGATCGAGGACATCTTTGGCTGCAGTTAATTGTACTGAGTGAGGTGCCTTTTCGGCTGGATTCATTATGCGCTCGAGAACTGTCAGGGCACTAGAGTTTAGGCTGACAAGCTTTTTACGGACGTCTAATGTTGCTTCTTGAGCTTTGTCTTGGAGACCTTCGAGATATGCTTGGCCAAGTGGAGATCGAACGATTTGACTGACAGTGCAAGGAGTCATTTCAAGTCTCTCGGCAATTTCATTGTTCTTGTAGCCGGAGAAAACCATCTGGATGATGGTTCTATGCTGAGTTCGAAGTTCCTTGAGCATTGTTAGTTATTTGATTTTTGGGATTTAGTTTGAGTAATGATTAGTGCAAGTTAGTGCAAAAATGCAAGTTATTGCAGAGATGCAGGTATTGCGGAATTAATGGGCTTAGTAAAGAGTTTCTTCAATTCTCCCTTTTACCGTACTATATAGTTGTAAAAATTGCAAGGAAATTGTGCATATGTCCTGAAGATGCCATAATTACACCCAAAGCCGGCATTGTTGCCTGGCCTTGGTAATTTTTTGGCTTGCTGACTTAACTTTTAATATGTGGAGTTTTCTTGTTTGGGCTGGTGAACTTGCAGAAAGTAGGAAATTGTTCCCTAGTTGCCGGCATTTGGTATTTTGTCTTTTGTCTAACTCAATACAGAAAGGCATTATCTGTCACATGCGATCGAGGCATCGAGTCTATGCAAGTGTCATCTGGCCTTTAATTGTTCCCGCCTAGCCATGCATTACCAAGTATCAGGCAAAGTTAAGAACCTCAAATCAGCCAAGAACCTTAAACCATCAAATAAACATTAATCAGGCAAAACTATATCATTCAGTAATTTTTTTTATTTGGACAATAATTTGCAGGTACAAACATTGAACATCTTACACAGTTATCAGCTCACACAATATTTATATCTTCAAACTATTTTAAAATAAAACTTGACAGGATTTTCTACCGGTATTATTATTCGGTCATCATCGAGTAGAAACTGTAACCAGATAACAAACCTTGATTGGTTCGGCTTGGTTCATTTTACTTATTGACAAACTTTGAGATAGTTAGTAAGGTACTGGACAGGCTAGAAGTTAACGTACAACCTTAACTTTGCAGGAATATAAGAAGAAAACAATTAGAAAAATAAATCTTGACATAACCTGAACAAGTTATTAAACTGTTCAACATCATAGGGCGAAAATAGTTTTCGCTCACTAACACTATAAAAGGAAAATACCATGACTACTTCTACTGTGAAATTAAAGCTAGGTGTGTCACAAAAATTCTCGTTGGTACCGGCAGATGCATTGTGTCTACTAGTAGTAGACATCACTCCCCATGATTATGGGAATGGGCCCGGAAGAGTCCAAAAAGAAGAGGCAATCTGCGTGGACCGCGCGGATCAGGTGAGGAACTATCGCAGTGTGACAAATGTCACATTGTACAATCTCGGATCGTTGGTCCGAATATAGGTCTCCATACCTACATCCAGAATATCGGATGTAGGTATGATAATTTAAAATTTATTCTTAACCTACTGGACAAGACATATTAACTTGTCCAGTGAGATAGGAATAAGCCTATCAAAACTTTAAAGAATTTAAAGGAGATACTATCATGGCAGAATCAATTTACACCTTACTCGACAATCGTACCATTTTAACTCCCGTCAATGGAAAAGATTACAACCATTCCTTGCCATCCAAACTCTTTCCATCTTCCGAGCAATTTGAATCACCGGAAAAGCTGATTGCTTGGGCAAATGAGAATAATTATACTGCAAAACTGATTCAGAAAGGATTACAAAAAGGTATTATCGAAGTACGCGCAGCTTTCAAATCTTGCAAGAAAACCGAGATTTGGTCAAATGATTTGGGCGAAAAGAATCTTCAGGCGATGGAATGGAAAACTGTTAACCGTCCAGAATCAGGTATCAGTGACGAGAACAAAGCAATGAACATACTTGGCAAAATGTCAGCCGAGGAAATCGCAGCACTCATTGCCAAACTTGGAAAGTAACCTAACCTAGAAATAACCTTAACATTGCCGGATATGGTTAGCCTGACCTGTCCGGCATGGGAGAATATTATGCACAAAAAACTTTATCACGTTATAAATTGTTATGGAACAATAATTGCTAGTAGTTCAAACTATAATATTTGCTTACGGCATATCTATAAATTGGCAAAACGTGGCTATGGTAATATATCCGATTACCATATTAAACTTGCCTAACAAAACGTAATTTTCCTAACAACCTGCATTGATTGCTTGCCGATCTTTGCAGGTTTTTCTCGTTTTATGCCTTGCCGAGCTAATCAATTTTAACACAAAATGTGACCAATAAATGTTCTTTGTATCCAATTGATACTATTTGGCATCAAAAAACAAACAAATGTAACCATATGGCAACATAAAACAGGCACCAAACGATCATATTAAGGCATCAAAACACACACACAAAACACCAAAACAACACAGAAAATACCAAAAACAATATACAAATGGTGCCAAAATATCACACAAATGGTGCCAAAATACAAGGAGTAAAAAGAGAAAAGTGCAATGATTTTAATACTTTAAGTAATAGACAGGTTTACTTATGGTGCCAAGTGTGTATATATTGGCAGTCAATTGTAAACCCCACCCTCCTCTTAAAAGACCTTAAAGGAGGCAAAAGGAGGCAAAAAGATAAGTACTTGATATTATTAATTTTTTTTTTAAGTTGTTGTGTCCACAATGAGAACAGGGTGGGGTTTACAATTGATAGACAAACCGTACACAAATCACACACACCACCAAATATTTTCAATAATATCAACCACTTACCAAACAAATTTGGCATCAACTGGCATCAAAACAACCACCACCACACAATAAACCATTGACAAACCACAACAAAACGTGTTAACCTGACACCAATAGTCCACCCAAGCAAGCAAACTGAGCTTGTTAAACAACCAGGCAACCAAGCAACCATCAACAGGAGAATCTATCATGTCAAATCCAACCGTAAGTTTCCGAATTTCAGACTATCACCTAGCTCGTGGCCTCCGAGCAATCAGACTACTCGAACCAGATTGGCAACTAACCACACCATCAAATCTCATACGCACAATATTCAATGATTTCATAGCGAAATCAGAATATCATAATAATACTTCTCATAACATATCACCAAATCTTCTTAAAGAAATCATTCAATCTCGCACAAGACTCAGCCAAAAGTAAGCACAAAATAATCTACTCAACAATTTACTAAATTTAAAATAGGAGAATTAATCATGTCAAGCCCACACATATCATTTAGACTAAATCATTACCAGCTAGCAAAAGCATTACGCATCCTAGTAACTCTGGAACCAAACCAGCCAATAGCATCACTTAGTCAAGCAGCAAAACTAATAATCATTGACTGGACAGTGAAAAACGCAATCAATTCATCATTAATCACATCACAAGCAGACATAGAAGCCATCAAGTTAATCTGCAAAATACCTGCAGATCAAATAAATCCATATACAACCATTCAAACAATTATGGCTCAAGCACAACCAAAATCAGTACAATCAGGAAAACCAACCTGGCAAATTGAGCGCGACCTTGAAGATGAAAGACTCTTTCAAGAAATGCGTCGCGAATCATTAGCAAAACTAGCACAAGAAAAACAAAATCAATCTCAACTAAATACAAAAACAGACACAAAAATAGCCACAAAAACAGAACAAGACATAGACCTTGACAATCAAATCAAACTTGCATTTAAAGCATCAAACAGAACAATACCAAAAGCATCAGATTTTCACGATCCAAACATTACCGAATCATCCATATCAACCGTAACTGATTTCAGCCCTCCCAAGGACTGGATCAAGTAACTGTAACTAAAAAGCGGGTTGCCGGCCAAAACGTTTTGGGCATGATCCACGGCAACCCGCTCAAAAAGCCACAAAAACGGCCCGTCACGCCACGAACGCAATTTGCATGTACGTTCGGTCACCCTTCAACAAAATGGCCTTAAAACGCCTCCCAACAAAACACACCACCCGCCGACAAACCACGTCAAACCGCACCAACACAAACCACAAACACGTCATTTTTTCCTTGTTTTTCCCGTTGTACCGTGTTACTGTTCAACACGGACACAAAAAAACGTCCACCAAACACCACACCACAAAAACCACGTTACATCACACCACTATATAATAGGCCACCGAGCCAACAAAACTCAACCAAGGAAACCATCATGACACCAAAACAAAAACAGCTCAAACTAGCAGCAATTAAGCAACTCATAACTATCGCAAACTTTAAGCAAGATAGCTATGGAAACTATAAAAATCAGCTCAACGAAGTATCATATCGAATCAAGCTAAAATCAATCAACATCCGCATTGAGCACAAAGCACCAGAAAGCACCAATTGGAACAAAATCATCTCTCAACCAATCATTGCCATTGACCTTGAAAAACTCACCGCATGGCTTTCAAAATTCAAACCAACTAAAGAGGCCTAACATGAATCTAGGACTTTTCATCATCGCAACATGTACTGTAATCACAATAAACCTCCTTGCAGCACAGAACGATCAGGCAATCTTTGACCAGAATCAGCGACCATCAGATTACATGATGAAGTATAATTGTGAATCAGCTGAAAACATCAAGCTAATGTATCAAGACAAACTTTCAGATGAAGTAATAGCTAAAATCTGCCAGCATAAATTCTAACCTTATCAAAGGAATTTTGATATGACCAGATCAGAAGCACAAGAACTTCAGAAAATCAAAATGCAAATCAACACCTTAATCGACATTGAGGAAACAAAGCTCAGGCTTGCCTTGCAACTAGAGCAAGAACCATTCCAATTATTCAAGCTAGAACTCCTAGCCAACTTCAGGCCAAATGCATCTTTGCGACAAATCAATAATCAGCGCAAACTCAACCTTCAACCACAAGGAATCTAACCATGGAATCAATCAGAGAAATCTTAATGCGTCGCGACAACATGTCCGTCCAGGACGCAGAGAACCTAATAGCAGAAGCTCGAGAGCAATTTTACGAATACCTAGATTCAGGTGATCAGAACTCAGCATATAATATCTGCCAGGAATACTTCGGCCTAGAACCTGATTACATTGATGAACTTCTTTAATTAGCAAATTAAGAGAAATCAAAAGTCACCTGATTTCTCTTGGTGTACTAATTAATCAAATAACCTCAGCAGGGAGCCTAACCATGAAAGAACGTGAAAACATGCCACTCGTCAGTGCAGCAGCTCATAAACAGCTTAGCAACTTTCCAGACTATCACAAACAACCAACTAAGCAGCCAGAAAAACAATTACCAATTTTGAACACCTGCAAAACATGTGGGCAAATATACAACATCAAAGCAACTGAGCAAATCTTAACCACTTGCCCAACCATAGAAAACTTTGATTACTCAAACCTGTGCTTAAATTGCATAAAGGAAGCAAGCAGGGCAAGTAAAATATCGAAGCTCCCTCGCCTCAAAGAACTCAAAGAAACCCTGGACCGGATTAGCAAAGAACACCTAATCGCACATAATAAATACAAAGCCATATCAAAAGAGTTCAAAGCATTAGATACTCAAGAAAATCTAATTTCACACGAGCAACAAAAGATCAGCAGCAAAAAACCAGCAGCATCTAAAAAAC
>Ga0210043_1002976_pt1 | contig 10468 bp, 11 predicted proteins | sample CryGeymet201501t_FD_183990 | JGI IMG/M metagenome (GOLD analysis project Ga0210043, IMG submission 183990) | Groundwater microbial communities from Crystal Geyser aquifers in Utah, USA - Crystal Geyser metaG 2015-01t (SPAdes) (version 2) | ecosystem: Environmental > Aquatic > Deep subsurface >... | reverse complement strand
CCACAACATCAGAGGTGAGAGCAAAAGAGCGAAGCTGGTGTAGTGCAAACCAGAGGGTGTCATCAGGTGCAAGAGTTGAAGGTCTTTATGCAACTTCTTGGTTTTTCGACTTAAGCAGCTTTTGTCTCCCCAAACATAGGCGCGCGCCAGGTCTGTTTTCGACTCGATCGAACAGATGGGCTTGGCTTTTCGGGTAAAAGTTGATTTGGGTATGCTTAAAATAAGACCAATAAAGACTAGAAAAGTTAATAAAATTAAATATTTACTTTTATCCATGAGATTTGGGTTTCAAAGCAAAATCAAACCTTCAGGCCCTTAACTTATCGTTATGACGGGGCTATGTTGCACACAGACCTATATAAAGGATTAGTGTAGTGGCAACTTTTGAATCCCAACAATTAAAGCGCGATATTGAACGCTTTCTTGATGAAGATGATTTTTTTAAGCATCCGTTTTATTTTTCAAAACTTCCTCGCCAAGAAGTGACAGCGAATCTATTTATTAAAAGTGATTTGACTCTTGCCGGGACTCCCTGGTTTGAAGCGACTTTTGATTTCTTAGGACATCCGCTAAAAAGTTTAAAAGAATGGGAAGGACAGCAACTTAAAAAAGGCACGCAAATCCAATTGAATGACGGTATTCCTTTTGCTGTTGCATTAACGGCCGAACGAGTTGCACTTAACCTACTGCAGAGAGCTTCAGCGGTGGCGACACAAACGAAGAAATTTGTGGATATCGCTCAAAAATATAATATTAAAATTTTAGACACCAGAAAAACCACTCCAGGACTGCGCAACCTTGAAAAGTATGCGGTTGTTCAAGGGGGAGGTTTCAATCATCGCATGGGCCAAACCGATTTATGGATGATTAAGGATAATCACAAGAAATGTTTTGGTGGTGTTAAAGAAGCGATGGATTTCTTTCAGGAACTTCAAGCTTTTTACACACCGATTGAAGTTGAGATTCATGATCTCAAAGAATTAGATACGGCGATGAAACTTGGTGTTCGTCATATGATGTTGGACAATTTTTCACACGATCAATTAAAAGCCGCTTTGATGGTAAAACAACCTGGAGTGACTTATGAAATATCGGGTGGAGTAACATTAGAGAATTTAGAAAGTTATTGTTTGAAGGGAATCGATGCCATTAGTGTGGGAGCGCTCACACATAGTGCACCTTCTGTGGATATCTCTTTTAAATATGAGATTAAAAAATGAGTGGAACCAGTTACGAGTTTGATGTGCTGATTATTGGAACGGGAGTCGCAGGACTTTCTTGTGCCGCTACGCTGGCCGAAAAAGGTTTGCGTATCGGACTCGTCACTCGTGAAAAAGATCCCAAGATCACCAATACTTTTTGGGCCCAAGGTGGAATCATTTACACAAAAAATGATGAAACACTTGTCAGTGATATCCAAAAGGCGAGCGCTTATACTTCTTCAGAAGCCACGGCCCAAATGCTCTCTGATCGCGAAGGGAAAATTATTGATGATCTCTTGATCGCCAAAGCTCAAACGCAATTTGAACGCGATGAAGAAGGAAAGCTTAAATACACCAATGAAGCGGCCCATTCTCATTCTCGCATTCTCTTTAGAGGTGATTTCACAGGACGCGAGATTCAAGTGTCACTTCTCAATTATTTAAATAATCAAACGCGTTTTCCGAATGTTTCTATTTTGGCCGGTCATACTGCGATCGATCTTTTAACTCCTGTGCATCACGGGAAAAAAATTGAACAGCGCTATGAAGAGAACAAAGTGATTGGAGCTTATGTTTTTAATCAAGAGCGTGGCAAAGTGGTCAAGGTTATGGCCAAGAAAACGGTTCTCGCCACAGGTGGAATTGGAGCCTTGTATTTGCATCATTCCAATGCCGAAGGTGCGCGCGGTGATGGTCATGCCATGGCGAAACGGGCCGGAGCAACTTTGATAAATATGGAATTTATTCAATTTCATCCGACGACATTTTTCGATAAATCTTCTCATCGTCGTTTTTTAATTTCTGAAGCGATAAGAGGAGAAGGTGGAGTTTTATTAAATTCAAAAGGCGAAGCCTTTATGGGTAAGTATCACCCTGACCGTGAACTCGCTCCCAGAGATGTCGTTGCGCGCTCGATTGACGAAGAAATGATTGAGACTAAGCATGAATGCGTATATCTCGATATCACTCATAAAGATCCAAAGTGGATTCAAGATCGCTTTCCTACTATTTATCATCACTGTCTCGAAAAAGGCGTGGACATCACGGAACAGAAGATTCCCGTGGTGCCAGCGGCCCATTATACTTGTGGAGGAGTGAAAACTGATCTTCAGGGCAAGACAGATCTCAAGAATCTCTACGCCGTCGGCGAAGTCGCCTGTAACGGTCTTCACGGGGCCAATCGCTTGGCCTCCACTTCATTAGCGGAAGGTCTTACTTGGGGTGTGATTTCGGCCGAAAATATTTTGGAAGAAATAGGAGAGTGTGAACAGTATTCTTCTAACTTTATCAATGATTGGATTGAATCAACCGTTCCTGCTGATCTCGCTCTTATTCATCAAGACTGGCTAACTCTCAAACAGACCATGTGGAATTATGTAGGACTCACTCGCACATCAACTCGCTTAAAAAGAGCGCAGGCGATGTTTCGCGAACTCTATGATGAAATTCAAAAGTTTTATAAAGATGCTCGCTTGCACGATGAATTGATCGGTCTTCGCAATGCTGTCGAAGTGGCTTCATCTGTTCTAGGCGCCAGTCGCAGAAACCGAAATTCTATCGGCTGTTTTTATCGTAAAGACTAAAAAGAAGTAGGCCCAACTTACGTCAGGCCTGGGGGATGAGGATTGTGATGGGTCCAGTGGTCTCCATGACCATGCTCTGGAAAAGGTGGGAATGATCGTTTCTCAATAAGATTGGATTCGGCCAATAACTCCTTGAAACGATCAGCGGTTATTCTGCGCCGATTAAGCTATTTTAAATTTGTTAAAGAGAACCTGAAGCACGTTGTAGGTTTTTTCATCTCCTGCTACCGCGCCTTCATCTTCGATGGCGACTGAGGCATAGCAAGAGGCGAGAGAGTTGCCTTCTTTTTCGGAAAAGTAAGCCGTATGAGTATCAAGTGCACAAAACGAGAAAGTACACTTGGCCATAGGTGAAAAATCCCAGACCATAGAGTTGAATGAACATGCTCTAAAGTCACAATAATCAACATGCGAGAAAGAGAACTTACAATCGATGAACGTACAGTTGATAAAGGTACAGTTCTCAATTTTCGAACCAAAGAAAACACAAGACTTAAAGGTAACGCTCTTAAAGGTTGTGTAGGTTATGAGAGAGCCGGATAAGTTCAAATTCTCGAGAACGCGATTTTCGAGAGTTTCATTTTCAATGATCTCGTAGATCCCGTTTTCCAGACCAGCTTCGAGGTTGGTTTGGGTGTGTGTGTGGGTGTTTTCTGCGAAGCTGGCATTTAAGAATCTGGTGAGTGTTTTCATGTCCGTCCCCTTAAGTCCTGTGTTTGAAGCTTCCGTTTTGCGTTGCATCGTGAAGCTCAATTTCATCATACATTTCTTGACCAATTGCGTCAAGGAATAAAATTGCATTAAGAAATTAAATTTCATTCCGATAAGAATACTAAGGGGTTAGATCGCTCATGCAGTAATGCAAGCTGTTGAAATCTCGTAATAGGGAGGCCTTATGGCGGAATTTCATCGTGAAAAACTTGATTTCTTTTTGGGTGTCGTTCGTAAGTATCAGCAATTACGTGGAGTCCCCAATCAAAAGGATCTCAGCGAGCTGACCCAAATAGGGACCTCTACCCTCTCCAGGCTCTTCAATGCCCAGATTCAAGACTTAAATCCCCAGATGATTGCCAAGATCGTAGCGAAATTAAAGATTCCTAAGGCCGAAATTATCGATTTCGTCGAAGACGGCTATACTGACCAATTTTTAAGACTGGTGAATGCCTATATGGCGGAGAAAGATCCCGCCCCTCCAGTACAGAGTGCGCCCCAATCTGCCGATGAGGAGTTTGATGAGGCCATGGCCGGGGTTTTGAGTGGTGAAGATAGTTCTGCTCAAAAGACCGTAAAAGGTCATATCAATATAGGTGGTCGTTCCAGTTCAGTGGTTTATCAAGCTGAAGGAGGCTCTGCCGGACAACAGTTGATGGATAAATTGCGAACGTTGACCAGTAGACAAAAAGGTTTCTTGAATGACTTTATGAACCTGGATATGGATGGACGCGATTTGGTGGTGGATATTGGAAACAATATTATTCGCTATCTAAGACAAAAGGGAATTGAGTTTTGATTAAAAACGCATTCTTTATTTTCATTTTCCTTTCAGCAAATGCTTTTGCTGATCCGCAAACTATTGATGTTTATTTTCTCTCTCGTTCGCCGAGTGCTTTTCTTCAATACATTCTCCCTGGAACTTATCGCGCCATGGGATCTGTTGCCTTAAATACCGCCGAAGAAGAATCGAAATGTGTTGATATGGGTGACTTTTGTTTTGATCCGCAAATTGGCATGGTGGAAAACAGTACTTTTGTGACTGATAAAGACAAAGCGTATAAGCAACTCGACGAACCAGAAGCGGCCAATCCCGGTAAGATGATCAATGCTGTTGAAACCAATATGATCGATTGTGATAAAAATTATTACTTCGATATGTATTGTGGCAAAGGCATGCCGGTTAAAAGTAAAGAAGTGAAACTTGAAGTTTGGATTGATACTTCTGCCAGTATGAGAGGTGTTGACTACAATTCTCAAGATGGTTTCTGTGATCGCCGACGTTTTGTTTCCCAACTGCAAGATTCTTGTGGTGGGGGATCAAGCATGAGTGTTTCAGTCTTTGATACTGGGATCAAAGAATTTTCATCACTGTCTCAGTTGTGCGATTATCGAGGACTCAATGATGGTAAGCGCATGGTGGATTGGATACGTGGTACAACCACAAAACATCTCATCATCGTGACTGATGCCGAAGAATATAATAATGAATTTCGCGAATATCTCGATCATGTCAAGGCCAATATTCACGGAATCGGGGTCAAGCCCATGATGTCCGCAGCGCTTCTCGATGATCTCTCTAAAATTTCCAAGAAATGCCAGTAATCAGTGATTGAATTTCTCAATTCTCCGTGAAATAAACTCTATCAATGAAAGAATTATTTAAGTGGTCCTATGGGACCTACTATCATCTCCCTTGGAGGGTGAATCGCTCACTCTACGGAACTCTTGTGTCAGAGATCATGCTTCAACAAACAACTGTTTCTACAGTGCTCAATCATTATGAAAAATTTCTCAAACAATTTCCAAGTTTAAAAAGTTTAAGCAAAGCGAGTGAAGAAGAGATTGCGATAGCGTGGAAAGGTTTGGGTTATTACCGCCGAGCCCGTAATTTGCAAAAAGCTTGTCAGTATATCGTCAATGAATTGCAGGGAGAAATCCCACTAGACTATGATCACTTGATTGAGATTCCTGGAATTGGTCCCTATACCGCCAATGCCCTCATTGCCATTGGTGCTGATCAACGGGCATTGGCGATAGATGCCAATATCGAACGAGTGGTTTCCAGAATGTTTGCTCTAAAAGAAACTAAAGGGCTCAAGCTTCAGAAACAAATTGAAATTTTATTTCAAAGTAAAAAAATATTTCATAAGAAACCAACGATTGGGTGGCGAGGATTGAATGAATCCTTGATGGATTTGGGGCGAGTTTACTGTCAGGCCCGCAAGGCTCATTGCCAAATGTGCCCGGCCAAAAGTGAATGCCAAGTGTTCATACAAAAGCTTGATCCTCTCGAATTCCCAGTTCAAGGTGAAACGAAGAAACAAGCCTTTTTCGAGCTTAAGTTGCTGAGATTAGTTGTTCGTGATCGAAAGAAATTGCTGGTGACCCAAAGAGGTGAAGGCAAGTGGTTGGCTGGACAATTTGAAGTGCCGACCTTTGTTTTAGAATCCAATGATTCCAAGCTCTCCCAATACCCCAATGCCTCTGAAAAAGTGCTGCAAAAGTATGTAAGTTTTCCAAAGACTGTGTTCAAGAGTTCAATTACCAAATATAAAATAGAGAACCATGTTGTTGAAATTAATAAAGAGACATTTGCTCAATTAAAGAGGCTTTTTAAATTTAATGAAAATTCGCAATGGCTCGAAGAACCGATTGAAAAACAAAATATTACCACTGCAACGCTTAAAAGTATAAAGGCCTTAAAATGAAACTCATTATCATTGCTCTGCTTTTCTCAACTTCACTTTTTGCCAAAGAATTAAAAGTGATGACTTATAATCTTGGTCTGGCCCACACCTTTGTGAGTTATGCCGACGAGAGATTGCCAAAGCTTGCTGAGGCATTATCAAAGGCTGATGCCGATGTCATGTGCTTGCAAGAAGTCTGGGATAAAAAAGATCGCAAGGTAATCGCTAAAGCAGTTGAAGATAATTTCAATGACGTTTATCTGACAAAAATTAAAAATCTAAAATCAAAGCACGCGCCCACTTGTAGAATTGGTGATCTCTTTGGTGAAGGGAAATTTGTTTCTTGTATGAACACTCAGTGTAAAGGTCTCGATGGAGATGAGTTCACTGACTGTATCATCGACAAGTGCGGAGGTTCACTTCGCGCTTTGAAGGAAAGCAATCGTGAATGCGCGACTTCTCTTATGGCCCAAGTTGGAAAGAATCCTATTCTTTCGATGTTGAGACTTTTAAATCCTCTTAAAAAATCAACGTTGTTCGCCTACAAGGGAAGCAATGGCTTGATGCTTTTATCAAAACTTCCTTTGAAGAATAAAGAGTTGGTGGATTTTTCAGACATCTCAACGTTGAACAGAAGACAAGCTCTGAAAGCGCAAATTGAAACAGAAGGGAAGACGGTTGACGTTCTTTGTACTCACTTAACTTCTGATCTCGAAACGACAGTTCCTTATACTGGTGTTTTTGAAACTTGGGGTGAGGAGAATTTAGCTCAAATTGAAAGACTTAAAACGAAAACTCAAAATGCAGAACACCTCATCGTTATGGGTGATATGAATTGTTCAGTTCAATCTCCAACTTACTCAGGTGAACTTGAAGAAAATTGTCTGAAGTTGGGATTAAATTTAAATGACGTTTTACCGCAATTCGCCAAAGAGTGTACCTTTTGCGGCACAAACACTTTAAATGGCCCTGAAGTTAATGATACTCAAATTGATCACGTCTATGTGAGAGGTTTGACTCCGGTTGCCGCCAAAGTTGCCATGAAGGAGAAAGTTACTATTTCTCCAAAAGAAGGCGAGGTTCAAACCCATTTATCAGATCATTTTGCGATAGAAGCCATTCTTTCTCTTCCATAAGGTTGACATACCCTGTGTGATTTCTGACACTTATAGTGTCAGACATCAACAAGGAAGTTCACCATGCAGAAGGCCCTCCTTCTTTTATCATTAGTTGCTTTATTTACCTCATGTTCAAGCGTGAATCGTTCGCACTTAAATCAAGGAATAGATATTTCAATCGCCAGTCCGATGGATGCGCAGATTGACGTTGATCTCACTCGTAAACTGACTGGCTACGCTTCTGGTGGTTATCTCTTTCACCTTTTTAAAGTGAGCGGAGATAATAAGTACGCTGATGGTGTTACTTATAACGGTGACAATGGAGGCATTCTTTCTTTCATTTCAAAAATTGAATCAGTAAAAGCAGCAGCCGCTTATAATGCCATTCGCACTAGTGAATCTGAAGTTCTGGTTTCTCCTCAATATGTCATTGAAGAGAGCAATTGGAACCCATTCTATAAATTGATTAAAGTTAAAGTGACTGGATATCCAGGTCGTGTCGTCAGTATTAAAAATAATTTTAATAAGGCCCACTAAACTATGCTGAAGCAAGGAATTCTTCTCTTAACTTTGATCGCTTCGCTTAAACTTCAAGCGATGGACATCGATTCTAAGTTTGTTGGACGCGTTCTTGGTGTTTCTGATTCTAAGAAAACAGTCCTTATGAATAAAGGTCACGAATCAGGATTAAAAGAAGGGGACCACGCTATCATGTCTCTCGCCAGTGGAGCAGTTGCACGTGGCTTAGTGGCTAAGCTTTCACCTTCGCGTTCTGTTTGGTCCATTTATCGCTTTTACGATTCAGATAAGCTGATGGCCAACGTAGCCCTTACTGTTAAAATCACAGCTCCAGCTAAACTGACAGGTGATGAATCAAAAGCTTTGGGAGCACTTGCCGAAAATTACGGTGAGAAAACCAGTGAAGCTATCCCTGAAGACCAAGTTTCTTCTGGCCAAAAGAAAGAGCAAACCAAGCTTGCTCAAGGCTTTGATAGAAACGAAAAACTAGGTCAATTTGATAATTCTGATTATACCGCTTTAGATGACAATATGATTCCTCAGCCTCTTGATCCAGACCTCGACTGGGCTGCTCTAGACGGCAAGAAAGACCTCGACAAAGTTGACCCATCAATTGACTTTAGTAATTTGAAATAATCTTTCACAAAGCTAACAATTCACTGACAAACAAAATCGAAACTTCGCTTATTCTGAGACCAACCTGGAGGTCTTTATGATTAAGCCAATTTTGATTGTTCTTATGTTAATTGCATCTATAAAAATGGGATTTGCAAATGATCAATGCCATCAGAAAAATGATAAAAAGCAAATTCAATCAATTGAAAAGAATGTTGGACCTATAACTCAAATTAGAAACCCGCAAAGATAAAGAAACCTGAGAGAGAGTTTAAGCCGGATTCTGTCGAGAATCGTCATTCATCTAGTCTTACTATTACTAGTAAGCTCAAGCACCCTACCCGCTTAATTCGAGCTGGCCGCTCTAACTCCTCTTGCGAGAAGACATAAGCCTATTTGGATTTGCACCCCGGAGAGTTTACCTGTTTTCACTACAGCAGGTGTTCTTGCGAACTCAGGATTGGGCCGGCTTTCGCTACCCCCAACGCCTTCAAACCTCTGTACATTCTTTCTGTTGCACTTGTCCTCACCTCGCGGTGGACGGGCGTTACCCGCTACGGCGCCATGTGGTGTCCGGACTTTCCTCCCGCGGTTGCCCGCCGGCGACGATCCCTCTTTCTCAGGTTATTTAAACGTCTTTATGCATCACGAAAAGAGGTTAGTCAATCCGATCTCAATGTGTTAAAAATTGGCCCTGTTTAGAGGAGTTAACCATGAGATATCTATTACTCACTTTGCTTATTTTTTCATTAGAAGCAGAAGCGAATTTATCCCAATTGGCCCAAGATTATTTAGACAATGGTGTTGATGTTTTAGAGGCTAACAGCGGCAAACGAAAATCTCTCTTAGATGTTCAAGCTTTTCAAGTAACTCGTACTTGGAATCTCACAGCAAGTGGCACCAAACTCGATGCCAATTCGGAAAGTTCAACAACTTACACAGTTACGCCTTACGATAGTACCTCTTATTCTCTTGGTGTTGCAAAAGCCTTTGAATGGGGGGGGACTCTTTCTCTTACAAATTCTTTAACCAATGTAAAAACAAGTGCGTTAGAGAGAAGTGGTTTTTCTCAAGGACTGAGTTATTCTCAAGATCTTGGAAAAAACTTTTTTGGTTCGACATTCTTTAAAGACGTTGCCGTTTTGGAAAAAGCAAGTCGGGCCACTGAATATGCTCAAGATCAAAGAATTCAAGCAGGACTTATTGGTCTCGCAAATTCCTATACGAGTGCCCAGCTCAATAAATCATTGTTTGGTCTCCAAGGAGAAGCTGTCGAGCGTGCACAAAAAAGACTTGAATTAATTAAAGGCAGAGTTCGCGATGGTCTAAGAGAACAAGTAGATCTGATTCAAGCGCGCATTGCTTTGTTGAGCGCCGAAGAGCAGAAAAAAAGTTTTGCCATAGGGCTCTCTTCCTCAATGGAAAAAATGGCCAGTTATGTCCATCGCTCGGTTAAAGAAAGTGAAATCATTCCCTTTCAATTACTTGAGGACAAACGAGGTTTACCAGAAGGAGACATTTCAAACAATTTAACCATTCACGAACTTAAAGTGCGACTTGATCTTGTCGCCATCCAAAGAGAAAAAACAGATTTGAGCTATATTCCAGCGATTAACTTAACCGCAGCTGTAACTAATAATGATTTCGATGTTGCTCGCTCGGAAGCGATTTCAAAAGGAAAACTTGGAGAAGATCAAAAAGATGTGTCCGCAACTTTGTCATTAAGTTGGGCGATTGGAAATGCTCCACAGAAAATAGAAGATCAAAAAGTCGCCATTGATGAAAAACTCTCTCAAGCTAAATCAGAGAAGCTCACCGTTTCTTTGAATGAATCATCAAAAGAATTTGTAAAGCAAATCAAACTGCTCAATGAAACGGTGGAATCAAGTCGAAAAAGACTTAGCCTGGCAAAGAGTGCTCTTGATGAGTACACAAAACTTTACAAGCGTGGCAAAGCAGATCTTGACCAAGTTATTCGTGCTGAAGAAGATCTTATTTTAACAGAGAGATCTTTGGTGCAAAACATCTCG
>Ga0210043_1002974_pt1 | contig 10470 bp, 14 predicted proteins | sample CryGeymet201501t_FD_183990 | JGI IMG/M metagenome (GOLD analysis project Ga0210043, IMG submission 183990) | Groundwater microbial communities from Crystal Geyser aquifers in Utah, USA - Crystal Geyser metaG 2015-01t (SPAdes) (version 2) | ecosystem: Environmental > Aquatic > Deep subsurface >... | reverse complement strand
AACGTCGCCGCTGGAACTGCTGCTGCCCCGCGGCTGTACCCGGACAGTGAACATGGCACGAAGAAAGAGGGATATAGATGAACGGCAAACCGTACACAACGCGCGACTTACGGTGATGTTAGGGTATGGTCCGGCGAGTTGTCACAAACCACGCACATCACGGTCGAGTTGTCACAAAATACGCGTTCTATCTGCGATTTAAGCCCGCTAGTGGGGTTGTGACGCGAAGGTCGAGCATCGATGACCGACCCTAACAAACCGGTTTAGCGGCGATCGGTGCTGTCGGCGGGGGCAATCCGTGCAGGGATGCAAAAACCGCGCGACCTCTTCGGGCCTTTTTCAGTCCGTCCCGGTTGGCGGCCGGGACGGTCAACTTGTCGGCCTGGCACTGGGCCTGGCCTAATCGCCGAGCAGCGCGCATGTCTGCGCGCTGGGCGTAAGTTCAAACATCGCGAGCTGGCCGGCGGCGTCGGCCACGGCCGGGGATCGCTTCAGGCGGGCGGCGCGGGCGAGCTGTCGCTTCGCTTCGCGTTCCAGGACCTGGCGGTACATCGCGTGGTCGGCCGCGTCGTCGGCCAGGTAGGCCCCGCCCGTGCTGGTCTTGATGCACACGATCGGCAGCCCCTCGGCCTCCAGCACCCGCCGCAATTCGCGGCTCCGCCGGCGGATGGTCTCTCGCTTGGTGCCCGGCACGCCGGCAATCACGCCGAGCACGTAATCGTTGATCGGGCGCGGCAGCTCCGCGGTCCGCCGCCGTCGTCGTCGCGTCAGTGCCTCGATCGCACGGCGCTTGTGCTCGTCCGTGATCCACGAGAAGTTATCGCTCATGCGCCGACCTCGCTTTCAACATCCGGGGGTGGGGGTGGGGACGGGGACGGGGCTTCCGGGGGCGGGGCGTAGTAGTCGGCGGCGAGGATGAAGACGCTGTAGAGCAGGCCGGGGTATCGTCCGGCCAGACCGGCGGCGATCTTGTGGGCCTCGGCGGCCTCGACGAAAAACGGCCCGCCGCGCCAGTCGGGGCCGGTCCGCGCGACCACAGCCCCGGTCAAGATGCGCAGCTCCGCCGCCTCGGACTCGTTGCACCGGTGCGTCTCGACCATCGCCTTGTCGATCTCTGGCTGGGTCATGACTCGGATTCTCCGTCGGAGGTGAGGATCATTGCGTGGACACGGATGCGGCCGCCACGCATCGAGATTTCCCTCATCAAGCCTGCCATGAACGTCACGAGCGGGTCCGGCGTCACGCACGTCTCGCCGGTGGTCGGACGCGGCTTCGGTGACGCGGGCATCGGCACCGTGGCGGAAGCCGGTTCGGCGGGCGGTTGATCTGGCTTCGACGGCGCTTTGGGCGCGGCCTTCGCGGCCCTGCGGTAGTGCGTCGGCTTGGGCTTGCCGTCAGCAACCCACGTCTCGATGTCGATGCCCGGCACGGCCTTCTTCACATAGGACCAGCGCCGCTTGTCGTTCGGTGTCAGTTTGTCGTGGGTCTGTGCCGGCATATCAGTCTCCTGGTTGGGTTTGGGTCGGCTTCTGCGCGCACGCACGGGCGTGCCTGATTTGGCTTGGTCGGCGTCGAGCTGGTCGGCGTGATGTTGCGCCCAGGCCTCGCGCGGCTCGGGTCGGCCGGCGATCCGCCACCCCCGGTGACACGGCTCGCAGAACCCGCCCTCGGCGGCGAGGCGGCCACAACCCACCAGGCACGCGGTCCGACGTGGCGCCATCATGAGATCGTCAAACGACCGGTGCTCACGGTCCATCGCCTCGGGGTCGATGGCGTGGGGAACGCCCTCACTTTCCGGGGGGATCTCCACCAACTGGCCGAACTCGCAGTAGGCGCACTGCACCTGGACGCGCCGGCCCGCGCCGGTGCCCGCCCGCTCCTCGCGCGCACACGAGCCGCCGCACGCGGGGCACTTGATCCGCACAGCGTCGTCGGTGATGCGGGCGAGGGTCCGGGGGTCGAGTTGGAGTGTTAAGGGTGGCATCCGTGCCTTGTTAATGGCTGATTGCTAATTGCTGATTGCTGATGGCTGATGTTCCGATCCGTCGGGCATCGTTTGTTGCGTGCGACTACGCGGCGGGCGGGTGTTTGATCTTCAACACTTCGGTGAGCTGGTATCGCTTCGGCGTCTTCACCCAGTGGTCGTATTGCCCCCGCTCGATCTCTGCCTTCGTGGGGCAACGCTCGGTCCTGACCATCACGCTGCCGTCACGCGGGTCCTGCTTCGTGACCAGGCCATCGACGGCCACGTGCGATTGACCGGTACGCACCACCACGATCGACCCGGGCTTGACGATTGCGTGCTTCTTCATCTTTGCGTCCTCTGTGCCCCCGGGGGTCTGTGGTAAAACTTACGGGGCTTCCGGGGGGTTAATTCATCTGTCCCATGCGGTTCGCAAACTCGACCAGCGATTGATACTTCAGACTGCCGGGGAGGTTGGCCAGCGAATCGGCCAGGCCCCAATACCCGTTGTCATTCCACCAATCCAGGAGGTCAAACTCGATGTGCAGGTCCAGCCCGGCCTCGAACGCCGCGTCCAATACGTCACCCCTAAGCTCCGCGATGCGGGGGTCGGTCTGGCACCCCCGGAAAGTCTCGCCCAGCGATGCGCGTTTGAACGGGTCCCAGAAGTGCTGACCGCCCTCGTAGCTGATCGCGCGCTTGCCGTGCGCCGTGGCCCACCCGATCCCTTCTCGCTGGTACACCCCCTCCCGCGTCGTCCAGTTCTCGCGCGCGGCCGCGAAGGCCTGATCGATCGTCATCCCCTCGACCATCTGCGTGCGGTGGACGCTGAAGTACGTCGTGATCGCGACGGCGTCGTAATCCGCCCCCGCCCCCGGGAGCCGCTCGTGGACCTTCTGCGTGAACCAGGTGCCGTCCCGGGCGGTCTTGGTCTCCAGCACGCGGACGCAGTTCGGGTCCGCCGTGCGAGCGGCGGTGAAGGTCTGGCCGAGCCGCGAAGCCCAGTAGCTGAAAAACGCCAGGCCCGCGCCGCCGCCGGCGTCCACGCCGGTGATCCGCTTGACCTCGCGGTAGGGACCCAGCGACCCGTTCCACACCTCGTTGGCCCAGCTCACGTAGATGACCTGGTCTGCGTCTAGGATCGACCGAATCAGCGCGACCGCTTCGGTGACGAATCCGGGGGTCGCGTTGATCGGCGCGTTGAAGTAATAGTCCGCGCCGATGCGCTGGCATAACTCGGCCTGCCAGGTGAGGGCCTGCCGCCAGGTCTGCGTCGCGTAGAAGTGCGGCGCGTCGAGCGAATCGACTGCAGTCAGGTAGTCGTTGATCCGATTCGGATTCATAAACCGCGCGACGCCGGCCACGGGCTTGAGCAGCTCGTCATAGCCGGGGGCGGTCGGATCGTCAGGGTGATTCGTGCGCCCGACGAACCCAAGGTTGATGCCGATCGCCCCGGAAACAGGCGCGGGATCGGGGTCCCCCGGGTGTGGGGTGTCGGGGTCCGGGTCACTTCCAGGGGCATCCTGGTCATCCTGTTCCTCCTGTCCACGCCCCGCCTGCACTTCCTCTCGCAGCGCGTCGATCTGCGCCTGCTGGTCATCCAGCCGCGCCTCGATCGCGGATACGTCGGCCGTGCCACTGATCGGCACCGGCTGCGCGGCGGTGGGTAGGCAGGTGGACAGGATCGACACGATCGACACGATCCACGAACCTGATTTAAGGGGCCTTTGAGTGCTCGTCATAATCGTCTCCTTTGCGCTCTCTGCGCCTCTGCGGTTCGCTTTCGTTAAAACGGGATGTCCTGCTCAACGAGCGTCCGGTGCGGGCCGGGGCGGGGGACGCGAGGTGGAGGCGCAAGCGTCTTCGCCTTGGCCTTGGCCTTCAGCAAATCGATCACTCTGCTCGCCGTCGCGCGGTCGTTGAGCCGGTCGACGTCGTCCAGGCACTTGGCCCTGCCGCCGGTGGCTTTGTCGATCATGCCATTGAGATGTGGAGGCGCAAGCTCAAGCTCGCCGGCGAGCCGCTCGATCGTGTAGCGTTGGCGCTGGATGGCGTCGATCACTTTGGCTCGCCAGTAGCCCATATTCCATCGCGGCAGCGTGCCGCCACATTCCGGGGCGGCCTCGGCCGTCGCCATGTACATCTCGTAATCGTCGTCGTTCAGGCGCGGGCTCGTGCGTGTGAGTTTGCCCTGGTGCACCGCGCGGCCGCCCAGGCTCGACAGCACCATGTGTAGCTGCTGGTCGTTCCAGTCGGCGCTGCGGGCGGCGATCGCGGCGGCTTTGATCTGGGGTTTAGTCCACGCCATCAGCGGGCCTCCTGCAGGATGCGACGCCGCGCCTCGGCCTGACTCCGCAGACCCAGGTCCTTGAATTTGCGCTGCAATTCGCTGGTGTCCTCCGAGCCCAGCAGCTTGGCCGTGTCGGGGTCGGGCGCGCCGACCTGCAAATCCTCGGGGTCGGCCAAGTCCTCGACGAACGGGGCGGTTGACTTGCTGCACTGGACGTGGAACGGCGGGCCATCATTAGGCAGCGAATCGATCGACGGGTACTTGGGGTGATCGCCGGTTAGCGAGTAGACCTGGTCGAGGTACGCGGTGCAGAAGTTGTCGCTGATCCGGCCGACCACCTTGACCAGGCCGATGCCCTTGTCCGCCAGCCGGGCGTGGCGGGCTATCCGCGTGGCCTGGCGGGTTTTAGTCAGCGCTACCATGCGCGCGTACCGGCCGACCGCGAACGTGATCGGGTCGCCGTTCCTGTCGATGATGGTGACCTGCTTGCCGTGGACCAACTTAAGCGCCTCGCGCAACTCGCGGATGGCGTTGCCGGGGCGGCCCTCGATGACGCCGGCGGTGAGGATCGCGTTGACCTCGGCGTTGGTCACGCCGGTGGCGGCCATGCGGCGCAGCGCATTGGCTGCCTGACCGCGCATCGAGTCCGCAGCCTTGATAAGGTCGGTCACCGTGTCACGCGCCAATACTTCGGCGGCGCGGCGATCAACCACCGAGAACGTGCCACGCAGCGCGCTCCCCGGTTCCCGCACGCCGGCCCGCTCCGCCTGCCGGTCGGCGGTGGCGATGCCGCGTTGCATCGACGCATCCAGCGCCGTGCCCGTCCAGTCCGCGGCGATGCCACGCAGCCGTGCGACCTCGTCATCGACCTGGGCCAGGACCTGCGATGCGCGGGCCTGGTTGAACGCCTGCGCGTTGGCCGTCTTGCCGGGCGGGTCCAGGACGCGGTCGCGCAGACGCTTTGCCGACGCCTCGTAACGAGCGACCAGCTCGGCGACGAGGCGGGGGTCGGGCTTGTCGAAATCTCCTGCCAGCGGGACCGTCATAACGCCTTACGCATCTCCTTTTCGACGAACGGCTTGAGCTTGTGGGCCTTGCGCCGCATGGCCTTTTCGAGGTACTTGGATTCGCCCTGGTCGTGATGCGCCTCTAGCCTCTCGTGGACAGCGGCGGCGTAGTCGGTGTTGAAACCGATGACGGCGGTGATGCCCCCGCCCCCGCCCCCGCCCCCGGAAGACTGGGCCTTCTCGGCCACGGCTGACCTTTTCAGGGCGCCGGTCTCCACCGGCGCAAGGTCCTGGGCCTTGCCGACGACTTGTTCGGCGAACTGGTCGACGGCGAGCACGCCGGCGGCGAGCGCTCGGCGCCGGCCTTCGCCCTCCAGGCCCTGCAGGAATTGGGTGACGTTGAAGCTCATGCGGCGCCCCTTCTATAGACGCGCGGGCCGGAGCCCACACCGATGATCTTCACGGCCGTCGCGGCGCGGATGTACAGCGTGCCGTCGCTGGCCGGATTCGCGGCGGCGCATAGGAGGTCGATGATCTGCTGTTTGTTCGCGTCCGTGCGGGGCATGGGGATCAGTTAGTAGTGGGTGGTGAGTAGGTCCGGGGGACACTTCCGGGGGGGGTCAGGCGGTCATGGCGATACGCTCGTCGGGGTGCTCGACGGCGACGATCAACTTCGAGGCGCGGTCGGTGGTGAGGCTGCTCTGGATGGCGCGCTTAAGTAGCGGCACGTCGATCGTCGCGGCCTTCTCGATCTTGGCCAGGTACACCGCGTACTCCATCACCTGTACGCAGGTGCCCACGCCGCCGGCGTCGGCCAGGTGGCCGAGCTGACACAGCCAGCGCGCGGCCGTAGGGGTGATCTTGAGCTTGAAGCTTGCGAACATCTCGCGGATCTGCTCGACCGTATACAGCGGCTCACCGCCGCCGTGCTGGTCGAAGACTTCCATAAGGTCGGTGCAGGGGAAGATGCGCCGCCTGATCTGCGCGAGCGGTTCGTCCGTCGTCCTGGTCTGCTGGCGCGTCAGGTAGGCGACGAGGTCGCTGGTGCCGCACCAGAGCTGCGCCGCGTGGTCGGTGGCCTCGTAGATGTCCATCAGGTAATAAAACGGCCGGTCCTCCTTCGCGCCGCGGAGGTTGTGGACCTGGTCGATCATTAAGAGGTGCGACCGGCCCTTGAGGTGGTCGACCACACGCTGCATCCGCTGGGCGTTACTGCCCGAGTCCTGAAGACGCAACCCGCCGAGGATTTTCTTCAAGAGGCCCGTGGGGTTGGCGTCGGCTTTGTCGATGGTGATCAGCGTCGAGCGACGAGGACCCATCTCCTGGGCGATCGCGCGCAGCGCCGTGGTCTTGCCGATGCCGCTGGTCTGCGGGCCGTAGATCAGGCCCACCTTCTTCATGTCAAGGCAGTAGCCGGCGACGCCGTGGATGTACTGCGCGACGTTGGTCCAGACGAAACGGGTCTCCAGGGCGTTGTCGCGGCGCTGCTCCTCCTCGATCAGCCACTCCTCCAGGTGGATCGCGACCTCTCCCTCGTTGCCGCCGTAATTGCCGCTGCCCTTGAGGAACTCGCTGATCACACTCGCCGAGTAGCCCACGGCCTTGGCGATCGCCTTGCGGCTGATCTTGTTGGCGCGGCAGAACGCATCCACGTCCGCGGCGATGCGATCGATCTGTTCCTTCGTCACCGCCTTGGGGTCCGTCCCTTGGGCAATCATCCTTGAGGCTCCTCTGACCCGTGCCCGGTCGATCAGGGCATTGGTGGGCTTTGCGGGTTGGTCGTTCACGCGTCGGCCTCCTCGCCTCGGCGCACGTAGCTGAACACGGCGCGGCCCGGTGCCGCGTCCGCCGATTCCCTGGGCTTGTAAATGAACCGAGCCGGCGGGTCATCGCCTCCGGGGTCGCCGCCGACCGTCACGCCGTCACCCACGGCGCGGCGCAGCACGCGCGTCTGCTCGCGCGTGTACGCGGCGGCCTCTTGCAGCATCGGCCCGAACACGGGCTTGATGACCGGCCCCCCGCCCCCGGATGGGTCCGGCGGCGCGTGGGTCGGTGCCTGGCTCTCGGCCCGCGCGCGGGCGGCGCGCACGAGCCGGTCGGGCAGCGACTCCTTAAGCTGCTGCTGCGCGCGGGCGCCTTCGAGCATCTTCTTGCGCTGGCGGCGCTGGTCGCCGATCGCCACGCGCAGGTCCTGCGAGCTGGCGTTGGCGGGCACCTTCACGTTCGCGGGCGCGACGCAGAGGAACCGGTCCTTCTCGTCCCACACACTGACCAAGCCGATCCGTTGCGGGTTGATCCGCAGGTACACCTGCGACCCTAGCAGCTTGCAGATCTCGTTGGTCATTTGGCCGTAAAACAGTTTCTGGTACCGCACGCCCATCTTGGTCACGGCGACGGGGCCGACACGCTTTTGCGTGAGCAGTTCGAGCAGCTCGTCGGGGGCATCGCGACGCACCGCGAGCTTCGCGGCCCACGCCTCGTTCGGCGTGCAATCCATCGCGTCACCGGTGTGGATGCGGTTGTGATAGTCCGATTCAAGCCAACCCCGGAAATGCTCGATGAACTCGGCGAGCGTCGGCGCCTGCCGCAGACGGTCCCGCATCCCCTCGGGGCGCTCCTGGGGGTTCGACCCGCAATACGTCGGCCACAAACGCCCGGCCCGCTCCTCGTAGGTGCGGAAGAACCGCTCGATCGGCTTGCTCTGCGGGCGGTAGGGTATCGCCCGGATGTGCCGGATGCCCAGCGCGGCGTACATACCGCCGATCCGCTCCTGGTCGAACTGGACGCGGGCCTTCTTGGCGTTGCGGCGTTGCGCCTTCGTGGCGCCGGCGAGGGTCTGCGCGTCGAAGTCCTTGCCGTTGTCCGTGTAGCTGGACTCGGGCAGGCCGTGGCTGCGGAAGCCGTTGAGCAAGGCCTCCAGGATGGCCTCGGTGTCGGGGTCGGCGGCGCGGATCGTCCAGGCGACGATCTTCCGGGTGGCCATGTCCTCGAACGCCGTGAGCCACGGCCGGCGGTAGATCGGGACCAGTTCGCCGGTCTTTCGATCGACCTTCTCGCCGACTTTAACCCACACGTCGAAGACGTGATGGTCGCCGACCCACATCTCATTGGCCGCGAGCTGCGAGTAGTCGCGCTGGATCGACGGCTCGCATTGATCGACGAATGCCTTGAGCCCCTTGCGCTTGCGGACCCGCGTCGCGGTGTCGATCTTGCGGAGCTGCCGGCAGACGTGCCGGTAGGACGGGATCGGCCAGCCGTTTTCCTGCGCGACCATGCGTGCAATCTCGTAGCACACGCTGGCCCTGGGCTCGCCTAACCGCAGCCACACGCGGCGGACCTCCTGCATAAATGGACCCCCGGAAACCCCGGAATCCTCACCGCCGCTTCCGGGGTTTCCGGGGGCGGGGGCGGGGGGCGCCTTGCGTTCATCGATCAGGCCGGCGAAGCCGCAGGACTTGTATTCTTTTCGCCAGCGGTACAGGGTCCGCCTGTTCACATTGTGCATCGCGGCGATCGCGGCGGTGGCGTCTTCGCGCTTGCGGCCCGCCTGGATCGCCTGCGACATCGCCGATTCCCACGCGTCGAGGATGCGCTTGCGGGCGATCGCCTGCCTGCGCGCCGACGCGGGCAGGCTGCGCAGCACCTCGTCCGCCATGTGCAGATGCCCCCGGGGGCTTGAGCCTTGAGGCGTGGGGGTCAGGCGGGTTGTGAGGGCGAGGGCGGTCATGGGGGGGGGCAAATTTTGAAAGCAGGAAATTGGGAAAGCAGGAAATTAAAACAGGGGCCGGGGGTCAGGCGGCGACGTCGATGGGCTTGACCTCCTTGTCACCTTGTCTGCCGGTCACCTTGTCTCCTTCCTCGGGCAACGGCTTACAGGCCTCGTGGTCGGCGAGTTCCGGGGCCATGATGCAGGCGACGACGACGAAGGCGATGAACAAGGCGACGACGGAGGCGATGAGCAAGGCGACGATGATGGCTAGGATGTAGAGCATGGGAGTGGCTCCGGGGGTTGGTGGTTAGTGGTTGGTCCGATCCGGGTTTCAGCCACCGATGGACACCGATCAACACAGATCAAAATCCACATTTCTCTTGCATCGCATCCGTGTTCATCCGTGTTCATCCGTGGCTAACGATTCTTCTTCTCTGCGCTCTTCGCGCCTCTCTGCGGTTGAAACTTCCGGGGGCCCGGGGTTAAATCTGCTCGACGCCGCGCAGTTGCGGGTAGAGCTTGAGCGCCTGCTCGACCAGGCTGGGCTTGTGATTGATGACCAGCGAATCCTTCAGCGGCCGGCCGAACGGCGCGCCCTTGCCGTCGCACACCTGGTCCCACCACAGCAGTTGATCGCAGTGGTCGCAGAAGCTCATCCGGCTGACCTTGATCGGCACGCCGTCCTCGCGGTACTCGTAGCGGTAGTCCACGGCCACGGCGTGGGGCTTCTCGCAGCTTGCGCAGTAGACGCGCTGCGTTGTCGGGGCGCTGTCGCACTCGATCCGGTCGACCGTCTCCAGTGGCGCGATGCGCCGCTTGCCGCGGTGACGCTTGGCGCTAAAGTCGTGGCCGCGTTTAGTAGGCGTGAGGCTTGAGGCTTGAGGGGGTGAGGTTAGTTGCATAGCGGGGCTCCCTCCTGGGCAAAGAGCAGGCGTATCCAGCGATCGATACCTGGCGACCGGAACCGCACCGCTAAAGGCGCGCTCGGCTGCGGCGACGGATAGATCACCTGCGTGCGATCCATCCTCGCAAGCGGGAAGATGCCCGGGCCCTCGCCCAGAGCGATCACGTTGCGGTGGTACACGACGCGCTTGACGGCGAACGCCGACGTGAGCCTGCGGCGCTGCGGCGACCTGCGGCGTAATTGTGCGAAGAGTCGATCGAACGCGAGCCTCGAACCCGGTGACAGTTGGACGTTGATGGCCCGCTTGCTCATGCCGCACCCCCGGACCTGGGGAATCGCAACACATCTGCGCCCTGTGCGGTTTGATGCTCATCATCCGGGGGCGGGCAACTGAACGCGGCGTCGTCCAGCACGCGGCCGAGTGCATCGACGTTGAAACGCAACGCCTTGCAGTCGTTGACGCAATCGGCCAGCGCACTGACCGAGACAGGATTGAACCGCTGGCGCAGGATCGTCGCCAGGGCCGCGATCCCCTGGGTGATCTCGTTGACCTCGCGCATGGTCTGGTCACGCGTCATGCGCCACCCCCCCCAGAAG
>Ga0210043_1002963_pt1 | contig 10501 bp, 8 predicted proteins | sample CryGeymet201501t_FD_183990 | JGI IMG/M metagenome (GOLD analysis project Ga0210043, IMG submission 183990) | Groundwater microbial communities from Crystal Geyser aquifers in Utah, USA - Crystal Geyser metaG 2015-01t (SPAdes) (version 2) | ecosystem: Environmental > Aquatic > Deep subsurface >... | reverse complement strand
CTTGCGCTTGCATGCGCTGTACTATCTTCTCTAGTGTACGTACTTCCCTATCGTCTACTACTGCTCCTCCGGCTACGTTTACTTTTCCATTTTTTATTAGATCGAAACGCTTAAAGGTCTCTTTCATGCGCTCGTTAAATGGCGCGGGGTCTATTTTTTGCCCGCGTAGTTTGTCTTGTAGTTTTTCTATTCCCTTACTAAATGCGGTATCTCTTTTATTTTTTAGGTTTGCTGCCGCCGTGTTAGCCGCGTTCGCTACCTTAAATACCGTTTTCTCGTCTTTTACTGCGTTGTTTATTCCTTGTCGTGCTAGCTGTGGGTTTTCTATTGCGAAGTCTATAGCCTTTGTTGGCGCTCCGCTAAAGGTTAGCGCTAGTAGTTTTGCTCCTCCTCCTACTACTCTTGCTCCGGCTCGTAGGGCTTCTCCTGCTACTGGGAATGCGGCGCCGGTTAATAGTCCTACGGCTGCGCTACTTAGCATGCCCTGTATGTCTTTATCTTGTTCTGCGCCGCTTGCTACTCCGAAGCCTGCGCCTACTGTGGCTGCCCTGCCTACATTTGCTCCTATACTTCGTAGGTACGGTGCTGCGCCTTGCCCGCGTACTACTTTTTCTGCTATAGCCGGTATTTTAATTGCCTTGCTTCCTAGGTTTAATGTCTTACCTGCGAATGGTAGGGCTAGGTTACCGGCTGTTAGGGCTAGGCTTCCTAGTACTTCTTTATTACTTAGTCCTCCGGTTCCTACTTCTTCTATATCTGCTGCTCCTTGCTTACTTGCCTCTAGGCTGTCTTGTAGTACTCGCTCTAGTCGGCTAGTGTCTTCCCCTCTGGCTTTCTTTTCTTTAATACGTTCTAGTACCTTACTCTGGGTATCGCTTAGGTTTTCTAGGCTTTCCTCTAGTGGTTTTAGCCCTCCTGTTACGGTATTTATAGTGCGTCCTATGGCTTCGCCTCCTTTACTAATACCTAAAAAGTCCCCTACTTTTCGTATGGTTCCTTTTTGATCTTCTACCCGCGCTACTTCCTGTTGGCGTCCTACGGTACGCTTGTCGTTAAAGCCCTCTAGTTCGTGTCCTTGTTTTTGTAGTGCTGCTATAACCTCCTCCGGCTTTACTCCGGCTGGCGCGTTTTTTACTATCTCTGCTACTTTTTGTTTTGTTAGGTATGCCATAGGTCTATAGTGGTAAGCTATTAACGTAATCTAGTGCCGCGCTACTTGGTGTTACTCCGCTTGCGGTGGCTTCTGCCCCGAATAGCGCGTTATAGTTTTGGCTTCCTAGCTTCTGCTTAAAGAATACTTCTTGGTTACGGCTAAATAGGTTCTCTAGGCTATCTAGTTTAGCTGTGTTTAGTGTGTGGCTACGGTTAATGTCTGGGAATACGCTTTGGTATTCTTTACTTTCGCTTTCGGTAAATGCGGCTCCTGATACTGCCTGCCGGTACGCTTGTATCGCTAGTTTAATGTCGTTCTCTATACCGGCTAGCGTTGGGTCGCTAGTCTGTCCTAGTTTCTGTATTAGTTTCTCGTAACCTCCTCGTAGTACGTTTGTACTCCCTCCGGCGTCTATATAACGCTGTAGGCTTCCTCGTATGTCGTCTATTGCCCCTAGTGCTTCTTCTCGTCCTAGTAGTTTACGTCCGGTATCGGCGTCTGCTCCCTCCATAGCGGTTTGTAGTACTAGGCTTTTAGCTTCTTCTATGCGTCCTTGTCCTAGTAGGTCGTTAAAGGTACTTATAGCGAAGCCTCGCGCGTCTTTGCTTAGTCCTAGTACGCTTCGGTTAAATGCGTTTTGTATTTCCTCGCTAGTTCCTAGCGGTATGCTGGTAGTACCTCCTCCGGTACTTGTTGTACTCTTTAATGATAGCGCTCTGCTTGCCTCTGTAGCCTCCCTGTCTAGTATTCCCTCTAGGAACTCTGGTACGTTTCGTAGTCCCTTAGTCATTGTCTCGCGTTGTACTAGGCTCTCCTCGCGTTCTGCTTCGCTTAGTAGGTAATTTAGTTTATCGGCGTTAATGCTTCGGTCTAGCTCCGTGTCCTCTGCTATAAAGCCTATCTGTCGTTCTATTTCGTCTATGCCTTGGTCGTATAGGTCTAGTAGTTGGTTTTTTTGCTCTATGTCGTTATTTATATCTGCGAACGCTAGCTCTTGTAGGTTCTTTAGGCGCCCTGCGCGGGTACTTTGGCTTACCCATGGGTTGTTATTTAGATCGCCGGTAGCTTTAATAAGGTCGGCTCTTTTCTGGTTTATGCTTGCGTTTATTTCTTTAATCTGGCTCTTAACGTCGTTTAGCCCCGCTAGGTCGTATAGTTCGCGGTAGGTTTCTATCGTCTTTTTCTCTGGCTTGCTAAATGTCTCGTCTACTAGATCTGGTATACCTAGTTTATTTCGTATAGCCTCGCTTTCTGTGCGTGTTGGTGTGCCTTGTCCCTCTACTACGCTTAAATAGTCGTTTAGGCTTAGTCCTGCTTCTCCGGCTTTTCGTGCTAGGTCGGTTAATGCCCTGTCTGTTTCTGCGTCTCCTGTTTGTGGTACGTTTAGTCCCTCGGTTCCTGCTGCCTGTCCTCCTCCTGCCGGTGGGGTTCCGCCGGTTGGTATGGTAAGTGTAGCCCCTGCCTGTATGCGGTTAGGGTCTGCTATGCCGTTTGCCTGTGCTAGTGCTTGTACCGTCGTACCGTTTTGTGCGGCTATTTTTCCTAGGGTATCTCCTGCTTGTATGGTGTAGGTTCCTGCGCTCGTAGGTGTTGGTACGTTCGCTCCGGCTGGTGCTTGGTTTTCTGCCGTTTGTTTAGTAGCCTCTATCTGCGCTCCTATAGCGGCGTCTTGTACTGGTGTATTTGTAGGTGCCGCTGTGTTTGTTTGCGGTGTCGCTGGCTTTAGTGGTGTAGGTGTAGTTGGGTTTTGTGTAGCTTCTGTTGGTGGTGTAAAAAATGCGTCTGGTGTTACCGGCTTAAAAAAGTCCCCGAACGGCTTAAATAGGTCGTTCATGGTTACCGCTTTATTCGCTGCTTCTTGCTGTGCGTCCGGTACGCTAACGAAGCGCTTACTGTCTTTATTAAGCGGGTCGTAGTTTGGGTTTTTTACTAGTGTTGCCATAATTTTAATTTAACATGTATCGAAACTACCCCTCTTAGTACGTGGGTGTCCGCTGGTTTCTAAAAAGTCGGTATGTTCGAACATTTCCGCGTTTTCGGTGCGGTATCCTGCCTGCTCGTTACGTTGCTGGCTAAACGCTTCCCCTGCTAGGGTTAGTGCATCGTTTATTAGCTTCTTACCCTCGGCTCGGTAGGTTCCTCCGCGTTTACGGTAACATAGCCCTAGCGCGTAACTATGTATAGCTTCTTCTAGTAGCTGTTCGTTGTTAAATGGGTGTTCGTCGGTACTTCCGCTTAGGGTAGCCGGTATTTCGTGTCCCCATATTTCTAGGTATGCGCTCGCGGTAGGGCGTGGGTTTATGAATATCTGGCGTTTATGGTCGCTGTATAGTTTCTTGGTGCTGTTGGGGTAGTCTCTTTTATGTTTTAGGTACTCCTCCCATGTTATACGCTTATAGCGCTTCCCGTTGTATTCTAGGTAGTAAATACTGTCGGTTTTATAGTTTTCTGGGTAGTTCCAGTATTCGTCGGTTTCGTCTCCGGCTATAGTAAGTAACTGCCTGTCGCTTCCTTGGGTTTGCTGCCAGTTTTTTAGGTTACTTACGGCTTTAACCGCTCGGTTTATAAAGCGGTCTAGTATAGCGTAGTCGGTTGCGGGGTCGAAAAAACTATCTCCCGCGCTTACGCTTAGGTCGTCTAGTAGTGCTTGTCTGTGGTCGCCTAGGTTCATAGTAGTAGTCTTATTATATGTGTTATTGCATAGTTTGAAAAGCTAAAAACTGTGTATTACGTGCTTAATGCTACGTATAACCAGTCGTCTAGCTCCACGCTGTAAATATATAACCGCCTCGTAGTCGGGCTACTTAGGCTGTCGGTATATATTTTTACGCTCTGGTAAAAGTTTTTTGGCGCTACGGTTGGTATGCTTGTAACGGTTTCTATAAAGTCCTCTAGGTTTAATATGCTGTAGGGGTTGTTTGGTAGGGGCTTAGTGTTCCGGCTTGTATTAGTATTATGCTGCGGGTCTTGCCCCCTTATCTCTTGCTCTGTTTTTTTAACTTGTTGTTGTTCCATATTTTTATTCTCCGCTTTCGTAAAATACTACTACCCGCCTATAGCCTATATCGTCGTTGCTTCCGGTTATTTTTAGTTGGAAGTAGTCGGTATAAATGTTCGTGTCTATACGGGTTTCCGTTACTGTCTTACTGCTATAGCTTACGTTTCGTATGGTCGTACTATCTCCCTCGCTGTCTAGGCTAAATACGTTAAAGGCGCTCGTACCGGCTCCGTTAGTTTCTGTATGTAGTATTACTATTTTACGTATCCATACTTTGCTTCCGAAGTCTATTTTATTTGTTACTAACTCTCCGTATGTTCCGGCGTTGTCGTAGTCTATTTCTTTTAGTAACCCTCCGCTAGATCCGTCGCTATATGCTATTAGTAATTTATTGTCGCCTTTATAAATAAAGTTATTTATGTCTTGGCTGTTGGTACGGTTACTTGCTACCCTCCAAAATACCTTACCTTTACCTAGATCTCCGTACGCTAGTATCTCGGTACCGTCGCGTACTAGTAGCATGTCTTCCATGCTTCCTAGGTTGTGGCTATAAGTAGTCGCGCTACTTAATGTTTTTAGGTAGGTAATACCGTCGCCGTTAAAGTAACCTAGTTTATCTCCGTACGTTACGTATATAACGCCTCCTACGTTAATACTTCCCTCTATTTGGGCTTCTATTTTAATTTCTCGTATCCATTCTAGGTTTACGGTATCTATTATGTATATAAGCCCTCCGCCTCCTCCGGCGTGGCTGTAGTTTGCGGTTACTCCGCAAAACGCTATTAGGTGCTGTCCGTCTGGGTGTCTTCGTAGGCTCGTAATGTTTACGCTTGTAGGTAGGCTTATGGCGTTATATACCGTGGCGCTGTCGTCCCATGTGTGTATTTTATTTTTATCGCCTATGTAAAGGGTGTCCTCTACTGTTTCTAGTGGGTGCCGGTAACTGCTTTCTAGCGCTGCGTGGCTTCTTGTATTCGTCCACCAGTCGTGGTCTAGGGCGGTTAGGTCGCTTGCGGTTAGTCTTGCTATATCTGTACTACTTGTAGCGTATAGGTTTCCTCTAAATTGCTCCGTTTCGCTAGTACCTATTACGTAACTATTAGTACTGTCGGTTTGGCGCTTTGTTAGTGTGCTTCCGTTTAGTGTGTAAAATGCCCCGTCGTCGTCTAGTAGGTATACGTCGTTTCCTAAAAAGCCGCTATCGTATGTGCTTGCTATTACGTTACCGGTTAGGGTTGCTCCGCCGCGGTCTGTTTCGGTTTCGTTAAAATAAAGTACGCCTCTTTCTTTCGTTAGGTTTATGTCTTTAGTTAGCGGGCTAAAGCCTCGGTTAGGTATAGCGTTGCTCTCGCCCTCGCCTAGTATAAATGTATCTGCGTTTAATATAGTTAGGGGTGTCATAGGCTTATTTATTATCTAGGTACTTGTTGATCCATGTACCGGCTTTAGCTACGTATTTATTTTTCCATAGCATATTTACGCCGTTTAATAGTCCGTAGAGTCGTGCGCGTACGTTTACGCTCTCCGTAAAACTACGGGTAGCGGTTAGTACTTTTGCTAGGGTTGCGTTGGTGCTTACGCTATTTGTTATAGCTTTTCCGGTACTTCTCGCCACTGTTACGGCTACGGTTACGCTTTCCGTAAATACTTTGCTAAAGTCTTTTATAGTACTTATTACGGCGTTTACGGTTACGTTTTCTGTTAGTACTTTAGCGCTTATTTTTGCGGTAGCGGTTACGTTTGCGGTAACGCTTTCGGTAAAGCTCTTAACATAACTAAATACGTTGGTTATGGCGTCGTTTGCGGTAACGCTCTCGGTAATACTTCTCGTTAGATCGCGTACTATGTTCGCTGTCGCCGTAACGCTTTCGCTTACGTACTTAACGGTTATCTTAGCGCTGGCGGTTACTGTAGTAGTAACGCTTTCGGTTAGTGCCTTGTTTAGTATTAAGTCGGTTACGGCGCTTGCGGTAGCTGTTACGCTTTCTACTAGTGCTTTTCCTGTATTTAGTATTATTGTGGCTGCGGCGGTTATACTTTCTGTTAAGTTTTTACTCGTTTCTAGGTCGGTGTCGTCTGTTGCGTTTACGCTTTCGGTTAATTCCTGTGTGTAGGCGGTACCCCCCGCATACGGTATCCCCGCCCCCCCTGCGTATAGGTCTAGTACGTTGCCGTAGTCTAGTCCTGCGTTATAAATCGAAAGCTCGTCTATCCAGCCGTCGAAGTAGTTTGCTGGGTTTGCTACTGCGCCTACTGCAAATGCTGCTGTGCTGTCAAATATAGAGCTATCTACGGTAGCTGTACCTATTAAAATACCGTCTACATAAAAGTATGCGGTGCCTGAAAATACTCCCACCGCCACGTGATATGTTGTTGCGGTTGAAAACGAGAAAGATACTGAACCGTTTGTCTCTCCGCTCCCTGCTGACGATGTATCTAGGCGTATTGCTGTACTTGTAATAACTAGCCGGTATGAACGCTGGTTACCTGTAATAAGCCATTTTGAAGCTATTGTTCTGTCTCCTGATATACTCTCGCTATTTAGCCAACAGGCGATACCGATGTTTCCTGTTATAGAAAGTGAGGCATTGTCTGTTATTGACAAGTATTCGCTATTGTCCACTTCGAAGTCTGCCGCTAAATCCCACTTCCCCGTGGTGTTTCCCACTGTGTTGTTATCGGTTAGGTCGTTCGTACTGTGTGCACCCTCCCGTGTACCACTCACTTCGTCCATTGTCCACCACTCCACCATGTCTGCAATGTTTTGCATATCACTCCCCTGTGTTGGTGCTGTCCACGGTATTGTGGTGCTGAATACAGGGCTATTTGTTGCGGTAAGGTCGTTGCCGTTTCCGCTACTGTCGGTGTAGGCGTTGTTAAAGTTCCACTCTCCTTGTAGGTTTGCGTCCACTACGTTCTCGGTATGTGCGTCTGATACTATCTCTGCTTGTGAACGTATATCACTGAATACTCGGACATCTTTTACCAGACCATCGGAGTATTTTTCCAAAGTTCCATTGGATAATCCAACGCCGATATTAAAATCAAGAGCATTTGTACCAAGAGATGTAGCGTTGCTAAATACCGTACTTACGTTAAGAGAACGTCCGTTTACGTACAAAGAACCAGTTGCTCCTGAAATATCAACAGCACATGCAACGTGATACCAAATACCCGTAGCGAGGGAAGCGTTTGTTGATAAAATCTGTGTTTGGTTTGCAGAACCGTCCTCATACTGAACAATAAGTTCTCCGCCAGATGTGGTTCCGAAAAGATACCCACCACTACCAGTATCAGTATCAGTCTTAGATACAATTCTTCCCTCCAAGGACTCTAATTTAATCCAAGCCTCAAAAGAAAAATCAGTAGTCAAACCAAGCCCTGTTTGAGCAGCGTTAGTGATACTCGCTGTCTGCGAGCTACTTGCCTCTAGGTCTAGTGAGTGGGTTTGCATAATACTTTTAGGTGCTTAGCGCTCCTACTCTAGCCCTCTAGTTTCCTAAAGGGCTATATGTAGGCTAACTAAAGTCTACGTCTATCGTTACCTGTAGGCTGTCCCCGTTCGCTACGTTTACCGCCGTAAATACTTGTCGGTTAAGTAGTGTTCCGGTACTTGCCGCGTTTAGTACTCCTGCTTCTGTTACGGCGAAACTGCTCGTAAAGTTAAAGGTTAGTACGTGTCGCGCGGTATCGTTAGTAACTGTAGTGGTGGTTCGGCTTGCCGTTGCGCTTGCTCGCTCTCCTCCCCCTGTCGTGATCTCCGTCTCTAGGGTTGTGTTCCCTGCGGCTGCTGCGGTTGTACCGGTACCTATCGCTATGTAGGTAAAGGCTGCCTCGCTGCCCGCGCCGTTCGTACGGCTTGCTAGCCCTGCTAGTCCCGCGTTTGTAACTAGGTTAGCTCCGCGTAGCTGGTACGTGCTGTAGCCCGTAATAAAGGGTATCTGTACTCCGTACGCCGCTATTTTGTTTAGTAGTCCGTCTTTAACGTAGCTACTTATAACGGTGCCGTTTCTGTCTACTACCTTTGCTACCGGTTCCTTTACGTATGTACGCGCTAGCTTCATTAGTAGGTTACCTAGGCTGTTGTTCTGCCATAGCCGCTTAGCGTTTCCGTTTTTGTCGTAAACGCGGTATGTCATGTTTTCGCCTAGCCCTACTTTTGCTGCTTTTGCTAGTGTTCTCATGGTGTGTATACGTTAGTGCTAATAATAGTAGGCGGTTAAACCTGTAAGCCTTGTACGGCTTCTATAGTTTCTTCCGCGCCCGCTTCCTGCTCGTCTAGGGTTGCTTGCGTTACCGCTTGCTCCTTTTCTAGCTCGTAGGTTTTAACTAGTTGCTTTAAGTCCTTTTCTACTTCTTTAGGCGTAGTCCCGTATGGGTATCCGCGCTTATAAGTTTTCTTGGTCTTGCCGTCTACTAGTTGTATTTCTACGTCTAGGAAGCGCTCGCCGGTTTTAACTATAGTTTCCTTGGTAGCTTTAACTACTGTCGCGGTTACCTCGGTTTTTCCTTTTTTACTCATAGTGTAAGTAAGGTTAGCTAATAAACTGGCTCGCTTCCCTAGCGCTAAAGCGGCGTTAGCCGCTTAGCGTGTTGGGTTAGGCTGTGAAGCGTAGGGTCGCTAGCGCTTTGCGGCGCTCGTCTACTACTTTAGCTCCGTATACGTTTAGTCCTTTGTAGGCGTCTCCGAAGTTACCTTGTAGGTCTTCTATACCTGTCTTTACGAACGCCATAGCGAACGTAATAGCCGATATATGCCCTGCTACTGCCCAGTAGCCGTTGGTGTTGTCTCCGTCTAGCTGCTCGTTCTCGTAAAGATCGAAGCCTGCTATACGTGTTACGTAACCATTCTTAATCTTGTCGGTGTCGCTTTCGGTGTCGCGGGTTACTACGCCTGCCTGTAGTAGCTTGTTCATGTACAAGCTGTTTACTACTGCATAACGGTTAGCCTTAGGTACCTTAGCTGTATCTAGCTTTGTTTTAAGGTCTAGTAGGCTACTGTACGCGTTGGTGCTAGTAATCGCTCGCGCGGTGTTCGCTTCTATCTCGTACGCTGTACCTCCTGCTATTGCCCCTCCTGTGTACGCGCTAGTTTCGTCGTCCTTGTCGTCTTCTATAACTATCGCTGTGGTACTGGTAAAGGTCTTAATTCGGTACCATACGCTGTGTCCTACTGCCTTAAAGCCTAGTCCCACCATTCCGCTAGTAAAGGTAGTACCTGATCCTGCTACGGCTCCTGTACCTGTAGTAACGGTTACGGTTCCTGTGTCGTATACCGTACCTACTCGGTTACCGCTAGCTGCGTCGCTTTTACCTATCTCTAGTACGTAGGTATCTACTGCTTCCTGTAGCTGCCCTGCCTTTTCTACCATTAGGGTACTTTCTGGGTCTTCTACGTAGCTCTTAAAGCGGTCTAGGCTCTTGATCTTGAAGTAGTACGCCTTTTGCTGGTCGGTTGTAAGGGTACCCTCGCTCTCGGTAACGGTACCTAGTGTTAGGTCGCTACCTGTGTAGTCCTGTAGCCCCTCGCTTTCGCTAAAGGTTAATACATTTAGCTTACTTGCTTTGTCCTTAATCTCTCCCTCGTACTCGTCGTTAGTAATCTTAGGGGTTACTGCCATTTCGAAGTACTTCTCTATGGCTTTGCTAGCGAACTTCTCCGCTAGGTTTGTTGCGTGTGCGCTCATATTGTTAATGTTAAGTAATTGTTAATCTCTACTACTTACCATTACTCGCGCTGGGGATCTAGTCTACTATTTGTAGTTTTTTCTGGCTTACTAATTTGTTGTAGCGTCGTGGGTCTCCCTTACGTAATCGTTCCGCTTCTTCTTGTGTTACTTCTAGCTTGTCGCCCGTCTGCTTACCTATAGTGCCTGCGCCGTGTGTTCCTCCCTCCATTCCCTCTGGGGTATTTTCCTCTGGGTTTGGTGCGTCTGTACCGGCTTTAGCCTTTTCCCGCGTTTTTTGCAGTATAAAGCTATCTGCTAGTAGGTTTAGGTCTTTTTTAAGGTTTTCCTCCTTATAAATAAAGGTTCTAAACTCCTCCTCATGCTCGCCTAGTAGTTCGTAACCCTCTTGGGTTTTAAGGTTTGCTAGCTGGGTATCCGTCGTGTACTTATCGTGCATTTCGGCTACCATGCGTAGCGCCTTAGGTAACTGTTGTATGTTCTTAATTACCTCTTTCTCCTGTGGGCTTAGCATGGGGTAACTAGGGAATGCGCTCTCTAGTTCCTCCTCGCTTAGTTCTGGTAAGTCTGCGCGTTCGGGTTCTGTAGGTTGGGTTGGTGCGGGGTCTGCTCCCTCTGCGCCGTCCTCTGGTTTCTTTCCGGTCTTCGGGTCTATCCCGTTAG
>Ga0210043_1002962_pt1 | contig 10502 bp, 14 predicted proteins | sample CryGeymet201501t_FD_183990 | JGI IMG/M metagenome (GOLD analysis project Ga0210043, IMG submission 183990) | Groundwater microbial communities from Crystal Geyser aquifers in Utah, USA - Crystal Geyser metaG 2015-01t (SPAdes) (version 2) | ecosystem: Environmental > Aquatic > Deep subsurface >... | reverse complement strand
TGATGAGGCGTCCGCCCTGGCCATGCAACGCTATGACGAGTTCCGCCTGAAACAGAACGAGGCCAATCAGCGCAAGGATGACGAGGCGCGGGCCGAGGCCGAATTGCAGGACCGTATTGCCGACAGTATTTCACGCGGCCTCGAAGAGGGCATCCGTTCGGATAATTGGGGCCAAGCTTTCCGGGGAATCCTTGCCAGCGCGACAACCAGCGCCCTCAGCGAGGCCATTGACGATCTTGCCGGCGCCCTTGTCGGCCTGTTCAAGTCGGCATTCTCCGGGGTTAACCTTGGCGGCAGCGGTGGTGGCATCGGCTCAATATTCGGATCACTGTTCGGCGGCGGTCGCGCAAGTGGCGGGTCCGTCAGGGCCGGGATGCGCTACATGGTAAGCGAGCAAGGCCCGGAGATGTTTGTGCCGACCGTGCCCGGCATGGTGGTGCCGCGCTTTGAGGGTCCATCGTCTGCGGCGCTGAATGGCGTGGGCGGCGGGTCACAGATTTCCGTGACAGCGCCGTTCATCGTGCAAGGGTCAATCACCGAGGACGTTCTGCCGCGTGTGCAGGCCATGATTGCCGAACAGTCTAGACAGCTGCCCCGGATCATTGATAGTCAGGTTAGGGATTCAACGCGGCGGGGGCGTTATTCATGAGCGCGGGCGAAATTTTCCTTACGGACAGGCTCAAGGATTGCAGCTGGTCACTGATGCACCGCCAGTCCGCGCCGTTCGCGCGTCAGACAGGGCAGGTCATCGTGTACGGGTCCGCGTTCTGGAATGCCAGCTTTCGCTATGAGAACCTGTCCGAGACGGGCCTGCGCGCCCTGTCGGCATGGATCGCCCGGCGCGAAGGCGCCCGCAACTCATTCACGGCCTACAGGCCCACACGGCGGGTTCCGGCAAGTGGGCTTTCCAGCAATTCCGGCATTGGCATCAGTGCCATCAGCACGGCGGCTAGCACGATTTCCCTGAGCGGGCTTGGCAGCAATGCCATGATTGCGGGCGACATGGTGGGCTATTACACCGCCGCGCTCGGCTATTATTGCGGCGAGGTTGTCAGCGTGGGCAGCCTGTCTGCCGGAGCGCAGACCGTCACGGTCAGCCCGGCGCCGGTTGCGGTCCATGGCTCAACGCCCAATGTCCGCGTTGTCGATGCGCTCGCAGAGTTCCAGATCGAGGGCCAGCCAACCATCAGCGAGCCGCATGACCTGCGCTATGCCGTTTCGTTCTCGGCGCGGCAGGTGGAGCGCGCCTGATGCCATTGCCGCTCACCACAGACGCTCGCAACGCCCTGAACGCCCGCGAGGTGGCCATTGCATGGCTGCTCGACCTCTACACCGACGAGGGCACCCTGCGCTGCTGGGACAAGGGCATTCCGATCACCTATGGCGGGGACGCTTATGAGGCCCTGTCAGACCGCTGGCGCGTCGATGGCGAAATCCGGCTCGGCGCTGACCTTGCCGCTGAACCCCTGACGCTGGTATTCGATGGCGCGCCCCAGAGCGACGACACGTCATTCGTCGGCCGCCTCGTGGATCGCGCATGGCACCAGCGGCGGATGCGGCTGCGCGGCCTGCTGCTGGACACGTCATCGAATTTCACCACGGCCATCGGCATCCACATGGAATGGAATGGCTGGATGGACACGCTCCAGACCAGTGACGCGCCCGGCCAGCCTGCCAGCATCGTGTTATCGTGCGAGGGGGGAATTCTTCGCGCGCTGGATCGCAACCTGACGACCTGCACGGACACGGACCAGAAACGGCGCCTGTCCACTGACCAGTTTTTCCGCAACGTCGCGCTGAAGCCCTCCCAGGATGTGCCTTTCGGTACAACATGGGCGAACATCCCCGGCGGTCAGGGAGGTGGCGGCAGCAGTGGCGGGTCATTCGGTGGCAGCAATGGGCGCGGAGGCCAGAGATTTTAATGGAACGCACACAGGGCTGGGAGCAACGCCTTAATGCAATGATGACGGGCGCGATCAATACCCCGCACGAATGGGGTGTGCATGACTGCGTGACCTTTGCCGCTGATGCGGTGGAGGCCATGACGGGCGTTGACCCGATTGCGGACCTGCGCGGCGAATGGGCAGGCCCATTGTCGGCGCGGCGCCTGCTAACGGATGAGGGCGTTGACACGATAGGCGACATGGCGGCCAAGCGCCTGCCGGAAATCCCGGTTTCCATGGCCCGGCGCGGTGACATCGTATTTTGCGACAGTGACGAGGGCGGCTTCCTCGGCGTGATGCAGGGCCGGTCGATTGTCGGTCCTGCCGGGATTGGCCTTGTCCATGTGCCCGTCAACCAGGCGCTCCGGGCTTTCAGGGTGGGCGTGTAATGCCGCAGGCTGTTGTTGCCGCACAGGCATTTATCTACGGTTCGGTTGGAACGGCTGCTGCTGCCGCTGGGGCCAGCTCTGCGACGGCGGCAGCCATTGCCACGGCGGCTGTCACGACTGCCACGGCTGCGGCCAATGTCGCCCTCATGGCGGGCATCAATGCCGTGGTTGCGAACCAGAACAAGCCACGGCCGCAAGGCGGGCTGATCCGGCTCACGGTCAACCCGGACGAGCCGCGCCGCCTGCAAATCGGCAAGCGGATGAATGGCGGCGTTCTCGTTGACTGGTACGTCACGGGGTCGAAAAACCAGAACCTGTTCATGGTCGTCTATCTCGGTGAAGGCCCGATGGGCAACATCACCAAGGTCTATGGCGGCGGCCGCGTGGTCTATTCCTCGACCATCAGCCACGGGGTCCGCACCGTCATCCCGAACTACCGTTCCGGCGGCGACCGGCTCTGGATCACGTATTACGATGGCAGGGTTGGCCAGACGGCAGACAGTTACCTTGTCGGCAAGGGGCTTGGCTGGAACTCAAATTGCGTCGGCACGGGCTGTGCTTATGCCGTCATCGAGGCGCAGTGGGACAGCGACAACATGACCAGCCCGCCGCAGATTTCGTTCGAGATCGAGGGCGCCAAACTCTATGACCGCCGCCTAGACACCACGGCGGGCGGTTCAGGCGCGCACCGGCTCACCAATCCAGCTACATGGGCCGCGTCCGACAATCCTGCCGTTGCGCTCGATCACTACCTGCTGGGGCGTTACAATGGCGACGTTAAGACGTTCGGGGTGGGCCTGCCTGCTGCGGATGTTCCCTATGCCGATTTTGCCGCGCTCGCGAACCTCAATGATGAGAGCGTTACGCTGTCATATGGCGGCACTCAAAAACGATACGTTGCCAACGGGTTCCTGTTTGCCGACCGGACATTTTCGGACACGATCAAGGACCTGTGTCGCGCCATGAATGCCCGGCCTGCTGATTTCGGCGGGCGTATCGGGATCATTGACGGCGAGGAAAAAACGCCCGTCCTGACCATCGCTGATGAGGACGTCATCGAGGCGGTGCCGGAACAGTACCTGCCAAAGCGCACATGGGGCGATCTCGTCAACGTGGTGCACGGGGTCTACCAGTCGCCCGCGCAGAATTACCAGGCCATCGGATATCCGCGTGTTGAGAATGCGTCATGGCTCACGCTGGACGGCGGAACGGCCAAGGAGGCCACGCTAGACCTTGAGATGGAGACCAATGCCGAACGCGCCCAGCGGCTCGCGTGGCTCTATGCCAAGCGGGAACGCAGGCAGGCGCGGTTGAGCGGGGCCTATGCCCTGCGCTGCATCGAGCTGGAACAGGGTGACTGGTTTATCCGGTCGGGCGGCATCTTTGGCGCTGGCAAGACGTTCGAGGTCATCGACCGGGTGCTTGACCCGCGCACGATGACGGTTTCGATTTCGGCGTTTGAGGTCGATGCGTCGGACACGGCATGGACCACCGATATTCCGGTCGATGCGCCGCCGGACGCGATCAGCAGCACGGACGCGCTACAGACCATGGAAGTGCCGGCGCTCACTGTGACGGGTGTGACGCTTTCGGGCACGGCGGCAGAGATTCCGGCCATCCGGGTGCAGTGGACCGCGCCGACCGATCCGCGTGTGAGGCAAATCGTGATCGAGGCCGTACCGCAGGCGGGCGGGGTGCCAACGTCTGCCGTGGTGGATGCGGTGACCGCCGAGGTGGTGTTTACGTCCGGCATCACGGATGACACGGATTACTTCGTCCGTGCGCGGTTTGTCGGCCAGTTCATCCCGAGCGCATGGTCGTCCACGTTCAGCGTTACGACGCTGGGGGATTATTCGGTAGGCACGGCGACAAGTGTCCCGTGGTCAGGCGTCACCGGCACAGGCAAGCCCGCTGATAATGCAGACGTAACATCCGCCAACACCGCAGCAGCGATTGCGGGGCAGGGCTGGGGCGCAACGGCAGCGGAAGCCGCCGCGAGTAATGTTTTTGTGAACACAAACCTCGCGCTAAACGGGAGCCTCTCCGCTGATCCCGGTGCCGTTGGCTGGACATATAACCGAACGTCAGTCATCGGCCCCAGGATCGAAATCAGCTTGAGTTCGCAAATATATTATTTGCCACTTTGCCGGTTCGTTTGCGCGGCCACGTCGCAATATACTGTATCTGCTCAAATGTTCAGGACTGGTTCCGTTGGCAACGTCTATATTCAAATCGAGTGGAGAAATTCCAGTGATGTCGTCATAGGCTATTCTGGTGCCATATCGTTTGACCCTGATACGTACTCACGCAAGGCGATCACAGGGGTGGCCCCGACAGGCGCAGTATATGGGTATGCGTTTTTCGGTACAGATACGCCACAAACCGGATATTTTGATATTAGCAGGGTACAGGCCGAATTAGGACCGTTTGAGACGGCCTACTCCGATGAACAGACAGGCGCACGAATTGGCACGATGACCGATGGCGCTGACCCGACAGCCTCAAACACCGCCGCAGCGATTGCGGGGCAGGGGGCGCTGGCGACGCTGAGCACAGCCGGGACAGGCCAGATAGCGGCCAACGCTGTAACCAATTCTGAGGGTGCATCAACTGCTGGTGCGACGACGCTAACAGCCCATACATGGACATCTGTTATTTCTGTTTCGATCACGACAACAGGCGGTCCCGTTTTTGTTGCCTACAATTCTGTCAATTACATAACAACCACCGGGCTAACTTATCCATTGGCGCAGGCAAAACTGTTGCGCGGAGCCACGGAAATCAGAGCCGCGCATACGGCGTCATTTCCCATTTATGACGGAGCGGGCGGTATGGTCTGCGGCGGGGCTTATTCTGGCTCAATAATAGATGAGCCAGCGGCGGGAACGTACACGTATCACTTGTATATAAAACTGACAAACGCCGCCGGATCGGGTACAGATTTTATTACGAAAACTGTCGAATCCAGATCAATTTATGTAACGGAGTTCAAGAGATGAAATTGGGAATTATAGTCATAGCGATCATGCTGACAGGTTGTCAGGCCACGCAGCCCCAACGGGTCAGAATGGAAACAAAGTGCGCTGGCACCGTGACGATTCGCACAATGGTCAGTGACTTTGGTGACGGACCTGTTTCCGGGTGCGCAAAGCGTGTTCCGACGGGTCACTATTATCTGTTTGGTTCAGATACGGAAGTTCTGCCAGAGCACCTGAAATCGGACGGCAACCGCATCGAAGTTCGTCCAGAGTTCTGGAATATATACGGCATTAGTTAAAGGGGCTGACAATGTATCCTATCACAATTTCCGCGTTTCGTGACGCCCTGCTGGCCTATACCCCGGCAGACGATCACGCAGATGCGATCTACGCAGCGCAAGGGCAGGCCTCGCCTGTCGTGCAGGCCGTGGACGTATTCAACGCGCTGAAAGCCGCCCCTGACCTGTTGCAGGCCGGTCTGTCGCTTCTGCTAGGCTCGGCTCACCTGATTGCGTCTAATGGCTGGTTCGGACTGGCGGGAGAGGCAGCAACGCTGATCGGGCAACGGGCGGGGGAACTGGTCATGGCTGACGCAGACACGGATGCGGGCTTAGAATGAGGCTCCGCATCCTGAAGGCAAAGCAGACGCGGGCGGACCATTCGGAAAAGATGGCCCGCCTTTTTTCCATGCGCCAGCCTGACGTGCCCGTGCCGACCGAGCAGGAATGGCTGAACGCCGCACGCGCGCTGGAATGGAATGGGCACCAGTGCCCGCCGGAAAACCTGTTTGCCGTGCGCGCCGTCGAGAGCGGTGGCGCCGCGTTCGGGCCGGAAGGCCGCCTGCTGTTGTCATGGGAAACCCACGTTTTCAGCCGCAACACTGGCCGCCGGTTCGAGAAATCGCATCCCCACCTTTCCACCCGCAAATGGGTCGATTACCGCAAGCTGTCCCCATCCGAAAAACCGCGCCATCCCATGGGGATGAACCAGGCCGACCGCTGGCAGGTTCTGGCCGAAGCGGCCGCCCTCGATTTCGACGCGGCCACGGCTGCGGGCGCCTATGGCATGTGGCAGATCCTCGGAGAAGGCGCGCCGGGCATGGGGTTCAAGGACGCGCTGCACATGATCGAGGTCATGTATCAGGGCCACGAGGGCCAGCTTGATTGCCTGATCCGGTTCTGCCGGTGGAAAGGCTGTCTCGGCGCGCTGGTGACGGGCGACTGGGCCACGTTCGAGCGGCTCTACAATGGCGGGGGCCACAAGGGCGCCTATGCCAGGAAACTCATCACGGCCCAGCTGTCGGCCCGGAGGATGCTCGCATGATCTGGAAATATGCCATCATTGCCCTTGCCGTGTCCGGCACGTCATTCGCTGCCGGGGCCAAGTTCGGCCAGTGGGGCGCGGACAATCACTGGACACGGGTGCGCCTTCAGGACGCCCAGCAGACCGCCAAGGCATTCGAGGCCGCAGACGCGCGCCTGAAGGCCGCAGAGGCCGAGCGCGAGCAATGCCGTGCCGAAGTCGCCAAGGTCAATGAGGCAACGACCCGGCAGGCTACCAAGGTCACACAGCTGATCGTGGCCGACCAGGCCGAACGCCAGAAAGCGACCCGCGCAACTGCGGTGCGCCAACAACAATCGGAGGCACGCCTTCTGGCCGCCTTTTCAACACTGGATGAATTGAGGAGGCTGATCAATGACGGGGCATTTCAGGGTTGCGCTAATGAGCGTATCGGGGCTGATATTGTGGGGATGCTCAACGCAGCCCTCGAAGCCGACTAACATTGTCACGCGTGACGTGACCGCAGTGTGCCCGGTGAGCGAGCCGATATTTGACCGCTCATTTGCCTCGCCGCCGCCTGCCTGCGTCAACGGCCTGACCATTTTTCGCTTTGACGAATCCGGCAAATGGATTGAGGCCATTGCAGATGGCACGGGACAAATCAAGACCCAGGAGGAATGCCTGCGGCAGGTCTCCGAATGGATCGACGCCGAGGGCGTAGCGAGGGGCCATGGAGGGCCGGGATTATGAGCATGGAACTGGACAAGGCAACGAGGCTTGCCATTGAGGCGCAGGTCAGTGAGCCATGGCAGGAACGCCTGAAAGGCTGGATCAGCCGCCTGCCGCCATTCCTGCAAGTGCTGGCCGGCATATTCATCATCGTGGCGATTGGCGCGCTTGCGGCCGCGACGTTCTGGGAGGCCAACAATGCGGGCGGCGGGTTCGTCATGCTCGGCAAAGGCGTTGCTGCGCCATGGATTGCCTACACGGCAGGGGCTGGGTTCACAATTGCCTATCTCGTGTTCCACAGGTTCACAGCCGAGGCCATGCGGGAGCACCGCTGGCGCTCGCCGGAGGTGGCCAAGCCCGCCCTTGCGGCGCTGGTGTTCGGGATGCTGTCGCTGGGCGGCGTGTTTGCGAACCTCGTGGATAACGCCACCAATAACAAGTCGATTTCCGAGCAGCAATCGGAGGGTCGGGCTTCCATGCTGGCTGACGTGCGGGTCCTGCGCCTTGCCGTAAATTCGTTTTCCGAGGTCCAGATGCGGGCCATGGTCGAGGCGGATAAGCGGGCCATGTCGGCATCCCTGGCAGAGGCGGCAGGCTGGGGCATGGCGGACCTTGAGCCGGACGGCGCCTGCCTTGCCGACCTGAAGCCCCGCCCGCGCCAGCTCTGCAACATGGTCAACGGGCCAGACGGGCTGATAGGGTCCATCCTGCAAGGTGAGGCGGCGCTTGAAGCGCATGAGAATACCAAGGCGGCGCTTGCACTGGCTGAGAGGGCGCTGAATGCGGCGCCAGAGGCCGAGCGCACACAGTTCTGGGACACGGCATCCAAGACCGTTTCCGAGGCCGTGGGGGACGACGAGAGCCAGGCCAAATCGGCAGAGGCGTTTCTCGGGATATTCATGCTCGCCATCTCGATCCTGACGCTTTTGGGGACGGGACTTGGATGGGATGCCATTTTTGAGTACCTTGAGCGCCGGGGGGCTGCGAAAAAAGGAGCAACCTGCTGATGGATTATCTCATTCTCATGGCCTGCTACGCGGCAGGCGTGATTTCACTGATATTTGCGGCGAAGAATCCGGGGTCCGGGTTCATTACGCACATGTTCGCATTCGTGGCGGGGCTATACCTCGCCATCGGGTTTGTTTTGCTCGGCATGCAGACACACGCTTTCAGCCCTGTCCAATGGACGGGGGAGGCAGAGACCGGGCCGCTGACGGCGCTGATCCTGCTGATCGCTGTGGCCATGCCGTTTATCGTGGGCTGGGATAGAGAGAATGGAACCAGGCGAGGTTGATGGCGACATCGTTTACAGCGTCCCATGGGTTCGGGACGCGATGGAGGGGGCAGGCGCCCTTATCAATTCCGGCGTCAATGTTGAAGTGGTCATGTTCATGGTCGTGGCTGTCCCGATCCTGATGCGGGCGCTTCAACTGGCCGGCATGTATGTCAGGACGCACAACATGGACCTGCGCGAGACGATCCGCATTGAGAGCATGAGGGCGCGCCTCGAAATGCGCCGGGAGTTCGGCCAGAAATATGACGAGGAACTGATGCACGATTCACATATGACATTGGCCATGGAGGCCGATGACGACAAGTAAGCTTGCCGCGATTGCCTGTCCCGGTGCGCTCCTCGCCCGCTGCCCTTTGGGGTGGCGGGCTTTTTTTGTGGGCGGAACACACCGGGAGCAAATTAAACGCTAGTTCTTGGCCCTGAGAGGCACGACATTGTCGTCGTCAGTCTCCACGGCGGCGGCAAGGTCACGTTCGAACTTGGCCAGCGCCTTGGTCTCCTTGATCTTCTGCTGGCGTCCGAGTGCCCGCCGCTGGGCCTTTGACATGCCCTTGGTCGTTGGGGTTGCCAATGCCCAGAGGCCGCCGATCTTCACCGTCTCGAAGAGGGCAAGGAACACATAAACCAACCATGATGAGATTGGTTCGGCCTTGAGTACCGCCAGCCGGGCCGCGTCTGCCAGATCCTGCCTGCGGCTCCATGCTGCCCGGTTCACGTCCCGGTCATCGTCCAGGAACACGGCAAAGTACTTGTCGGCTTCTTTCTGTGCGGCCTCGGCCCGGATCGTCAGTGATCCGTGATTGGCCGTTGCCTCCAGGCTGAGGGTGTGGAACGCCCGGTGTCCGCTAATGACACAGCCCGCGATGGCGAGGCATAGGATCAGCGTCCCGAGACGGGCCTTCCAGAAATGATTGTTGTCCCGGTCGGCCATGATTGACCGAAGCGCGAGGAAGGCAATCACCTCGCCCGCAGTGACGACCGTTGCAAATGCAGCAGCGGTCCACGGGCTGGGGAATATCTGTGTGGCGCCCCATATATTAAGCCCGGACGATCCGACAGCTGCGAAGAAAATGGCAGCAGCGGTGACACGGCGGCCCTGAAAATCATTGAGTAGTGTGGGGGATTCTGTATTACTTGACATGGTGCTTTCTCCAGAAAAGCAGCGCTCCTTAGCGCGGTGTCCGGCGGCTCAAACCCGCCGGCGCCCCATCAGGGCGGGGAAAACCGCCTTGCAGCGATCTTTCCGGCCTCGATGTTCTTGCCATAGCCCCGCCACATTCCCCGCATAGTCTGTCCTGGCTGCGACCCTCTGGCAAATCAGCCCCCCAGCCCTAAGCCAGGGGCAAGCAGCAGCCCGCCGCGCATGACGCCCTTGGTGTCGAGTCGGCGGGCTTTTTTATGCGCGCCCCTGCATCACCCTCAGAAGCCGCATAGCCTCCCAGCGTTTCACGGGGTCTGTGCAGGCGTTGATTTCACGAGCGGCTTGGCGGACCATACCAGCGTGTTTGGCGCGGGACTGGCGGGCGATGGATCGGGTTAGGTTGAATGTCATGAGTGGTCTCCTTTGTTGAGGCCATTATGGGCGGGGATGGTTAAGGAAGTGTTGGCGGGCGGCTCACTTCCTCACCTCCTCGATCAGAGCGCGGATGGCTAACTTGGCTGACAATCGTGCCCGGCGTTCCTCTGCCTCGTAGGCCAGCCCGCTAGCGCTCAGACCGTCCCACACTTCCTGCGCGACCGAGTGAACGGCACTTTCATCCCCCAGCGCAGCCTCAAGCGCGGCGGTGAGGGCGGCTTTGGCGTAATCGTTCGGAGAGTACACCCCCTCTGAATCTGCTTTCAGTTTCGCCAGCGCCTTTGCCCCGGCCTCAATCATCTTGTTCATTGG
>Ga0210043_1002961_pt1 | contig 10504 bp, 8 predicted proteins | sample CryGeymet201501t_FD_183990 | JGI IMG/M metagenome (GOLD analysis project Ga0210043, IMG submission 183990) | Groundwater microbial communities from Crystal Geyser aquifers in Utah, USA - Crystal Geyser metaG 2015-01t (SPAdes) (version 2) | ecosystem: Environmental > Aquatic > Deep subsurface >... | reverse complement strand
GGTTTTTTACAAGAAAAACAACGTTTTTTTTGTTCATTTAAGCTCCTAGCATCTTAATGTTCGGAGATTATATGCTATTGATCAGTGAAAAGTAACTAAAAAACCAACACAAAATTTTACTTAGCCCTTTTATACTCATCTAGTCTGTGTTCGCCATGTAGGATGATCGTTAATCCACTGTCAGTTGTTAGGATATCTAACAAATAACCACTTTGCTCAGTCAGCAAATATTATGTCGATAGGTTTGGCATCTGTTTCCATGGGCTTGTTTGGGAATAGCAACATACCTTGTAAAATAATTCTAAGCTCAGGAAACCCAAATTACTTTAAAGTGAGTATCACTGATGATTGAAAAAACTATTTGTTTATCTTCCTCGACTCTTATCAGTGCCTTCTGCAACATTCGTACCTTTCGCTTTTGGTGTTTTTTGTGTCTGACATTCACAATAATGGCATCTCTATTGAGATCATCATAGACAAGACTCTTAATATCCAACTCTATTAATACAATAATTACATTAAGAACCTTTAAAAAAGGTCTCAGCTTATTATGATATGGGTGAGATAGATATCTAAGGTTGTACTGCCTTACAGGGATGTTAAACCAGATGAGTATGTAATAGTTAATTAACCCTAAAACAAAAGTTGCTTTAGGACCAGTAGTTCTCCAATATGCTTCAAGATGAAATAGGTTATTTAATATTCCTATTCTAATTTTATCCAATGGCTTAAATATCTTTTCTTCTCCATGTTTCTGGACCCATTTAATCGGTAAATAGAGAAAGAGCGTTGGGACAGCAAACAAGAAAGTAACAAATAATAAGGTTAGAGTATTAACCACTACCTCAGCCCATGGGGCAGGGAGAGAAAGGACATCGAAGTTAGACATTAGTTATTCTGTGAGTATTCTTTTTCTAGGGAAACTAGGTGGTATTTGGTGGTCATAAATTATTTATAACATATTTAAATTGACATAAATTTGGGGAGTATAGCTTTTATACTCCCCAAATAACTTAATGCTTCTTGTCCTTAGGAGGACATGGATCATTTCCTGGCTTAACAGTATCACTATCTCTAATATGTCCTTTAACACTATGAATTCTAACCTCACCTCCACCTGAATTAGAAGAATATCTTTTAGCAAATTGTTCTGCCTGTTTTTGGGTACGGTGAATACTACTTATTTTACCTGCCCCCTCTCTCTTTACTCTCCAGCCTTTGCCAGAATCCTTTAACACATGATAGTTTGCCATAATGGCTCCTTTCAATAGAGAAGAAAGAGCTTGCAACAAAATCATCCTTATGAGATGATAAAAATGTAAATTGGCGGGGAGAGAAATTTCTCCGCTCTTTTTATTTCTCTTAAAATAAATAATAGCTATAAATATGTCATACTATTCACAAGTTTGTCAATGTAACAAAATAGATCAATAATCAATATATAGCGTTATAGTGTGAAGTGAGATACAGCCAGTAGTAGGTCTGTGTGTTTTTTTACATCCCTTCAATAAATATCTTAACAAAATCAATAACTTTAGATCTTACTCTTTCAATTACATTTCTTCTTTCAAGAATCTTTGGTTTAACTTTGAGTCCACCAACAATTTCATCATTAAGCGGTTCTCGTTCAGTAAACAAGTACTCACTAATTATCCGTTGAGTTTTATCTGGATCAAGACCCTCTTCTTTGCAGAGCTTAGTAAAGGCTTCTTGTTGCTCTTTGCTCCAAAAATCCTCAAAGGCCTTCTCAACATCGTCAGCTTCAACAATTTTTGGTAAGTTAACTTCAATAAATTTTTCAATCAACTCTTTTTTGCTTCTTAACTCAGTGTCACCACTAACAATATCTAAAATTGCCTTCTTTTGTTTCTGTTGATCAGCTTCACTTAGGTTGAGATCTTTGAGTCTAGCTAAAAGTTTTAAAATATATGTAACATTAATTTCATCCCTATGAATTAGCTCAAGTTCAAAATCAACATCTTCAAGAATTGAAACCAATTCTTTGTCATTATTGGTTCTAACCTTGTCATAAATATCTAAATATTTACTCTTGTAGTCTTCAAAGTTTTGTTCTGATATTGAAAGATCATTAAATGAGAAATCTGCAAATGATTGCAATATATTTCTAACTCTAAGAAGCTCTCTAAAGGCCATAACAAACTTTAATTCATCATCTTCAGTAACTAGGTCATTTACGCTGTCTACAGTTGGTGCAATTCCGAGTAAAATCCCAAAGAATTGATTAAACTCTCTGACATACGCTTCATATGGTTGCATGAAAATAACTTCTTTGGCATCTTTGTTGGAAAAAAGGGCAATTGCCTGGTCAGTATTCTTTTTTAGATTTCTAAAACAAACTACATTTCCTTGTGATTTTCTTTCATTTAAAATTCTATTAGTTCTAGAATAGGCTTGGATTAAGCCATGGTATTTAAGGTTTTTATCAACATAGATTGTGTTTAGAGGCTTACTATCAAAACCAGTTAGAAACATGTTAACCACTAACAAAATATCAACTTGTCTGGCTTTAACTCTTTTTGCAATATCTCTATAGTAGTTATAAAAAGACTGGCTATCTTTTGTTGAAAATTTTGAGCCAAACATCTCGTTGTAATCTTCAATATATTCATCTAATTTTTCCCTAGTGTGAACATTTACTTTTTTTGATTCCATGTCTAGCTCATCTGGAATCATTCCATTAGCATCTTGATCTTCTTCATTTGCAGTATATGAAAAAATAGTGGCAATCTTTAGATTATGCTTACCTTCCAGCTTCTTAGACTTAAAAAGATCATAATATTGAATTAATGCTTTAACACTGTCTACACAAAAGATAGCAGTAAATTCTCTGGCTCGAGTTTTTCTATCATGATTGGCGATAATATAATCAGTGATTTTTTCAAGCCTCAGAGGTGAATCCATTAATTCTTTGACATCAATCCCTTCAACCTCAATGTCTACATTATTATTACTATCTGCTTTTTGTTTATACTTTCCAACATACTCAACAGAAAACTTTAAAACATTTTCATCTTTGATAGCATCTGTAATTACATATTTATGTAAGCAGTCACCAAAGAGTTCTTTTGTAGTTCTTTTACCACGATCATTTTTTACAGCGTTGTCAGCAAAAATTGGAGTTCCAGTGAAACCAAATAACTGAATATTATTAAAGTATTCTTTAATTCTCTTATGCGTTTCACCAAATTGACTTCTATGACATTCATCAAAGATGAAAACCATTTTTTTGTCTTTAAGCTTATCCATGTAGGACAAATGGTGTTTCTTGCTGATAGCAGTGTTTAGCTTTTGGATTGTAGTAACAATTAATGGAGTATCATCAGAAAACTGTTTAACTAATGTCTTTGTATTTTCTGTTCCATCAATACTACCTTTAGAAAAACTATTAAATTCTTTAGTTGTTTGGTAGTCTAGATCTTTTCTATCAACCACAAAAACAACTTTATAAACTTCTGGGATATCTACAAGAATTTGACTTGTTTTAAATGAAGTGAGTGTTTTTCCAGAACCTGTGGTGTGCCAGATATAACCATTAGCATTACTATTTTTAACTTTTTCTATAATTGCTTCAGTGGCATAGTATTGGTAAGGTCTTAAAACCATTAAGATTTTATCTGCTTCAGCCAATACAACATATTTAACAATCATTTTGGAAATATGACAGGGCTCTAGAAACTCACGAGTAAAATCTGTCAACTTAGTAATGGCTTTGTTATTAACATCTGTCCAGTAAAATGTTTGCTTAAATGATTGATGCTTATTATTTGCATAGTACTTGGTGTTTACTCCATTACTAATTACAAAGATCTGGAGGTATTGAAATAAACCATATGAGGAACCAAAAGAATGTCTCTGATATCTATTGACCTGATTAAAAGCTTCTTTAAGTTCCAAACCTCTTCTTTTTAGTTCAACTTGAACAAGTGGCAAGCCATTTACCAAGAGAGTGACATCATATCTATTTTTGTATTTGCCTTCTTGAACTACTTGTCTAGTTACTTGAAATTGGTTCTGACACCATTTTTCTTTGTTTATGAACTCAATCCAAGTATTTACTCCGTCATCCTTAGTAAGTTGCATCTTGTCTCTTAAAATCTTAGCTTTTTCAAAGACTGTACCTTTATCTAAGTGATTAAGAACTTTAGAAAACTCATTTTCGGTGAGACTGATCCTGTTATGTTTTTCTAGCTGCGATTTGAGGTTTTGCAGAATGTCTTTTTCATCACTGATAGTGATTTGGTTATATCCTAGTCCTACAAGTTGTTCTACAAATTTATCTTCTAGTATTTGTTCGGGTTGGGTTGGCATAATTGCTTTACTTTTTGGGAGATAATTCTACTATTATTGAGCCATAATTTGTAACCAATGATTTTACGAAAGAAATTTTTCTTTTAAAACTTTCCCTATCATTAATAAAATCTTCACTCCATTCATAAACTCTTAGTAAGTGAGCGTTATCTATTAAACTAGCCGTTTGTCTAACTGATAAAAAATGGACCTTATAATCTAGCTTTTTTATATCATTTCTTAATTCTTGTTTATCTTTTCCTTCTTCATAGTAAATGATAAAGTTTTTAGGGATAGAAAAAAAATGAATAAGTTTATTTCTTAAAAATCTAAAATCTCTTGATGAAATGTCTGAAAAATTATTTATATTAGATCTAAAATAAGGATTATTTTTATTTAATATATATTTATTTAAAAAGGTATCAATATTTTTAGGCTTCATCATATGATCTCTTATTTTCCCCTCATCAGAAACTTCATATTTATATGCTATATCCAATGCAAAAAGAACTTCTAAAGATGAGAACAATAAAATCACTTGAGATCTTATTAATGGTGGGCATTTATAGTCTTTAATAAAATCACTAATACTTTTCTTTCTTTTTGTTTTAATTGAAATATTGTTAACTTCATGTCCATATTTTTTCAAAGTGTCAGCTAATTTAATCGTAAAATTTAATACATTTGAAAAGTAATCCAATCCTTCTGATATTTTTGATTGAAAATTTAAAACCTCATTTACTTCCATCTCAATTCCTCTTAAAAATTTAAAAACTGGAACCAAATCTGATGAGATAACTATTGTTTTATTATCAAAGGTAATGTTAATTCCTGATTCTGAATTTTTTACCATTATATAAACATCTTTTGAAGAAGTCCTGTTTTAAATAATTTTGTGTGTTCGAGTTGAGTATTTATTTGGTCAATTTTGTAATCTATTGATGTGATGAATGATGCTATTTTTTGTTGTTCATTTATACTTGGTAAATTAATTGGCATTTTTAAAAATATTGGTAGTCTTAATGATTTAACAGTAGACCCAACAGCCATAGAAAGAAAATAATTTCTTTTTGTAAAGAGTAGGTAGTATAAAAATTTTGGAATTGTTTTTCTAAAATTTAAAATTGCATAGGCCCTTTGGTGTAGATCAAATTTACCAGAAAAAAATTTTGGTGGGAAATCAGAGCCCTCTCCAGCCACAATTATTGCATTACCTTCAAATAAGAATTTATTGCTATATAAAACATCGCCTGATCTATCAAAGAAAGCAAAATCACCTTTAGCTAATGAATCAACTTTATTTGAAGATCCAGTTGTTATGTGTGAAATATTACCAAGTAACTCTTTTTCCCACTCAGAATATTCACCTCCATCATCATCCTTAAATCTAATCTCTTGGCTAAAGATTTTTTGCATTACTCCTTGTTTATATTTTTCAAGGAGTTTTTTCTTTTTGGTGAGTTGGTCAATTTTGTTGTCTACTGAGGTTAAAAATAATGAGATTTTTAGTTGCTCTGACTCATTTGAAGGCAAAGTTATTTTTAGATTTTTTATATCGGAGCTGTTTACTGCTGTAAAAGTTGACCCTTGTGAATACTTTACCCATTTTAGTTCAAATTTAATCAGAAATTGATATAAAAAGTCATTATTATTTTTTGGTCTTATTGAACAAACACCCCTTCCAATGCAAGCATGATGAAAAGACTTGGAAATAGTACCCACTGGGGCTCTTACTGTCATTATAATTTCACCAGGAAAGCATTCTTTTGTTATTTCAGAGGTAAATAATCTTGGTTTAGTTTTTCGATCCTTACAATCTGCATTACCTTGAATTAGGGGTAGACCTTTTTTATTTTCATTATATGCATTTGAACTAGGTGATTGACCCATTTTTAAATCTGCTATTTTTTGAAGACTTTTTTCTTCCCAACTTACTTTAAATTCAGGAAATCTGAGAATAGGTATTATGTTTTTTTGTTTATTTAAATGCATACTCATCGTCCCTATGTATTAAATAACAGTTAATTGGAAATCTCTTATAAAATAAAAGCTCCCAAATTAGTGATTTTCCATCAATAGCTTTTTTAAATCTATAACTAAAAACATCATTTCCAATAAATTTTTCTTTGTTTATCAGTTTTAAAAACTTAATTACTTTGCTTCTAGCATTCAAATCTCTTTCTAAATTTTGTGTTTCTCTGTCAATTTCAAGTTTATAGGAAAATTCTAAATCTAAAAACTGATTAAAGTTTTTTAAATATAATCCTTTTATAATTTTTCTAATAACTTGATTAAATGATTCATCTTCTTCAACTGATGGCTGATAAATTGTATTTCCATCCTTCTTACTCATTTTGCTAAATTGATTCTTCAAATATCTCTTTTTCTTCTCCAAATTATTTACTTTACTTTTGTTATGTTTTATGGCTTTTCTGTCATTTGCTCCATATAAAAATATCATTTGACAAAAATCATGTTCAAAATTATCGGCTAAGGATTTATTGCATTTTTTATGAGAATTTTCTCTTGATATTATTAACTCGCTAGTATCAATATCATTGGGGACATCTTTTAGTATTGTATAGGGAACCAAATGCTCTCTAGATCCCTCTTCAAGATTAACAACATTTCCACACCAATAACAAATATTTTTATTCTTCATTTAAAAAGGTGCCTCTATACCTAATTCCTTACAGTACTTCTCAATCTCTTTGTCAGTTTTGTTCATCTCTTCATCAATTGATTTAATTTCTTTTGTTACTGCCTTAAGATCAACAGGCTCTTCTTCTTCAAATGTATCAACATACCTTGGGATGTTAAGATTGTAATCATTCTCCTTAATTTCATCCAGTGAAGCTACATAACTATATTTATCCTCTGCTTTTCTATTCCTATAAGTGTCAAGAATTTTATTTATATCTTCCTCTTTTAAAATATTCTGATTCTTTTCTTTACTAAAATGTTGACTAGCATCTATAAAAAGAACATTTTTCTCATTTTCTCTACACTTCTTAAAAACTAAGATACATGTTGGGATTGAAGTGCCATAAAAAATATTTGCAGGTAGTCCGATGACTGCATCAAGATAGTTTAGATCTTCAATAAGATATTTTCTAATATGACCTTCAGCTCCACCTCTAAAAAGCACTCCATGAGGTAAAACAATGGCCATTGTGCCATTTTCAGCTAGGTGGTAAATCATGTGTTGGGCAAATGCAAAATCTGCATAGCCTTTGGGAGCAAGCTTTCCATACTGACTGAATCTATCATCATTACTCATCAGTGATGGATTGGCACTCCATTGTGCTGAGAAAGGTGGATTAGCCACAATAGCTTCAAACTTGTGTTCTAAGTGTTGAGGGTGTTCTAAAGTATCTTCTTGTTTAATATTAAACTTACTATAATGAACATCATGCATGATCATGTTCATTCTCGCTAAGTTATAAGTAGTTCTATTTAGTTCTTGTCCATAGAAATTAGAAACATCTTTGACTTCTTTAGCAACTCTTAAAAGGAGTGAACCAGAACCACAAGTTGGGTCATAGACTGATTTTAGTTTTGTCTTACCAGTAGTAACAATTTTTGCTAATATTTTTGAAACTTCTTGAGGAGTATAAAATTCTCCCGCTTTTTTCCCTGCCCCACTGGCAAATTGTGCAATTAGATATTCATATGCATCACCAAGAACATCTGAATCAGTATCTTGTAGTTTAAAATCTATTTTATTAAGATGATTAAGCACTTCAATAATAAGCTTGTTTTTTGCCTCTTCTGTTCTTCCCAATTTTGTTGAAGTAAGATCTAAGTCTTCGAACAAGTCACCAAAATCATCTTCACTATCAGTACCCATGGTACTTCTTTGGATACTTTTGAGGATATTAGTTAAATCCTCAAGAATAAACTTTTCTTTACCCATTCTATTTCCACTACCTCTTTCAGCAATTTCGCTAAATAATTCCGATGGTTTAAGAAAGTAACCAAGTTGATTTAACGATTCTGTTTTAACTGCTTCAAGGATTTCTTTTCCTTTATCTGTATCCTCATATATCTCTTTGTATTTAATATCATCATGCTTAAGTAATTTATCTGCATAGTAATTCATCTTCTCAGAGAGATATTTATAGAAAATAAATCCGAGAATATAGTCTCTAAACTGATCAGCATCCATTTTTCCTCTGAGGGTATTGGCTATATTCCAAAGTTGTTGTTCGATCTTTTGTTTGTGATTATCAGTCATTTATATTTTTCTATACTATATTTGTTTAAAGAAGTTCTTACATTATATTACATTAAAAAAACTTTTTTATATTAATGAATGAGTAGTATTTAAAATATTACTCTTAAACTTTAATAATTATTCACAGATATATACTATGAATATATTTTATATTTGAAAAAAATAGACGCTGAGTGTTATCCTCAATTAAAGAAGATTACTCCTCCGCAGTTTCATCTTCTATATCTTGGGCTTTTTGTTCTTGTTGATATTCTTCAACATAAAAACAGAAAGCCTTTTTGCCATATTGGCTGGCATATATCCGTTTACCATTTGATAAAGTTTTATATGTCCTAAATATATAAGGTATAACGTTTTCCTCCTTTCTAACTGTGCACCACTTACTTAGTGATGAAATAACACAGCCTAAAAGGACGAACTCAGCGTCTATAACTAAGTACTCTACATATGGTGTATAGCTATGACAACAGTACAAACTAGATCAAAAATACAATAGATTGTGGTTTAGGCTAAAATAAAACACAAAATATAGTAATTTTCTTTATCCTCCGCTATTCTTCTCCCCATCCCAATCCCCCCCCCCCCCCCCCCCACAATGCTACAATCACCCCATGACCACCTCTTCTACCCGTAGGCTTAATCCATTAACTGGTGACTATGTCTTAATCTCTCCTTCTAGGATGCAAAGACCTTGGTCACAGAAACAAGATCCTGTTAAGGAAGATAAACTAGCTGTTTATGAACCCTCTTGTTATTTATGTCCTAGTAATACTAGAAAGAGTGGAGCAATAAATCCAAAGTATGACAAGACTTTCTTCTTTAAGAATGATTTTGCTTCTTTAAATAACAATGTTAGTGAGACTTTAAAGAGTAACAATGAGCTATTCTCAGAAACTAGTGAAAGAGGTGTCTGTGAAGTTATTTGTTACACTCCCCAGCATGATACAAATTTCTCTAAGTTAACTATCTCAGAGATAGAAGAGATAATAAAGATATGGAAGGAGAGATACATTGCTTTATCTTCCCTAGATTATATTAACCATGTCCAAATATTTGAAACGAGAGGTAAAGAAGTTGGTAACAGTACTATCCATCCCCATTGTCAAATATGGGCACAAGAAAGTATTCCTTCATTACCAGCAAAGATAATCAGAAATCAGGAAGAGTATTTTAAGAAGCACAAGCAAAAGATGTTGTTGGAGTATATAAAGAAAGAAGTAAAGGATAAGGAAAGAATAATTTGTTCAATCGGAAACTTTACTCTACTTGTCCCCTTCTGGGCTGAATGGCCCTATGAGACATATATCATGCCGACGATTGATTTAAGCTCGATGGCAGAGCTTAGTGAGAAAGATATCTCCGACTTATCTAAGATGCTCTTTGTCACAGCCAAGATGTACTCTCTTTTCTTTGAGAGACCCCTCAATGGTGCTCCATATATGATGTCTATCTCACAAAAACCAACTTTAGAATATGAGAATGACTCCATGCAACTATTTTTTAAATATATTACCCCACTCTTAACTCCCACCAGACAAAAGTACCAAGCTGGATATGAGAAGTCTGCAGAGTCTCAAAGAGACTTAACTCCAGAGTTAGCTGCAAAGCAGTTAAGGGAAGTCGTGGAGGAAAACAAAGATCGGTTTGTAGGTATTAACGTTCATGTAAAAGAAGAGACTGCTCAAAGTAATAGTAGAAGTTTTTTTGATTATTCTTCTAGTGAAAAAATCAAATTAATGAGAGCAGCTGGAAGAGAAGCTCAAAAAGAACAAAACTTACTTCTTAAAGCCTACGAAGCTAAATTTGGGTAAACTTAATTTTTTATTACTTTTTTGAATAAGGCACGATACATTTCGGAATGGGAAGGAAATCGTGAGAGTAGGACAATCTACAAGAATAAGACGTAGAGTTGAGATGTTTGGAGGTAACAATCAGTATAATCTACTGATGAAAACTCTT
>Ga0210043_1002960_pt1 | contig 10506 bp, 10 predicted proteins | sample CryGeymet201501t_FD_183990 | JGI IMG/M metagenome (GOLD analysis project Ga0210043, IMG submission 183990) | Groundwater microbial communities from Crystal Geyser aquifers in Utah, USA - Crystal Geyser metaG 2015-01t (SPAdes) (version 2) | ecosystem: Environmental > Aquatic > Deep subsurface >... | reverse complement strand
TGATATTATTAAAAAAAAGACTAAAAAGAATAAAAAAGTATTAAAAAAAGATTAAGTCTATCTCTTTCTTTTTAGTACTAATTTAGTACTAATTCCATAGGAAATGAAGGTTATGGGGGGTTTGTTTCCTATGGAACTATCCCTTTCTTTTTGCTATATAGCAACCGACCAAAACCACATAATAAAAAAAATTGCATAAGGCACCCTTATGTTTCCATTAAGCAATAGCCATTAATCAGAGGCTTCTATAAAACACTAGAAACATTTATCACCCTCAAAACAACGCAAGAGAGAAAGAAAAAGCACAAAGAGGGTGATACTTAGTCTTTTTATGTCTATGTTATGTCTATTACAGTTATTGGCTATAGTCAGTTATTATTTCTATTGGGTTGCTATAGTCCTTGGAAGTTCTTGTATGATATATTTGTTTTTGAGAATTAGTTCTTTTCGGATATCTCTTGTTCTCCGAACAGTCTCCTACCTATTAGTAAATAAAGGGTTTTTGGTTGGACATGGTGCTTTTAGGGCTTTTTCGTTCTCAATGAAGGGGAAGGGACTCTCGGGATGCTAGTATCTTTGTACTGTTTGCATACCCCTTCTCAAACCTTAACATCATCTTTTTACAGACTTTGAGTACATTCCTGTACAGAGTTAAGAACCAGACTTTCCAGTCGTCTTAATGCTTAGAAAGATAAATTTTTGGTTTACCTCTTCGGCAATGGTATATTCCTCTTCCATAGTGAGGGGTAACTCATTATGGTCAATAAGCTTAACTTATGTAATTAGTAAATCACTTCTAGTATATAAACTTTTCTAAAGAAAAGTACAAAATAGCATAGTAAAATAGAAAGCTTTATATATTAGTTGTTGATTATAATATTTTGTTTTTTTATGGTTGTATTTGTGGTTGTTTTATATAATGATGGTGTTTTTTATTGTTTTCTTTAGAAAAGTTTATAAATAGTGACGTCTTTTCTTTAAATTAATTATAATTAATTGTTATATTTTTTTTTATTATGGAGTTTAATATGAGAAAATCTGAAAAGAATACTGGAATGAATAGTTTAATTCATGGTGGTCACTCTAATACTATTAAGAGTTTGCAGGAGAGGATGAGTATGCTTCCTCTTGATGATGTTAAGAAGATGGAGTTTCAGTCCATGCTTGACCAGATGCAAACTACTTCTTGGGCTTTTGATTTTGATAGGGCTATTAAGTCTCATCTTATTGAGAGTGTTCAAGATACTGATAAAAAGCTTATGGGTTATATGGCTGATTTACAGAACACTCAAGTTCGTATCGCTAAGATGGAAAAGGATGTTTCTTTCCATAATGCTGTTTTGCAAGATTTGAAGCAACAGTGGATTGATGAAGCTGATGTTGATAAGAAAGAGTCTATTTATCGTCAGATAGTTGATGTTGAAAAGACTATTTCTGGTTTTGAAAGGTCTGTGTCTGGTTATATTGATTTACGGAATAAAATCCGAAAAGAGATTGATAAAGGTAAGTATCAGGATAAGGCTTTGAAGATTAAAGAGAATGAAAGTCGTGGTACTTCAAAGACTATTGATGCTGATTGGGAGTTGTTGGATTTATGAAAGAATCTGAAATGACTGATGAGGAGATTGTTGAATGGGCTAACTCGTTTGCATCGATGGAGGATAGGTATAGTGTTATTCCTGATGAGTATTGGGGAGAGTATTATAATAATTTTGTTGATAAAGATGTTATTTTTAATCGGGTTAAAGAAGAGTTTGGTGGGGATATTTTTGCTTGTGCAAAAGCTCATCCTTCATTGCACGCTTTCTTATTACATGGTTTTAAAATAAGACCTTATCAAGTTTATATGCACGATATAATGCTTCAATATTCGCAAGTGTTTTTTGTTTGTGGGCGACGATTAGGTAAGAGTCTTGTTAATAAGATGTTTGATATATGGGCTATTCATTGGAATGCTTATCCTCAAGGCATTGATAGAACCACTAAAGTTCTTGTATTGGCTCATACACAAACTAGTGCAGATGCTTATATCAGTGAACTGATGATGTATATTGAAACTGGCGATAAAAGAGTCGAATTATTATTTAAGGGTAAGTTTGGTGACAGGTATTTCTCCTCAAGACTTCCACTTAAAGGAACTAAAGGTAAGAAGGTTAATCAAAACCACATGGACTATCTAAGTACTGATGGTAAGTGGTCTCGTATTATGACGTTCCCTCCTACATTAAAGGCTAGAGGTGAACCCGCTAGTATTATTCAACTTGATGAAGTAGCTTCTTGGGATGAATATACTAATGGTGATGATGGTAGTTATGAAGTATTTTATGAGGTTGTTAGACCTATTATTACTGATGAACCTGATACGAAGATTTTTGGTATGACAACCCCTTCTGGTGCTAGTGGAATGTCTTATGAACTGATGGATATTGATAATCACGACACCCCTTTTAAATTAATATGGCTTCCTTTCTTTGTAAGAAGAGATGTTGAGTATTTAAGGGGTATGAAAAAGACTTATGATGAGTATTTTGCTCAAGGGAGACTTGATGAGTTTAAACAAGAGTTTCTTGCATTGCTTATTAGTAAGGGTCGAACTTATTTCCATCAAGACGAGATTGATAATGTTTTTGATTATAGTGGAGATATGGTTTATGAGTATAGTGGCTCTTGTCGGTTCTCTGTTGATTTTGGTGGTAATAGGAACAGTCATTCGGTGATTAATGGAGCTATAACAGCAAAGGGTGTTGACAAGAATGGTGTGGAAACTAATATTTGTTATAGAATTTATCATAAAAGATATCCTGTAGGTCAAGATAGTACTATGAAACTAGATATTCTTGATATTATACAACGATTTCCTAATATTGAGAAGTGGTATGTTGATAGTCAGGGTGGTGGAAGTGCTTTTTATGATTGGTTTAGAAGACTTGTTGGTAATAGTTTAGAAGAAGTTGTTTTTAGAAGGGAGAAAACTGATATGTATAGAATGTTTAAGATTGCTTGTTTTCAAGGTAGAATTAAGTCTTATCACGACAGGGATTTACTTGATGAGTTTGCATCTTTTACTGGAGACCTTAAACCAATAAAAGGGCATACTGATGATTTGTTAGATGCTTTTGTTATGAGTGTTAAGGATTGGATTGTTGATAGGAAAACATATGGAATTAAAGCTTACACAATTAATAAGAATAGACCCACAACAGAATGGAGTCCTAGTCTTAAAAGAGGATAATATGGTTAAAAAAGTTAATTATAAACAAATAAACAGTTGGTATCAAAAAGAGTCTGGGAAACCCGATTTTCAAGAATACTTTTCAATGAATACTACTGGTGTAGAAAAAACTATTGCTAAAGAATCTAAATCAATAACAAGTGATATTGATAGTTTTAGTACAGAGAAAAAATCTGATATTAAAATGCCAGAGTCTTATGAGACTGTTCTTGATGAAGTTCTTGCTGATAGTGAAATAAGAGCGTTTTATTCTATTTTAAGAGATAGTATTATTCGTAGTGGTTATAAAGTCCGTAATAGTAATCGTTCTAAGTTGAAATCTCAAGAAGCTGTTCTTAAAGAGCAGAAATTCAGAAAATTATTAAAAAGAATAGTCTGGGATTTATTGGTATATAAACACGCACTTGTTGAGATACAAAAAGGCAAAGGTACTGGTAAACTTAAAGGTTCTAAAACACTAGACCCTAGTAAAATAAGACCTGTTAAAGATATTTATGATAATATCATTTTCTGGTTTCAATATAGAGAAGGTCTCGATGTTAAAGGTATGAGAGCTGATTATAATAGTGGTGGAATTGATATTGTAAGAAAAAAGGGTGTTATAGCTTGGGATATTGATGAGATTGCTCATTTAACCATAGATGAGTCTTCATATAAGTTCTTTGGTGTTACTGATGTAAAAACATTAAAAGAAATCATTGAAATTAAAAATCTTGCTCTTGAACATATAAAGAGACTTTTTAAACAAGGTTGGTTTAGAGTACACTTTCATGGAAAGAATATTGGTGATACAGATGTAACCAACTTTTTAGATATGTTTGCTACTGCAATGAGAGACCCAGACTCTCCATTAGTTACTATAGGAACAGAAGACATGGAAGGTAAGAAATATGTTTTTGAACAAGATGTAATACCTGCAATATTGAGTTTACTTGCAGAGATGAGAAATAAGATACTTACTTTGATTCGTGTTCCTCCTATTATTGCTGGTACTGTAGACAATTCTAATCGTTCAAATTCTGATGTTCAAGCACATTTTGCTTTATTGAATAGAGTTAGAGCTGTTCAAGAAGATATTGAAGATGATGTTATTGAATTGTTTGATAAAATGGGTTTGTATGGTTTAGAACTTGTTTTTAATGAGAATAGTAATAGGGATTTAAGAGAAATGGTTGATATTGTAGCTATTATGATTAATCTTGGTGCTGACCCTCAAGGGGCTATTAAATGGGCTCAAGCTAAAGGGTATAATATTCCAGAGGACATCATGCCCTCAAAAGAAGAAATTATTACTAAAGAGCAAGAAGCCTCTCTTGATAAAAATAGTAATTTGCATCCATCAAGACAAAAACAAGACAGTTCTAATAAGAGTGGTTTCAAAACGGTTAATGGTACAAAAACCGTTAATGGAAAAGACCAGTAAATTTAGGGTTTTATACCCTATTTTATTGTTTTCTTTAGAAAAATTTATAAAGGGTAACGTATTTACTATATTAAATGGCATCAGATTTACCTTATTGGTTTAAAGATTTATCTTTAATAGATAGAAAATTGTTCTTAAAAACATATGATATATTTAAAGGTAAAAACATTTCGGAGTCAGAGTCTTTTGACAAAGCTTTGTTTGCTGTCGGAAAAACAAGTAGTGATTTAAATTTTAACTCTTTGAGTCAAAATATTGATATGCAAACAGCCATAGTTAAAGAATCAACAGGACTCTTCAATAGTAGTTACTTCTTTGATGCTACTCTTTCTAGTACTACTATTGACGACCAGAATGAATCTGCATCATCTAGTTTATTAAAATGGCTAGATGAGAATGGTCGGATTGAAGAATATGGCGATATAAAACATTATGAATTAAATGGTGTTAGTTCTTGGAAGGGGCTTTTTAAATTAGTGAATCATTATATGGATGGTGAAAAACTAAAAATTAAAGCCATTATTGATAAATCAAATCCTAATTATAAAGAATTTTTAAAAATGCACAAAGAAACTCCTTTTACTATGTTGAGTGCTGAATTTAAGAATCCTAAAAAAATTGGTAATAAAATTGTTTATGCAAATAAACTTGGATGGACACTAACCACTAAGGGTAGTAATCCAGATTCAAAAATAGAAATGTAGGTGTAACTATGGAATACGAAATTTTGAGTGAAGGAACTCAAGAAAATATTAGAAAAGAATTTGAAACCCGTTCTAAAGAATGGAGTAAAGAGCAAATGTTGATGGCTTTATATAATTATAAAAAAGAGCTTGATAATTTGTTGTTAGATAAAAACTTATTATCTATTGCAATAGATGAATATAAGAAAGACCCGATTATTTTAAATCCCGTATTTGCTTATGAGTCTAATCTTGAATATCAAATTGCTTTGAGAAATAAGAAGATACCAGAGATGGAAGCTGATTTGCAAAAACTTAAAGGGCAAATTGAAAGCACTGTATTTCAAATACCGTTAATGCAAGAAGCCATTGATAACTTTAAAGAATTAGAAGTTATAGAAGAGAAGGTGGAATAAAATGACTGATGATACTACAACTAAGGTTCAAGATGTTGCAAATGAAGATGTTGTAACAGACCGTGCTGATGTAACAGGGCTTATTGAAAGTTTAAGAAAAGAACTTGCACAAGATGAAGCAAAAGCTAAGGCAGAGCAAGAGGCTAAAATTAAGAATTTGGAAGAGAAATCTTTTAGCAAGGATGAAGTTAAAGAAATGATGAAAGCATTATTAAAAGAACAGTCTAGTGTGAATCAACAAGCACAAATGACTCAAGCTGAAATAGATGCTATGAAAGCTAAACTAGACAAGATGTCTGGTTCTCAAGTTCAAACTGAAATTGAAAACAACCCATTTTTAGCAAACACAACTCATAAACGAGATGATGGTAAAGTAGAACTAACCGACGAGTGGGTGTTAAAATCAAAGGGTATTATTTAATTTCTTTGATAAAAAAAATATATAGGTGATTATAAAATGCCAGTTGATGCAAATGCATATTTAGTAGCTGACGGTACAGCAGACGGAGCAATCCCTCTCTTGTATGGTACAGAAGTTATTGAGCAACTTTACGAAGCTCAAAAGCTAGTAGGTCTTGGAAAAGATATTAGTCGAATGTTCTCTGGAGCAGGTAAGACTCAACAAATCCCAACTGATGAAACTCATTGGGCAGTTAGTGCTTTAACAGAAGGTACTGAAACTTCTATTTCTGCTTTAAGTAATAGTAGTAAAGCAATTACTTTTGTTTGGTACGGAGATGCTAAAGAGTGGACTATTGAAGCAGAAGCGGTTGTTCTTCCTTATGTTCTTGAAGACATGAGAATGAAAGCAGTTAAAGCTCTTGGTGAAAATCGAGACAATGTTATTATTGCAGAATTAGCTAACACTACTTCCACTGCAATCTATCCTTTTGTTGTTACTGCAGGTGTCATTACTGATGTTAAAGAAACTTCTTTAACTGTTTCTGAAACTTTCCAGTACGAACAGTTAGTAAGTGCTGAAACTAAAATGATTGAGTCTAAACTAACCATGAAAAGTGCAGTTGTTCCTGCAAGATTCCGTATGGCTATGTTAAAAGATGCACGATTTATTAGTAATGAAAATTACAATAAAGACGTAATGGAAAAGGCTCAAATAAAAACCTCTGTTGGTACTAATATTATTCTTCATAACAGTTTACCTACTGTTACAGAAAACTCTGTTAGTGTTGGTATTGGTTATGCTTTAATGGAAAAACCTTTCTTTTGGGTGTCAAAACGAGCTCCAGCTTACGAGTTAGACCGAGTTAACATCTTAAAAAGAAGTTGGACTTTCCATTACTACGAAGCTGTTGGTGCTAAGATTGTTCGTGATGCAGGAGTTATCCCTCTTAAAGCAGTTCTTGGTAACATTTAAGGGTTAACACCCTTTTTTATTTTTTTATTATCATATTAAGGGCATAAGCCCTTTTTTTAAATACGGAGATGATATGAAATGGTTGTAGATGAAAATGCATTACAAAGTGTAATGACAAGTAAAAAAGAAATGGTTCTTTTTAAGGATGACAAAATCATTCCAGAGAAGATGTATGAATTAGTTTGTGCTGATGATTATTTTTACCCTCTAGGTGGTGGAGCTCATTTTAAAGCTGGGGTACCAACTAAAATTAATGGTCTTTTTGCAAAAAATATTGTGAAAAACACTAGAGGTAAAGTTCAGTTTGTTGATAAAGAATTGTGGAATAATGGTGTTGCAGATAAATCTAGAGATTCAGAAATTGCTGAATTGAAAGAAACTGTTGCTATGTTACTAAATCAGAAGAAAGCGTCTGAAATAGTAAAGAATGTTGTTCCAGAAACGAAAGGTTCTAAATCAACAAAAATTGTAGAAGAGTAAATCTCTTCTTTTTATTTTTCTTTTATAGGCAAATAATATGGTATATACTCAAAAATATTTAACTACTGCTGATTGGACTTCTTTTAGAAAATTAACTCCAACAACAACGACAACTCCATCTCTAGCTCAAGTAGAGTCTTTTATTGAAATTGCAGAGTCTGAATTTGAATCTTCTGTTGGTGATTATAGTTTACATTCTGGTTATGATGTGGTTTGTATTGGCAGAGCACATGGTATTACTGTTAAAGAACCTGTAACTGCTTTAAATTCATTATCAATATCCAACGGAGATTTAATAACTCCAACTTGGACTATCCTAAATTCTACAGATTATGTTCTCAAATCTGATGGTCGTATTCTAATTAGAGAACCTTATGTTAATCGTGAATATAAAGCCAACATTGACAGTGGTTATGCCGTTGCTAATGTTCCTATGAATATCAAGTATCTTATTTACCTTATGAGTATGAGACGAGCATTTAATGCCCATCTCTTTGAAAGCAATGTTAGTGATAGCACTACACGTATAATTGATGTTGAAGTCTATCGTGAAATTACCAATGGTGGAGACCCATTTAAAGGATTTGGTTCTCTAGACATGATGATTAATGAAGAAAAAGCTAATATTAAAGGCAGATTAAGAACTAGGTTGGGTTAATGGTTGAATTCCAAGACATTAGAGATTATTTGAAAGAGAATGTTTTTTTACGTGATGATTTAAAAAAGAGTGTTGAAATAATTCATTTCAAGCTTATTAAGAATAGTATTAATGAGCAACTTATTCAATTTGATAGTCAAGATGTTATTTATGGCATTCCTTTACGATATGAAGCTGTTAGAAAGAAGTATGATAGTGCTGGTATTTATTCAGACTCGTCATTGTTATATTTAGTTCCTTATGACACAGAAGTCTCTCCTATAGATAAGATATATGTTTTTGGTCAATATTATGATGTTAAGGGTATTGACGAGTGGGTTGGTGGAGAAGAGACTCTTGGTAAAAAAATATATTTAGTGCAAACAAATGTTAATCTTCCAACACCATCAGAATTGCTTGATTGGAATACAGATTTGGATGATGTAATCCAATTTAAATTAAATTAATGAGATAATAAAATGGTTCAAATTTCCCAACTACCAGAAGAAAAGCTTGTTGTTAGTGGTAATGATTTAATTGCTATTGATGATAGTGAAGATAATAATGTTACTAAGAAAATAAAAATTTCTAGTCTCCCATCTAGTGGTGGCTCTGGCGATATGACTAAAGTGGTTTATGACCCGACAAATGTTGTTGGTGATGCTTTTGATATGGATAATATGGTAGAAGGTGTTTCTGCCAAAATACTTACTTCATCAGAAAGAACTCTTATTGCTAGTGCTATACAGCCATTAGATAATGTTTCAACACTAACAAACGATGCTGGTTATTTAACTTCTTATACGGAAACAGACCCTGTTTATTCTGCTAGTCAAGCTTCTAATATTACAGTAACTGATATAACTAATTTGTCTAATCTTTCTGGTGTTAACACTGGTGACCAAGACCTTAGTGGTTATGTTTTAACTTCTTCTATTGATACTTTGGCTGAGTTGAATACGGTGGTTACTGATGCTACTCTTATTGATACTAGTGATAGTCGTTTGAGTGATGCTCGTACACCTTTATCTCATACTCACGTGGAAGCTGATATTACTGATTTAAAAAGTTATTTACTTAATATTAATGGTGAAGTTATTAATGATTTATCTGATGTTGTGATTACTACTCCTGCTGATGGAGAATTATTCGTTTACGATACCACTACTGGTAAGTGGATTAATAATACTTTAGCTGAGGCTGGTGTTAGTGCTGTGGGTCATACTCATGTGGCTGCTAACATTACTGATTTTGATACGGAAGTTAGTAATAACTCTAGTGTGACTGCTAATACTGCTAAAGTGTCTAATGCTACTCATACTGGTGACGCTACTGGAGATACTGCTCTTAGTGTTGTTGGTCTTAGAGGTGTTGGTCTTGACTCTACTGTGGGTTCTCCTAGTGATGGTGATATTCTGGTTTATCGTAGTGCGGGTACTGATTGGGTTTTAGAGGCTAAACCCGCTGGTGGCTCTAATCCTGCTTTGAATGATATTACTGATGTTACTATAGTTGCTGTTGCTGATAATGAATTGTTAGCTTATGATACTACTAGTGGTGAGTGGATTAACCAAACACCTATTGAAGCGGGTTTTTCTACGGTGGCTACTACTGGAGCTTATAGTGATTTATCAGGTACTCCGACTATTCCTACGCTTACTAGTGAGCTTACTAATGATAGTGGTTTTATTACGTCCACGCTTACTAATGAGCAGGTTCAAGACATTGCTGGGGCTATGGTTACTGGTAATACTGAAACTCTTATTACAGTTACTTATCAGGATATTGATGGTACTTTGGATTTCGTTGTTGATAATGATTTGAGTCATTATGATAATACTACTAGTGGTTTTACTACTAATGTTGGTACTGTTACTAGTGTTGGGGTTAGTGTTCCTACTGGTTTGGAAGTTTTTAGTGGTAGTCCTGTGACTACTAGTGGTACTATTGCGGTGGTTTATGCTGCTGGTTATGTTGGTTACACGACGGCTGAGGCTAGTAAGTTGTCTGGTATTGAGTCAGGGGCTGAGGTTAATAATATTAGTGATGTTAATGTTACTGATTTAACTGATGGTGGTGATAGTAGTCTTCATTATCATAGTGTTGATAGAAGTCGTTCTAATCATACTGGTACGCAAACGGCTAGTACTATATCGGATTTTGATACTGAGGTGAGTAATAATTCTAGTGTTGTGGCTAATACTGCTAAGGTGGGGGTTACTACTCAAATATCGAATGTTGTTGAGGATACCACTCCTCA
>Ga0210043_1002959_pt1 | contig 10509 bp, 17 predicted proteins | sample CryGeymet201501t_FD_183990 | JGI IMG/M metagenome (GOLD analysis project Ga0210043, IMG submission 183990) | Groundwater microbial communities from Crystal Geyser aquifers in Utah, USA - Crystal Geyser metaG 2015-01t (SPAdes) (version 2) | ecosystem: Environmental > Aquatic > Deep subsurface >... | reverse complement strand
CGTTCCGCGCTATAACTTCACCTGCCTTTGCCCGAGCATTCTTTAATAAAAACCCATAGGAAATAAGTATCACTAAGATATGATACAATGTATCGATGCCAAGAAAGAATCCATTTTGGTGGAGAGATGTGTATAAAGAGAATCCAGAAAAGATCAAAGCCAGTGTTCTTCGTTGGCAGAAAAACAATAAAGAAAAGGTCAATCTTGCTCATCAATCATGGCGTATGCGAACGCCTCGTGGTCGCTGGAATCTACTCAAGAATCATGCGTTGAAAAGAGGTGTCAAATTTCTGATCACCTCTGACCAATTTGTGAAGTGGTATGTTGCTCAAGAAAAGGTCTGTGTCTACTGCGGAGTATCCGAAGAAAATCTCAAATTAACTGGAGATTCCTACAATTCTAGAAACTTCAAACTATGCGTTGATAGAAAAGAGAACCATAAACCATATAGAATTTCAAACAGTGTGCTTGCCTGCAATAGGTGCAATTTTACAAAAAGCGATTTCTTCACTTACGATGAAATGATAGAGATTGGAAAGCTATTTATAAAACCAAAACGTCATGTACTATCAAAAATCGGGGAATAAATATAGAGCTGTAAGCACTCAATTCGAGGGAGTGACTTACCACTCCAAACTCGAAGCGGCATACGCCGCCGAGCTCATGCTCCGCCAAAAAGCCAAAGACATCAAAAGCTGGGAGCGTCAAGTGAAGCTTCCACTTAAGGTCAACGAAGTGCCAATCTGCAACTACATCATCGACTTCGTGATCACGCACCACGATGGCTCAAAGGAATATGTCGAGTGCAAGGGCCTAGAAATGGAGTTGTGGAAGATGAAATGGAAGATACTCGAAGCCACCTTTGACACCGACTTCCGCGAACATCCTGACGATCGGTTATTGGTAGTTAAACAATCATCAATGAGATTTGCTAGAAGATGATAAATTGCTTAAGTAAATCGTCTGTGACATGGCGGTTTGGCAGACGATAAGTTATCCCCTATTGCCATTTGCACCATGCCGACCGCTTGCTATAATGTGTGCAGAGGTTCGTTGAAGGAGGGAGAGGAGCCGAAGCGTAGAAATCCTCCCTCTGCTCCATCGAATCTCAGATTATTAATAACACCAATCAGAATGGCAAAAGAAACATTCACGAGACCAGAGCTGAGAATTGTCGCTGAGTCCCTCGAGGTCTACAAAGGCGAGATTCGAAAGCTGTGGATCAAGTCAGACAAACTCGGACTCTCTCAAGCTGGAAGTCTCAAGGAGACGTTCTTGCAAATCGAGGCACTTCGAGGAAAACTTCCCGGAACAGATGAAGACTAAAAAAGCCACAAAAGAACGTGAGAAGCCGGATGGCGTGACTTATACGGAACGCTTCGCCGGGGTCATCGAAAAAGTGGATGGCAAGAAAAAACTAACTCTCAAAAGTCCTCGGTGGTACCACTTCCAGATATCAAAGTTCAAAGAGGGCCAAGAAGTCACACTCGTGATCCACACGCGCAAACCCCAGCGATCCGAGCAACAGAATCGGTACTACTGGGGTGTCTACCTGCCAATGGTATCCGAACACACCGGCGAACCTGACCTCGACAAGCTCCACGAGCTGTTCAAAGGCAAGTTCCTGACCAAAGGCGTGTTCGAAGTCCTCGGTGAAAAAGTGCGACTCAAGAAAAGCACCACTGAACTCGGAGTCGGCGACTTCTGCTCCTACATCCTCGACATCGAGACCCTGACTGGCGTGAAAGCACCGCCGACCGAAAACTTTGGCCTGACGGCGCTCGAGCGTGCACTCAAAGACGCACCCGAGTCGCAGGTCGAGTACCCTGACGAAAATCTAACACCAACATTCTGATGAACGAAGAAAAACTCAAAGCGATGTTAGATAAGGCAGAGCAGATGGGCTTCACGAGAGGAGTGCTGACCATTTGCACTCAGATATTGCAACAAATGGAAGCCGATTACATGACGGTCGTGTCCTACAAGTCGATCAAAGAAATTGTGAATAAGTACGCCGAATCGGTAAACTTATCCACAGATGACACTGGCGAGCGGTCGGGATAGGGTGTATACTACATAGTACCTTTCTGAGTTCTCGGCAGCCGGTTGTCTAGCTAACGACTGGGTAGGTGCAGACACAGAGGATACGTAGGGGACAGTCTGTCTCGGGAGCATTGCCTCCACTGAGAGATCCCCGACCAAACTCCTCCTGCCGAGAACTCAGAAAGGTACTAGCCAAATACAATGAGCAAAAACATTAAAAGTAAATCCGCAAAAAGTAATGCCTCTGAACTTGGACGTCGTGGCGGCTTGGCCGTTGTGAAGAAACGAGGAAAAGCATACATGAAGCGGATCGCAAAGCGAGGCGCCAAGGCTCGCTGGGCGAATAGATAATTTAACCCAAACATATGTCACAAGGACCAAATCCAAACCAACCACGCGAACTGACCGAGGAAGAAGCCAGAGACCTCAATCGCAGGGTGCAAGGGTTCAACGCCGAAATGATTCCTCTCTTGAAGAAGTGGGAAGTCGGACTCGGAGCGTCTGCATTCTTGCTTCCTGACGGTCGAGTTGGCGCACGACCTCAGTTGTTTAATGATCAGCCAGCACCGGCTCCAGTTACCAACCCTGATGCTCCCAAGGAGGATAAGGGGAAACTAGCAGAGGCCTAAAATGATATTCGTACTTGGAATCATTGTCGGATTACTGATTGCGGTTGTGGTCGCATTAACCACGCTCTTCTTCCGCCACCCGATTCACAAGGTAACGACTATCATTGAGAAAAATGTCGGCACTATGGGTTCGCGTCCGAAAGGGTTCATCATAGATCCACCCACAGATGCTGAAGAGTCTCGATCCAACATCATCGCCAAAAATCGAAAAGAGGGCCGGGACACCCCAATAGAAGACTTACAATAAAATCATTATGTCAAAAACACAGAAAATCAGGCCACGTGCCAAACAAGTTCTCGTGAAGCCAGACCCCGAAGAGTCGCGTGAATCCGAGCATGGTATTCTGACTCCCACAAACGTGGAGCAGGAGCAGAAAGCCATCGGAGAAGTCCTCGCAGTAGGACCCGAAATCAAAGACATTAAAGTCGGTGATCGGGTCATTTATAGTGCTTACGCCGGAGAGAAAATTAAACTCCGCGAAAGCTCAAAAGATGTCGATTACGTAATTCTCTTTGATGAGGACGTATTAGCGTTCATAGAAGATTAGCTATGAGATATGGACGCGACTTAGGATGCAAGTTTGGCCAACCACATGAATTGACTATTGTTCATGAGAATCTGTCTACAAAGTGGGAACGATGCAAAATATGTGGCAAACGCTTCCGATGGAATAAAGGATACCGGGGTCGAATCGCAAATGTAGAATACTTGAAAGCTCACGTGCGAAACTTCGCCCAGCGATCAGGCCCATCAAAACGAGTATTCTACAAAGTTTATCAGCCAGAAAAAACAAAAATAGTAATATGACAGATCCAATTCATATCGAATACGCGACCGCCACCGATCTTGCTCGCGTGCTTTTCCCGACTCACGCGCACAGTAAGCTTTCGCTCTCGGTCGCTGAGTTCTTTCTTGAGGAGAACATCCACAAATCTGACGCAGATGTGGATGTAAAAACACTTAGAGGATTCGTAGACTTCTTAATAACTAAAAAAGGATATAACTAAAATGTCAACTACAGAAACCAGAATTGTTCACGATAAAACATTCGAGGTCATTCAGTCTGCTGTCAACAAGATGGTGAACTTCATCCGGCCGACTTTCGGGCCGGCAAGCAATAAGGTGCTCATTTCTAAGACCACGCACCGCATGGTGGTAGATGATGGAGTGCAGATTGCGCGCGATTACGAACTCGAGGGCCCTGAGGAAAATGCGGTGGTCAATATCATTCGCGAGACAGCGGTTAAAACCAACGATCGGGTAGGTGATGGTACTACCAGCTCACTGATCATGCTCCAAGCAATTATCAATGAGGTTGCAAGACGTGGTCGCCGAGATGGTCGTAAGATAGAGAAGGAATTGCTCAAAGGTCTTGAAGAAGTTCGCATTCATCTCAAAAAGAGTGCATACGAAATTAAGAGCAAGGACGAGCTGAAAAAGGTCGCGCGCATCTCATTTGATAACGAGAAAATTGCCGAAATGGTATCTGATCTTTACTGGAAGCTTGGCAAGGACGGTGTGATTACCATAGACAAATCACCAACGATGGAAACCACCTGTGAAGTGTCTGAGGGCATCAAAATTGATCGTGGCTACATCAGCCCATACATGGTCATCAATCCCGAGCGTATGGAAACAGTGCTTGAGAAACCGAAAATCTTGATCACTGATTATCGCCTCACGGAAGCCAACGACATAATTCCGATCATGAACAAAATGGCAGCTGCGAATCAGAGAGAGCTGGTGATCATCTGCGAAAGCATGGAACAATCTGCTCTCGCGACAGCTGTGTTGAATAAGATCCAAGGCAAGTTCTTGGTGGTTGCGGTACCTGCTCCAACAACAGAAGATAGGAAAATAACCCTTGAAGACATCGCGCTCATGACCGGTGCAAAGATGTTTACTGAATCCAAGGGCGATAAGCTCGAGACAGTAGATCTAGCCGATCTCGGTCACGCCACACGCTTCATTTGCAGGCGTGAAGAATCGGTCATTGTGGGTCCCAAAGGCAAGAAATCTGAAGTTGCTACGGCGATCACAAGTTTGCGTGTTAACTTCGAATCAGAAAAAGATACGAAACGAAAAGAGTCGCTCCGAAGACGTCTTTCACTCTTCACTCAAGCTGTGGCCGTCATCAAAGTCGGCGCACCAACGGAGAATGAGCAGAAAGCCCTCAAGTATAAAGTGGAGGATTGCGTGAACTCGGTACGCTCCGCATATCAACACGGCATCGTATGCGGAGCTGGCCTCGCCCTCTCGCGAATCAAAACATCTTCGCCTATCTTGAATGAGGCCCTGAAGTACCCGGCGCGCCAGTTGCGCGAAAATATGGGTCTTGAGGATGAAGAATCGCTCAACATCGACCATGCTTACAATGTGGTGACCCAAAAAACAGGACCATATCTTGAAGTGGGAGTGGTCGATCCTGTCGATGTGCTTCTGGCAGGGGTTGAGAGTGCGGTATCAATTGCCTCTGTGCTTGTGACAACTTCCGGCATGATTGTGGAGCATATCCAGAAACTGCCAGTAGTGCAGAATTAGTAGAAAAAAGCTATAATTAAAGCCATAATGCAAAAATCCAAAGAGTTTCTAGATCTCTTGATTAGGTTCATAGTCAACCACCCGGAAGACGTTGTAATCGATTCCAGAACGGATGAAATGGGCGTTCTCTTGACCCTTACAGTTAATCACGAAGACATGGGGAAAGTCATCGGCCGACAAGGCCTCACTGCTAAAGCTATCCGTGCACTTCTTCGAGTTGTCGGGATGAAAGAAAACGCCCGAATCAACTTGAAGATAAATGAGCCAGATGGTTCAACAAAAGCGCATGACAACGACCAGTAAAAAAACAACGAATGACCAAATGCAGATCGAGTATCTCTTGATCAGTGAAGTTGTTCCCTATTTCAAAAACGCCAAAGAACATCCTGAAAAGCAGATCAAGAAAATCGCCGCATCCATTCAAGAGTTCGGCTTCAACCAGCCCATCGTCATTGATAAAAACAACGTGATTATTGTCGGTCACGGCCGATATCTCGCCGCACAGTTTCTTGGCCTTGAGAGAGTGCCAACACTCGTGCTTGACATCGATGAAGATCGCGCCAAAGCATATCGCTTGGCCGACAACAAACTCAACGAATCCGAATGGACAATGGAAACAGTGATCGAGGAATTGAAAACCCTCTCACTACAAATGATCGATCTCACCGGCTTCGATGCTAATCTGATACTCGAAACCGAAGAGGATGACCCCGATCTGTCCATGGTCGGTAAACCGCAAAGTGTCTCGGGCGATATCTACCAGTTGGGCGAGCACAAGCTTATTTGTGGTGACTCAACCGATTCGAACACCTACAAATCGCTTCTCGGTGACGAAAAGGCCCGTCTCATCTTCACCGATCCGCCATACTCTATCGACTACCACTCCGTAGACAAAACCAAAGGCGGGAAAGGACTCTCCTATAATTCCGAGAAGTTTGGCGGTACAGGTGGCCGAATCTTCAATGATGACAAAACACCAGAAGAAGCCCTTGAGTTTTACAATGCCGTCCTCAAACAACTCTATGACTTCTCAACAGATGACGTAAATATCTACTGGTGGTTTGCCTCACGCCTAACTGATATAAACATGCAAGCCATGCGCGATAATAAGTGGCATTATTCACAAACTATTATATGGCTCAAAAACAGCATGATATTCTCTCCCGGTCAGAAGTTTCACAGAATCTACGAGCCTTGCCTCTTGGGATGGAAACAGGGCAAAACATCCTACCAAAACATGACATTCAGCTCCTACACAGAACTCTTCACTACAGGTGGTCTCAAGACGTTTGCTGAACACCTCGATGTCTGGTACCAAAAGCGTGACAACACCAACAAATACATCCACCCGACTCAGAAGCCCGTACAGCTGGCCGAACGTGCCCTGAAACGATCGTCAGAGGTCGGTGACATCGTTCTCGATGCATTCGGTGGGTCCGGCTCGACTCTCATCTGTTGCGAACAGCTCAAGAGAAAAGCCCGACTGATCGAATTAGATCCGAAGTACGTGGATGCAATCGTGAGTCGCTGGGTCAAGTATTCCGAGAACCCGGCTGTAATCAAGAATGGTGAGGAAATTCAATGGCTAGCCTAGACATACACAAAGTTAAACCTGATGAACCTCTTCCACTCGACCGGCTCTCGATCGCTGATGTGAAATACCTTGTCGGCCGGGAATGCCTAGATGTTCGAGTTCAAAACAAATGGATCGCCCTCTTCTTCTCGACGTGTTGTGTGAAGATAAGAAAATGGTAATATTATCAATACTATGCCAGCTCCAAAATCACCAAAAAAGAATCAAGAATGGCGCGAAGCTATCTCGAAAAAAGTCACCAAATTGACCCCTGACGTAGTAAGAAAGCTTAAGGAAGCATTTGCCATAGGTGCAACAATCGAACAAGCTTGCTATTACGCGGAAATATCGAAAACTACGTACTACAAATGGGTCGATGAAAACCCAAAGCTTTCTTACGAATTTAGTGAGATGCGAGCGAAGCTTCCTCTTGCTGCTAAAGCGAACATCGCAAATGCAATTCAGACCCTCAAGGATATTGGTCTTTCCAAGTGGCTTGTCGAGAGAAGTGAACCCGAGGCATACGGCGAAACTCTAACCTTGAAACACCAAGGCGACGTTGGCTTGACTCACGAGGACGATGTCAAAGCAACCGAGGCCTACCACGCAACTCTGCGCGATAACCTCAAGAAACGTAGTCTCGAAAAAGCTAAGAAAGAGGGCGAACTACCAGCATGAGAATGTCTGTCGAGTACTGCGATGGAAAAGTGTGCTACGACAAGAAAACCGCTGTGACCGCGCGCAATCTACGCATGAGAGAATCGCACCAAGAATTGCGCGTTTACCAGTGCGAGAAAGGTGATCATTGGCACCTGACCAAGCAAATGAGACGTAACAGCTGGAAACCATGAAAGTAATTCACGAATATCCACCCATATACGAAGCCATCCTCTCCGCAGGAATGCGCCCAAATTCCACTACAATCTATGCATACGACGGTAATATCTATGCACCCGAGGTCGAATCTGTGCCTGATGACCTGATTGCGCACGAATCTACCCATATTCGCCAGCAATCTACCCAACCTGATGCATGGTGGTCTCGATACCTCGATGATCCTTATTTCCGAATAGAACAGGAAGCCGAGGCCTATGCTGCCCAGTACGACTACGTGTGCCAGCACATGCTCAAGGACCGAAACGCTCGAGTGCGCTTCCTGCAACGTCTCGCCGGTTCGCTATCAAGCCCGATCTATGGTAGTGTGATATCAACCGCCGTTGCCATCGATCGCATTAGAAGTTTTATAAAAACACCACGATGACATATTGCAACCATTTATTTATTAAAGTTTGCTCTAACCACGAATCACCCAAACAAGACCCGAATAACACCTCTGCGTACTTTGACTCTACGCCATACCTGTACGCTGTTGTGGTCTGCGCATGGTGTGGCCATGTGCGCCACATCTATGCCGACGGCACCATAAAAATTATAAAAGAGCATGGCGAAACAAAACCCCAAGGAGTATAGGACCATCCACGAGTGGATCATCAAGGAAAAAATCAAGAACGAAAAAGGTGACCCGATCGACTTCGATGACCATCCGTTCCTATTTGATATTTACGCCGACCAGTCGCCATACCTGACGGTGATGAAAGGCGCCCAAGTGGGAATGAGCACCTGCCAAATCCTCAAGAACCACTTCGATGCCAAGAAGTACGGGCTGGATATCATCTACACGCTCCCGACTGATGGCGATGTGCGCACGTTCGTAGGTGGCAAGGTGAACCGAATCATTGCCAACAACATCTGCATGCTCGAGGACGTGGCCGACAAGGACTCCATCGAACAGAAGCAAATCGGCAAGTCGATGGAATACTTCCGAGGCACTTGGACGAAGAAATCAGCCATCATGGTCACCGCTGACCGGCTCACTCACGATGAAAAAGACAGCTCCAAGCTTGACATCATTGCTGACTATCAAGCTCGTCTCCAACACTCCAAATACAAGCAAACGCACACATTTAGTCACCCATCACTGCCTGAAACTGGCGTACATAATGACTGGCTTGCGAGCGATCAAAAGCACTGGTTCGTCAAATGTCCATCGTGTGCGCACTGGCAGTTCCTCTCGTGGAGTACCGAGGACCCTGCCAAGATGTCCATAGACATCAAACGTCGGGCATTCATCTGCAAGAAGTGTAAGAACATCCTGCCCGAGTATGCACGCCGAAATGGCCAATGGGTCGCAAGATACAAGGATCGCCCTATCAGTGGCTACTGGGTACCCCTCCTAATTGCGCCTTGGATGACCGCAGGTGCGCTTATTGACAAGTTTCAACACCCTGAGACCACACCCGAGTTCTGGTGGACTAAGGTGCTCGGATTACCTTACGCAGACGCCTCTTCTAAACTCCTACGCAAGAGCTTCTTCCAAAACCTAACCGGCACGAGATGGGCGCCGGGAGCCGATGAACGTATCGTGATCGGCATAGACACTGGCCTACGTCTCGACTTCGTTCTTGGTAATGCCAAAGGCTTATTTCATCATGGCGACTGCGATGACTACGGCACGCTTGACGGCTTCATGAAGCGCTGGCCGAAAGCCATTGCTATGATTGATGCTGGCGGTGACTTGATTGGTTCGAGAGCTTTCGTGGCGCGCTGGCCGGGTCGAGTGATCCTTGTATACTTTGGCGGTGACCGCAAGAAAAATGAGCTGTTTAATTGGGGAACCAAAGACGAGCAAGGGTCCGTGGTTATCGATCGCAATCGCTCAATCCAACTCACGGTTGATGAATTTCGTACTAAGAGAATACCTGTGCATGGGGTTGAAGAAGATTGGTTTGAATATTATCTCGACTGGAATAACCTCTCAAAGACCAAGGTGCTTGATCCTGAAACGAATGTGGTCAAGGGTTACAAATGGATACGAAGCGGACGTGATCACCGGGCGCTTGCCACAGTGTGCTGGCGCGTTGGCATGAGCCGATTTGCCGGCATGGGCAGTATCGTTCAGCCTGAAATCGAAACCAAACCCAACAGCTATATGATTGATCCCAATCAGACGGTAGGATTCGACCCTGACGAAATCTTCACAAAATCCGTGAATCAGACTCTTGACCAGATAGAGGAAAGTGGCGACTGGCGCAACATCTAGTTATCCACATTCCGATCGCTTGGCATGCCGAGCGAGATGCTATAAAATATGTATGTGTGAATTTATCAATTAATTGATTACGATCATGAAACAATGCTCAAATGGCCATGCGTGGGAATCCGGTGAACACTGCAATCGATGCGGAGGCGCTGATGTTCTCGCGCCACAGAGTGTTGCGGAGGATCACGAAACAACTATGAACTCAAACGTAGATGAAGAAAGCAAGGTTGTTGACGAATCTGCTGACACCGATGCTCCTGCAGAGGAAAACGCAGAGGCCTCCGCACCCGCTGAATCAGCTCCTGAAGAATCATCTGCACCCGCAGAAGATTCGGCTCCTGCTGAGGAATCTGCACCAGCTGAAGCTGACAAGCCAGATGACGAGGGTAGCGCAAACGCCTAACCTCTCGCGCCTATGACGAATGGTAAGTCGCCGGTTTCATAAGCCGGAGAACGTGGTTCGACTCCACGAGGCGCCAATGAAAGAAGAACTATTCGACGAAGAAGATATCATGGGACCAGAGGATGACGACTTCGATGAATATGAATATGAAGATGATCCGCTGTTTCCTGAAAACGAAACCACCGCGATCCTTGCGGACGGCGGTGGTGATATGAGTCA
>Ga0210043_1002955_pt1 | contig 10516 bp, 9 predicted proteins | sample CryGeymet201501t_FD_183990 | JGI IMG/M metagenome (GOLD analysis project Ga0210043, IMG submission 183990) | Groundwater microbial communities from Crystal Geyser aquifers in Utah, USA - Crystal Geyser metaG 2015-01t (SPAdes) (version 2) | ecosystem: Environmental > Aquatic > Deep subsurface >... | reverse complement strand
AGCAACTTATGCGGTAGTCCCGCGTTTTGATCCATGAGTTAGAAAAAGATAAAGTGACGTAGTTTCAAGCTACTCTTGAGGTTACCTGCATGGCAAGACGACGTAAGCCCGACAAGCCTCAAGCTCTGGCACGCGATCTCACGCTGCGCCAGCTTTCGGAAGCCCTCGGGCTGCATCCAAACACCTGCCGCCGCTGGGCGGGGCGGGAGATTCCACCGCCTCATGACCGCGTCGACCATGAGGGACGACGCGAGTACCGCTTCTGCCTTGCGGAGATCCAGGCGTGGCGCGCTGAGGTGGGCATGGCTGCCGGCCGGCAGGGCCGACGCACGGCAGCGTCAGTGATGCGCGAGCGGGTGGCGAAGAGCAAGCGAGCTGGCAAGAGAGCCGACAAGCTCCCCGCCAAGAGCGCAGCACTCACTCCGCGCGGGCGTTCCCTCGTGGCCACCGAGCCTCCCTCATCCGCACAGCCCCCCCCCGACGACCTCCGAGCCTACGCCTCCGCCGATCTCGACCCCGCCGCGATCCGCGATGCGGTCAAGACCAGGTGCCTCACCGATGACGAGCGCGCCTACCTGGCGGACCTCCTAGACGTTGCGCGGCAGAGAAAGGAGCAGGCGGAGGCGGAGAAGCGAGAGTTGATCAACGCCGAGCGCCGCGGCGAGCTGGTGGAGCGTGCGCGGGTGATCGAGGCGTACAGGATCGCGGCTGGCGAGCTAAGGAGTGCGTCCGACACGCTCCAGAGGCAGTTCGGGCGCGATGCCTACGAGGTTCTGGATGGGGCGCTGGACCGGGCCGACTTGGCGCTGGAGCGGGTGGTGAGTGACGACCGAGACACGGGTGACGCTGGCGCTGCGGCTGGAGCGGGGGGGTGAGTACTGCTGCCGCCGACTGCCGCCAGCACCTACTCGCCGCCTCCCGGGGACGGCGCATCCGCACGATGCGCGAGTGGGCTGAGCAGGAGATCGTCATCCCCGACGGTCCGTTCAAGGGGCGCCGTTACCGCTGCGATCGCCAGCCCTACGCGGGGCTGCTACTCGATGCGTTCGACGGCGGGCGCTGGGACCGCTTCGTTGTGACGGGGTCGACGCAGAGCGGCAAGACCCTCACCTCCTACTGCATTCCATGCCTGTACCACCTGTGCGAAATCGGCGAGACGGTCATCGCGGGCGTGCCTGACATGCGGATGGCGGCCGATAAGTGGCGCCAGGACTTGCTGCCGGTCTTCGCGGCAGCTCCGCGGCTGCGCCGGCTACTCCCCTCTCGCGGCGCTGGCTCGCGAGGAGGGAAGATCGAAGCGGTCACGCTGCGGAACGGCGCCACGCTGCGTTTCATGTCGGGCGGGGGCGGGGACAAGCAACGCGCGGGTTTCACGGCGCGTGTGCTCGTGGTCACCGAGACGGACGGCATGGACGAGGCGGGCGAGGCCAGCCGCGAGGCGGACAAGATCACGCAGCTCGAGGCGCGGACGCGAGCATACAGCGCGGCCACGGGAATGCGCAAGCGCGTTTACTTGGAGTGCACGGTCAGTACCGAGCAGGGGCGTACTTGGCGCGAGTACATAGGTGGCACGCAGTCGCGGCTGACGCTGCCGTGCCCTGAGTGCGGCGCGTGGGTCGAGCCCGATCGAGAGCACCTCGTGGGCTGGGAGGACGCAGAGGACGTGGTAGCGGCCCGCGAAGGGGGACGCTTTTCCTGTCCGGCATGCGGGGTCCTCTGGGAGCACGCGCAGCGACGCGAGGCTCTCGCCCGCCTACGGGTGCTACATCGAGGTCAGGAGATCGACACCGACACCGAGGAGGTCGTTGGTGAGGAACCGAGGACGGATACGCTGGGGTTCCGGTGGCACGCCGCGCACAATGCCTTCGTCGACGGTGGCGACGTGGCCGCCGACGAGTGGCGGGCGCAGCGCAACACCGACCGCGAGGCGGCCGAGCGGGAGATGTGTCAGTACGTCTGGGCTCGACCGCACATCCCCGATGTAGAGGACATCTCCCATGTTGATGCGAGCGCTGTCAGTCGCCGGTCAGTGGAGCAGATCCGCGGGCTGATCCCCGAGGACACTACGCACCTGACGGCGGCGCTGGACATCGGTCAGTACCTATGTCACTGGGTGCTCCTGGCGTTTCGGCAGTGTGGCCAGGTGCACGTGGTCGAGTACGGGCGGCTCGAGGTGCCCAGTGCGGAGATCGCCGTGGAGCGCGCGCTGATCGTGGCTATGAGGGCGTGGCGCGACATCATCACCGAGGGGTGGCCGGTCGAGGGAGCCACCGACGAGCGGCGCTCGCCGGTGGCAGTGTGGGTAGACTCGGGGTGGTCAGTCAGCACCGACAGCGTGTATGCCATCTGCCGCGAGTCGGGCAATCACTGGCGGCCGATCCTCGGTCATGGCGCGGCGCAGAAGCGCACGGCTTACACGCATCCGGCAGTCCGGCTGCCCCCGGCGACAGCGCATGAGCGGCACAAGCGCGGCAAGGTGCATCACGTAGGTCTCCGCTATTACTGCGAGCTGCTGCCGAAAGAGGGGCTGAGTAGAGTACACATAGACGGGGACCACTGGAAGGCGTGGCTGCACAAGCGATTGAGCACGCCGGTGACGGAACTCGGGGCGATGACGCTCCATCGCGGGACAGAGCGAGAGCATCGTTCCTTCTCGGCCCACATGGCGGCCGAGCGGACCTACGAGGAGCTGAAAGGCGGTAAGCTTCTATTGCGGCACGAGCTGCGGAGCCGGATCAATCATTGGCTGGATGCGACCTACATCGCGTGCGCCGCTGGGCACTTTGCTGGCTGGCGGCTCGTGGAGCGCGGACAGCGAGCCGAGGCGCCGAAGGCGCGGACGTACCCGCGGGCGGAAGCGGAGCGCGGTGCGCGGACGACGCGGTATCCGTCAGGGAGGAGAGGTGGTGGCGGGTGGACGATAGGGCGGTAGGTGACCAGGGGCAAGGAGCAAGGCAAGTGCGACGAGCGCGACGGGTGGAGCGCGAAGGCAAAAAGAAGGCGGAACTCGTGGTGGAGTATCACGAGATCACGATCGAGTCGCAGGACCTGCCCGAGCGGCTGCGGGGGCACGCGGCGAGCTTCGTGTGGCCCGAAGGCCAGCCGCTCCCCGGGTTTTACCTCAAGCCGCAGCCGGTGCCGTGCTCGAGGTGCCGGCGGCTGCGACTAGACGATGGCGCGCAGGCGGTTATCTTGCTGTCGATCTCGTGCCAGGAGGTGGCCTACTTACGCTGCAAAGCGTGTGGCCATCGCTTCGCGCTGCCAGTCCGCCCCGCCCGATAGCGCCGGCCGCGCGCCGACCCCACCAGCGCTGCTCTATTTTTGCAACCAAAAAACAGCCAGTGGCCGTGCATAGAGGATGTGTCATGCTGCATGCATGGCCACGGCGATCACCCAAGCGAACTTCGAGGCTGCGTGCGGCGAGTGCTACGACGCGATAGCGTCGGAGAGCTGGAAAAGCGCGTGGTTGTGGTACGCGCGGTCGGAGGCGCAGAACGCTGCGCTGGCGACTTCGTCAGAGGCTGGTGGTATGTCGATGTCGCGTCGTGATCGCTTGGAGGGCCTGCGCACTGCTCTGGAGGCCGCTGAAGCTGCGGCATCTCGCTACTCGATGGAGTCCCGCGTCGGCCGCCTGGGCACGAGGCACCGAACCTGATGGTGGCCTCGGGCAACGGGGCGGGCCGTCTGCCCGCGCACAGCCGACTTCCGCTTCGCGCGGGGGGCGGCTTCGCCGCTCTCCCTCCCTCAGTAGTGCCCGCAAAGCGCACTGCAGCCGATCCGACCTCGCTCTCTGATCGAGTTGCTGACTGGGTGCTGGGGATCGTGTCACCGCGCCGCGCCGCGGCGCGCAGGCACTTCCGCCGCTTTGAGCGCGACCTCGAGTACCACGACGCCATTGACGTCGTGATGCGACTGCGCGGCTATCGTGCAGCTCGTCGCACCGACGGTGCGACGCCGTGGACGGGGTCTGCCCGCAGTGCCGACGGCGAGATCCTGATGGATCTCTACTCCATGAGGAATCGCTCGCGCGAGCTCAGTCGCGACGACCCCATCGGCTGCGGAATTTTCAAAACGTTCGTCAACAACGTGATCGGACGGGCGGGGCTGAATCCGCAGGCCGACACCGAGGATGCGGACAAGAACGATCGGATCGAGGCGGTCTTCCGCGAGCGCTGCGACTCGCTCTATCCCGGCGAGGGACGTCTGAGCTACGCTGCCGCGCAGCGGCTGCTCTATCGACGGATCCTCGAAGATGGCGAGATTCTGATCATCGAATCCGTCGACCCTGATGACCCCAAGGGGCCATTGTGGTTCGAGATCATCGAGGCAGATCGGCTGGGCATGCCGGCCGGAATGCCGGTGACGCAGGGGATCTTCCCGGGCGTAGCTCCAGGCAATCATACGCGCAACGGGATTGAGCGCGACATCTACGGCAGGGTGCACGCATACCACATCCTGAAACGTCACCCCGGGGACGTGTTGCCGCCAGTAGCCGTGTCGGCGCCGTGGGAGTTCTACCGCGTCGAAGCCGAGCGGGTCTATCACCTTCATCAGATTGAGCGCCCCGGCCAGAGCCGGGGGGTGCCGCTCCTTCACGCGGTGCTGCAGGACCTACACGACCTGGATCTACTGCTGCTGGCGAGCCTGAAGCGCGTTCAAATTGCCGCTTGCTTGAGTGTGTTCGTCACCAGCCCGCAGGCGATGGAAGACCTGCTCGATGTGACGGCGGAGAAATATGGGTACCGCATCGACCAAGATCTTGAGCCCGGCATGATCTTCAAACTGCATCCAGGCGAGTCGGTTGAAACGCTGTTGCCGAATTTCCCCTCGCCCGAGCTGACACCGTTTATCGTTCAGTTGGCGCGCCGGATCGGCGCTGCAGTAGGCGTTAGCTGGCAGACGGTTTTGAGGGATTTTTCTCAATCTACCTACAGTTCGGCGCGTACCGATTTGCTCGAGACCTGGCAGACGTACGAGATCGAGCAGTCAGAATTCGAGTCCGCACTCGCGTGGCAGCGCGTCCGGGTGCTGGAGTATGAGCGTCTGCGGGGCGATCCCCGGTTGCGCGACTGCTCCGACGAGGATCTGCGCGAGGTGTCATGGATCCCGCCCGGCCGCCACTGGGTCGACCCGGAGAAGGAAGCGAAGGCACTCCAGCTGGAGCTGGAGATGGGCATCACGACGAGGCGCGATGTCGCGGCCAGCCGCGGGCGTGATTGGCAGTCGGTGTTGCAGCAACGACTGACCGAAGAAGTGGCCGAGTCTGAGGCCCGCAAGGCGATGGGGCTTCCGCCGGCCCCAGCGCCAGGCGCCGCTGCAGCGGCGCCTGCGCCTGAGCAGGAGAGCGACGCCGAGCGGGATCGCGGCGCTGATGCGCCGTGGCACCAAGTAGTAGCGCATCTTTGCGAGTTCGTGGAAGAGGATCATCCTCGCGACGAGGATGGGAAGTTTATCGACAAGGGTAGCGAAGCGGCCGTCGCGGCGCCCAAGGGCGACAGCGGCCACACGGGCGGCGGCGCCGCAGATAGCGGAAAGTACGCGGACGAGTCGGGGCGTCCGACAGCCGCGGGCGAAGCCCGGCTGCGCGAGCTTGGGATGGTCGGGACGATGCCCCCCAAGAATGCGTCCGACATCGTCATGGCTGATCTGAGCAATGGCCCGGAATTCTTCGCCGACAAGGCGATGATAAAGTGGAAGCAACCGAGCGAGAAAACGCCGGGGCGTATATCAGATCAGTATCGATACACGCATGAGTATCATGTGATCCATGAAGCGGAAAAATGGGCAGTGGTCGAGGCGCTCGAGCCTCACATCGACAGGATCAAGGACGATCTGCGAACCGTGTTGGTCACAGCCAACACGGTCGAGAAGCGTCAAGCAGCCACGGTAGCGGCTATCATTGCGGAGACGGGTTTGCGGCCGACTGACGACAAGACGTCGGTTAGCCATGGTCACTATGGGGCTGCGTCGTTGCTCACGGATCATGTGATCTTCAGCGCTGAAGAAGCGCACCTTGTGTTCGTCGGCAAGGAAGGGGTCTTGAACACGGCGACGGTCCGAGACCCTGAGAATGTTGCGGCGCTGAAAGAAGCTCATGCTGCCGCAAAAGAGGGCGGCCCTATGTTCGCGAAAACCAACAGCACCAAGGCCGGCGCTGTCCTGAAGCGAGTGGTTAAGTCTGCCGGAATAACGATGCCGGTGGACGCGAAGGGAAAAAAGCAATGGGCAAAGCTGAAGGATCTGCGTACGGTGAAAGCCACGCAAACGGCGAGAGTGGCGATCGCCGAGTTTACGGGGGCACCGCCCCCGTGGACGGGCAACAAGACCAAGGACGTTCGCGCCATCTCAAAGGCGATCATGCTGATCTCTGCTCGAGTGGGAAAGGTGCTGAACAACGGCGCCTCACAGGCGCGTGATAACTACGTGCATCCGAAAGTGTGGGAAGAGTGGCAAGCGAAGCTAAAGGCGGGGATGCCTTGACAGAGGCGGAACTGTACGCGCCGGATCTCGATGGAGGCGAGGTCGACATCGAGACCTATATCTGCCCGTTGGCAGGCGACGAGACGCCGCCATACTTGCGAGATGTGTGGAACGGAGCCATGGCTTTGCTGGACAAATACGACGCCGGAGACCCTGAAACCATCGCGTACCTCGATGGTGATGGTGACGAGGGGTAAGCAATGGGCCACATGCTGACGCAGGTACTGCCGATCGAGGTGCGGGCACAAGCGCCGCGCATGGCCGCGGACGGAACGGAGAAGCGGCGCTTCTCGTTTGTGGGCGCGACTGAGATCGGCGTAGATACGCCGTGGGGGCGCGAGCACCTACGCATGGCTGGAGCGCAGTTGGCGCGCTACCGCACGAATCCGGTCGTGCTGGACGCGCATCAGCGTCGCAGCGCCCTGAATGTGATCGGCCGCGCGAGCGCGCGCGTCGAAGGGCGTAAGCTGGTGTTCGAGGACATCGAGTTTGCGAACACAGCAAAAGCCCGCGCGATCGAGGGGCTCGTGGCTGACGGCTTCTTGCGCGCTGTGTCGGTGGGATTCATGCCCGACCCGGCGGCTACCCATCAGGTCCACGAGGGGCAGATGTACGGCGAAGGCGAGGGGGCCATCAAGGGCCCCGCCTCTGTGATCGAGCGATGGGAGCTCCTCGAGCTCTCTGTAGTACCCGTAGGAGCGGATGCGAGCGCTCTACGTAGGGCTTTCTACGAGGAGGTGGCTCGAATGGCCAAGGACGACGGCGACGGCGGCGCGGAAGACGTCGACGAAGACGAGGACGAGGACGAGGACGAGGACGAAGACGAAGACGAAGACGACAAGGACGAGGACAAGGACGAGGACAAGGATGAGGACAAGGACGAAGACAAGAACGAAGACAAGAACGAAGACAAGAAGGAAGAGGAAAAAAAAATGGCCGGTAAGGATGACGACAAGCGCGCTGCTACGCGAGACGAGCTCGCGGTGATCACACCCGCGGGATACTCAGCGGTCGCTGAGCGTTGTCTGATCGAGGGTGCGACACTCGCGCAGGCGCGCGCGGCGCTGCTGGCGGAACATGCGCGTCGGCATCCGCCGGTAGGCACACCGGAGCCGCCGGCTCCTACGGTGCGCACGCGCACCGTCGTTACGCCGAGCCCCAACGGTGGCGCTCGGCTGCAGGACTTGTCCACGCGGGATTTCCGCCGGGCGCTGCTCGGAAACTGAGCCCGAGCGACTGAAAGGAGAGGAAAATGGCTACCAATAAGGTCGCTTGGGTCCGCAACTTGCATGGCGACACCAAGCCACTGATCATGCTCGGAAAGTTCGAGACCGGCCAAGCAATCAAGCGTGGCGAGATCATCGAACTGACGGCTGACACCAACACCTCGTGGGTGCCGATGGACTCCGACTTCGACGCCGTCGCCAACCTGGCCGTGGCAAACGAGGAGATCAAGTCTGGCGATCGGATGGGCTTCTACGAGATCATCGTCCCGAGGCCCGGAGACGTGTTCGAATTCGCAGTCGCAGCGGGAGCCGCGATTGCGATCGGGACAGCGATGACCTGGTCGGATTCGCAAACGCTGACGACCGGCGGAACCTACGCCGTCGGCTATGCGGTCGGTCAGGAGCACTACCCGCTCAAACAAGGTCACGTGACAGACGACGCAGGCCCCGACCGGGGCGAGACCATTCGCAGCATCAGCTACGTGCGGATGGTCTTCCGGCTCGCCGCGAGCTACTTCGCGTTGTGGAACAAGTAAGCCGTGAGGCTAGATAAGGAGAGCGAGATGGGCGAGTACAAGCCCCAGCCCCGCAGTCGCGCGCCACGGTTTGCCGCAAACGTGCGCGTCGGCGCTCCGGGGTTGGACATCGAGGCGTTGCGCCAGCGGGCGCTCAGCGATCCGAAGACCTTCGGTCGCAAGCTTGACGAACTGATCGGAGACGGCTTGCGGTGGCGGGACATCCCGTCCCGGCGGCTGTCGGATCTGTATCACGCGCTTGCTGACGTGCAGGTTGAGGCAACGATGGACTGCATGGGCCGGCAGCGTGCGGTTATGGCGTCGGCCTTTCCGTTGCTGACGGGCGGTCTCGCGGTCGCGGGCGTCAACGACGCCTACGACGCCATGCCGACGATCGGGGAGCAGCTTGTCACCGACTTCGAGGACTCGAAGAAGGTGACCCACATCGTGGGTATCACCTCGGAAGATAGCAAGATCGACCGAGTTGACGAGGCGAACGACTTCCCCGAAATCGGCGCGGGCGAAGAGCGGTTCGACATCATGCACAAGCGAAACGGCCGCCGCTTGAGCATCACTGCTGAGACGATCGAAGAGAACGACGTGTCGGGCGTCGAGACGCGGATCAACGCGCTGGGAGAGATCGCGGCCGAGCTGATCGAGGAGCAGACGATCGAGCGCGTCACCGATCACTACGGTAGCGCCGCGAGCCCCGCCGAGCCGTACGTCCTGCGCTACAACGGGGCTGGGCTCCAGCTCTACAACGCGACGGCGGAGAACCCCGGAGCCCGTGCTGGCTCCGGGACGCGGGTCACGAACAACGCGCTCGTGGACAACACGGACCTCGAGGCCGCGAGGTTGCTGATCGCGAACATGCTGAATACGCGAGGCAAGCGTATCAACGTCCCGCTCAATCAGTGCATCTTGCTCGTCCCCGATGCGCTGGTCAATGTCGCTGACCGGATCCTCGGCAGCGAGATGGAGCCGGGGGTCTTCAACGAGTTGAACCCATGGGGCCCGCGCGGGCGCTACCGGCCCAAGCTCGTCAGTTCGCCGAAGCTGGACGACTACAGTACGAGCGCGTGGTACTTGGGGATGTTCCCCCGACAGTTCAGGCGCAAGTGGAAGCTCCGAGCCGAGTACGTGACGCTGGGGCAGGATACCGAATCCTACCTGCGCTCGCGCATCGCATTCCAGATGCGCGTAGCGTGGGATTGCGAGATCGGCGCCGTGGACTACGTCTACGTGGTGCAGTGCCTGTCGGGCACGACCGCGCCGGCGGACGAGTAAGGAGGCCGAGATGGCAAGCTTCAGTCAGGGCACCATCCGCGCGCAGGAGCAGCGGCACGGCGCTCGTGCTACCGGTGACACGTGGTACGTAGACAGTGCCACCGGTAGCGATGGCAACAACGGGGAGAGCAAGCGGCATCCGTTTAAGACGCTTACGCGGGCGCTCGTGAAAGCGCTCGCGGGAGATCGCATTGTTCTTGTCCCCGGCGGCTCGGAGACGATCACGACGGGTCTCGAGGTCACGGTCGAGGATCTCGAGATCATCTGCGAGTGCGCGCACCCCGAGAGTGGATTCACGATTTCGGGCGCAGGCACGCTCGATCTGCTGACCCTGAGCGCGGCGGATTGCCGCGTCTCGGGGCTGCAGCTGACGCACACGGGTGCGACGTCCGATGCCGCGGGCATCCTGGTGGGGGCGGCAGCTCACCGATCAGTGATCGAGTGCCGCTACAACGCTACCGCGGTCACGACGCCCGCCGGCTTCGGGATCGAGGTTACCAGCGGCGCCGACGACGTGAAGATCTCGCAGTGCGAGATCTTGGACGCGCTCTATGGTGTCTACCAGAAGGAGGCGGCTGCTGCCGAGAGCGATCGGCTCGAGATCGTGGACTGCTTGATTCACGTCGGACTCTCGACGGCCTTCGGGGTCTACGTGCCTGTGGCGACAGGCAAGAGCCAGGGGCTGCGCGTCTTGCGGTGCCACTTTGTCGAAGCCAATGGCGATGGGTCGGCTGCTACAGCCGCGTGGGACGGCACGAATGGAGCGAATGCATCACAGGGTCCGATCAAGATTGGTGCGGCGTGCGACCAGTACTTGTTCGCGGAATGCTACGCCTCAACGGCGCTTAGCACTAGCTTCGCGAACGCTATCTACGTGACTAGCGGCGCTGCCGGCAGCATCGTGCAGTGTGTTACCGGGGCCTCGTCGATTGATATCGTCGATGCCTGGGATCGTAGAGCGGTCAGCGCTGCTGCTATCGCATTGACAGCCGGTACCGTGTTGGACGT
>Ga0210043_1002952_pt1 | contig 10522 bp, 21 predicted proteins | sample CryGeymet201501t_FD_183990 | JGI IMG/M metagenome (GOLD analysis project Ga0210043, IMG submission 183990) | Groundwater microbial communities from Crystal Geyser aquifers in Utah, USA - Crystal Geyser metaG 2015-01t (SPAdes) (version 2) | ecosystem: Environmental > Aquatic > Deep subsurface >... | reverse complement strand
GCCATGCCCTCGGGCAGGGGCGGGGCGGGTGGGGGAAGAAGAGCTACAGTGTGGCGGTGGCCCCCATCCGAAGATGTGATGGCAAAATTCGGCCGGGCCGGGTCCGTGTAAACCAGGTGCCAATGGCCATGATCTTTGGTCGTTTTGAATATGGGCATGCGTATTACCTCCCCATCCACGATGCCCCGGAGAACGTATCCTCGGGGTCGCCGTATTCGTCATCGTCGGCGTCTTTAGCCCGCCCGGCAGCTTGAAGCGCCACATCATTCGCAAACAGAGTCATCATCAGGGCATCCGCACGATTAGGGCTGGGCATGCCGCGGTTGCACATCTGCTTCTTGGTCTCTACACACGTCTGGTTCTTAGCGTTTACCGGGGCTTGTCTCACTGATCCCAGCTCATTTATGAGAATGCGGTCGTTCGGAATCTGGATCAGACCCCGCTCAAATTCCTCACGCAGCTTCCACCACTTTTCATCCCGGAGGCGATAGAAGCGGCCTGAAGTGGCTTCCCGGGTTACATCCGCAGCGCGGAGCTTTTGAGGGTTGGACATCGAGCGCTTCATGTAATCCATCATGGGGCCGCCGATCCCAACAGAATCAATGAACATCACATCAACCTCATCGGCCGCCATCTGCTGCAAGGCCCAATCTCCCAGCTCATCCGACTTGGTGAGACGCACGCCCACGGATCGTATCACGCGCTTCCCTTGCCGGACTACGTAGGCGCTTTCGTCGCGTCCTTCACGAGCAGGGTCGAAGCCGGCAATGACGGGGTAGTTCTCCCACACAGAGGCCGAGGAAGCGTTCCACCGGTCTACGGCAGCTTGGATCCAGGACCGGGAAATGAGGGAAGAGGGGTCATCCGTCGGAGGCAGACCCAACACGTTGATCCGATATTCCGGGCCTTCCCTCCCGTAGTCCCGCTCCATCGTCTCAAGCTGAGCGGGAGTAACGAGTGGAGACTCGCGAGAATCCCAATGAAGCTGAATCCAGGACTCAGCCCGGGGACCGTGGTGAGTCTCATAGGCAAAGCCACTGGCCTTCGTGGGGTTGAACACAAGAACAGCGAAGTTAAAGGGGCGGGTCAGGGTAGTGGTGAACGAGGTGAATACGCCGTCGGGAATCGACGCAGCTTCATCTGCAACAACCATCATGGCATCTTCATGCCACCCGTCGAGCGTGCCCCGCTGCTGCGACTCATTTGCATTGGCCGGGGCCGTGCGCACGGCGAAGAACCGCGATTGGTTGCCCTCGTCTTTCAGATAAAGCACATCCCGCTGGATTTCAAAAGCATCCGCGATACGGCTGATGGGTAGCCCAGTTCGGGGGTTTTTATATCTCACCCACTTGTGAATCTCGGCCATCAGGCCCTTCCGAATATGCTCGTAAGATGGCCCCGTGATAGGAGATTTACAACGGTCGAAAGACCAAAGGAACCATGCGATAAGCAGGGCCAAAACTCCACCTTTTCCCGTACCCTTTCCCGACATGACGCTAATGCCTATTTTCTTGATGTAATACCAATCGTCTTTCGTAAGGCTGGACTTGGGGGCAAGCCCTTCACACACATCCTTGTATTTCAACTTCGCTCGGGCCATGCGGCCCACCGCTTGAAACAACTCCATCTGCTGAGGTGTGATGCTTACGAGAGCGGTGCCGTCCCATCCCATGGCTTCCCGAGCAAAAACCTCGGGATACAGCTGCCACAAGTTCACCGAACTCATCACTTCGGGGTTGAACTTCTTCGGGAGGTCCATGTTATGCAGCAGGTCGTGCAACGCTTGGATCTCATCGGGGACATCGGGGACATCGGGGACATCGGGGACATCGGGGACATCGGGGACATCGGGGACATCGGGGACATCGGGGACATCGGGGATTTTGAACGTGGGGAGCGCCCTCTTGGGGAGGGGCGCCTTGCGCTTATTCTTGGGGCGAAGCTTGGTCATAGAAAGGCGAGCCATCAGGAAACATCCTCAGACCGAGAAGGCTTTGACTCCGGCAGCGTCCTCTGGACGAGCGTGGCCTCAGCAAGCCTCATGCGCTCGGCTATGGGCATGGTAGAGAGGTGGGCAATGTATTGAACCACGTTCTGCGTGGTGTTGGCCGTGGACTTGTTTGTCAGGAGCCGCTCTTTCTCCACAAGCTTGGCCAGCGAATCCACAAGATCTTTCCACTTGGCTCTCGAAGCTTTCTCCGGCGTCAGTGCATTGAGCACGAGATCGATCTTCATACGAAGTCGCTGAGCCAGGGCCAGATCGGCGTCTATCGCCTCTTCCTTCTTGTGTAGCATACGCTGTTCCGCCTCAATGCGGCCGGCTTCGAACTTCTCTACCTTGTCATCTAGTTTACGCCGAACCCGCAAAACATGCACTTCCTCCGCCCGATGCAGCCAGCGCTTTACTGTTTCGTCATCAATCCGGAGTTCGGCGCCAATCGTGCGCACGGACGCCCCTTCGCGATATCGTTTGATGAGTTTTGCAATCGTCTCGTCAGACAACCGGCAGCGGCGGAACAGCCTGTGTTTAACGTAGGGGACGGCGGCGAGTGGGGCCAATTTGAGCATATCGGGAGCGGCGAGCCGGGGCAGCTCGCCGGCAATCTGCACACATTGCTTCTTTTTTGCGCCCATACCTTAAACGTAACATGCGATATGGGTTATGTAAACCTCTTTCCTTGGGACTATCCACACGGTTCCCCTGAAGTGTGATAAAGTGCTTGACTTGGCCTTAGATTCTGGATACATCTACATGTGTCGCAAGCGTGACGGGAGGAAACATGAAAGAAACAAAGTTACGAGTCATAGGCTACATCCGCGTGAGCACCGAGGACCAAGCAGCTTCGGGGCTCTCACTCACGAATCAGCGTATGCGCATCCGGTCATACGCCCTGGCAATGGACCTCGACCTCACAGAAATCATCGAAGATGCTGGAAAATCCGCAAAGGATCTGGTGCGGCCGGGAATGCAAAGCGTGTTGGGCCTAGTCGAGGAGCAGAAGACAGATGGGGTAATCACGCTCAAACTCGACCGTCTGACCCGCTCCGTGCGGGATCTGGGTGAACTCATCGAGCTATTCGACAACAATGGCGTGGCCCTCATCGTTATCCAGGAAAACGTAAACACAGCCACCGCCGCAGGGCGGCTGGTTGCCAACGTCCTTTGTTCCGTCGCCCAGTGGGAACGCGAAGCAATCGGGGAGCGAACCCGGGCAGCTTTGGCCGTGAAACGTAGTCGGGGAGAAAAAACCGGAGGAACCGTTCCCTTCGGTTACACCGTGGACGCCATAGGGATTCTGGAACCCGACGCCCGAGAACAGGCCGTGGTTGCGGAGATGGTTGCTTTGCGGGCTTCGGGATTAAGCTGGAAGAAGATTGGAGAGAGGCTACATGCCAAGGGAATAGGTAATCGGGGCGGTACCGCATGGCACGGGTTCTCTATACAACGAATTGTAGAAAGGGAGGTAGGAATATATGAAACGCGAACAGCGGGAAAACGGGCAGGAGATATCGCGGCTGAAAGCGCGTATTAGGGTGTTGGAAGAGGCGGCACTATCGCCGGGCTTTGGCAAACCGCATGCGGAAGTCTTGGGGCGGATGCTTGAGCTTCAACATGCCGAACTAAGCTCGGACTACTACATCGGCATGGCCAACGGCCTTTACATGGCTTACACGGTTGTGACAGGGAAGGACCACCCTCTTGGGTTGGTCTCATTGCCTGGGGACCCGGAACCCTCCGGGATCGTGCTGCCATGAGCGATCCACTTGTAATCCTAACTCCGACGTTATCGTGGGGGAAACAAGCGGCCGGGGATTGGGGGCTGGCCCCGGGGAGCTATCAGATCATCACAGACCAAAAAGAGCTTGTGAGGCTTACGCCGAGACAGTTTATAATCCCATCCGGTATTCTCGTGGGGTTGACCCTTAGAGAGAAATTAGCCGCCGCGAGGTGGACGGACATAACGCGCTTGTTCCCTTCGGGTGTGGGGGCTCCCCCCGCTGATCTAGCCTACGCCTCGGACTCAGACATCGAGAATATCTTATCCTGGGCCTCGGACTCCGAGATTGGGGAGGCTGTACGCGAGAATACCCGTGAAAACGGTTCCGGACGCTGACCCATAAAAACAAAACCCCCGGAGTGATCCGAGGGTTTTGTACTTTTAGCCCTTCTTGGATTTCTTGGGTGGGAGCTTGGGCGGTTCGGGCGGCTTGGGCTTCAGAACCTTGGGCGGTTTCGTTGGCACAAAACCGTTGATTAGTTGGGCAAGCTCCTTACGGAGTTTGGCATTCTCGGCCATCAGGACCTGGTTGGCCTTTGCCCCAATTAATGCCTCGCAATGACACTCTCCGGATACGGTGATCTTCTGGGGACAGCCTTCGACATGATCCATCAGTATTTCCCTTTCTTGGGCTTCGTGCCGCCCATCATCTTCTTCATTTTTTTCTTCATGGGCTTGGGCATCATATCCTCACTCATCATGCCGCCGGCCCTAGGGTCTTTGCCCTTCTTGCCTTTCTTCTTCACTGATTCAACCTCCGTTCAAATTTTATCGGCTAAACTTACACCACACGTGTCGGTTACGCCTGGCAAACTCATACAGCCCACAAGCGAGCGCTTCAGTTTGCTTCTCATCCAGATCAACTCCGTGGTGGAAGTCCAAGACGTGGATAATCTCATGGAGCAGCACCGCTTTCTGCCTTTGTTTGTGGCTCCTCCGATCGATCCAGATCTTTTGAAGCTCCACTTTGACTCGGCCAACCACATCAGCCCCGAGATGCCCAGACTTCTCTCGAATGATCCGATACTCTCGGCCCAGGATACTCAACCTTTTTGGAAACATGCGGCCTCCTTTTCCCTTTCTTACCTCTAACTTAACGCCTCAATGCCAGAAAAGCAAGAAACGTCCTGCTGGGTCGAAGTTGAAAATTCCGTGCGATTGAAATGCCATCCCCTTATACGCTCGCGTGGAGATGGAGACGCACCCCCCGGGGTCCCCCCTCCCCTTATTGAGGCTGACAAGGCAAAGCCAAGCCGCCTGGCCTGGTCTCCTCTGCCCCAATGAGCGGAGTAGCGAAGGGATCAAGCCGCCCAATCCCGCCTTAACTGGCCTGGATAGCGGCCTTCCGGCCCCGGCAAAGCCGGTATGGGCGGAGAGACTTGGCACGCTTCGAACGATCGGCGTGGCTGGAAACACGCATCGGCAGCGAGTTTTGCCCTTCGCCCGTGTCGCGGAAGAACTTCGAGGATCTATGTATGTGTCATACATATACATCGGGGAATAACCTGTGGATAACCTGTGTATATCTCGTATATACGTCGGCGTGGAGACACGAGGGGCTTATCATAATCATTATGATAATGAGTCTGATTAAGTATCCATAATCATTATGATAATGGATCTGACTAACTGTTCTCCTCTCCCTGTCCTGGCGCGTTGGCGCGTTGGCGCGTTGGCGCGTTGGCGCGTTGGCGCGTTGGCGCGTTTTTGGCCCCGTGCTTGCGTTCTGGCGACCACGGCACGTTTTCTTCCGTGCCAAACGTCTTGCGCGTTGTCGGCCGATTGCGTGCGCGTTTTCGGCCGTTTCCAGCAATATCCCGCGCTTTTGGCTTAACCATGCGGGTTTGCGCGGCAAATTCGGAGGCAGATTGTCCCAATAATCTCGCCTCTTAACCTGGCTCTGTTCCACCTGTTCTCCGGTTTTCGGCGCGTTTTCGGCGCGTTTTCGGCGCGTTTTCGGCGCGTGCCGTTTTCGCACGTTTTGGAGCCTGGAGACCTCTCCTCTTCTCCGGTGCGTTTTTCGCACGTTGTGCGGTTTTTTCACGGTCGAACAAACGGCGAAAATGGCTTAACCATGCGGGTTTGCGACTTGGCACGCGGCTTGCGATTAAGCCCTCGTTCGCGTTTCGGCGCGATGCCCCGGTTCGCCAGGGCTGCTCTTTCCGGGCCGTCCCTCCCACTCCTGGGGTAAACTCCCAGAAGACGTAAGGCCAAATCAGGTGGGAGTTAATGGGCCCGTAACCATGGGGAGCACAGGTAAGCGAGGCTCCCTGTCCAGACCCGGAGAGGGTCCCGTCCAGAACGCGTAAGTGGCGGGGCTAGTCGGGCGACAGGAGAGACACGAGAATACCCTGGTCGGGTTATCTCGTGTGGGCTTGGAACCGTCGGTCCTGTGCGTGGCCTCAACCGGTGAGATAGCGTCAATCCGGCTCAGGCGCCCATGCTGACATAGCCTACCCACCCCCGCAAGGGGGAGTAAACCGGGCACCTCCTCAGGAGAGATAGTCCGGGTGATAGGGATCCCACAAAGGTCCCGGGGATAGGTCCAGGCCAAATGTAAGCCCACCCACGGAGGTAGTTCTCCCGAAGAAGAGGTGGCATGGGAAGCCTGGAGGTCATAGGAGCCCGTGACAGGGGCTCTGTTGGCAGCAAAAAAGGATCCGGGGTGGCGCACCCGGAGTAAACCCGGCCGGAACACCGCACCGGCCAACGACCTGGGAAGAGACCGGGTGAGATTCCCTTCGGGAGATCTCGCCTGGCCTTCCCCGTTCTCATCAGCGACGAGCTGGCTGAGGCTTTACCCCGTGGGATCATACCCCACGCCGCTGATTGAACCCCGAAGGCCCTTATAGGGCAGGGGAAAAGGGGAGATCATGAAACAGTACAAAACAACGACGACCTTGCTCAAGGCCCTCAGGGAGGGCCGGATCCAGCTCCCTCCCGGGGCAGAGCTGATCCTGGAGTCGAAAGGCTCCCGGATCATCTCCCAGGTCCTCCAGACCGTGGAGGACGGAATGGAAGATCTGCTCGAAGACGAGTAGACCCTCCAAACCTCTCCCTTGGCCGGGGAGAGGTTCGGTCCGGCGAGCATGGCCAGCTCGCACGACGTTTGCCAGAGGGAGACGGTCCTCCCCATGTGGAACCGGGTTCAATTCCCGGCTCTGGCAATCATCCGATCCCTGCCCCACAGCTGCACAGCCATGCGGCCAGGGGAGAGAGAGGGGCCACGCCCTGGGTATGGCGTAAAACTGCCCACACTTCCCGTAAGCCCTCACCCAATCAGGGGAGGCAGGGGAAGGAGAAAACCATGAACTGCCCTTATTGCTCAGGACCTCTGATCTTGACTGCGGCCAGAGAGGGGGTAGGGTTTTTCGCCTGCCCTCTGTGTCCCCCATGTCAGGGCAGGTTTGTGGCCGACATGCCACAAACTGCCCTGGTCTTGGAAGAGCCTTATCAGGCTCTTCCGACGAGAATGCAGGGAAACCCCGGAGGAGAAATTCTCAAAAATCTTCGGGAGACCCTTCAAGAGGTCCTCTCGGCTGAGAGGTGCGCCTTTAGCGCCCCGCTCATCCCCGAGAATATCTCGAGGTGGGAGGCGGCGAAAGCCGCGAGAAAGGCGGCGATTATCGCTGCAGCCAGGGCGAATGTAAATTTCTTCGCCCTAGGTGAAAATTTCCCCGGGGCATACCTCTCCCGACCGCAGTGAGGTATACCCCCCACTTCGCCCCTTCGGGGGTAACCCTGGACGCCCGGCGTAAAGCCGGAAAGAAGGAAGCTATGAAAATAACAAAAATCCGATACAGCCGAGAAATCGGCTGGACAATTAAAACCGAAGAGGGGTGGATAACCGCCCCAGAAGAGGTGGCCGAATGGATCGGCCGCCAGGGGGAAATAGACCCCTCCCCCGAAGGGTCTGAGAATTGGGAGAAAATCTCCCTGTTCCTGGACTACGGAGGAAGCCACCCCGAAAGAAACAAACCCATATCGGGGGACCTTTGGGTCCGGCCGGACCGGGTACCTCCCGGAACCCCCTCCCAAATAGAGGGGGTCTGGTACCGGGACCCCGAAGAAGTCCGAGAGTATCAGAAACTCCTGGCCCTCCTCACAGAGGAGGAAGAGGGAATTTCCTGGTTCTGGGACTGGCCCCCCGCCCCGCAAGGGGCAGCCCTTCCCCCACACAAACCCAGCCTTGTCGTGGCGTGGGGGCTCCCCCTAGCGGGGTCCAATGGGAAACATAAGGAGAATAAACAATGACAGGATTATTCGCAGCAATGCCCTATATCCCACAGAAGATCGACGGCCGAAACATCGGCCGGCACATCACAACCCGGACTCCCAAAGGCTGGGTCCTTCACCAGCTGGTGATCGGGGGAAGAGTCCGGATTGAGAGTTCAGACCCGGCGGATATCATCCTCTGGGCACAGAACCTGGGGGTGAGGACCCGATGACATACAAAGAACGGGCGGAGAGAGTTCTCCGCTACACGACGAAGATCCGGCGAGAGCCGGTATCCTGTGAAGAATGCGGCCGGATCATCGTCCCTGGGGATACCGTGATTCTCGCCGGAGACGGCGAACGCGTGGGCAAAGCGCAGCGGACCATGCTTTGCCTGGACTGCTACGACTGAGGAGGCGAGACATGAGAAACACTCGAATATACCCGGCAGAATGTACATCGAAATACTGCGGCCGTATCGAATGCGGTGGGTGCCCGCATCTACCCACCCTACAGAAATTCAAGGAGTGGGTGGCGGCACATGACGCCATAGTTTCCGATGAAACATGGTGCCCAACCGTATACGTCGCCAGAAAAGAGGTATAAATGACGGGGCCGGAGATCGGAACGGCGGTGATCTTCTTCACCGGGCCGGGAGAAGAGGGCCGCGGGATCATCGTAGCCGTTACGCGGGGATCCCTGGTTGTCGTCCGGGACGACGAAACCGGGGAACTCCTGACCGGGAATCAATGGGAGGAAGTGTGAAAGTCCTGATAGACGGAGAAATCAAGGTTCTACGGGACGTAAAAGGGGCATGGGGAACATGCCGGGCTGTGAAACGGACAGTCTTACCGAGTTGGTGGAGGAGGGGCATTGCTCAGAAAAAGCAAGGAAGCTTCTGGAGAATATATTGAGAGACCTTGCCTGAGTGGAAAATCCCGGGGTTCGAGTCCCCGGCAGGCATCTGACCTAAGTTCATACAGGAGGAAACAATATGGACATCAGTGGAAAAGCCATTCTGATCAGCGTAGGGGTGCGATGCCCCACGGGGAACAAGAAAGACAAGGGCGCTACGGAGAGCGTCCTGGAAGAGTTCGGCGCCCTGGAGGGGGCGGGGGCGTTCTCAAAGTCGCTGTATGGGGACGCACTCAAGGCCTACGGCACAATCCGGTCACGGGTCCGGTCCTGGGTAGAAGCGAACACGCTGCCCTGGACCAAAGGCGTGGGGATTCTGCCATCGGCCAAAATCCTGGACGCCCGGAGGGCGCTGGCAGATCTCAGCTACGCCCTGGGGGCGGAAACCTCCCGAATCCTGGACCGATACGACGAGATCCGGGAAGAAGCCCGGGGACGCCTGGGCCAAATGTTCTCAGAAGCTGACTACCCCAGCCGAGATAAGCTAGAATCAAAGTTCGGGATCGACGTGGCCTACTACCCCATTCCCACGGAAGGAGACTTCCGGATCAACGTTGGGGATGAAGAGAGGGCCGCACTGGAAGACCAACTCCGGGTGAACGCGGAGCGCACGATGAAGCGTGGGATCCAAGGTCTCTGGACCAAGCTGCATGGGCGAGTGGTGAAACTGGCCGAGATCCTGGAGCGGGAGGGAGGCAAGGTCCGTGACGACTTCCTGGCCCGGACCTTGGACCTGTGCGGGAGCCTAAAGGATCTGAACCTCACGGGGGACCCGGACCTTGCCCGCATGACGCGAGAGGTGGAAACGTCCCTGGCTGGCCTGACCGGAACGTCCCTGTCCGAATCGGAGACACAGAAACAGGAACTGAGCCGGGACGTGGACAAGATCATGGCTTCCATGTCGGGGTTCATGGGCATATCGTCCTCCGCCCCTCTTGCACCCGACCCTGTGGTCCCTTCGGTGCCGGACGGTTGGCGCCACGAAGATTCCACACCTGCCCCTTCGGGGTGGGGTTACATGGAACCTACTCCCGAACCGATTCCCGCGGCTACCAAGCCGGACTACTCGGGCTACAAGTGCGTGGTGAATTCCTCGGGGGTTCACTACGTCATGAGCTGATCCTCCACAGCCCACGTGTCCAGTGAAACCGCCCGGGGTCACGCCCCGGTGGGCTGGTTGATCTTAATACTCTGAGGAGGATATATGGCCAAACAATCCAAGGCATTGACGCTCGAAATTCAGGAAACCCGAGGAAGAATGATGTTTACGGTCTCCCTTCCTTCGGGTAGAAGTTTCCACGCATCAACCTGGGAACAGGTTCTCGCCTACTTAACGGACCTCAGCGAAAATCTGAAAGATAGCTCGGCTGACCGGGCAACCCGAGCACAAAAGATTTTCGCCCTCCTGGAGGAAATCTACCAGAACTCATCATCCCAGGACAACTTGACCGACTTCCTGGCTGACTCGTGCCACTGCCTGGGAGTGGCCGAAACCGGGGTCTCTTGGGCCATGGCAGAGACACACTACGACGCGGAGGCGGGAGAATGATCTGGATGAAAAGCGAATACGCCGACCTAATCGGCGGGAAGATCCTTGAAGCAGGGCAAGATGA
>Ga0210043_1002945_pt1 | contig 10543 bp, 18 predicted proteins | sample CryGeymet201501t_FD_183990 | JGI IMG/M metagenome (GOLD analysis project Ga0210043, IMG submission 183990) | Groundwater microbial communities from Crystal Geyser aquifers in Utah, USA - Crystal Geyser metaG 2015-01t (SPAdes) (version 2) | ecosystem: Environmental > Aquatic > Deep subsurface >... | reverse complement strand
TACATGAGCGCACACAAAAAAACCCCGCTAAAAGTTGGCACGAGGTTTGCATATGGGGTAATTTATTCAGATACTACTAAGGTCTGTACATGAGCGCAAGTTGGCACGAGGTTTGCATATGTGGTGGGGTATTAAAAGAAATATTTAGCGCACTTATAAATAACCTGCTCACCGCCTTTTTCTTTATCAATTATAGTTAGCTTTGCAGACATACCAGAAATTTCTAAACTATAAGCATATCTACCACTATTACACAAAAAGAAAAACCCGCCATTACTGACGGGTTCATGATCGGTAGGATGCCTAGTCACATTCAATCATCAAGTGAATTATAGTTAAAATCGCGCTCAATGTCAAAAATAATCACATTAGTTAAAACATCAAGCATTAAGTAAACGCCGTTTAAATTTTCTTTTAGTTGCTCTATATCGTCCGTACTATTGGCGCGTAATTCTGCCAGTATACGCCTTGCATCCTTTGCGCTTGCTAGAATCTTGTACTTATTTGGATTGTTCATAGTTTCGCGATCCTTTGTAATTAGGTGGTAATTTGCAATATCCATCATTATCTGTGACGGGTGTCCACTTTTTAAATTTAATTTTACCGTTATAAACTGCCCAAGTTTTAATATTTCTCATATTTTAGAACTCCAATAAAAAGCGCCCTTTCGATCGCTATTTGTTATTTTACTGTTATCTCTAACACTGTGAATAGGTGATAACGTTTACCGCTTGCCTTGGGGTGTTTAGTGAGCTTAAAACATTTATTCACATAAGCATTATCAGGATATTCATCCTCGAATATTCCCGCTAATACGGCGGGCACTAGAATTTGACAATGTTCGCCCGTTTCAAGGTTTACTATGTTTGCAATTGTGGCGGGTTCTTTGTCTTGCTCTACTTTTTTTCCTAGGTAAATTGGATCTAACACTTTAATATATACTGGTACGTCCAATTGTGGCTTGAGTAAAGGTAAGGTTACATTTTTAACAACTTCAAATTGTAATACGTTATTTTGCTCTTTTGTATCTTTTGACATATTAATATCTCTTACGTTGGTTAATGTGGGTAATTCCACAAAACGAATAATATTTTATTTTTTATTTAATTACAATAGTTCTTTCAATAAAATGCGGATTTTTTTTCATACTAAATGTTGGGGCTTCATTTTGGTGAGTAACACTTGCCCCCTTGGCAATTTGTACTATTTGATTATGGTCTAATCTGACGCCTTTACTTGCTTTTTTCCAATTACCGTTTTTATCGTGAAAAGCATATAATTTTTTACCCGCGACCGCACCATAATCACAATCCGCTTCAATATCCCAAAAACCAAGTATTTCAGGGTCAAGTTTTAAACCGCTAATATCATGCGCGGCTATGCTGTCAGTATCACAATAAATTAAACCTTTACACTTTTGCATACTTTCAAACATATACGCACGAACAAAACCGGTAATACTGGCGGAAACCGCAATATCATAAAATTTCATCTCATCGGGTTCTAGGTCTTTTTCTGCCAAGTACCAGTTTCCTATTTCCCCGCACCACCTAAATCCGTCTTGTTCTGCGGCGTCAATATATCGCGGCGGTACTAATTGACTGCTTTTGTAGTTTTGCGGGTTAGATCCGAACTTGCCGTAGAGAGAATTTAGCAATAACTTGCTGTTAATATAACCCGCCTTGTCATTATTTCGTTTGGCTTGCTTTTTCATTTCGTAAAATTGATCTACATAATCACAAAAATCAATCGTTTCAAAAAATTCAATGACGGCTATTATTGTAATATTGTCTATTGCTCCCACTTTTAACGCGGTCAAATATTCCCATCCGGTAATAAAATAAGTTCTTACTTGATCATCGTTTGGAAAATTTAAACCGCCATTTTTCGTCCGGTGAGGGAATGCGCCCGCGCTGATACACGTTAATTCAATAAAACATTGTTCAACCCCTTTTTGCGGTAGTTGATCTGCCACTCTGTAAATTTGACCGTAGGGGTGTTTTTTCATCATTGCATACGGGTACGCGCTGTTAATATCGACGACCTTAAAATCTTCTTCAATAATACCCGTTTTAAAACATTGTACGCGCCCACCGTAATAATAATGAGATAACGCATTATAATACTCAGCATCGGTTTGCGGCGCGTTTTTATCGGCGATAAATTGCCATTTTTTCAATGCCGCGCCCGCTAATGTCAGATTAAAACCATAATCGGCTATAAATCGCGTAACTATCTCAAATAAATAAACACAATCATTTTTTAAATACTCGCGTATTTCGTTCATATGATTATGTCTGACGTTTTTCTCCAGTTTGGTATAGTCGAAGGCGTCTTTTTTATAGGCTGAAAGTGGAAGTGGTAAAATATTGTAGGAGTCTCGAAATTCACAACCGCCAATTTTAAATTTAGATAACCTACCGTTTATGATCAAAACGTCAGAAAATGCAGGTATATAATCTAATACAAAATGCCAGTCGAATTTCCCGCCATTATGCGCATATGCGATACAATTTCTATTTTCTAAAAATTCCACCAATTCTTTTGCGTCGTTAAATTCCCAATAATCCTCACCGTTATACGCTCCCCATATAAAGGGCGTTGGCACTCTCCCGAATAAAAATGGATCGGTTTCGCAATCTACTGTAAAAATTTCTCTCATGTGTTGCCTCTCTTGTGTTGGTTATTTTTTATTTCGGCGGCGTCTATCATATTTCGCCTTGCTTGCTTTTCTATTTTTTTCCCTTTGCGCTTTTCTTGCGTCTCGTTTAGCGAGTAAATATTCACCTAGGTTTTTTTGTTCCTTGGGTTCTAGTGTATTAATTCCGTTTATCCATTCATTCGGTTTTTTGTCCTTATATTTTGTCATCCAACTATCAATCAATTCTGGCAATTTTGACGGTGAAACAACATGCCTTATGCTTTCATATACTCCCACCTGTGGCGATACGTTCCTAACGTCTGGCGGTAATTGGTCGAGCAATCGTTGAGTTTCTGCTACATGATCACGCGCTAAATTATTTTTATCAAATGGGTAATACGTTTTTGTTACTCCCGCGTAGGATGTTTTCATAGTTTTATTATCATTAGAAAAGCTAATGTTTGGTTTTTTTCCGCTTTGGTCTGTTTCAATGAGGGTAAATTTGAACCCTTTTTTATTTGATTGACCGCTCGCGGCTCTGGCGGTGCGCTCTCTGGCGGGGTTTCTAAATTGTACCTTGTATCTTTTCTGATAATTTAGTTCTTTTAATTCATCAAAATACGATTTTATTTTCCTTTTGTCGTATTCTGATATATTATTTTTTCTAATGTCATTAATTGAATAATTAAAATTGACGAATGGGCGAATCGCTTTTAATCTCTCGATGTGACGGTTCGGATTATATTTACTCATAAAAAAAGGTTTCCAATAATGAACGATAAACTAGGCTCAGATATTTTGACGGATAACGAGCAAGAAAGCAAGAAAAGAGAAAGCACTGAAGAGAATAGCACAGAAAATTCAAATTTTGAAAATATAGCGGATAGTTTGATCGATACACTCCCGCCCGTTTCATACCATGTTGTTGAAGCGCATCAGCAAAAAGAAACGGAACGCGAACAGCAAAACGCGCAAAAAACCGACAAACGCGGCGATATTTTTAACGCTGATATTCATGCGGTAGATGATAACGGCGATCCGAAGTTTACAGCGGCGGGTTATTTTGCTAAACGGCGCGGGCGTAAATCTGGCGGCTCAAATAGCGAGAAAAAAAGTACGCTTGGCATTAACCAAGATCCGCTTTTAATACAAAAACAAAAACAACGGGCGGCGGGTTCGGCGGCGGCAAATTCCTTGATCATGTTGGGAATTGTTTTATGCGGTGACGAATGGCAACCGATACGCAATGAAGAACATGGAATAAATGAGAAAGCCAATTTAGAGATGGCATTTTCTGATTACTTCGAACAAAACGGATTAGAGGATATTCCGGCGGGTGTTGCACTAGCAATCGCGGTATCGGGTTATATGCTCCCTCGATTTACTATGCCAAAAACCCGCGCACGGTCTGCAACTTTATTGCAAAAAATAAAGGCATGGTGGGCGAATCGCAAATTAAAAAGGCATGGTTTAAAGGCGGTTTCTGATAGCGATAAAAAAGCGGAAAAATAAAATGGCTCACTCGCTGATATTGGGAATGACGGAAAGCGGCAAAACGACGCTTGCTAAAAAACTCGCGGCAAAATATAAAGCGGCGGGTATTCATGTCATCGTGTTAGATCCAATTTGCGATCCAGAATGGGGCGCAGATTTTCAAACCGATGATCCAGACAATCTATTAGACGTTTTCTGGACGTCAAAAAATTGCGCGGTATTTATAGACGAGGCGGGCGAGTCGGCGGGCCAATATGACAAGGCTATGATAAAAACAGCGACGAAGGGCAGGCATTGGGGGCATAATGTGCATTATTTATCTCAGCGCGGCTCGATGATTAATACCACAATTCGCGCCCAATGCTCTCAGTTATTTTTATTTTTGTCTGGTAAAAACGACGGAAAAATTCACAGTGAAGAATGGGCGCAGGATGAATTAAAAAACTGCACTCAATTAGCGCGGGGCGAGTTTTATCACGTTTCGCGGGGCGGTAAACTAACAAAAAACAAGGTGTTTTAAATATGTATCAAATTCCAATTTTTATTTTAGGCGGGTGCGCGGCACTCTTAATCGAAAAAATATACAAAAAAGAGTTGACGCAATCTAAAAAAGCGATTAACGTGAAAGAAAATAATCAATCTGCTAAAAAGGTTTCACATGAAACAATTAACGATCACGGCGTTGATCCCGTCAATAATAACGGGGATCATAGTGGCGATCACAGTGGATCAACTGAAAAAACGCAACATACTATAAATGAGGATATTCCCAATGTTGACTAAATCGGCTCTTATTTCGTCGGCTACCACTATCGCTTTAATTGCGGTACTTATGCGCATTCCACAAACTCGCGCTTTAGTTCTAGGATCTTAATATGAACACTTATTTAAAAATGGCGGGCGTGGCTTTTGTTGTCGTCTTATTAGTCAACCAAGTGCCTCAACTAAATGATTTAGTTGCAGGTAAAAAATATTTTCGATAAGGGTAAAAATGAAAACAACTAGAACTATGCCAAGTTTCCAAGGTGTCGCTGCGGGTCAAACTGCAACGCTAACAGCACCGATCGGACTTACTTACAATACCTTGCTTATTTCTTATGCGGGTGTAACGCTTGCGCAAATGACAGAAATTCGAGTAAAAGCTAACGGTCGTCAGATTTTCAGTCAATCGGCGGTTGATCTTGATATTGCAAACCAATTTAATGGACTTGCGGCGGCTAATGGCGTTTTGCGTATGGACTTTGACCGCGTAAAACTATTAACAAGAGCAGGTCAAGAGTTGACCGCAATCGGTACAGGTGCGCCGTTAAATACTGATCGAAATTCTCCCGCTTTTAATCCTACGCCGTTATCAACGTTTCAAATTGAAATTGATATTGCTGGCTTGGCAGTTGCTCCCGCGTTAAGTGCTAAAGCGATTCAAAGCGCGCCGCGTCCACTTGGCGCAATTTTAAAACGTAGACGTTTCAACTATTCGCAAGGGGGCGCGGGTGAGTTTGAGATAAGCGATTTACCGAAGGGTGACTTGATCGATAAAATCTGGATCAAACAAGATGCCAACAATCTAACGCGCGTTATTATGGAGCGTGATAACTTTTTGAGTTTCGAGCGCAATCCCGCCGAAAATAACTTGGTGCAAGCGGATGGTGTTCGTGTACCACAAACTAATTGGTACGTGATAGATCCAACAGAGCGCGGTTTCGGTGGTGAATCCATTGTATCGGCTGTTAATGATTTTCGTTTGAAATTAACAGCAAGCGCGGCGACAAATTATACTATTTATGTCGATTATTTGGGCGCGTTAGGCGGCAATTAATTCTTGCTTGTGTTGGTGAGATAGGGCGGGCGCGTATTGCCCGCCTTTTTTTTAGAAGGTAAATAAAAAATGATTATAGATCCTAACGTTAGGACACAGGGGATAAACAGTATTTCAATTGACGGATTCAGCGACTTTTTTGGTCAAATTGGTCAAACAATCGGCGGCGGTGTAGTTGAGGCAACTGGATTATATGTAGATAATTGGGTAGGCTCTCAGTTTCCCGAACGTGTACCACCTCAAGATTTCAGCAACGGTTCGACAGGTTCACCGCGAGATAATGCGATCAACGAAATAAAAGATACTACCGAAGCGCAAGAAGTAAAAAGCAAAAATATGCTAATCCTTGCAGGTTTGGCAACGGTCGCGCTATTGGCAACTGTGACAATTATCACAAGGCGTTAAATTATGGACTTTTTCGGCGGCGGCGGCGGTTATAATTTTGATCTAGGGGCGTCAAGTGGGGCGCAAGGTGGCGCAAATACGGCGGGCGGTTTTAGTGTCGGGGCTTTCAATTTAGGCTCTGATAATAACAACGCTATGTTGTTAATTGGCGCGGGTATTCTGGCGGTCGGTCTGGTGCTGGTGTTTAAAAAATGAAAATAACTCGGCTTTATAGATTCCCTAGTGAGCATATAGACGGCATTAAGTGTATTTTAAAGGGCGAGTATCAAGCGCTAAAAAATGATATTTTGCGCGGTACTCAACAAATGTATTTAATTGACGAATGTCTCATTGCGTTTTGGGTGCGTGATATTTCTCTGGAAATTACTCTATTAATCGGCAGGAATAGCGATCAGGCAATTAGGTACGTAATCGAGCGAGCAAAAAATTCAGGTATCCAGATAATAAATTCGTGGTCTGAAAAAAAGGGCGTTAAACGTATCATGAAAAAATACGGCGCAGTTCATACCGCGACGTATGACGAATTTACGATATTTTTAGAAGGGGCGAATAATGCCTAGATCGAGCAGTAGATCCACACAAACTCAGGCGACGACAAACAACAGCCTACAACTTAATATTGAGGATGTAGACGGAACAGCGATAGTCGGCAATAACAATACGGTTACCACTACCGATTTTAACGCGATTGATTCAGCGTTTGATTTTGCAGGTCAGGCGGGGCAATCCGCGTTTGATGTGGTAGATAATAGCGTTGACGACGCGCTAAGATTTGCAGGTGAGGCGGGCGCGGCGGCATTTGGTTTCGGTGAAAATGCGTTTGATAGCGTATCGGGTGCGAATGATAATGCGCTAAGATTTGCAGGTGAGGCGGGGCAAAGTGCAATAAATGCGGTTTCTGGCGCGGCTGATAACGCTTTACTTTTTGCAGGTGAAGCGGGGCAAAGTGCAATAAATGCGGTTTCTGGCGCGGCTGATAATGCTTTACTCTTTGCAGGTGAAGCGGGGCAAAGTGCCATTAATGCAGTAACGGGTGCGGCTGATAATGCGTTAACTTTTGCAGGTGAGGCGGGCGCGGCGGCTTTTAATATCGCGACAAACTCTCAGCAAATGGCTGAAAATAACGCGATTAGAAATATTGCTTTTGCGAGTGATACTATAGATCAGGCGTTTACGTTTGGCGGCGAATCTATGGGGGCTGCATTAAGCGCCATTGAATCAAACAATATTCAAGCGTATAGCCTAGCAAATGAAAGTTTAAATTTTGCCAACGACAGGGCAAGTGAGGCAAATGCGGCTTTTTCAGATGCGGCAAGAATTGCATCAAGTGCAAGCGAGTCAGCTCGGCGTGATGCGCTCATGTTCGGTGATAGTGTTTTTAGCTCGGCGGTTGATACCATAGCCGATAATGCCGAAGATACTCAGCGACTTTTAACCGATTTTGCGGGTCGTACCATTCAAACGGCGGTACAATCAACAAAAAGCGAATCAGCGCAAGCCGTTGACAAGATTATAAATTTAACAAGTGACACTCAAAGAAATTTATTTTTGTTAGCGGGTGTTGTCGGTTTAGGTTTCGCAATAATTAGGATTATGAAATGAGTCAAATACAACGATATGTTTTTAGCCTAGGGGCAAACGAAGAAATCAACCCCGCGATCCCCAAATCGACTTTTATTGGTTGTACTAGTTCGAGCGACATTTTTACTTGTTATCCGTCCGATTTGAGTCCGATAGTTTTGCAAAGTGGATTAAGTGTCGAATTTGAAAAAACTTTCAACAGTGTACGATTAAAAAATGGCGATGTCCCTCAAACAATCGAATTATACATTGGTGCGGGTCGGCTTAATGATAGAAGATTGTCGGTCTCTGGTGGTATTCCAATGGCGGGCAATGCGGGCGCGGTATCCGGCGCGGTTAGTGTGGGGTCAACGGCTAAAAGTATTAGATCTGCAAATACTAATCGTTCTAGTTGTCTAGTTCAAAATTTAGGCGGGTCTGATTTGTGGGTCGGTACTGATTCAAGCGTGACAAGTGCAAACGGAATAAAAATAGGCGTCGGCGGATCTGCCACTTTTACTTTCCAGGGTGCGATTTGGGGGATAAGTTCAAGCGCGGTTGATGTGAGATTTTTAGAGGAAACAGCATAATGAGTTCAATTAATGGCGGGTTTTCTGGTGGTGGTATTGTATTAAAAGAAGGATCTAGCATTCCAGTACGGGGTACCGACTATGCAACATATTTTGTTACTTACACATCCAATGATACTTTTTCGGATATAATAACATTTAGCGGTCGATTTGCTATTGCTTACGCTGTTATAAACTCACTCGACATAGGTAAAACATATCAATTTAGAATTGTTAAATTAGATAATACAGTAATTCAAAATTTTGAAGATCTTATAGGGGGGTCATCAAATGTAAAATTATTGCAAGACTCAACCACACAGGCAGGATTTATTGTACTTGAAAATGTAAAAATACAGGCTAGGTGTGTTGGTGATATTTCTACTAGTGACAATTTTTATTTTCAAGCATGGGAGATCTAAAAATGCCTATTATTTTTGGCGTTGGTGTAAAAAAATTAAGTTTTAAAAGTTTAAGAAAATCAGACTTTATTAAGCGATTGCCTAAGAATGTGAGGAAAGCGATCAGAAATGGCAATAACCAAGATTTACTAGACTATTTTCAGATTTTACTATTGCAGGATGAAATCACAAATCAAGATAGTTTTGCGGCTGAATTTTTGGAATCTCTGGTTTTAGCGAAACAATTAACACCACAGCAACGCGCGGCTTTTTTTGACTAATGGAAAGAAGAACCGATCAAGTGTTTAAAAATTTATTTATCCCCATTGTAGTCAGTATTTTTATCGGCTCAGGTGCAAGTTTTATTGCAACTAAAATAATGGTTGCCGTACTCAATACCGAAATAGTAGCGCTAAAGAAAATTTCAAATAATACGATTGAAAATATGCGAACGCTGGATAGATTAGAAGTTAAAATTGACGTCCAAAATCAAAACATAATCGGCATGATAGAAAGAATTGGAAGAACGGAAGGTGATATTGTCTTGATAAAGCAAACGCAATACACAGACGAAGATGCTAGAAAAGATCAAGAACTGTTAAGGCTCAAGATTATAAAAGAGATTAACAAGAATGATCACTAGGATTTTTATCATTACTTTAGGAATATTTTTACTTTTGAAGTCTAACAAAGCAAACGCGCCGCGAGGGATAAGAAACAATAACCCGCTAAATATTCGCGATAATGCGGCTAATAATTGGCAAGGTAAAACTGGCGTTGATGATCTAGATTTTGTTGTGTTCGATGATCCAATAAACGGAATACGCGCCGCTGGAAAAATTCTCATTTCGTATCGTAGGCGCGGCAACTATACAATCGAGAATATAATTAATACATGGTCTCCAATTGTCGGCAAGGATGCCAACGGCAATGAATACAAAAACAATACACAAAATTATGTTGATTTTGTGGAGCGTGAAACTGGTATAAATAAAAATCAACCTTTGCAGATTGAAGATTACTATTTGATTCTACCTAGTATGATAAAGTTTGAAAACGGTGAACAACCATATTCAATTAGAACAATATCGGACGGATTAAAATTAGGTTTAGCATGATACGGTTTATAGTAGACAACTTAATGGGTATTATATGGATAATGTAGTAAAAAACATCGTAGACGTAGGGAAAGTTCTTTTACTTGGAATTATCGCATATTATGTATATAAGGGCGGTAAGATTTTATATTCTGGTATTGATGCGGGTACAAGCGCGGCTGCTGATTTATATGTGGGTTTGACTAATCCCATAGTAAACGCGCAAATTGGAATTAATTCTAGATACTTTGATGATTTGGGTTATTTGACACCACAGGCTAAAGAAGTGTTTAAAAATGGATTCCCTAATATGTATGCTAAAATATTTATTAATGATAAATTGCGGTCAGAATATGGTTATATGTTAGATAACAGAATAAAATATCGGGATAAAGATTTTTGATTAAGTGCGCTAAATATTTCTTTTAATACCCCACCACATATGCAAACCTCGTGCCAACTTGCGCTCATGTACAGACCTTAGTAGTATCTGAATAAATTACCCCATATGCAAACCTCGTGCCAACTTTTAGCGGGGTTTTTTTGTGTGCGCTCATGTA
>Ga0210043_1002943_pt1 | contig 10555 bp, 13 predicted proteins | sample CryGeymet201501t_FD_183990 | JGI IMG/M metagenome (GOLD analysis project Ga0210043, IMG submission 183990) | Groundwater microbial communities from Crystal Geyser aquifers in Utah, USA - Crystal Geyser metaG 2015-01t (SPAdes) (version 2) | ecosystem: Environmental > Aquatic > Deep subsurface >... | reverse complement strand
AAGGTAAGTATATAAGGGATTATTAATAAAAATGAGGATGTAAAAATGGCGGCTAAAATAATAGGTAGGGCGAAAAATAGACCGGAGACTTTGGTGGCAACAGCGATGGCAGTTGTAATTGAGGCAAAGATAAAAAGTTTTAGAGATGGTTTTTTTAATATTAGTTTTGCCAGATATAAGTTAATTGAAAAAGTGAGAATTAGGAGACTTTCGGTGGTACCAAAATGAGCCAATTGGATTAAGCCAGGGGTAAAAATAAGCAAGAATAAAAATGAAAGACGGGGATATATTTTGTAAAAAAAGAAAAGAGAAATCAAAGAAAAAGTAGCTGAAAAAAAACGAAGAATAAAAATTGAATTTGAAAAGGTGTTTGGTAGCCCTAAAAGTCTCAGAAAGAAATAACCTAGGTACAGAGGGAATTGTCCGTAGGCAAAAAAATTTGGATTTAAATTGCCGGGAGAAAGTTTAGATAAGGACGAGGCCATGTTATTTTCATCCGGGTGAAAAAAGAAATTGCCACCCCAATTTAGGGCAAAAAAGCGAGTGAAGATCGCCAAAAAAATTAGTAGATAAATTTTTGTTGACCTAGAGGACATAAATGATGGTTATCATTACCAAACCCCAGGTAAGGACCGAGGCTAAAAGAGGGATATCGGTAGCAATCACTCTTTCGGGACGCTCCCCTTCTTGCATTTCAAAAATAATTTGGCCATAACGCATAATTCCAAAGACAACAGGAAGAAGGGTGATCATCCACCACTTTCGATCGATAGCGGTAGGAAAATTAGTCAATAGAAATTGATGAATAATACCATCAAAACCAACCGGCTCAGCAAAAAATGTGAACATGGCATAACTGATTAGAGTGCAAACAGCAAAGATAGTGGTATAGAAACTAAGAAGACTTCTGTTGTAACCTTCAAGAGCTTTTCGGGCATTTTTACCTGAGCTATGCAACTCACTACGACGTTTACCGCTAGCAATGAAGAGAGCAAGAAAGATAACGGCTAGCATTATCCAAATGGGAAGGTGGTAACCCGAGGCAATTTCACCAGCGTAGGTCCGAAGAATAAAAAAGAAGGCAATACCCATAATGTCGATGATGGCCTTTTTCTTCATAAAAAAAGAATAAGAATACTGCATCAATATAAAAATTATTGAAATAATGAAAAATGTGGGATTAATAGAGGCGGCAATAATGAGACCAAGAACAGCAAGGAAAAATGAAATAAGAATAGCAGTGTTAATGTTTACGTCACCACGAGCGAGAGGACGATTTTTTTTGACGGGATGAAGCCTATCTTTATCGATATCAACGACGTCATTAATAAGATAAGAAGAGGAAGACATAAAACAAAAACTTATAAATGCCCAAATTGACGCAGAAAGCACGATGGGATTGAATAATTGACCAGTTAAAATCGCTGCAGCAAAGAGGCTAAGATTTTTTATCCACTGATTTGGACGAAGTGCTTGAATTATGGCTGACACATTATAATAATATCAAAAATCCGAGCAGAGTGACGATGCCACCAAGGATAGTTAGGAATTGAGACGGGAATTCAACACCAGACTGAGGAAGAATTATCCGAGTTGGGCTTGGCCCTTCGGCAATATAAACCGGAGTTCCGGTTGCGGGAACAGGGGTATTGGTCGGTGCTGGAGTGCTGGTCGATTGCGGAGTGACTGTTGCAGTTGGGTTATTGGTTGGGGTCGAAGTTGGCACTGGAGTGTTGGTGGGCGTGGGATTATTAGAAGGAGTAGCGGTGGGAATGGGAGTGTTGGTAGGTTTTGGAGTGTTGGTAGGTTTTGGGGTAGAGGTGGGAATGGGGGTATTAGTGGGTCTTGGAGTAGAAGTAGGAATGGGAGTGTTGGTAGGTTTTGGGGTAGGAGTATTGGTTGATTTAGGTGGTGACGTTGGAGACTCACACACATAATCGATAGTGCTAATAAAACAACTGGAAGAAAGGTCAATTTGCTGAACACCACAATAATTACTGTCAAAACAAACACGATCAACATTGCGAAAGGTTTGAACATTGTCTTGGCAGCCACCGGCAGTGTCAAAACGGTTGGGACATTGATACTTGTTGACGACGGAAAGTGTGCCGCTGGTAGCGACAATACATCGGCCTTCGATGCGAGCATTAGCGTCAGAACAACTAAACATACCGGGAGCAGTTCCCCCGCCATTGGTAGGACAGGTACTCAGGTCTGGGGTAGTACATCGCCAATAACCATAAGAACTCTGGTATTGAGACCAGGGCAAACATTCACATAAAAATCCAGTGTTGACGCCCGATGAATTTTCTTGACATAACTTTCTACCGATAGGAGAACAACTTTCGTCAGCGGCACGGTTTCGAGTGTCTTGACTTCTTTTTACCAAAAAGAGGCCTCCAAGCATGGAGAGGAGGAGAAAGACTATACTAAAAATTCCGTATCGTTTCATTTAGTTTTGATAATAAAATAAGGATATACCAAATAATGCCACAGAGGCAATGATTAATGCAAATGTAGGTAGGGTAGCACCACTTTTTAAAAGAGAGGAAGTAGTAGAGACTTTGGCAGTTCTAACAACCAAGGTTGGGGTGGGAGAAGGAATTTCGGTAGGGACAATGGTGGGGGCGATGGTGGCAGAGGGAGTTGAAGAAAAGGCAAGATAATTATCGTCACTGGCAACAGTAAAATTTCGAGTTATGGTTGTGTCCTGATAGGTTAAAACTAGTTGATGAGAGCCAAGAGAAAGATCTTGCGAAGGTGACCAATGCCAAATATTGTTGCTGGCGACAGTAACGTTGTGGGAAAAACCATCAAGTTTCAGTTGAAAAATGGCACCAGCGGGACCATTGCCAAAGATGTCTGGCCTGAGGGAGGAGATGCTTTCGGATTCTTGGGGACTGGTAAGGCTCAGACTGACGGTACTTTGAGCGGCAGTGGAATCAAGAAGACTACTGGTGGTAGTGGTGCTGGTAGTGGAAAAATAATTTTGACCGACGATGATATCGGGGACAGGGTCGTTGTTGTCGGTACGGTTGCTAAGCTGAGTCAATTTGCCATCTGGGGAATAGACAATAATGTCTTCATCTAAGGGAGAGGTAGGGTTAAACCAATCTGTTTTACTTTCGTTGAAAGAGGTGGCAAAGGAAATATTCCAATTACCATCTTTGTTGGAAAAAGCAGAAAGAGCTTGACTTCCGGGAATGAGCAAATAAATGATAGCTCCTGAAACTGGCTCAATATTGGAGTCAACAATTCTACCCCAAGCCAGATTCGATGTTGGAATCGAAGAACTCGGCTTGGTAGCGGTAACCAAGCTAAACTCTGGTCTAGAATAGGTAGTATTGCCAGAAATTAGGCTAAATTGATATGAAGTATTGGGGGAAAGATTGGTAACCTTAAAATAATGAGTGTTGAAAACGGTGGAAGAATCCTTAAATATTTTGTCATTAATTTTAAGAGTGGCCAGGCAAGAGGTGGAGGTAGTAAAAGAAAAATCAAAAGAACCGTAGGTAAGATTGTTTATCTGGGGATTAATTGGCTCACAGGAAGAACTGGCCTTCGAAGAAAGACTGGTTGTTCTTTGGGATAGATAAACACCTGAAAATAAAATGACCATAAGTAAAATGACGCCAATGACGGTGGGAAAATGCTTATCTCTCATGGAAAGATCTCCTGCCTTTTTTCAATTTCGTCTAAGACCTCAATATCAAGGTCTGGGGTAATCGAACGAATTAGAGAACTACTTTTAACCTCAGCTGTGGCTCTAATTAAATTGTTGTAACTTTGCTGGACAACAATAAAAAAGATGGCTAAAAAGGTACAAATTCCAAGAAAAACAAAATATTTTGGCAACTTATTTTTTATCATCGCTTGGCCAATAATAAACTTTTAAGGGAATATTTACATCAACTTTTTGGTCTTGAGGTGACTTACCAAGAGAAAAGGTAAAACTGTCGAGACCGATAAGACGACGATTGTTTAGAATATCGGAAACAAAAGAGATTGCGGATAGATAGGAAGAACTGGTACTAACATTTGTCGAAAAGTTTCCATTGTCTTGAACAAAGAAATCGAGTTTATTGACCATAATTTGGTGAGTTTGAGCAGTAGCCAAAATCTGAGAAGTGGCCTGATAAAACCTGGGGTTTTGAGGCAAACTCGATTCGACTAAATAGTACCTTTCCTGAACTTGAGAAAAAAGGTCTTGGGCGGCGATAACATCGTTTATTTTCTTCTTGAGTTGAGTATTAAGCAACTCTTTTGACTTGATATCACCCAAGAGAGTGGAAATGGTTAAAAAAGTTGGTTTTATGGCAAAAAAGGTAAAAAAGGAGATGAGGAAGAAGGTCGAGCCAAGCTCAATCATCTTGATAAGCTTTTGATTCTCCTTTTGTTTCTGAAGATAGCCAAGAAGTGGATTTAATCGTGAATAAATTTTGGCGGTGTCAATATTTATTTTCATGATTTATTAAAGGCGAGACTAATACTTAAATAATATCGACTATCTTTGGTCTTTTTTTCAATCTTTTGAATTTCTACCGAACGAACATCGGGATTGAGCTTGAGATTAGTAATGAAATCAACAATGGCGTCTTCCTGATAAGAATATAGATCAATTTTGGCTACAACTTCCGATGTTTTTTTATCTTGGGCAAAGTTAAAAGTCTGAAAATAGATTGCCTCGGGTAAGCTATGAATTACTGAATTGAGATTATCAACATATTTTGGTTCAGTTTGGTAAAAGGATTTGATGTATTTTAGACGAAGCTGGAGAGAGGTGTAGTCATCCTCAAACTCTTGAGTACTATTTAAGATTGCTTTCTGCTGACGTAATATTTCCGATAAATCGGAATTTTTTCTATCGAGCCAAAATCGTGACAAAAAGGCGAGGATAACAATTAGTTCAGTAAAAATTATGACTACGCGGCCAACAGTTGAGACCCACTTTAGAAAACGGGCAATAAAGGTGTTGCTGTTATCTTCGTTTGGTAATAAAGAAATCTCCTTTTTTGATGGCATTCTAATAACAGTATAAACAAAAGCGTCAGGAAAGGAAACGGAAGAAGCGGCGGAAATGTGACTTGATGTATAAAAATTCTGGCGAGCGGAAAAGCCAGGTAAAAACAAGAAAGGAAAGAGAGCCGGTAAAGATGGAAATTCCAAAGACCAGGGCAACGTTAACCGTCTTGCTAGTATCCAGAATAAAGAGGTCAAGACAACGAATAGTTAACCAGGAAACGGAACCGGCAAGGATAGAACTTAAGACAATTTTGTTGACACTGGATAACATTTTTTGCCAACCACCACCATCAACCCTTCTGGCAAATAAGCAAAACAGACCAATACACTGTGCAATATTTCCAAATGAGGCGCTAATGGCAAGTCCAACAATTCCCAAATCAGTATAGGTGACGAGAAGATAGCTAGAAAGTATGTTGAAAACAAGCGAAAAAAGGGAAATTTTTAGAGGAGTTTTGGTGTCATGAAGGGCATAAAAGGAACGAATTAAAATCTGAATAAGGGCCTGGCAGACAATGGCAGGGGTTAAAAAACCGAGAGTGCGAGCGGTAAGTAGAGTGGCGGACCAGGGAAATTGTTTGGTTCCAAAGGCAAGACGAACAATGGAGATACGATTGATAAGAATGAGAACAGCGATGGGGAAGGCAATATAAATACTTTGAAGAATTGTTTTTCTGACGGTGTTTCTAAATTGTTCGAGTTGATTTTTGGCAATGTTCTTTGAAAGTGCGGGCAAGGATGCTTGGCCAACGGTGGTGCCAAAAACCCGGCTAGGGAGATACATCAACTGGAGAGCCAAATTTAGAAGAGAAATTGAACCAGCGGCGAGGGTGCTGGCGAAAAATAGGGTAACGGTATTTTCAACCTCGGCAAGGCCTAAAGAAAGAGTCCGGGGAAGCATGAGCCGAATAATTTCCCTAACGCCTGGCAATTTTGGGTCGGCAATTCGAGAATATTTGAAACCAAAACGAAGAACTGAGGGAATTTGGATGGCCATGTGGAAAAAAGCGCCAACAACGGTGCCGTAAACAACTCCGTAAATACCAAAGGTGGGAGCAAGGGTAAAAATACCCAAAATTATAAAAAGATTGTAAATAATGGGAGAAAGGGCAGGGATAATAAATACTTGATTGACTTGAAGAATAGCGGTAAGAAAGTTACTAATTAGGAAAAAAATCTGGGCCAACAAAAGAATTCGAGTTAAATTGGCCATCAAATCGATTTGATAAGGGGAAAAACCCGTGGCGATTAGTTTTGACAAGGGATGAGCAAAAACAAGAGCAACGACAGAAAAAGCAATAAAAACTAAGAGGAGAAGATTGATAACTGAAGAAGCCATTTTGTAGGCCTGTTTTTTATCCTTATGCAGATAACTCGTAAAGACAGGGATAAAAGAAGCAGAAAGAGCGCCGGTGACTAAGAGCTTAAAAATTAAATCGGGGATGCGAAAGGCGGCGTTATAGGCATCAAGATCGAGAACGCAACACTTAAAAAAGATCGAATAAAGGAAACGGGTTCTTAAAAAACCAAGAAGGGCAGAAAATACAAAGGTTACGGCCAAAACAATAGTGGCAGAAAAAATACTCTTTTGTTTTTGATGAGTAAGAGAGCGAAGACGAGTTTGCCAGGACATGACTTATTGTAAATTATTGTAAATAGAATGGCGATAGGATAGAATACGACTTATGCCAATCGGAATATCAGCAAAAAAATCATTAAGAAAGTCGCTTAAAAATAAAAAAGCGAATTCTGTTTTCAAAAGTAAGGTTAAAGAGGTGATCAAAGCCTTTTTGGGCAAACCTGAGAAAAAAGAGTTTGGAGAAGTTCAAGCGATTTTAGACAAGGCAGAAAAAAGACATCTGTATCAAAGAAATAAGGTAGCTCGACTCAAAGCCAGATATTCAAAGAAAGTTGGCAAGGGTGTTGAAGAAGTTGTGGTCAAGAAAAAAGCTAAAGCAAAGGCAAAAGTAAAGAAAAAAGTCGTCAAGAAATAGGGTAAAATAGGGTAATGAAGAAATTTTACGTTACTACGCCAATTTATTACATCAACGATATTCCTCACATCGGTCACACCTGCACCACGGTCGCAGCCGATATTTTGGCAAGATTACATCGACAATTAAACGAAGAAGTTTTCTTTTTAACAGGAACTGATGAGCATGGACAAAAGGTAGCCGAATGTGCCGAGAAAGAAGGGATCGAGACGAAAAATTATTGCGATAAAATTGCCCCAACTTTTGTTAACGCCTGGAAAAGTTTAGAGATAAGTAATGATTTTTTTATAAGGACGACAGATCCAAGACATGAAAAAGTGGTGGGGGAGTTATTGCAAAAAATTTACGACAAAGGGGATGTTTATAAAGCAAAGTATGAAGGGTTGTATTGTGTTGGATGTGAAAAATTTTTGACCGAAAGTGACTTGGAAGACGGCCACTGCCCTTTACACCCTCCAGAAAAAACTGTTCAGAAATCGGAAGAAAATTGGTTTTTTAAACTTTCAAAATACGCAGGACAATTAATTGATCTAATCGAAAATGACAACTATATTTTTCCAGAAGGGAAAAGAAAAGAGGTGTTGGCAAAATTGAAAGCTGGGCTAAACGATATTTCACTATCTAGGGAAAATGTTAGCTGGGGAATTCCCCTACCTTGGGATAAAAAACAAACTGTGTATGTTTGGTTTGATGCTTTAATAAATTATTACAGTGCCACTCAATTCTTGGAGAATAAAGAAGGATTTTGGCCAGCAGATTTGCATCTTTTGGGAAAAGAAATTCTGTGGTTTCATACAGTGATTTGGCAGGCAATGCTTTTATCAGCAGAAATTGAATTACCAAAAAAAACATATACCCATAGTTTTTACATGATTGATGGGCAAAAAATGTCGAAATCTTTAGGGAATGTAATTTCACCGCAGCAACTAATCGATCTATTTGGAGTCGATGGGGCAAGATATCTAATTGCCAGATCCTTTCCTTCGGAAAATGATTCTGATGTGGGAATTGAAAGATTTAAGGAAAAATATAATGCTGATTTAGCCAATAATTTGGGAAATTTGTTGAGTAGAGTTTGTAAACTTGGAGAGGGATTGACGGTTGAAGAGGAAAAATTCGAAATCGAGAAAAAATATATAGAGCTAATTGATAACCTAAAATTTGATGAAGCAATTGGATGGGTATTTGAAAATTATGTGGATAAATCGAACAACAGATTAAACGAAGTGGCTCCATGGAAACTGGAGGCCGATGATGCAAAAAGAATCGAAGTGTTGACCGAATGCGCTCAAAATTTAAAAAGAGCGGCAATATATTTACAAGCAGTAATGCCGGGAACGTCTGAAAATATTTTAAAACAATTAGACGGAAAGATTAGGGCTTTGGCGGGTGGTCTGTTTCCAAGAATCTAAAGAAAGAGAAAACTATTTTTATCTCCTTTCGGAAAGGTATAATTTTTTTAAAAATAGTTAACGAAGTTCCATTGGGAATTTTATTCTATTGAGTTTGGTTGTTACTTCCTCTTGAGACCTAGAACTACGTCTAAGGTGGTGAGGAAGATGGTGATATCCATATTCAAGTGTTTTTTTCCTGTTCTCGGGAACGTTTTGGAGTAAGTTTTGAATCAATTTCTCTTTTTTACTTGTCATTGTTTCTGTTTCCGCTGAGCCAGTCTTATAACAACACCAATATTATAACATTTGAAAAAATTTGGATTAACTACAAAGCAGACCTATAACTTTTTATTTTGTAACCTCCGTCAGGAAGTTTTTTGATAAGTAATACACGATCGGTTGATTCCCCGGCGAGTAATTTATTTAATACTTCGGTAGCTACCTGATCTACTCCTTTTGGGGAGCCTAGGGCAGTGTAATGGGTTGATTTTTCAGACTGGTTGAGTGGAAAAAGCTCATCTAAGAAGTCCTCAGAGGACCTGCTGATTGGCCGTCCTTTGGTTTCGTGATCTTGTTGGCTTTTTGGTGCAGGGTCTTTTTCCATAGATAGGGTTAATATTTTCATATTATACCCTATTAGCTTTTGCCGTGTCTTCCAACTATTGTTTATGTAAGTATTTTTAAGAAAGTGTATAGGCTGAATAGTGGCAGATGATTAGATCACATATGAGAAAGGTATGACGTTTATATTTTTTGTGGTTGTATTATAATTCCTAAATGATTGATACTCATGCACATATAGAAACAACATTTTGCGACGATACCGAGATAGCGGATTTAGAAGCGGTTATTTTGTCGGGTGCAAATTTAAATACTTCGAAAAATAATTTATTATTAGCAGAGAAATACCCGAGGTTGAAGGCGGCGGTGGGAATACACCCTCAGGAGATTGATGATGATATAAATTTATTGGAAGAATTGGTAAAAAATGATTATACAATCGCGATAGGAGAGTGCGGATTGGAGTTTGTGGATGAAATAAGAGAGGCTGACAATTTTGAAGAATTAGCAGCTAAGCAGAAAGACTATTTTAGAAAACAGATCGAATTGGCTCAAAAATACAAAAAACCATTAATTGTTCATGCCAGAAAAGCAATGGACGAGACGATTCAGATTTTGAGTGAGTATGAAGGGATTAAGGGGGTAATTCACTGCTATAGTGGTGGCAAAAAAAGAGTAAAGAAAGTGCTCGATCTGCCCGGTGAATGGATGTTTGGTTTTGACGGAAACTTAACTTATGAGCCAGGGTTAGAAGAAGTTTTAAAGGAAATTCCTGGAGACAGGATTTTGGCAGAAACTGACTCCCCTCTCTTGACACCCGAACCGTATAGAGGAAAGAGAAATAAGCCAGCATATGTAAAATATGTTTATAAAAAAATTGCCGATGTTTGGGGAGAAAGTTTGGAAAAAACTGAAAAAATACTTGACGATAACGCAAAGAGACTTTTTGGAATTTAGAAAACTAGTCTAAATAGTCGGAGATGATGTTTTCGAGTTCTTTTGGAGAAGGATACTTGTCAATAAGGGCTACTTCACCGTTGATGAGCAGAATTGTACTCCCCTGAAGCCCCATGGAATAAACTCGATTCATGTCTTTGTTGTATTCAGGATCAAAATCAATTTGAAGTCGTTTGCAAACGGCTTCAATGTCGGCGAACAATTGTTTTCCTTTGGGGAGACCGCGGTCGTATAGTTGAATTCTCATTTTCTTGATTAATTAATAAGTCGACATGACGTAAATTTCGTCGATAAAAAATTTTTCTCTCTTCCCTGCTTAGACCAGAATTACTACCAGCGTCAAAAATTGAGAGAGCAAGGGAAGAGAGGTTTTTAACTTTTTCGGAGGAAGATAGGGGCGAAGTTAGTACTAACGTCGAGAATAGTAAATATTCTCTAAGATTTTCTTTAGTCACAGACTATTATAACTCGGCACGAGGATCGATGTCCAAATTTTTGACAAGAGAAGACTCCCCTTTTTTAAAATGATAGTAAGCAACCAGGGCAATCATGGCAGCATTATCGGTGTTGAGTTCTTTTTTGAAAGGGAGGTAAAGGGGTAAGTGGTAGCTTTTGGCAAGAGCGCGA
>Ga0210043_1002940_pt1 | contig 10566 bp, 11 predicted proteins | sample CryGeymet201501t_FD_183990 | JGI IMG/M metagenome (GOLD analysis project Ga0210043, IMG submission 183990) | Groundwater microbial communities from Crystal Geyser aquifers in Utah, USA - Crystal Geyser metaG 2015-01t (SPAdes) (version 2) | ecosystem: Environmental > Aquatic > Deep subsurface >... | reverse complement strand
TACAAAGATATAGCTAAGCTCATTGCCGAGCTTAAAACTTTCAACTTGCAAGAACAGCTTGAGGTTGCTTAAGAAGGAAAAACGATTCGGGGCTCAAACAAATTCCACCGAGACGGCGGACATCCTCAAAATATTCTCAAAACTTAGTTCCTGCAAGCAATATGTATGATTGCCTAAAGGATGCAGACGCTTTGCTTCTTTTGACCGAGTGGACTCAATTTAGATCTCCTGACTTTCATAAAATGCTTGGCTTGATGAAAGATCGAAACATCTTTGATGGGAGAAATGTTTTCAATATTAACGACCCTAATATGGATAGCTTTTCATATACTGGAATTGGGAAGAGAAGGTTGCTTTGACAAAAGCCTCGGGCGTTTCTTCAAAGCAGTCTTATCCAACCCAGTAGAACAAACAAGCTGCTTCACTTCTTTTTTCTTTTCTTTTTCTTTCGAGGAAGAAAGCTATCAGAATCAATCATACTTTTCTCAAACACATTAAAAAATCCATCATCTAAAAGATCTTGTCGAAAGGTAAAAACAACATCCGTCGAGTTTCTCATGTAAGGATTCACAACAACTTCGGCCCATGCATTTTCAATCTGCCGATACCAAGAATCCTTAGCTTCAGGGCTGGGATCTAAGCTGGAAAACATTTTACCACCAACCTTATGGGCAACGTAGGCACCTAGTGCATACAGCATTGCGCCAGCTCCCTCCCCCTTAATCTCCTGTTTAACACTTAAGTCAGCCCGATAGATTTTCATAGAACTCGATAAATCATATTCACTTAAAAGAAGTGTCCCAAGCGCCATATCTCCTCGCTTAACAGTGACCACATAAGCCTGATGAAATCGCTCCAAATAGCTTTCGTATTTGCGTTCGGATGGATCTAGCTCAAGCACTTGGAAGCTCAACCCTAACTTTTTCATACGATCGATTAAAATCTCTGGGGAAGTCGGCTGAAGATTCCTCGAATTAGGATAAGCTCTTCCGACAAGAATTTCTTTGAGAGCCTGCTGACACCTAGGCGGCAAATCGAGGGCCGAAGCTAGAGAGAAGGTATCCAGCACGAAAACAAGTAGGAAGATCCTAAAAAAGAAAGCGAAATTCATCTCCACGTATTTTAGCACACCTGGAGTAGAGCCCTTCAAACATAAAGAAATAGGAAGGCGTCAGCCCCTAACGGTGGCGACCAATTTAACCCAAAGAAGAAACACTAGAGGCACCTGAGCTGGCATTTAATGTGATGACAATCAATGGGATTTCTGGCTAAGCTGCCGCGGAATTTGCCATGGCTAAGCTTATGTTGATATTGTTTTTGTTCTTTTTTTTCTCCGCCCTTGGTTGGGCCACTAAAAACACGGCCTATTTTGATGAGAGTAAGGTTTATACAGGAGGAGTCTTCAATCAAAATGAACCTTTTCTAAGCTCGAATCAAGCCAAGGCCTTGTTTGATACGGCAAACAAAGCTCTATCGGACACGCACAGAGCTCCTGTGTGTGCCTTGCGATCTGAGTTTATTGTTCAGCTAGCCAAGCGTCGTTACGGCGTGACCGGTTTTAAGGTTTGGGGAATGTATTGGAAGGATCAACACACTCCTTTTGGAATAGAAGACATTCAAAGACTTGTTAGTGTAAAGGGCCTAGGTGAAAGTGAGTATCATTCGGCAGCCTTGTTGCCCGTAAAGCTTAAAGACGGGCGAATCGAAGACTTGGTTTTCGACACTATATATGCGGACGCTCCTATTAGTTTTCAGGTTTGGAAAACTTACTTTTCACAAGCCACTGGTGGATGCTCCCCTTTAAAGTTTATGATTATGTATCCAGAAAAATTAACACCGGGAAAAAGAAGTCCAAGCCTGCCCAACGTTGATGAGCGTTTTCGTGAAGCATTAAGAATCTTAAAAATAGACCGTTGTGAACATGCTATTCTGCAATTATAGAACCCAACTATTTTAAAAGAAGGTCTGAAGGCTAAGCCAAAGATTCTTTGACCCTTGGCTTAGCTGTTCAATTTGAGATTTAGTCTCGATCGTATTCAAAGCGAAATCCACCAATGTGGACAGGTTGTTTTGGGTGTCGCGGGTGATTTATGTTAAGCCGCCCTCTTTGCTCCAATTTATACACGTCTCCATAATACAAAACCTTATTGCTAGTTCTTATGTAGCTTCCATTCAAAGTTACAACAGATTGCTGACCATTGTGTTCAGTAGGAAAGTTCACAACAAAGACTTTTCGGCCATGATGGTCTGAAGAGCTAAAGTGGCGAGATCTCCACTCAAACCCTTCTCCCTTTAGGACAACTTCACCCCGCCCACGAGCAGGTAGATCAATGGTGACACTTCTTTCTACAAGGTGTCCGTCAGGGTGTTGGTAGAAAATGTCTCCGGGCACTTCAAGCGCGTGTGCCGCTAAGCCTGTGCTCAATGCAATAATTAAAGAAAAAAATGTTTTCATAAAAATTCCTCCCTAGGAGTAAAACATCCTAGGCCAGTTTGTCGAAAGAAGACAGAGAGCCGACGGTAAACAAAAATCTGAAGAAACTAGAAGCTCCAAAGCCCATGCCATAGGCCTCATTTGACTTAGAGCAAGGCAGTCTTGTGGTATTAAATTCCTGCTATGTCGAGCCGCCTGCATGCTAACGAGGCTAAGCGCTTGAAAGCGTGACTCTTTAGCCGCCAAGAAAGTTTCTTGATTTTTCATGATTTTTCAAGTATTGTGGATGAATGAAAGCAGCTAAGAAGTTTGCCACACAAATTGAAGAGTCTGTTCTGAAGGAGCTTAAGAAGTTTGTGAAACAAGAAGACCGTAAAATCTCAGCGGTTGTTTCTGAAGCTCTTTCTGAATATCTTAACAAGAGACGAGTGCGACCCGCATTTCGCTCGGCTATGAACGAAGTTCTTGATGAAAACGCTGAACTTCTCGAACGCCTTGCAAAATGAAGCTTACCTTATATCCGACGTTAGAAGAGGCCCTTGAGCTCCACAAGCGGCTGGTAGAGAGGTTTGGTGGTACTGATGGAATTAGAGATCGTGGACTTCTCCAGAGTGCTCTTAGTCGTCCACAAACAGGTTACTATGAAAGCCTTTCTCTACAGGCGGCTGCACTTTTACAAAGTCTCTCGCTAAACCATGCGTTTGTAGATGGCAATAAAAGAGTAGCTTTCGCTTTAACAGCCATTTTCTTAAGAATGAATGGCTATCGGTTAAAGGTAGATCCTGACAATGGTGAGAACTTTCTCATCGATACAGTCATTAAGAGAAAGGCTGATTTAGAGATAGTCTCCACCTGGATTGAAGAAGGCTCGCACAAAATTTAGCGAGCCTTCTTTGTTTGATGAATCAAGAGTGACAATCTCCCAAATCTCTTGTGAATCTCATTCATGATTTGGGACGTAATACGCGGATATTGTATAAATCTTGGTCAGTGTTTCCAAAATTTGCGTAAAATTTTGTATAAATTTATTGTTCTCACCTTCTAACCGTGCGATTCCAATTGAAGACAATTGCTTGGCAGCTTATAATGCGAATCTCAAAAGCTCTAAAAGAGGTAAAAAAATGAAGTTGATAAGAATTGTTACTTTAATCGTTCCGATTGTTTGTGCACAAGCAGCGTCTGCAGAAGATTTAACAAAAGGAAAATCAATAATTTTCTGTGCAAAGGCATCAGACCACGAAGTCTTCAGCGCTACTACAAAAATAAATCAAAACATTACTAAAGATGAATTCACCGTGCCTGACCCTCAGTTAACTGGATACATAACAATTAAATCTCCATTTAAAATATCAGACCTCAACTTGATAAGATTGAATGCCGAATCCCATCGAGCCTGTGCAATTGTAACCAAGTTGTAAACATGACTAGTTAATAGGCAGTTAAAGCACTTTCCGGAAGGATCCCCCGCCCATTGCGAGCGAGTAAGATGAAGAAGGTTTTGAGCGAAAAGCCTGATGAAAAAAAATGGTACCCAAGGAGAGAATCGAACTCTCAAGACCGAAGTCGGTGGATTTTGAATCCACTGCGTCTACCAATTCCGCCACCTGGGCACGTTAATCAAAACGGGCAACATCCTTCGTAGTTTTTCGCCCCGTGTTTTTCAAGCCTTAGTATAGATTTTAACTCAAGCCCGCTCGATTTATCCCCCCTTTAGGCGCTATAAAGGAGACATGGCCCAAGCCCCCAAAAAGAGCCTTACACGCAGTATTACGACCTGGTTTCGTAAATTAATCGCTCGCCCGGCTGCTGAATTCGGCAGAACGGGCCGAATTGCTCGAACTCTTTACGACGCAACGCATTTACAGCGGAAGCGCGATCGCTACCTCCAACAAATGGGAGATGTGGCAGCTAAGCTTTTTAAAGACGGCAAAATCAAGGACATCCGGATCGAAAGATTAATGGCTAAGATTGAAACCGTGGACCACAGCCTAGATAGGCAAGAAGCTTTAATGAAAAGCTATCAAAGCCGTGGAGATGTTCAGGGAACTTTGGGCAGCCAAGAGGAAGAAGTTCAAGACAATCTTGAACCAAACTAGCTGGAGAGGAATTTTTGAATGGGCTTAGAATCAAAACTTGGTGAATCCATCATCACAACAAGACTGGATGATGTCATCAACTGGGGCCGTGCTAATAGCCTTTGGCCGATGCCAATGGGGATTTCTTGTTGCGCGATTGAAATGATGGCGGCCGTTGGGCCAAAATTCGACATGGCCCGCTTTGGTAGCGAAGTTATGCGCTTTTCACCAAGACAAGCCGACCTCATGATTGTTGCCGGAACCCTCACCTATAAAATGGCTCCCGTCGTTCGCCGTGTTTACGACCAAATGATGGAACCCAAGTGGGTCATCGCCATGGGCACCTGCCTTTGCACGGGCGGCATGTTCGATAGCTATCCTGTGGTTCAGGGGCTCGACCACGTAATCCCCGTCGATTGCTATGTTCCCGGCTGCCCCCCAAGACCAGAAGCCTTGATTCAAGCCCTGATGCGCGTTCAAAAGAAAGTCAAACGCGACCGAGGAACCCGACCTGCCAGCCGCGCCTCTGAACCTGCAAAAGTTTCAATGCCAGTCGTAGAAACGCCGATTAAGAAGAAAAGAACAGACACCCTGGTCTTAAACATGGGCCCTCAACACCCCTCCACTCATGGAGTGCTAAGACTGATTCTAGAAATCGATGGAGAAACAGTCGTTCAGTGTGTCCCCGATATTGGTTTTTTACACCGTGGCTTTGAAAAGATTGCGGAAAACAAACGCTATCACCAGTTCATTCCTTACACAGATCGCCTGGATTATTTAGCCCCACTTTCCAATAACGTGTCGTATACGATGGCCGTTGAAAAGCTTTTCGACATAGAGATTCCTCGACGAGGTCTCTACATCCGAACAATCGCATGTGAATTAGCCCGAATTAGCGCCCACTTGCTTTCGCTTGGAACCTACGCGCTTGATGTAGGCGCCGCCACAGTTTTCTTTCACACTTTTGATGAAAGAGAAAAGATCTACGTTCTTATCGAGAAACTAACGGGTCACCGTTTCACCACCAGCTACACTCGTGTCGGCGGAGTGGCTCGCGATGCCAGCCCCGAGTTTATCTCCGAGCTAAAAACTTTTATTACCGAACTCCCCGACACCCTCGACGATATGGAAGGCTTACTCACAGGCAATCGTATTTGGATCGATAGAACAAAAGACGTTGGAGTCATTACCCCCGAACTAGGGTTGCAATACGGAGTAACAGGCCCCAACCTTCGAGCAACGGGCGTCAATTGGGATTTACGTAAAAACATGCCTTACATGTGTTACGACGAATTCGATTTCGAAGTTCCACTCGGAAGCAACGGCGATGCTTATGATCGCTACTTGGTCCGTTGCCGAGAAATGCGGGAATCCATTAAAATCCTTCATCAAGCCATCGACGGCCTGCCTGAAGGCGCCATCAACGCAGATGTTCCAGAAGTGGTCATCCCCACCAAAGAACAATGCTACACGCAAATGGAAGCACTGATTTGGCACTTTAAAATTATTTCTGAAGGCTTTCATCCGCCTAAAGGACAAATTTACTCTGCCATCGAGAATCCTAAAGGTGAATTTGGCTTCTTCATCAAGAGTGACGGCTCACCTAAACCCGTGAGAACACGTATTCACTCTCCGGCGTTTAGAAGCACAGCCATTATCCCCGATTTAATCAGAGGCAAACTCATTGCCGACGTTGTAACCACTATTGCAAGCTTAGACCCCGTGCTCGGGGAAATTGATCGTTAGGAGATACTTCATTGTCTGACAAAAAAGTAGTCACATTAAGCATTGATGGAAAAGAAGTGAGTGTCGAACCTGGCACCACCGTAATTAAAGCGGCGGAAAAAGTTGGGAAACTCATTCCACACTTTTGCTATCACCCCGGACTAAGTGTTGTGGGTCAATGTCGAATGTGTTTTGTCGAGATTGAAGGCGCCCCAAAACTTGCTACCGCTTGCTCTACACCCGTTGGTGAAGGAATGAAAATCATCACCGACTCTGAAAAGGTTAAGCAAGGGCAAAACGGAACACTCGAATTCACACTTTTGAACCATCCACTTGATTGCCCTATTTGTGACCGTGGTGGAGAATGTAAACTTCAAGACTACACCTACGAATACGGCCCTGCTCTTTCACGAATGGACGACGAAAAGGCACTGCGAAGCAAACACCGAGTTATCTCGGAGCAGATTGTTCTCGATCAAGAACGCTGTATTCTTTGCACTCGATGCATTCGCTTTAGCGATGAAATCGACGGCAAAACTGAATTAGTCGTCAACAACCGTGGAAGCGCAAATGTTGTCGATCTTTTTCCTGGAAAGTCCTTTACCTCCGCTTTTTCTGGAAACGTCGTCGACATTTGTCCCGTGGGAGCACTCACCGCAAAAGACTTTCGCTTTGCCGCCCGACCCTGGGAACTCAAACGCCATGATGCCTTGTGCACAGGCTGTTCAATGGGTTGTAATGTGACCATCGACACAAAGCACAGACACACGGGAATCACTCGCCCAGATGGAAGTAAGCCGAACCCTAAGATTGTTCGCCTCATGCCTCGAGACAACAACGAAGTGAACACCTGGTGGATGTGTGACTACGGCCGCTGGGGCTATCACTTCCACAACGAAGATCAAAAGAGACTTCAGCGCCCGATGCTCAAAAGAACCGAAAGCTCGGCTTTTGAAGACTTAAGCCTAAGAGAAATTCAAGCTGTCATGGACCAACAAGAAGGTGCTTGGGAGTTTTGGGTCGACGACAACGTTTCTACAGAAACTCTCCGCTGGACCAAAGAACTTGCTAGCAGTTGGAAATCGCGAAGTAAAAACGTAGCAGGCATTAACCCTTGCAAATTCGGAGACGAGTTTCTTGAATACTGGTCCGAATTAAGCGCAACCCCCAATGGAGCCTCGAAAGTTAATTGGCCTTCCATCAAACGCGTTTTAAGTCCTTGGACTCTGAACGAGCTAGAAGAGCGAATCCCTATTTTGAAACTTCGCATCGAGCAACTTATGCGTAACTCTGGCGTTGTCTTTCAGTCCTTCAAATCTCCCGCCGAGCTAAAGACAAATAAAGGCGATTTAGTTCTATTGGAAGTAGCAGAGAACTCTTCGCAATTGGCTCTATACAAAAAAATACCCAAAGACGTTGCTCAGCTAATGCTTTTCACGCGAACAAATTCTCGAGGAATCATCAACGAAGGCATTGCCCCTGTTGATGCTGTGGCCAGGAGTCTTTCCGCCGCAGGACCAAGCGGACCCGTATTTTTTGTGAGCCAAACCGCCCAAAGAAATTACCCCGAAGCTTTTCTTAAATATTTAGCAAAAGCTCCCTTTGTTGTAGTTGCCGACTCCTTCACAGGAGAACACGTTAACTTAGCTCGCGTGGCTTTGCCGCTAAACCCTCTTTACGAATCGCCAGGAACCTTCACCAATGTGGAGAACATTCAGCAGCACTCTGCGGGAATAAAGTTAAGTCACCCCAACCAACACAGCATCGACCGAGGCGGGGATGCCATTAATCCAGCCTTAAGGCTGTTGTAACGATAAGCTTGAAAGCCTCCGGAGAGAGACTAAGCTTAGCCTTTCTCTGCGTCCTCACGCTCGCCTACTGGTTGTTTCTAAAAGTCTATCACCTCAATGCGCTCAACTACACCTCTGACCTTTTCCAGATGCTTCAGATGTCGCGAAGTTGGTATGAGAAAGGTATTTTCTTTTCAGAGAACACCTATGGCGGACACGCAGCCATTCACAATTACTTTTTAATTTTTGCTTTCTCTCCTTTTACTTTTCTTTTTGGTGCAAAAGGCTTCTTCATTGGCTGGACAGCATTACTAGGCAGCTTGGTCGTTTTAAGTTTTCAGGCGTTGAGAACAAACATTCGGACACTTCTTTTATTTTTATGTTTCATTTTGGGACCCTATTCCTTTTGGCTCTTCGATGATCCAGTTTTCGGCTTTCATTTGGAACTTTGCTATGCCCCGTTGGCTCTTCTACTTTTCTTTGCTTTAGAAAACTCCTCAAAAAAACTAACAATCCTCTCGACGATAGCCCTAATTCTTGTGAGAGAAGAAGGAGCCATGGTAGCGGCCTGCGTCTTTCTTGCGCAATGGAGTTTTTCAAAATTTGTCCTAAAAATACCTTTGCCGATCAAAAGTCTGGCCTTCAAGCTTGGTGGTTTTTTCCTTGTTTTTATCGCTAGCCTGGCCTGGCTCAAGCTCATGTCGATGGTCAGCCCAGCCCACCCAGCCCACGCAAGCAAGCGTGTTTTGGATGGCATTAACAATCTTCTTCAAAGCTTTAGCGATCCTTACTTCAGAGGCCTCTATTTTAGAATGCTTAAATACAGTTTGGCCCTACCTATTGTTTGTATGCCCATTCTGTTTAGGGCAAAGATCGCCTTCAAACTCATCGCTATTTGGACTTTACTAAGCATCCCCTTTATAGCCATCAACTACATAGCAGCAGGATCCTACTTCCCTTCAGTCTACGAATTTGGATTAACCTGGCCTTACCGCGCAGCCCCTCAAATGGGATTGTTCTGGGGACTGCTTCTTTTATCCCTCAAACACATTCCAACGCGGTCATTTTCAAAACCCGCCTTTGGGGCATCACTTATAGTCCTTTTTTCGATTCAGATGTATTTGCTAAAGCTAGACCGTGGCTACGATGGGGTTAAGCACATGGCTCCCATGTTTTTTTCCTCTGAATGGCAATCTGCTAAACTCACGACAGACGAGTTAAAAATGGTTCAATGCTTTAGCTCTAACTTACCGCCACGCTCCCCTATAGCAACCAGCGGGGCCTTCTTTGCCCTATTCGAAGAGAGTGACTTAGTTTGGCCCAACAGGGAACAATACGCCTCGGCCAAACCACTTGGCTACCTCTGCCACGAGATGCTGGAGGGAAAACAAATATCGCCTTGCTTTAAATCTAAAGAAATCGCCAAAGAAGAAAAGTTGAATCTTTCCATAGGAGAACTTCAACTCATTACAAACAAACAAAACGGGCTTATAGAGATTTGGCAGCAGTGCTTTCAACAAGGCTTTTAATCAGTAACGCCGCATTTTGCAGAATAGACAGTTGTGCCAGCTGAATTTTTAACAGTAAAAGTGCTGATCTGTGTCTGATCTTTGATCTCTTCAACAGTGGCATCAAATTTAATGTGTAGAGAGTAGATAACTTCTCCATAATTGGTATCTGTAGAGGCTCCCCCAACTCGATACAATCTTGGCGTAAAGTAGTGGCGCTCATCATATCTTACTGGAGCCGGCCAGCCAGAGTAAGTGCTAGAGATCTTATAGTCTTTGTTTTTCCCATCTTCTGTAAAATTACCGAAAAAAGATTTGTATATTGTTAGGTTTGTATTGGAAGTGTCTCCTACTGCAGGGTCTGCAACAGGAATGTATTTCAAAGTGTGCATATAACCTGAGGCTGAGTCGGCACCCAAATGAACCAGTTGCGAGGATTTCGTCATACTTGGGTTTGATGGGTAAGAAGGATGAGCATCATGAATACTCGGTGAAAGATGATACAGCGTGAGCGAATTCCAATTAAATCCCTTTGCGGTCGAATTAGCGTTAATGCATTTTAACTTTCTCGTAAACTCGCTCGAAAATGATCGAGCTGCTCCAGAAGGTTGCTCCAGAATATCGTCTGAGTCGATTCCCTTAGAATCAAAATATTGAGCGGCAACTTGAGTTGGTGGAATAGCTTCAATGGATTGTTCTTCAAACACTCCACCGGAAGTGGCTTTTGCGATCGACTGGTCTCCAAGGTTATTGGCTCCACAACCAACAAGAGATAGGCTAGTTGCAATTACTGAAGATACATACAAACAAACTGCATTGGCTTTCATGAATACAATAATAGAGCTTTAAGGAAACACTCTGCCAGTTAAGTTTTAGTGCTGTTCGATGTTAAGCCTCTTAACATTGACGATCCAGGCCACAAATAAACACTTCGAAACGATCGGAAACTAACGAGTTCTTAACGTTAAAAGAAGATTTAGTTAAGGAATCGGTTTCAAGGTGTTTATTTGTGGCCTACGCTTGCGGGAGGTCAT
>Ga0210043_1002939_pt1 | contig 10566 bp, 22 predicted proteins | sample CryGeymet201501t_FD_183990 | JGI IMG/M metagenome (GOLD analysis project Ga0210043, IMG submission 183990) | Groundwater microbial communities from Crystal Geyser aquifers in Utah, USA - Crystal Geyser metaG 2015-01t (SPAdes) (version 2) | ecosystem: Environmental > Aquatic > Deep subsurface >... | reverse complement strand
GGTTTCTGCCTTGGTAGTATTACAACCTATCTATTAAACCGATATGAAAGAAAATAATACATTCAATCTCGTTATGAGATACACAGGTCTTTTACTTGCCGTAATAATATTGATTGCCCATATCTTTGTTGAGCCAGTAGACCTTTTATTATTAGTTATACCTGCAATGATGATGGGCTTGGACGTTAAGGAAATATTTAGAAAATAATATGAAACAATATCAGATCAAAACTAAAAAGCTTACTTCAAAAGAAAAGAAGGAAAACAAGCAACTGATTGATATTCTTAAACAGCACGCTGGCATTGACTTAGAAATTAAGTTCATTCAAATACCAAATGCTATTAAACGCTTAACGATTGAAAAAGATAGGGATATTGAAGAAGCAAGCATCTTGAAATTACTTCAAGGAGCAAAAAAAGGTGACTGGGTACATTTACGCGTATCTACAACTGAGTGGAAGCAAATGAAGTTAAACACTACTTTAATGGGACAACATAAATCAGTTCGTGGAGTAACCATTACTTATGGACGTTGGAATGATCTAATTGATAAAAGGACTTCAAACTTTACTAAAGACTTAGGGTATAAACCTTACGCTCATACTGTTGGTATGATCCACGAATACTATCATTCAAAAGATGGAAGTCTTGCATTAACTCATTCATACCTTTATGGGTACGATAGAATATATTCAAGAATTGAAGAAACTAGGCTTAAACCTAAAAGATATCAGGTACAACCTTCAATTATACGCCTTCTGACGCATAAAAACGTACCTCTAAGCAACGATAACGTAAAAGTTGATACAGTAGTCGTTCATTCATTATATAAGCCTAAAAACTTCGATATAAACGAGCTTGTACCTCCAAGCGTACATGCTCGATTAGGTGAAGAAGCATGTTGGCAATTATTTGATAGAAGGCTATTAAAAAACTTGCAATGGCTTAGAGATAGATTTGGAATAACGTATGTAAACAATGGTTCATTAACGTATAGAGGTTTTGATGACGGAGGTTTTAGAAAGAATGGAACATCTCAACATAATCATGGCAGAGCAATAGATTGCCATTTCAAACACTACACAATAAAACAAGTACATGATATCTTATCTAAGGAGTATATAAATATGCCAGAGCCTAATATCTGGGTAGAAAAAACAAGTGGAGGGAAGCCTATTACATGGCTTCATATGGACGTTCGTTATTCGGACAAACAAGGAATTTATTATTTTAACGCTTAAAAAATTATGGAAACAAACAAAAAGTGGTATCGCTCAAAAACAATGTGGGTGTCTATTGCAACAGCAGTAGTCGGGATCTTAATGGCAGTATCTGAATCAATTCAAGACAATGGTGGGGAAGCAGGAGTTCTTATTACAATTATCGGAGTTGTAAATGGACTATTGCGATACGTTACTTCTCAGCCTATTAAATAAAGTAAAAAAAACACTTTGTTACATGAGTGTTTTTTTGTTACAATAAAAATAAAACAATTTAACATGGAAGGATATATCACCAGACCATTCTATTGTGCTTGCCATGAAAATCATGTGCATGCAACTCATTATATTGTTTATGGGGGTCGTCAAAAAACAATGCTTTATTATCCTATTCAGCAGGAAATAATTGACAATATTACGCCACATATAGTTAGCTATAAAAGTGACGAGGAAAAAAACAAAGTCGATATCGCAATAAGTTGTGGTGTAGTCGGTTGTGGTCTTAGATTAAATAACCCTGATAAAGTAAGTGAAGGTTTTGTTTATCTTGATATTAGAAAAATGACTTTGCCTAAAAACGATTTCAAAGCATTGATCAATTTCAAGCATACAGGATTTGAATTACATAAAAGGTATTATAGACAACCTATTAAATTCCTAAGATGAATGAAAAGAGATATCATACCCGTTTGCAGTGTACATGCACGTTTTCAAACAGAACATGGAAGGTGGTTAAACAAGTCAGAAGACTTTCAAAACCATATCGTATATACCCATTCACAAGGCGCGTCTATACTAGAAAGCACGTGTGATCTATGTGAAAGTGATCCAGATCAATTACAATTTAATTTTAACGAATAGAAAGGAGGTGTTTATCTATTAAGAGGGTACAAATTGTACCCTCTTTTTTTTCTGTATTGATTTTATTAAAAATGGAAATAAAAAAAGAAAACTGTCTGAAAAACAAATAAAAGAGCTTAGGTCTGAGCTATACAAAGGTACAGCAAAAGAACTTGCTAAAAAATATGGTTGTTCTGTGCATGTAATTTCAGATATAAGGAGGAATAAAATATATAGTTTTGAACTATAGACTTTATTATTATTTTCTGTCTAAGACTAATCTCCATATAACATTTGTCATATTTCTTATAGTTATGATATAATTGATTACACCGTGGAACATTATTTTGGATTTAATTAAAGAAGTTCAAAGTTGCTCGGTTAGTGGAAGGTGCGAGAATATCCGTGATATATATTGTTTTTAAAGGTGATATATAAAGCGATATTATTGGCAGTCACGAAAAATCCTTTAAACTCAGAGTAAATAAATTTTTTTTGTATTTAATTTATTATTTAGTTTTCTTTTAAAAAGCCTTGTTACATGGGGCTTTTTATTATGCTATGATTAAGTAATGATCAGATACGTATTACCTATTTATTACGAAATAGAGTATAAAACTAAGAAGAACAAAACTATTTTAGTAGGTCTTAACTGGTACAGGAACTCACATCATTTTCTAAATAACGAAGTTAAACATTATTTTCATGAACAAGTAGCCAAGCAATACAATGGAGAAAAGTTTAACCAGATAGAATTATTTTACAAAGTTTACCAAAAGAGAGCCAATACAGATGGTCATAACATACGATCTATCTTGGAAAAATTCGTATTAGACGCTTTTGTTCAGTGTGGTATGATTGAAAATGATACTACGCCAAAGAATATAAAAAGAACGGCAACTGAGTTTTTCATAGATAAAGACAATCCTAGGATTGAAATTGAAATAACAAAAGTAGTATAAAAAATAAATAATTTGCTTTATTCTGTAGTAGCATGCTAAAATACTTAGGTTGAGGAGTTAAAGACCTTTGTATCAAGAGCATTTTCATCTCAAGGTCTTCTCAACAAAGGTCGCCTTGAGGTGAAAGTGCTTTTATTTTTACAAGAAAACAATTAACAATAACAAAATATATGAAAAATGGAGGTTATATAAATATTCAAGGGTGGATGATCAATGAATTAAAACTAAAAGGAAACGAGCTAGTACTTTACGCTATAATTTATGGCTTTTCGCAGGACGGTCAGAGCGAATATTTTGGATCACAAAGGTATATATCAAAGGCTATGGATATATCTAAAACTACAGCAAATTCACTACTAAATAAATTATTAGATAGGGGCTTGATTGTAAAAACACAAGAAAGCCATTATAAGGCTGTACCAGAAACTGGTACGCATAACGAAAAACAAGGTGTACCAGAAACTGGTACAGGGTGTACCAGAAACTGGTACGAAAGTGTACCAGAAACTGGTACAAATAATAATACTAATAATAACTATATAAATAATATAGATCATTTTGAAGAAATCTGGGAACTTTATAATTTCAAAAAGGGAAAAAAGAAAGCTAAATTAAAATTCGATATTATTATCAAAAAGCAAAAAGAACCTCTTTCACTAATTGAAAAGATTAAGAAATCTATTCCTGAATATCTGGATCATTTGAAAGTAGAAACTTGGAAACAACAAAAACAATTAGAGTTCTGGCTTAATGGTGAACACTGGGAAGACGAATACGAAAATAAGAAAGCAGGAAAACAGTCAAACATTATTCACACTCAATCAGATAAATACAAAAACCTGAAAGTAACCAAAGCATAAAATGAATAAACTTATAGAAAATTGGATAAAAGAAAGAACTCATGAAAAAAGAGGTTTATATCTTTTTGGAACAACTGGAACAGGGAAAACTCACAACTTGAAAATACTCTTAGAACTGAATAAGAAAAAGCAAAACAATATTCACATGTACACTGTACCTGAATTGTTAAACAAAATAGCTTTACTAAGGCTTGAAATGTCGAATGATACTTTTCAGTTCAGAAGGAACGCTTCACTGATAAACCAAATACTTTCTGGCAAAAGACCATTGATCCTGGACGACATAGGAACAGAAACACTTTCAGAAAGAAAGATTGAAGATCTATATACCCTAATAAACAACATGTACGAAAATAAAACAACGCTGATCGTATCAAGTAACCTTTCCCTTCCAGAACTAGAAAGGAAATTAGGAGATAGAATATGTTCTCGTATAGCAGGAATGTGTCATATCGTAGAATTATCAGGAGAAGATAAAAGGTTTAAGTAACATGATATGTGAAAACTGTGGAGAAAGGCATAACAGAAAACTATTAGTTCTTTGTTTTAACTGCTACCCTCCTAATGAATTTGGTGCAGAAGCTGATCAAATAGCTACTGAAAATGAATTAGACTAAAATAACTTGCATATATTTTAGTACTATGCTACTATATAAACAGGCAAATAAGCCTTAAATAAAACTATGAGTAAAGAATTAAGTACATTAGAAACATTCAAGAAAAACCTATATGCAACGCAAAGCAAAGCAATAAGTAATTACTTGAACGGAGACCAGAAAAGAGTATTGCGATTTCTTGCATCTGTAGGAACAGCAATCGAAAGAACACCTGGGCTACTTGATTGCGATCAAAGTTCAGTGATGCAAGCATTTGTAAATGCTGCAATGCTAGACCTAGATCCGTCAGGTATATCAGGTGAGTGTTACGTCCTTCCTTACAAAGGAAAAGGACAATTTCAAATGGGATATAAAGGTTTAGTAACCCTTATGTATCGAAACGGGATACAAAAAATAACTTCTGAAATAGTAAGAGAAAATGACAAAGTTTCTCTTATCAACGGAGAGCTAAAACACGAAATTGATCCGTTTAAATCAATGGAAGATAGAGGAAAAAGAGTGGGGGCTTACGTTATCGTAAAAAACAACGATGAAGAAACTGTGAAGTTTATGAACGGCAAAGACATACTTGCACATGGAAAAAAGTTTTCTAAAAGTTTCTCAAGTGAATATTCACCATGGAATGAAAAAAATGATCCAGAAGGATGGCAATGGAAAAAAACCGTATTGATACAAGGGTCAAAACTACTTCCACTAGGTGATAGCTTAAAGAAAGCAATTAACCTAGATTACCAAGACTCAGTAATTTATGATCGAATGGAAAAGGCAAAAGTCGAATCAGCTCCCTTACAATTAGGACATCTCAATAAACATGAAAACAAAGAAAACAAAAACAATAAAGAAGAAACTGAACCAGCTTCCGAAAGTAACGAAGCATAAGGGACAATTACCAGAAGGTTTTCCATTGCAACATTTCTCGTATTCATCACTTTCATTGCTAGTAGAAAACCCAGTACTTTTCAAGATTAAGTATATAAACCGAGACGTAATAGACACGACACAAGGTGCATCAGGAATACTAGGAACAGCATTTCATAAATCAATGGACGCGTATTACGGAGGTAATGATGAGTACCCGATAATAAACGATGCTGATGCATTAAGAGCGGGGCTAGAAGTAGGACTTAGATATCTAGATGACATACCAGATGGCTTTATAAACTATTCAACAACGCTTCATTCAAAAGAAATACTAAAAGAAAAATTCGCATTTCTTTTTAACAGCTACTTAACCGAGCAAGCTAAGAAAAACGAAAAAGAAGAAATAGTGGACCTAGAAGGAGAATACAACACGTCAGTGACAGTAACATGGGAAGGGAAAGAAATAACCTTACCTGTTCCAATGAAAGGCTATTTAGACAAGATTGTAAGAAGAAATGGAAAGCTATGGATTGTTGATTATAAAACAGCATACAGCTTTTCAAATGAAGATAAGATTGACGGTAAAAAGATCTTGCAAATGGCAATATACTATTTCCTAGCAACAGCAATCTTAGGGGAAGAAATATACGGTTTTGAGTTTCAGGAAGTAAAGTACTCAAAATCAAAAGACGGCAAACAGGTTCAGGTATATCCTTTTATTTACAAGGATAATAACCTAATGTTCGACTTTTTCTTTCGATACTATGAAGACGCGACAAAAGCAATCATGGGTGAGCAAGTATTCTTGCCAAACTTTTCAGCAATGTTTGATAGCGAAGTAGCTTTAATTTCATACATTCACCGATTAGACGTAAGCGAAGAAGTGGCAAAGCAAATGAAAGAGGAGCAAGTATCAACTATTACAGGATTACTTAATAAAAAGATTGAGTCATCAAAGAACCTCGCACTATTACAAAAGACAATGGAACGAGTAACTAAAGACTACAAAACTATGAATTACGAAGCAATGACAATTGAAGATAGGGTACGATACAAGCTTATGGAGTACGGTATTATCTTGAACTATGTAGACAAGGTAGTAGGTGGAAACGTAACACAATATCGTTTCAATCCAGGAACAGGGACCAAAATGAAAAGTATTCTATCAGCACAGAAAGATATAGAGCAAGTGTTAGGAAAATCAGGAGTATATATCGAAGCACCTATTCAAAACTCTTCAATGGTAGGGTTTAACGTACCAAACGAAACAAGAACATATTACGAACTAGGAAATGCAAAGAACGGATATGAATTCAAGATTGGAGTACAGATTGACGGGACTACATTTACGAGAGATTTAAGAGAACTTCCACATATGCTTATCTCGGGTGCAACAGGTGCAGGAAAATCAGTATTCATAGATACGCTGATAAAACAAACATTAGCATTACCAGTATCAAAAAGACTACTGTACATCATGGACCCGAAGCATGTAGAACTATTTCACTTCGCACACGAGCAGGGAGTATCGTATCACTCAGAAAAAGGCGATATTGCAAATAAACTACTTGAACTTACGAAGATAATGGACTCGAGGTACAAAGAACTTAGAGCAAAGAAAACACGAAACATTCAATCGTATAACGAAGCAGGTGGAAATATGAAGACAATATACGTGTACGTTGATGAGTTCGCTGATCTTACCTCAGGAGAAACAGGATCGTATATTAAACAATGTATACAAATGCTTGCTCAAAAATCACGAGCAGTAGGAATTCATTTAATACTCGCAACACAAAGACCGTCTGTAAAAGTTATTGACGGAGACATAAAAGCAAACTTCCCTGCAAAAGTAGGGTTCAGGATGGCAAAAGAAGTAGACTCGCAGGTACTACTAGATCAAGGTGGTGCTGAACAATTACTAGGGAAAGGAGATATGTTGTTCTCAGATGAAACAGGTATCTACAGACTACAAGGATTTAATATTTAACAAAACATTAACTTAAACAAAAACATGGAAACATTAACAATCATCGGGTTCTTCGTTATTTATATAATAGGTTTATTCGCATTACAAACTGTTGCTTGGAGTAATAGAACTACTTATCAAAAAGCAGTCTCATGGATTGCAATGGTATCAATTTTCTTACTCGTAATCGCTCAATAGATATATGTACTTAAACAGTGTAACAATTATTGGGAACCTAACGCGTGACGTTGAGCTTAAATCGCTCCCTAACGGCACGAAAGTCGCAAACATGAGTATTGCTACTAATAGGGTATGGAAAGACCAACAGGGGCAAAAACAAGAAGCCACAGAGTACCATAACATCGTAGTGTTTGGTAAACAGGCTGAAACATCAGCTCAATGGCTTGCTAAAGGCTCTCAAGTACTCGTACAGGGAAGATTACAGACAAGATCGTGGGAAGACACTAATATTAATAAAACTCTTTACAGAACTGAAATTATAGCCGAAAGCGTTCAATTTGGATCAAAGCCTGGAGTAACTTTGGCATCGAAACCATTACCAGAAAAGGTTAAAGCAGAGGTTGAAGAAGGTATTCAATACCCAGAGGAAGATATTAATCCAGAAGACATCCCATTTTAATAAAAAAGAAAATGAAAAATACGGCAAAAAACACAATTTCCCTTCCTAAAGAAATAAAAGACAACATAGTAAAAATACTTGCAGAACAAGGAGAGGTAACCATAACAGGTTTAGTTTACTTTAAGCTAGGAACAGTAACTATGAAAGGAAGAGAACTTAAAGATAAAAACAACCCAAAAAAAGGTTTCAGAATTACTGACATAAACAAAACTTACAAGAGAATTGATTCTACGGTTTTGACACAGTTCAAAAGAGTTGTAAATAGACAAGTAATGTAGTATCATGCTACTATGAACTTATATGAAAAGAAAACATATTTACGAATTGAATAATTTATTTGAAATGAGTGATGAAGATGTACGAAACTATATTGACGATCACATGGTAGACGGACATGTTCATTAAAAACTAACTTTCGTGGTTAGGTTAAGGCGCCACCATTTAATGGTACGCCCTAACCTGCTCATGAAGTATGAGTAGGCAGAGAAAACTGTATAAATCACAGCTTTCAATTATGGACTTGCAACCATCGGAATACATCATGAATACGATAGCTTATAAACATATAAGTAATTGAGCAAAAAAGACGCGTCAGCTAACACTTGTTGTTAGTGTGTAGGGTAAGATGATAACGGGAAACATTAACAGGTTATTGCTTAAAAATACACTAAGTACCTTACACACTGGCTATAAGTCAGTATTACAAATAATAAAAAAAATATGGAAAACAAAGAAATTAAAGAAACAATTTTAGGAGTAGTAGCAATAGTAGCAGTAGTAGTACTAGCAATAGTATTTACTCAAGATACTGAAAAACAAGAAATTCAGCCACAAGTAGCAGTAGAAGAAAAATCAACACTACACAAGGAACTAGAGAATGGTTTCCTTGAAGGTTGTTTCGATGGAACTAACTTTGAAAGTTGTAAGTGTGGTTTCGACTATATGATTAGTGAATTAGGAACAGAAGGTTTCATTGAAATGGCATTAGAATATGATGAAACAGGAGTTGAACCTGATATCATATTCGAATCACTAAAAGTTTGTTAGTCATTAAACTTTGAAATGATTTGATGCTAGGAGAATATCTCCTGGCGTAAACTACTTTTACAAGTAGAAAACATTATGAAAAAAATACAAAAAATCTTAATTTATTTATTCGTTTTATTAGCAATCTTTACGTTCCTAGACATGAACAACAAAAGGCAAAAAGCCAACTTTGAGTACTGGGTAGAACAAAGAGAGATTTGTGGAAAGACAGGGTGGTACTTTTCTAACGAGCAGGATCAATGCGTACCTGTAACAGAGGCTTATGAGTAAACAACAACCAAGAACAAAGATAGGTACATATACCTTCAAAAAGAAACAACCATTAACTTTCAAAAGAAAGATTAAGATTTTCTTTAACCTGTTCCCTTACGCCTTCATCTTAGGTGTATCATTAGGAGTATATTTCTTTGGACTTCCTTTTGAACAAAAAACAGTGACAGTACAGCAAGAAATTATTATTGAAAAAGAAACAGATAACTCATTAAAACTTAAACTAGAAGAATTGAAAAACAATATTTTAGATGATCTAAGAACTGCTGAAATTATAGGATATGAACACTTAGACGCAATTATCGTATTTGATCCTAGACAAAGAGATTTAGCTACATGCCAGAAAATAGGAGGAGTTAGACTACACTGCTATTCATTCGGACAATATAACTTCAAAGTAGCTACTGTACAGCATTACTACGAAAAGTTTTACAACAGAACTCCAACAGATAAAGAAGCAATTGATATTGCATTAGATAACGATCTTTCAAGAGAATTAGCTCACAAAGTAATTTTTGAAGAAATTGGAGGTATAAACAACTGGGTAAATTCAGCAAGAAAAATCAATGCACACGAAAGAATTAAAATTATTAGAGAACTAGAATCTTAAAATATATGAACAATTTTGAAATAAAATATAAGATATATCACTTTTACAAAAAAATGGGATATGATCGAGAAACAGCATTAAATCTAAGCAGTAAAATTGCTGATAGATATGAGGAAGCAATATAAAAAGTTTACAAGAACATGTGTAGTCTGCAAAAAAAAAGAACCTAGTTTTTTCCAAAATCAGCCTACATGTATGGATCACTTAGGTTTTGTAAACTATGTAGTGTATACAGAAAAAGGAGCAGAATTATCAAAAAAAGGAAAAGAACTAATAAAGCAAATCAAGAAATAACATGAAAACACTAAAGCTTGAGGAGAGGGTGGTGGAGATTATTGAAAAATTAAAATACAAAAACAAATCACAGCAATGTAATTGTCGTGGCTGGGATAACGCTATAGATAAAGTTTTATTAACATTAACCTCAAAAGAATAATGAAAGAAGAATACGATGAATGTCAATGCCATTGTCACTATATAGACAGTAAACAAGACTGTACCGATGAATGTTATATTACCTGCAATAAAGAACGATTTAACGATTATGAATAACCACCTAGAAACAAAAGAACCATGCTTTCACGAAGTATTAGTACCAACAGAGTTTGGTGCAGAATGTCAGGTATGTGGAGAATATCCATATGAAGATGAAGAAGAATAATTATGAACC
>Ga0210043_1002938_pt1 | contig 10573 bp, 27 predicted proteins | sample CryGeymet201501t_FD_183990 | JGI IMG/M metagenome (GOLD analysis project Ga0210043, IMG submission 183990) | Groundwater microbial communities from Crystal Geyser aquifers in Utah, USA - Crystal Geyser metaG 2015-01t (SPAdes) (version 2) | ecosystem: Environmental > Aquatic > Deep subsurface >... | reverse complement strand
CTCATCCCTCAGACGAGCATGTGATCTCGGTGGAGGTGGCGCAAAGCAATCTCGGGCAACCTATCGAAGCGGAAACGATAGCCGCGTGTGTGGAGTTTGCCAAGGAGATGAGCGAGCGGTACGGGTTCCCGCTGGAGAGGGTGTACCCCACAGACGATCGGTACTGGTCTGGGATGTCGGGGCACGAGGACACGAGGCAGGGCAAGGCTTCGGGGAAGTCCGACCCTGGGGATGCGTTTTGGGAGCCGTTCTTGGCGGCACTGAAAGGAGACGAGATGACAAAAGAGGAGATTGAGGCGCTGGTCAATAAGCGAGTAGACGCGGCGCTGTCCGCACAGTTCCGGCCATTGCTGGAGCTTGCGATCAACGGTGGGCCAGGGCAGTACACAGACGCCCAGGGTAACCCGCTACCGCTCATCCGGGACCAAGGGCTCATTGAGCACATCCAAAACCATCCGCCGGCCTCCGGGATGATCACCATTACCGGAGCCACCATTACAGGAGAATTAATATGAACGCCACTTTGAAGGGTTATCGTACCGTTTGCATCAACGTCATCACCCTGGCCGTGCTCATCGTCGGCGGGCTCACCGGGCAGATCACCGACCCTGTTGTGCTGCGCTGGATGGCGATTGGCCTGACGGTCGGCAACATCATCCTGCGCTTCCTGACCACGGGTTCGGTCGGCTCGAAGCTCGGTGGGCCATCATGACCGATTCGACAGACACCGCAAGCCATGTCTCGCGCTGCGATTGTTGCCCGGAACATTGGTTCTGGCGGCGTGAGGGTAGTCCGAACGTGTGCCCCGAATGCTGGGGGCTTGTCTGAGGTGGTTATGGCCTCCGGCTGCGATCCTGGTGCTGTACGCGGCGACCATTGGGGGCGCGGTCTATTGGGAGAAGGCCGCGTCCACCTATGTTGAAGGCGTGTCAGAGCTCGAACCTGCACCGCTCTCGGTGGGTGTCCGAACCAATACGACACGGGCGGCGGTGGCTGTGCCCTCTGTGCCCAGCGACGTGGAAGACGACGGGGGACGGCTGGTAGCGCCTGGGTCAGAGATTGACGCGCTCTACCATCCGGGTGTGACCGTCTCAATGGAATCGATCGTCGTGGCGGCCGCTACGGGCCGGGTGCGTGAGCTGGGCGGAAGTCTCACCGAGGCCGAGATGGATGCGCTCCTGGAGCACACGGGCTGGCCGGTCGAGTGGCGAGCCGATGCGAAGGCGATTGCGTTCTGCGAGTCGAAGTACCGCCCTGGAGCCATCGGGGATGGTGGCAACTCGCTTGGGCTCTGGCAGACCTGGACGGGCTGGGCACGGCCTGCGGGCTACGAGGTGGACCAACTCTTCGACCCCGAAGTCAACGCCCGTGTTGCGCTCTACGTGCGTCAGGTGCGGGGAAGATTCAGCGGTGACGGTGGTTGGACGTGTCTCGCCCCGAGTGAGAGCGGTATAGACTGAGGGGAGCATGAACACCACGGAAGCTACCGGCACATGGACTGGCCCCAAGAACGCGTGGGCAACGGTCACCTACGTAATCAAGGGCCGGCGGGTTGTGATGCCCTTGGATGTGGCAGGAGAGCAAATCTCCGGGCACTGAGCGAGCGACCGGGGCTGTATACTCCCCAATATGAACACCGTGTCAGCCTGTCCAGTTGAAGCCTTCCTTACCTAATGGAGTTTGGAAATGAAGATCGTCGTCAACGGAATCGTCGAGGAGGCACGGGGCGGATATACAGCGCGCGCCACACGCCTCCGACTTGTTGGGTTCGGTGTAGACGCCCTGTCCGCCGTACGCCAGCTGTCCGATGCGGTTGAGGCGTGGGCTGTGAGTCTGGAGCGTGGGGGCTGGCTGGAGCAGGCAGTCGAGCGTACAGGCGTCGAACATTACGCCAATGAAGGGCGCATCGAGGTGGAAGTTCGTCCGTCAGAGACCACCGGAGAAGCAAAGGCCTCGGCGCTTCCCCTTGCTCGGCATTCCGAGTGAGTGACCGCTATACTGTTGGTATGACTCGGACGCGGCACACCGGGAAGCTCTGGTGGCTCCGAAAGCTCCTCCGTGAAGACGTGCGCCTGTGGCAACTCAACGAGAAGCACTGCCGGGGCTTGTGTTGCGAGCGCCCCCGCAAACCCGAGATGACGGTGATGGACCACCTGGAATACGAATCGCGGGCCACGGAGTAGTTCCTCCAAACTCGTCTTTACCTTCGCTTGCGTTGTTGCGCGCCGTGCGCGTAGGATGGCGTCCGTGAGTAACAAGGAACCCACCAACCTATCCGTTGATCCAGCGATCAAACGCGAAGCCCGGCTCGCCGCTGGCCGCCGCCTCATCTCCTTGTCGGAGTTCACGGAGGAGGCCTGGCGCACGGTTATCGAGGCTGAGCGACCTGAGAATGTGAGGGCAGGCCGATCGAAATGACAAGCGAAAGGCCCGAGCGCAAACTCGGGCCTCCACAGACCAGACCAAACCCATCACGGAGTTTATCACAGTGGAAATCGAGAAGTACGACCCCAAACAACACACCCTGGTTAAATTGGGGCCATCCTACGGGGGTAAGTGGCGAGAGCGTTTTGAAGCGGCGCTGGAAGGGCCATTAGTAATTCGAGAAGACGCTCAGAGCAGCATTTCCGGGATGGCCAAGCGATTGGGCTACAAGGCCAGAACTCACGCGCTCGCAGACGGTTCGGGCTTTGTGCTGTGGGCGGAGAAGCTGCCATGACAGACACACACGCGAACACTGACCCAATCGACTACGCATACGGGTTCGGCTACGCACGCCAAGGCATCTGGACTGCGCTATCGATGCTCAAGGCGCGCCAGTACGACCGGGCCGCCGAGCAACTGACGAAAGACTTGGCCTTCCTCGATCGGATGACGGCCATTGCTGCAGCTAGGGGGGAGTGAGATGACTGCATTGTTCTCAATCAACGACGTAGACAAGCTAGATCGGGCGTTCCCGTATCTGCTCGTCACGTTCTACGGCTCCCCATCCGGCTGGCACATCGATGCTTACGACTCAATGGAGGAGTTGGTTCGGGATATCATCGCGTCCAGCCAACCGTGTTTCCCGGCGCTCCTGATAGAGCTTCAAGCGGTGCCGTGCGAAGGAGAGTGAGATGAACTACACGCGCTATTTCAATCCGCGTTCTGAGTACGACGATGTTGTTTGCCAGAACTGCGACGACGTGTACGAGGCCGGGGCGATGACGGTCATCGACACACTACCCTACTGCCCGACGTGCGCTCCGCTGTACTGCAACCGCTGTAGTGACGTGACGGTGCGGTACTGCCAGGAGTGCGGCGAGGTGCTGGACTTCTGTGAGCACTTCGAACGCGAGCTCCGGACAGTTGAGAAAGAGGCAGAAACGGCAATGGCTTCGTTCGAAAGGGCAAGGGAGCAATGACCATCGCAGCGATGGTATTCACCGCACTCATTGTATGGCCGCTGGCTGCCTATTGGATGGCCCGCTGGCTCGAAAGGATCTGGAAGTGAACATCCTGATCGAAAACGTCCTCGTGGACGATGAAACTGGGGAGATATTTGGTGCGGTCCCCGGTGGCGATAAGCTCCGGTGGGCGACGTTTGCCATGACCGACGCGGCTGAGCAGATCAAGCTCTACGAACAGGCAAAGGCTGTGTACGCCACCATCATCAAACGCTACCAGCCGACCAAGGTAGCCGAGTATTCGGGCCAGAGGGATACGACCCTTGTGACCACGATCATCGAACCTCTGAACCATGTGCAGGACATGGACGCGATCAAGGCATGGGTGGCCGATACGGAAGTCACACGCGATGACCTGGTACAGCTTGTGCTCTCAGCAAAGGCGGGCAACTGGCGCGGGGTGTGGGACGTGAAGGCACTCCCCGAGCACCTGAAAGAGGTTGTCGAGGACATGACGTATGAGCGCACCGGGGAGCCGTATGTGCGGACCAGCGCGAAGCGAAAGGCACCGCCGAAGATCACTGCCCCGGATACGTTGCTGGCTGACCTGGAAGCCAGCGTAGAGGCGTTGCAATGACTGAGTTTGAAGGCCATGGATGGGCCATCGTCCCGTGGGCTGGCTTCGAGACTACCGGACTATCCAAAACCTCATTACACATAGGAACGCTACCGGGCCGGAAGTCCGTATGCCTCTATGGGCACATGGGAAAGCCAGGCCAAATCACCGTTTACGCCTACTTCAAGACGCCAGCACTGGCGCAAGAAGCTCTCGACATTTTCGACAGGTTGATGAAGAAATGACTCCTTCCGCTGGCGAAGTTCACACTCAGGCTTTCTTCCTCGCCGCCGACGCCAGTTATGAACAGGCGATGGGCGCTTATGAGGATGCGTTAGAGCTTGTGGCTGATGCCAAGAGTGTGCTGTTCGAGGCACGGGATGCTGCTCGGGATATCGAGGCTGAGTACGTCGTGAACGGCGGCCACGCGCAGTGGACTATCGGTCCGGGAATGACCGAGAAGAAACGTGATTTGGTAGTGCGGGTTGGGCTGAAGAACTGGCCGGACTACCAGGTTGCAAAGCAGGCACTCGCGGCAGCGGAACGCGAGTTAGACCGGGCAGAGGCTCGGAGAGACACGGCCGCGAACAGGATGGCGCTCTACCGGCGACGGATGGACGGCTATCTGGCGGCATCGAACCAACGGGCAGCGGTCCTGTCCGCCCGTATAGAGGGCAGTAAGTCCCAAGGGAGATGAAATGACTACGGCACTGACCAACAAGGAAACGGGCGAGATCGTCGCCTATACGCCGCCAGAGGGCGGGTGGCAGAGCGATGGTAACGAAGACATCGCGCCCTCGTTCCCAACCATCACCATCGTTCAACCGACCAGCCGTATGGCAAATGCGGAGAAGCATGTAGGAGAGTTCTGGCACAGCGACCGGGAGGCCTTCGAGGCGACCTTGAGTGTCGTTGGTCTGGTGAAGCGTGAGACGCGGGCGTTGTTCGAGGAAGGCTCGGACGCCCCGGCGTGCATGTCGCTTGACGGGAAGGTTCCCCAGTCGAACATGCCGCTGTGGAACAAGGAGACAATCAACCTGCGTGACGGTGAGCATGCTGTACCGTTCGCCGTAGCTCCCTCAGCGTGCGAGATGTGTCCGTTCGCTCAGTGGCCGGGCGAGACCCCGCCGGCGTGCCAGGCAAGCTACGTGATCCTGGTGGACCGTGGCGATGATGACCTGGCTCAGCTTCGGATCAAGGGCAAGTCGATCAAGCCCTACCGCGAGTTCGTGAAGCGCAAGCTTGCGCCGAAGCGTCTCCCGCTGTTCCTGTTCCGGCTCACGCTCTCGAACCGCATTCACAGCGAGCCAGGGAAGAAGTGGGCGGAACTGGAGATCGCTGCGGAAGCGTTGAGCGAGCCGGAAGCGTTGCACTACAACGAGATTCTGCGAGCGCATCGAGCCCGGTTCGAGACGGCAGTCGCACACGGTGTTGAGTGGGACGATGAATCCGCGCCTCAGGCAGCGGACATGACGGCCTTCTTCGCGGAACTGACCGAGGTCATGGGCGAGTACCTGGTGCGCCCGGTTGAGGTAGCGGCGTTCATGAAGCAGACGTTCAATGAAGAGAACGTGACCGCCTTTATGAAGGCCAACGACTACACCAACATCGAAGACTTCATCGCAGCCGTGCAACGCAGTGATGGCAAAGAACTTCTGCCCTTCGAGTAAGGCGGCAATGGAGGACGTGAGGCATGTTGCCGACACTGAAACAGTCGATCCGATTCCAACCTCACGTCCTCATTTCTGTGTGTGCCAGAGATGCGGACACAAACTGACAGGACCAAGGGGGCCAATCTTGGAGCTTATTATCCACAACGTGGCCGAGCATGGCAGGTATCCGGTGGTGCGCTATGAATGAGCAGGAAGAGCTGCGCCGGTTGCGCGAGATTCACAAGGCAGCGGACGCGATGGCGATGGCCTACGCGGGTGAAATGTCAGCCAGGTCTACTGGAGTGATTATCGAGGGCTTCCCAATACTAGAGGCGTACCAGCGGCTCATGGCCTTGTTGTGGGCGTTCAAGGAAGCGAAGGATCAGCAATGAGGGCCGTTTCTGCGAAGCGTGCCAGGGAGAACCGAATACGTGCCCGTCTACGCGCTGGGTTGATTGAGGCCAATGGGCCGCTGATCTGCGCCCGCTGCGAGAGGTTGGCAGACGACCTTCACGAGCCCGGCAAGCGGAGCCAGGGGGCCGATCCTACCGACCCTGAGCAGGTAATTCCGCTCTGTCGCGCTTGCCACGATCACATCCATACGCACGTTGCCGAGTCGGTTGCTGCTGGATGGTTGAAGAGCCGGAAGGTGATCTCGTGACGCCCTACTACGAACGCGACGGGATTGTGATCCATCACGGGGACTGTCGCGAAGTGCTCCCGACGCTGGGCCAGGTCGATCACGTCATCACTGACCCGCCGTATTCTGAAACAACACATTCGGGCGCTCGCTCACTGGTGAGCGACAACAGGGCGGGCGGTTCGGGCAACAACGCCGGACGCATCGATTTCGGCTCTGTGGACGCACAGTTCGTCCGTGGCGTCTTGGAACGGGCCGCGCCCACCCGCTGGACCATCGCGAGCCTCGACTGGCGACACGTCGGGCACCTGGAATGCTCCCCGCCTGCTGGCCTGCGGTTCGTGCGCTTCGGCATATGGGTGAAGCCTGACGGCGCTCCGCAATTCACTGGCGACCGCCCTGCTACCGGATGGGAAGCTATCGCCATCCTGCATGCACTCGGCGGGAAAATGCGCTGGAACGGCGGCGGAAACCGCGCTGTCTGGACGCACGGGATCGCCCGCGAGGAACACCCCACGGCCAAGCCCATCGGCCTACTCACTGAGCTGACCGAACTATTCACCGACCCCGGCGAGACGATCCTCGACCCGTTCGCCGGTTCGGGCACAACGCTCGTTGCGGCCTACCAGCTCGGACGCAAGGCGATCGGTATCGAGCTGGAGGAGAAGTGGTGTGAGGTCGCAGCCAAGCGATTGGAAGCGCAGACCCCGCCTTTGTTCGTGGTGCCCCCTGAGAAGCCGGAGCAGCTTGGATGGCAGGGTTCTAGCGGTGCTGAGTGGATGCGCCCCTATCTACCGGAGGGCACGCCGTGAAGCCTCGATTGTTGGACCTGTTCTGTGGCGCCGGTGGGGCGGCGATGGGCTACTACCGTGCTGGCTTTGAGGTCGTAGGTGTGGATATAGCCCAGCAGAAAAACTACCCGTTCGAGTTCCACCAGGCGGACGCGATGGCCTTCCCGCTGGAGGGGTTCGACGCCATCCACGCCAGTCCGCCGTGCCAGGCGTACGTCCAACGGAACAAGAACCTAGTTACCAAACATCCACGTCTGATCGCACCCACGCGAGACCGCCTCCAAAAGACTGGTCTTCCGTACGTGATCGAGAACGTAGAGGGCTCCCCCCTCATCTGGCCGATGATGCTTTGTGGAACCATGTTTGGTTTACCACTAAGGCGACACAGGCTGTTTGAGTCGAATGCCGAACTTCGGTATCCGCGAAACGAGTCGGGAGCCCCACTTCGCTGCAACCATTGGGGCACTGTAGCGCACGGACAGTTTGCGGCGGTTTATGGGAAGGGAGGGAAGGGGCCGCGACGGGGCGCGGGCGTCCGTGATGCTGGGCCATTGCCGGGGGCCCCGACATGGGAAGACGCAATGGGCATTGACTGGATGAGCGCAAAGGAACTCACTCAGGCGATCCCACCGGCTTACACCGAGCACATCGGTAAACATCTCATGGCGGCATTGATACCGGAGGGAATCGAGTGACACAGATCGGGATGTTCGACGGGCGCACCTTCAACCCTGAGAGAGACGGTGAACGGTTAGGGAAACAGATGGCAGCAGTGAAAGCGCTCATGCTTGACGGTGAGTGGCACACCATCGCGGAACTTGGACGGAAGGTACAGGGTTCAGATGCGGCGGTGAGTGCCAGGATTCGCGACCTTCGGAAGCGTAAGTACGGTGGGTACAACGTAGAGCGAGAGTACGTAGCAGACGGTCTTTGGCGATACCGGGTGGTGCTGTGATGTGGTATCCTGATAGTGCAACACACACGTTTAGCTGGAGTCCCAGAGTGACCGTTTTCCCTCTTTCGAGCAGGCCCCTGAGTACGTCCAAGGCGTGTGTGTTGCTCCCACTCCAGCCGGCGGAAAGGGGGCCTATCTAATGGCCAGAACGCGGCTTATCAAGCCGGGTTTCTTCACCAACGACGAGTTGGTTGAATGTAGTGCTTTCGCCCGTTTGGTGTTCGCGGGACTTTGGACGATTGCGGACAGAGAGGGCCGCCTAGAAGATCGCCCTAAGCGCATCAAGGCTGAGTTGCTCCCTTACGATACTATCGACGTGGACGGCCTACTTGATGAACTCAGCGGGAGAGGGTTCATCCAGCGATACGCCGTTGGCTCTGGGAAGTACATCCAAGTCGTTAATTTCACTAAGCATCAAAGTCCTCACTTCAAGGAACCCGCCAGCTCCATCCCCCCCCCCAGCGGTTGGGAGGACAGCGGGGTAACACCTGGTGCGGTCCCGACAAGCGTTCGGCAGGAAGTAATGGAGCGCGATCAATGGAAGTGTGTCCGCTGTGGGGCCGGGGACCGGCTGTCCATCGACCACATCGTCCCCCGAACGAAGGGCGGCTCCAATGCCATCGAGAATCTAAGGGTGCTATGCACTCGGTGCAACAGTGCCAAGGGCAACCGGGATGCATCAGCCATTAATGAACCATATATGCCTCAGATCATTGGTATGAATGGGGCATCCTCAACCCCAGATCCAGATCCGGTTTCAGATCCAGATCCGGTTTCAGATCCAGATCCGGTAACCAGTGAGGTGCCATGCAAAGATGGCACCGGCTCTGTCGAGCCGCGAGTGCGGCACAAACCAATCGACGAATCATTCATAGCTGACCTCCAGGCCAAACATCCGTCCGTGAACGTCATGGACGTCTATCAGCGTGTCCAAAACCGGAAGACGTGGGACGGCTACAAGGACAAACGCAGGGCCTTGAGAGACCACATCGGCTACGAGCTAGAAAGGCAACGGAACAATGGAAGGTCAAAGCACAGCGAACCTGATGAAGACGATCCTATCGTCCGGCGGTTACGACTTGACGCGGAAAGGGAGGGACGAACTGGAAGCCTCCCTGGTGTGTCCTGACTGCGGCTCTGGCAACGGCCTCGAGGGGAATGTCCTGAATCACCGCTGCTGCTGGTGCGCGGACGGCGGACGCGTGCGGAACTCTCGCGGACTCAGTGAACCTTGCCCTAAATGTGCCGGCGCCAGCGCGAACCCGGAGATCGTGCCGAACCCTGTGGCTCGGATGAGGATTCCCCTGCGGTTCCGCGATGCGACGTTCGAGACATGGAAGCCAGACAATGGGTCCCCAAGAATCCGGTCGCGGAACTTCGCGATAACCTGGCCCCCGAAGAAGCCGTTTCTGACGCTGACGGGCGCGAAGGGCACCGGGAAGACGACGCTCGCGATTGCCGTCCTCAAGGAAGTTTCGTCGCGCCATGGGATAACCGGGCAGTTCTGGCCGATCACAGATCTCCTGGCGCGATTGCGGGCCACTGCGGACCCGGAGCGGGCGACGGAATCGGAGTCGGAAGTGCTGGACCAGATGTACCGCGTTCCGTTGCTGGTGCTGGACGATTGGGGCGCACACAAGGCCACAGACTTCGCGGAGGATCGGTTGTTCACCATCGTGGATGCTCGGTATCGAGAGATGCGTCCAACGGTGATCACGACGAACACGAACCTTTCCGAGCTGGACTCGAGGGTAAAGTCGAGGCTCTCCGATGCGGCGGTGTGCGACATTGTGCAATTCAGCGGCAAGGACATGCGGCCGGAGGCGACCCGATGACCCTGCGAGTTGTGGTGGAGTTGAACAGCGCAAAGGGGTGGCCGTACCACCGGGTGAAAATCCTTCACGGGGAGCATGAAATCCGGCTCACGCCGAACCATGCGCGGCGGTTGATTGACTACCTGGAGACAGCGATCCGAAAGGCGGAGGAGAGATGAGTTACCAGACCGAATGCATGATCGAGTTGTTGCGGCGCTTCGCGGCCGGGGCGTTGCTCACCGCGAAACAGGTCGCCAATCAGTACGGGGTGAACATTCGGACGGCCCAACGGTGGCTGAGTGACATGGCGCGAACGGTCCCGCTCCGGGTGTCGATGGTTGGGACGGCGAGGGTGTACCGGCTATGACCCCTGAGACGCGCTGTGGTGGCCGAGAGGCGGCGAAAGGGGGCAAACCTGTACCCATACTCATCCGCTGCCCGAAATGCGACGTGTGGACGCTTCCAGCGGAAGACGAGCGGTGGTGTCCCACCCATGGGGTAATCCCCCTGAAAGGAGAGACGAAGTGAAAGACAACGAAATTATCGTGTTTGTGCTCGTAGTGCTCGCCGCGCTCGGCATCATGATGCTGCTGGCGTTCTGGCAGGTCGGGTTGGAATTGAACGACCTCGAAGATCGCATCGAGGCATTGGAGACGGTGACAGCTACGGAGGTAGCGAAGTGAGTGATGGGATTATTCTGACCGTTTATCTCGCGGGCG
>Ga0210043_1002937_pt1 | contig 10575 bp, 11 predicted proteins | sample CryGeymet201501t_FD_183990 | JGI IMG/M metagenome (GOLD analysis project Ga0210043, IMG submission 183990) | Groundwater microbial communities from Crystal Geyser aquifers in Utah, USA - Crystal Geyser metaG 2015-01t (SPAdes) (version 2) | ecosystem: Environmental > Aquatic > Deep subsurface >... | reverse complement strand
GCTGGCCGCCCTCATCGACCCAAAACTGCCCGCCTGTCTACCAAAGTTGATTCCTTCCTGGGAGCCCGCCGGAACGGTGATTCCTGCTGCGGCCAAAGAATTTGGCCTGCCCGTCGACATTTTGGTTAGTGCTGGAGGGGGCGATAACATGATGGGGGCCATCGGAACCGGTGCGGTAAAGCCCGGGGTGGTCACCGCCAGTATGGGGACCTCGGGCACCCTCTACGCCGCCAGCCCAAACCCTGTCGTCGACCCCCGGGGCGAAATTGCAGCCTTTTGTAGCTCCACCGATTCCTGGTTACCCCTGCTGTGCACCATGAACTGTACCATAGCCACCGAAAAGGCTCGGGAGCAGTTTGGCCTTACCCTCGAGCAGTTGAATGCCGAGGCGGCTTCGGCCCCCGCCGGTGCAGGAGGGGTGGTCACTCTTCCGTTTTACAACGGTGAACGGACCCCCAACCTTCCTTTCGCCCGCGCGGCGTTACTGGGAATGACCTACGAGAATCGCACCCGGCAGAACATTCTCCGTTCGGCCATGGAGTCGGCGGTCTATGGCCTCAAGCAGGGACTGGATCGGTTCGCCGAGCTGGGCCTAAAAGCTGAGGCCATTACCCTCATAGGTGGAGGGGCCAAAAGTCCCCTTTGGGCCCAAATGACCGCGGACATCTTCGAGCTGCCGGTGAGAATACCCCAAACCGCCGAAGCGGCAGCCCTGGGCGCCGCCCTCCAGGCCCTCTGGTGCCTAGAAACCGGAACCTCAAATCCGACTCCCGCCCAAGCCCAAGAAAAAATTGAGTCCCTTATCGACACCCATGTGTGGAGCCAAGCGTTCCAAACCCTGCAACCCCGGCCGAATAATTTTGCCCCTTACCGGGCGACCTACAAACTGTACCAAAGGTACCTGGTGGCCCTGAGCCCCCTCTACCTCGAAGGAGACACGAAATGAGTTCATTTATCGGAAAGAAAGAGTACTTTCCTGGCATTGGCCCCATAAGCTACGAGGGACCCCAGTCGGACAACCCCCTGGCCTTCAAGTTTTATAATCCCAGCGAAAAAATTGGCAAAAAGACCATGGCCGACCACCTTCGTTTTGCCGTTGCTTACTGGCACAGCTTTAACGCCAACGGTACCGATCCCTTTGGGGCCGCAACAATCCAGTACCCCTGGGACGGCGAAAAAAATCCCCTGGCCCAGGCAGAAATGAAGGCCGATGGGGCCTTCGAGTTCATAACCAAGCTCGGAACCCCCTTCTACTGTTTCCACGATGTGGATGCAGCCCCCGATGCCGAGTCGGTGGCCGAGTACGAAAAGAACCTGCAAACTGTGGTTGCAGGACTCAAGGCCCGACAGGCAGCCACCGGGGTCAAGTTGCTCTGGAATACCGCCAACATGTTCAGCCATCCTCGGTATATGAACGGTGCGGCTACAAACCCCGACTTTCGAGTTTTGGCCCGGGCAGCGGCCCAGGTGAAGGTTGGGCTCGATGTCGCCACCGAGTTGGGCGCCCAAAATTACGTCTTTTGGGGTGGCCGAGAAGGCTACACCATGCTCATGAACACCAACATGAAAAGAGAGCAAGAGCACCTGGCCAAGTTCCTAACCCTGGCCCGGGACTATGGTCGATCGATAGGATTCAAGGGGACCTTTCTCATCGAGCCTAAACCCATGGAGCCCAGTAAACACCAGTACGACTTCGACTCGGCCACGGTTATTGGATTCTTACGCTACTTTGGCTTGGACAAGGATTTCAAGCTGAACATCGAAGCCAACCACGCCACTCTCTCGGGCCACGAGTTCGCCCACGACCTGCAGGTTGCTGCCGATGCCGGCCTTTTGGGCAGCATCGATGCCAACCGGGGCGACGATCGAAACGGCTGGGACACCGACCAATTCCCGACCGATGTTTACCAAACGACCCAGGCTATGTTAGTGCTGTTGGGGGCTGGAGGTTTTGCTACCGGGGGACTCAACTTCGACGCCAAACGGCGACGGAACTCCACTGACCCAGCGGACCTGTTCTATGCCCACATTGGTGGCATGGACTCCTTCGCCCTGGGCCTACGAGCAGCCCAAAAGATCATCGACCGGGGATTACTCAAGACTTACCGGGACGACCGCTACGCTAGTTTCGACACCGGCAAAGGCAAGGACTTCGAGGACGGAAAAATCAACCTGAAGGGCCTTTACGACCTGGCTAAGTCTGAAGGTGCTTCAATTCCTGCTACCAGCGGAAAACAGGAACTCCTGGAAAACTTAGTGAATCAGGTTCTGTTCGGTTAAGTTTTCGTTGCCTTGGGACTAAAACTTGACTATTTTTCTCCTATATTCAGGGGATGATGGATCCCTAGAAATCGTTTGCAGAAAAGGAAATGACTATGGCAACAATCACTCTCAAGGGAAACACAATTCACACATCGGGTAATCTTCCAGCAATGGGCTCAACGCTCACTGATTTTACCCTGACAAACAAAGAACTAGACACCGTATCAACAGCGGATCTCCGGGGCAAGAAACTTGTGTTAAACATTTTTCCCAGTTTGGACACTGGTATCTGTGCTGCCTCTGTTCGTCGATTTAACACAGAAGCGGCCTCGTTAAAAAATACCGAAGTGCTTTGTATCTCCGCCGATCTTCCCTTCGCCCACAGCAGATTTTGTGTAGCCGAAGGAATCGACAAAGTACACAATCTTTCGACGGTCCGAAATAAAGACTTTGGAAAGACTATGGGGTTAGAGATTATCGATGGTCCCCTCGAAGGGTTACTTTCCCGGTCGGTTATTGTGGTCGACGGCACAGGAAAGGTTGTCTATACCGAGCAGGTACCCGAAATAGCCCAGGAGCCCGACTATGCAAAGGCTCTTAGTGCTGTAAGTTCTGCATCCTAAGCCCGTCTCGCGCTTTTTCACCCTTCTTCATTGGGCGGACTTAGGTCTATAATTCCGCCCATGTCTTCTTCGGCCTATGACCTCATCATAATAGGTGCTGGACCCGCAGGTCTTCTTGCTGCGGGTCGTGCAGCCTCTCTGGGCTCGCGAGTCCTTATTTTAGAAAAAAATAGACAGCCAGGAAAAAAGCTTCTCATTAGTGGTGGCGGCCGGTGCAACCTTACCAATGCTCTCGCCGATGTTCAGGTTCTTGCTGCTCGGTACGGCAAAGAGGGAAAAAAACTCCTCTCGGTCCTCTACGGATTCAGTGCTACCGACTGTATCGAATTTTTCGAGAACCAAGGGGTGCCTATAAAAATTGAGGCAGAAAACCGTGCCTTCCCTGGGGATAATAAATCCGCAAGTATTCGCGACGCCCTGGTTCGATTTTGTGACTCCCCACAGGTAGAAATTCGTACCCAGACCCCCGTGCGAGATGTGCGAACCACAACTAACCCAGGGGCCCGATTTATCGTTACCCTGGCGAGGGGCCAAGAACTCCTTTCCCAATGGATCTTAATTGCTACCGGTGGTTTTGCCCGACCCGAGACCGGTAGTACTGGCGACGGCTTTGGTTGGCTCGAGAAACTTGGTCATCGGGTATTGCGACCCGAGCCAATTTTGGTACCCATTACCACCCACGAAACTTGGACCTCTGCTCTTATGGGAATTGCCTTTGCCGACTGCGGGTTATTGCTCGAGAATCCTGATACCTCTGTCCATTTTCGGGGTCGGGGGAAAGTTCTCTTTACCCACTTTGGCCTCTCGGGTCCTCTCATCCTGAATAGTTCGCGAAAAATCGACGAGTTGGCCAAGTCTTGGACACCCAAGTCTGGACCTATGCCCCTCTTTCTTGACTTCTTCCCCGCGGTCGATGGGGGGGAGGTAGAGCGGAAAATCACCCAAGTACTAACCGAAAATCCACGAAAGAAGATCAGTTCACTTCTCGCTAATCTCCTACCCCCTCGGTTGATTGATCAAATCCTGGTTCAAGCGGAGGTGGAGCCCCAAACCCAAGGAGCCAATATCTCCAAGGTTCAACGAAAAGCTCTCGTTCAGGGAATGAAAAAATTTCGACTCACCTACAAGGGAAAGCTTGGAAACGACAAGGCTATTGTTAGTAGGGGAGGGGTGGCCCTAGATGAAGTCGACTTTCGAACCATGGAGTCCTTGAGGGTCCCCGGATTGCTTCTGGCCGGCGATATTCTAGATTTTGATAGGCCCAGCGGGGGTTTTAGCTTGCAAATTTGCTGGAGTACCGGTTGGCGAGCAGGAGAAACGGCGGCAAACAACAAATCAGGTTGAATTTTCGGTAGAATACTATATTTTAGCAGGGGTACCCAACGTATTTAGAGCTGGCAGGAGGGTTAAATGAAACTATCGGTACTAATATTGGTCCTTGGGTTTATAATTCTGCCCGTCGCGGGGTACACCCAGGCGGTGTTAGCCTACTTTGAGGGCTCGGTTGAGGTCCAGGAGCCCGACGGTTGGAAGCCCGCAACCCTCGGCCAGAACCTGGGGGCAAGCCAGTCTCTTCGCCTCTTACCCGGAGCCAATGCCGAGCTTCTCGTGCAAGGTCGTAGAATTGTCCTCAACCTCCCAGGCGAGTTTCCCTTGGGCCAGCTCCTCCAGGGGACCGATACTCTTGGGAACGTAAGTTCCTTGGTGCGAACCCAGGTTCGTGCTGTCCTTGGTCGTAGTGCACCAAATATTCGGGCTAACAGCGCTGCAGGTGGGGTACGCTCCAGTGAGGCAGCCCAAGAAGAACCAGGTTTATCCTTGGTCTCATCTACCCAGCTTATTCAAAATGGAAAAACGGCCCTCAACCTGGGCGACTTTCAACAGGCCGCCGATCTTTTTGGCCAGGCCTTTGACTTCGCATTCTCTAACCAAGAAGAAACGGAATCGGCGTTTTATGCAGGGTACTCAAACCTCGCTCTGGGCGACGCCCAAGAAGCAGCATTCTGGTTCGATTTTATTAATCCCGTCGACCCGGGGTCGGAGTTTTTCGTTCCTTATGGCCTCTCGGCTGCCCAGGCTTATTTTGAACTAGGAAACCCGGTTATGAGCCTTGAGTTTCTTGACCGACTCATTACCCAAACTACCTTAAGTGGGGCCGACAGCCAGTTTGAAAGATTTTTTCGAGGCCTTGTAATGCTCGAGCTCAACGATCAGCAGAATGCCCGTAGGTACCTGTCCGAGTCTGTTGCCCTAGACCCAAATTCGCCAATTGCCACCCAGGTGCGCCAAGTCCTCAAGATGTTCGACTGATCAAGTGGAAATAAACCTTTTTCTCGTCTTCCTCGCTGGGCTCGGTTCATTTCTGAGCCCCTGCGTCCTTCCCTTGGTTCCTTCTTACCTGGCTTTTCTTGGGGGAAACCTCAAGGGAAACCTCAAGGGAACCCAAGGCGAACGGAAGCCTTCCCTGGTCCCAACCCTCGCCTTTATCGCCGGCTTTTCGGCGGTATTTATTCTCTTAGGTTTGACTATGGCGGGCCTGGGTGGCTTGTTTTCTCGGACTCCCGGAATCTATGCTCTGGTTTCGTTGGCTGCGGGGATGTTTCTGATTATGTTTGGACTCCATCTAAGCTTCGGTCTTTTTCCGATTTTGTATCGCGAAGTTCGGTATCATCCCCAAGTGAGTCGTGGGTTGGGAGTCTTACGAAGTTTTGGCATAGGAGCTTCCTTTGGTGCCGGGTGGACTCCTTGTATAGGCCCGATTTTGGCAGGGGTACTAACACTTGCGGCGTCTACCGGGAGTCCGGCTTTGGGATTCTTCTATCTTGGGGCCTACTCCCTGGGGCTTGGGGTGCCTTTGCTTTTGGCGGCGATTTTTTTTGATCGATTCCAGGCCCTGCGCACCCGGCTTAGTTCCAAGCTGGGAACCATTCAACGATGGTCGGGGTATATCCTTCTCGGATTAGGAATACTGGTTGCCACTGGTAGATTTCAGACCTTTACTGGCTTCATTGTCAGCCTTGGCCTCTCGTTGGAGCAATGGTCCATGGCCAATCCCTTGGGTGCCCAAGTCGCTTTTACCGTCTTTTATGGCATTTTGGCAGTCGGTGGATGGTTTTGGTCCAAGAAACTTACCCTGATTTTTGGAATTCTTGAGGTTCTCGAGGCCCTTGGGATACTTGGTTCTGCGGGGCTTATGGCTCTATGGCTACAGTTTGAAGGGTTCTAACTTCAGTGGGTTTTACTCAAATTTCTTATTCTTTAGTTGACATCTAAACGTTATAATGCTATTATTTTCTACGAGGTACAAACATGGCAGAAGGTCTAAAGCGATCTACAGTCTATTTTGAACCGGAACTCCACGACGCACTACGACTTAAAGCTCTACAATCCCAACAAAGTCTATCGGCACTGGTGAACTTGGCCGTACGTCAGGCACTCATGGAAGATCAAGAAGACTTAGCAGCATTTCAGGATAGGGTAGCTGAGCCAACGATGACTTATGAGGCCTTACTCAATAAATTGAAAGCCCATGGCAAAATTTGAACTTCAGATCAAGGAGTCGGTTTTTAAGGACCTACAGTCAATACCGTCGGATCAAGTGAAGCGAATTCTAGAAAAAATAGAAACCCTTGCCATAGATCCCCGTCCACCGGGATCGGAGAAACTGACCAACCAAGAACGGTACCGAATTCGTCAAGGCCCGTATCGGATACTTTATAAGATTGTTTTGTCGAGAATCCAGGTTGTGGTAGTGAAAGGTGGACATCGGGTTGGACATCGGAAAGATAGGCACCTGGGGAAACAACTTCTTTATCCAGATTGAGGCCCATAGGTCATTGCGGTGCAATGACCGAATTACACGAAAAATGAGATTCCACAGGTGCCCGAGGTTTATCGTTGATCCTGAAGGGTTCTATCCTCGGCAACCAGTCCAGAAAGTGGACCGGCCAGGAGATCTCGACTTACCGCACCACTGCGGCGGAAACGAATCATTCCTTCTCCATCTATAAGTACAGTAGTTGGTACGACCCGAGCTTGGTAGGTCAACCCGATAGTTCCTTGGGTGTCCAAAACGTGGGTAATCGAGTGTCCATCCTTTTCGTTAACGAACCGGGCCACATCTTCAATGCTCAGCTCACTAGTGGTCAGGTTCACTGCCACGACTCGCACTTCGTCTCCAAACTCCCTCTGAAGGGCTACTAACTCCGGAAACTCTGCTCGGCAAGGGGGACACCAAGTGGCCCAAAAATTCAACAAAACAGGGGTGCCCCGGAGGGCACTGAGGGCTAAGACACCTCGGGCTCCCATTAGGTCTGGATTTGACGAAAACTCCCGGCTTTCCTCAGAATCTGGATTCGGATCGACCAAATCCGGTCCAGCCAGGAGAGGCAGAACAAAGTCCGGTGCCTCCATGCCCAAATAGGGGCCGTAGTTTTCATCCTGAGTTCGAAAAGCTCCCTGCCGTACTAAATCGGTAACTCGGAAAGCAGGTATGCCTACCAACAGCAAGGCCGCTAACCAAATCCCCAAAAACCGCCTGACCCCCAACCCTTGGCGATAGTAGGTCCAGGCAGTGTAAGCACCAAAAGCCCCTGCTGCCAACCAGGTGCCGCCGGTCCCTCCGGGCAAATAAAGGAGGGCGAGGGGCTCACGAAGGACCGTCGAAGTCGAAAATACGAGAGGCGAAAGCTTCCAGACCAGAGCAAAAAGAGTTACCCCCGTAACCGTAAAGTCAGCCCCCTTGCTGGCTATACTTTTTATTTGTTCCGGTTCGGTTTCTTCAATAGAACCTCGAAACGAAGCTACTTTTCGAAAAGACCAATACACCCCAAGGATAGAAAAAAGAACTACCCCGGCAAAAACCAGGTACTCGGTTGGTAGCGATTGAAGCTGACTCATAGAATCAGTATACCCAATGTTCAAGACCGTGCCCATCTGATACAATCCCGGGCCCATGAGTAACCATTCCTTTCGTACCACAACGCTAAAAGTACTCGGCCTGGGGACTCCCTTACTCTTTGGGCAGCTTACCCACTATTTTCACCAAATTGCCGACAGTGCAATGCTCGGCCACTTTGGTGAGGGTAGCTACGAACTGGCGGCTATTGGAATCGCCGGGCTTTTTACCTGGATGCTTATGACCATTCTGTGGCCCCTTTCGTTGGGGGTTCAGGCTCTGGCAAGTCGAAGGTACGGTCGCCAGATAGACGATAACGGCGTAGATACCGCCCACCGGACCGGTCAGGTTCTGGACAATGGACTGGTCACCGCCTTGGGGGCGGTAGGGCTTGCGTTTTTTCTTAGCCTCGGTGCCCGGCCCCTGTTGTCCAGGCTCCTGGACTCCCAAGAAATACTCGAACTGGCATTGCAATACATTGCCATTATGCGAATTGCCCTTATTCCTAATGGAATCTTTTTCATTATCCAAGGATTTATGGGCGCTATTAATCAAACCAAGCCGGTCATGTACTCCAGCCTCCTGACCAACTTCCTCAACATTTTCTTGAACTGGGTCCTCATCTACGGGAACCTCGGTTTTCCGGTCCTGGGAATTCGGGGGGCAGCCCTTGGCACCCTGTTGTCTACGGTAGTTGCGGTGGTGTATTTGCTGGGTGTTTTGGCCCATCGGGGTTGGATTCGGGAGTATCACCTTTTCCGGTTCGAAGGGATTACCCGAGGGGTTCAAAAATCAATTGTCCGATCGGCTCTGCCTCCGGGGATTCAGAATTTCTTCGCCCTTCTCATTTTTCTGGTGTACCAAACCCTGGTAGAAGGGTACGGGGCGGTATATTTGGCAGCTACCCACGTTCTGTTTTCCTATTTTCGGCTGAACAAGACAATAATTAGTGGATTTGCACGATCGGCCAGTATCTTGGCCGGAAATGCCCTGGGACGGGGCGATACCGAAACCGCCCAACGAGCAATTACCGCCAGTGGGTTAGTTGGTGCCCTGGTTGCCCTTGGGGTTGGCATAACCTCCCTAAGCTTTCGAGGCCCCCTATCGTCTCTTTTTACCGCCGATGCCCAGGTCCAGGCGATTATGGTACAGGGCCTTGTGTTTTTTTCGGGTTTTTATTTTATCGAGGCTCTGGGGTACGCTTTTGAAATGGTTTTTACGGGCAACGGCTACGGTCGCTACGTTCTGTACAGCGAGCTTGGTACCAATGTGGTGTTTATTCTTGGGGCATCGCTGTTGGCCCGGTATTTCTTTCCTGGACAGGTCTGGGCGATTTGGTTTACCTTTGGCCTGTACCAAGTTTTTCATGCGTTTTTTATGATTTTGGGCTGGCGAAGTCGTCGATGGTTGATGGCTCCGGTCGAGTCCCACGACTGAGGTCCCCAAGTGAGTTCCAAAGCTCCGGCCAAGCCGCCGCCCTTCTGGCACCAGGCCTGCCAGTATTTGACCGAAAGTGACCCAGCCTTGGGCGAACTCATTCAGCGCCATTCGGGCGACCTATTGGTGTCCCACGGCGATCTTTTTCGGACCCTGATAAATGCAATCGTAGGTCAGCAGATTTCCGTGGCCGCTGCAGCAGCAATATGGGGACGGCTCACCTCAACCTACAATCCCCTAACTCCCGAGGCCATGGCAAGTGCAGACCCACTAGTACTAAAGACTCTAGGTTTGAGCCGGCAAAAAATTGAGTACCTACAAGGTATTGGGCGTGCATTTAACGATCCCGCGATGGACCCTATCTTCTGGGTCCACGAGAGCGACGACAAAATTCTAACCCGACTTACCAGCCTTAGGGGGGTAGGCCCATGGACCGCTCAGATGGTCCTCATTTTCTCCTTGGTCCGGCCCGACGTTTTGCCCCTGGGCGATATTGGTCTCCTTCGATCGGCGGCTCGGGTATATGGATGGGCGGAAGAAGAAAAGGCCGGGTTGCCGGCCCTTCGACAAAAACTGGAACCCTTTGCCGAACGGTGGAAACCCTACCGGACCGTTGCTACCTGGTTTTTGTGGCGGGAACTCGATGCTGAGCCGGTGCTGTATTAGACCCGAGCTTTGATCAGGCTCCCCAGCCTCTGCCCAACCTCGTCTAAAAACCTCACATCCTCAGGGGTGAACCTCGCCAACTCCGGGCTATCCACGTCCAGAACCCCCCAGACCTGTCCTTTGGAGTCTACCAAGGGAACAACAACCTCGGACCGACTTCGACTATCGCACGCAATATGCCCAGGAAAGGCATGGGCATCGGGCACCACCTGAGTTTTCGAGCCCGCAGCCGCGGTTCCACAGACTCCCTTACCCCAATCGATGCGAACGCAGGCAGGAAGGCCTTGAAAAGGCCCCAGAACCAGCTGCCCCGAGGAAGGTTCCAGTAGGTAGAACCCGACCCAATTGATCCGAGTCAGGACCTGGTTCAGCAGGGCCGCGACATTGGCCAGGTTCGCGATTAGGTTTGGTTCGTTGGACACCAGACCCTCGAGCTGGGCCAGAGCCAGGGGATAGTCTTCGTCCGGGGTGCCGGTGTAGTAGGAGAGTTCGGTCATCGGTCTAACTCAGTTTTGATTGTATTAATTCGATTCCAAGGGTTGCCAATGACAACGACTTTGAAACATTCTCTAATTGTAACCTGAATCCGTATAAAAAATAAAAAAATCCAAGCTATCCTGGTGTTGTATAATGATTTAACCACAAATCTAATTACACCCAGGAGGTGAAGCTTGGATTACACGATTAATA
>Ga0210043_1002936_pt1 | contig 10576 bp, 9 predicted proteins | sample CryGeymet201501t_FD_183990 | JGI IMG/M metagenome (GOLD analysis project Ga0210043, IMG submission 183990) | Groundwater microbial communities from Crystal Geyser aquifers in Utah, USA - Crystal Geyser metaG 2015-01t (SPAdes) (version 2) | ecosystem: Environmental > Aquatic > Deep subsurface >... | reverse complement strand
AATGGTAGTGTATACAGCGCCAATCTCTTGCGCTACTTGACGCAAAGGCATCCCCTTCAACCACAGCATGCGTGCTTTTTCTTTAGTTTCGAGGTTGTAAACCATGATTACCTTCCCTCAGTCATATTCCAAACATCCCATGTGATATAAAAATATCCGCACACTTCTTACATAGAAAAACCCGTTTAGAATCTACCAAAAACAGTTTCATTTTGTGATGCCGCGTTCCGCAGTTCCAACAAGTTTTCTTATTTTTCATCTTTCTTTCCAAATTTTTTAATAAAGTCAGCAATTTCATCTTTGCCGCGCGATTTCCAGCGATTATCAATTTCTTTGATTTCACCGTCATGAATATCAATAAAAAGCGAAATATAAGTGCCTTTATGACAAAGTAATTTTATCAGTTCACTAGCATCTTCAGAAGTAATTTTTTGCATTTTATCCATACTATCATCTCGTAACTCAATTTCAATTCGATTTTTGTTCACACAAAAACTCTTTATGCTCTTTTCTTTCTGCAATTCTATTAGTATTGCAAATGTCATTGAAAAATCGTGCAGGGTTCGATTACCGATAGAGTAAGTAATTTTTTTCATTACCAATTCACTTGCCGTAAAACAGACTTCCAATCGCCTGCATTATCACAGACGGTTACTTCAAGACGCGGATTCACGCTATCATAGTGATAATTAAATGCACCCACTACAAATTTATCATTTACAAACAAAGAATCTAAAACACCTTTATTGATATTATCAGAATCTCCATGCTGTTTATTTCTAAAATATGCTATTGATAAAACATAAGTTATTGTTTGACTATATAGTTATCTATTTTATGGACATTTATTCCATGCATAGGTGTTAACTGGGCTGATTGACTGTCTCCCGAACAAGATGTTCGGGATTACCTCTCGGCTTCGATAACTTTCGAGGTCTCCGACCTCTCGGAGAGAGGAAAAGTTATCGAAGCAGTTCTAGCCTCCGCCCCGCCTATCCCGACAGACGGTTTTTCACCGTAGATAACCACATGGAAACATCGGGACGCGACTGCCCCTGATTTAACCGGGGGGCAGCCAAAGCTGGACGACATCCCTCACGGGACCAGCGGTTGCACTACAAGCAACCGGGTGACGGCGCAAAAACCTTATTGCCAACACCGTCTCCACTTCACGGAAAGAAAGCCTCGTAAGTTCGTCATCACCGAAACGTTCGGCAATGTTCAAAGCAGCATTCAAATCCGCGTTGGCACTATATCCGCAAAAAAGGCAGAGAAATTCGCTTTGATTGCGGCGGTTCATTTTCAATGTAAAGCCACATTTCGAACATTGTTGGCTGGAATAAGCAGGCTGAACTGAGCGATAATGGATGTTACGTTCATCAAGTTTGAATTTCAGTTTATCACGCACGTAACCTAGCTGTGAAGCACGCAAGGCACGGTTCATCTGGCGCGATTTGAACCGCATATCCTTGACAGACAAATATTCTACTGCAACTGACGCACCGTCGGGAAGTTCGGAAATCATAGAATTTAGCGCACGTCCTATTTCGTTTTTGGAATATGCTTCTGCTCTCGAATCACTCAAGGAAACTAAAGGTTTGCCCTTTCGTTTTAAGCAGGAATTCAACTTTTGCTTGCGACGGCGTTTTTGCGCCGATTTTTCTACACGCTTGCGAAGGAAGTCGTTGATTTGACCATAGTGTTGTCCTTGGGAGGTTGACACAATTGAAACCATTCCAATATCTACGCCAACAACTTCTTTTTTCGGAGGCTTTTTCGTTTTTCGCTCAACAACGAAAATAACATACCATTCTCCTTTAAGCTCGTTGAGGGTGACGCTTGTACAGAGTTTCGGAAACGAAGCAATAGTCTCTTTAGCGCGGTCGTATAGCTTGATTGGGACGCGAATCGGCTTGCCTGCTTCTAAGGTTGAGATTCTAAGCCAGTAATCGAAGGTGGGAGTTCTGGAAGGCTCAAGTTTGACCACATTGGCATTGGCTTGGATGCATCTATTACTGAGCACAGGGGGATTTTGACACTCATTTGAGTACCACGACTGGACAATCCCGCAGGCTTGTTGCCAGGCACAACGTTGCCAACGTTGGGAGAGTGGAGTCGGTAAATCTTGCTCTGGAACGGAGGCGTATTTGTCCGGCTCTTTCATCTCGTGTTGTATTAGAAAGTCCACGTATGCTTGCGTCACACGCATGTACTCAGCCGCCAAAGAAAAAAACTTTTCAGTTTCCCTTTATTAGCTTGGGAAAGTTTGAGGTGTGTTATCGCTTTCTTTATCATCTCGCAACTCCGCTATAATGCGTTCCGTCTTGCGTTTACTTCTACGTTGACCGTAGAGACGAGCACAAAAAGAGGTTATGATGCTGACAAAATCTTGGATTAAATCCTCTTTGCCATTCTCAACCAAATTGATGACTTCGATTCGTCGCCCTTGCATTGCCAATGACTTCTCGATATAGTTGAAACCAAAACGGGTCAGACGATCTTTATGTTCAACAACGATTATTGAAATCGTAGGGTCAGTGATTAATTTGAGCAACTTAGGTCGTGTATCATTAACACCAGAACCGATTTCTTTCACAATTGCCGACACCTGGTAGCCTTTAGCGGCGCAATAATCCATCAATCGCTTGGCTTGTGTTTCTAAGTTATCCTTGTTCTCGGAAGCAGAAACACGAGTGTAGATTGCAACTTTCTTCTCTGGCGTAGGTATAATTACATCAGGCAGTGGTTCCGTAATAATAATCGTGCCTGTCTCAGCTTGATAACCTTTTAACCGACCACTTTTGTACCAGCGATATGATATTCCAATCTTGCGAGCATAGTCACTCAGTTTCATGTAAGGAATTATAACATAAATGACTATGCTTGTCAAGAGATTTTCGTAAACTAAAACATCAAATTCAATACCTGCATCCAGCTTTTTGTTCCGAAGCTATCGGGACCGCTTCCCTTAGGTGACTTCGCGCTAAAGTCATCTGCTGGCGAAAGGGGCAATAGCGATTTCTGCATTACTTCTGCCGCCTACCCTTATGCCTGGCTGGAAAGCCGGGCACAGCTTGTTCGTTTAGCGAAGCTGCTGGTTCATTCAGCACCCACAGAAGTGCCTGATACATAGCCTCCAGGTCAGTATCAGCTTTAATTTGGGTCACAATTTCTAAATATCGATTATCAGTATTCTGCCCCCAATTCCGCTTCCATAAAGTGAGCATAACAGTTTTTTTGTTATCTACGAGACTTATTTCCATGTCTGCTTTTGATAGTATCTCTCTACACTGATGAAAAAGCGGAAGCCAGGTAACATCGCCTGGGACTAGATTATAGTGTGATTGATGAATATATTCTCCTTTGCCGTCAATTCCGTATTCAATTTCTTGAGGAATACAAACTATGAACTTTCCAACAAAATACCATACTATCATTAAGTCATCGTGAAAAAGACAAATATCACCGAAGCCCGGCTTCCATTCAAGCCCATATTTTTTTAATTGTTTTGCATAGGTGATTTCTTTTTCAGTAAACTGCATTTGACCCTCAAATTTCATTGAATTTCTCGGCGGAAATGTAATCACCGCGCGCTGTTGATTGAATTTTTAGCATCTTCTCTAAAAACTTGTATAGCGGTTTTTAGCTTTTGCATGAACTTCATTTCTTTATCTCCATTTGTCGAAGTTTTACCCTAATTAATAAGTCTACAAGCCATGCTAACCCATTCCTGAAGGTTTGTGTTGCCGCGCGCCAGAGTAATGAATGGAGGGGCAAGTAACGCTCAATATTTCTGTTCATTATTCACACCTCCCAAGAGACCATCTCCGCATTTTCTGCAATACCCTTAAAAAGACAAGCGCGGAAATCTTCCATTGGAAAAGCAGGGCCTGGGTCTATTTTTCGTCCGGGTGCTATGTCATCATGTCCCACGACGTCGCGCAAGTTGTAATGATTGACAAGCAATTTCGATACCTCCAACGCCGCCGCAATTTGTTCAGGTGTAAAAATATGCCACCCGCGGGGTTCCGTCTCATGCTTGTGTACCGCTTCGATAACTTCACTATCGTCGTATTCATCTTTGAACCATGATAGCCAACGGTTGTATTCCTTCTTGTTATGACGCGTGAGAACCCCGGCGTTGTCAAGTTCAATGCCGAGTGAATATCGATTGAGGTTGATAAATCCTTTCCACGCGCTACGGCCGGCGTGCCAGGCTATCTTGTCGAAGGGAACGAGTTGCGTGATGCTGCCATCCCGCCTGATAACTAAATGCGCCGACGCCTTACTTCTCGGGTTAATGAGCCAATTTATAGCAGTTTGAGCATCTCGTCCGGCGGTGTAGTGTATCACCAGAAATTTGTGTTGAATCTCGCCGCCGAAGTTTGGACTGGGGATGAAAGGGTAAGCAGTGCTGTCGTCTCTGTATAATCGGTGTTGGATGATTTTCATAGGTAACACCTCCTTAATTTTCACAATCGAATAATTCGCAAAGTCATTCTAATCAGTCACAGTAGGCGTTCAGACGAATAATTCGCGAATAATTCGCGAATAATTCGCATCGTCAAAACCGCCGAGAAGTCAATCAGCATCTACGTTTCAGCGAATAATTCGCATAATTCGCATAATTCGCATTCTCTATAAAAAAATCAAAAATCTAAAATTTACCACACCAAAAGTATTTTGCGAAAAATGCGAATTATTCATAATCATATAATAATAATAATAATAAATATATATATAATAAGGTTTTGTGGCATTTTGAATAATTCGCAAACCATTGCGAATTATTGCGAATTATTGCGAATTATTCGCTCACGTTTTCGAATAAACGAAACACAGGCGTTGACTTTCGACTCCCTGGCCGCTTCTTGTTTTGTACTATGATTCGTCCAACTTTTTGCAAATTCTCCAATGCCTGATTGAGTTTGTAGGAGTCAATATGTTTTTGGAAATACTCATATAATTCTGTTTTTGACTTCCCCCCATTGGCGCAGGCTTCAAGGATTTGCTGTTCTGTTTGTTGCGTTTCAGTCAATCCATAACTTTTGAACAGGACACAAATACACTCATGCCAATATCGCCCCGTGCCGATGGCCGCCTCCATTTGTTCGGGCGAAATTTCTGGGACGGTATTTTCCACCATCGCATACTGCAGAGAAAGTTTTCTAATCTGGTCTGGCAGCCTCCCCGTGATGGGGTCAATGACATCATTTTCATTTTGATAAAACCATTCATCATAATATCGCTTCCATAATTGTCGTGCTTGGGGATGTAGTTGAAATTGTGTATTCGCCCATCGGTGTCGTGCGGCCACAAGTTTCTGTACGACACGATTGAGTTTTTCAAGGTCGGGTTCTGGTGGGTCATCATTCGGACCTTTGCGGTCGCCAATGAAATACGAAAATCGGTTGGTGAATCCTCCTTCGGTTTCCTCGTTGGTCAGGGCGCGCAAGAGCCGTCCGATGGTAGTTGTAGTAATTAGCGAACACGAAGGATTTAGCGCACTCAAAGGAGAAGTGCGAGTAGGATTATCTAATTTATCGCGGTTATCATAGGCGGCAATGAGCATCTCCGTCAACCCCGCGGAACTTTCTTTCCCAGCTTTTTTGAGCAATCCAGAAAATTCAGGGATATAGCATAGCAATCGCACTCCCTCATAATTGGCAACACCCTCCGATAGCCGTATTTTCTGGGCTCGGTATTTTGCCGGCGCTTGCTCAAAAGTTATTTCTCTAGCCTCGATGCGGGCGTCAATTTCGGCTTCCTCTTTTTCATAGAGCGCAGAAAATAAATTGATAAAACCTTCGGCGCTTGCCAGTCCGCTATAATATAGTACATTTGGGTCACAACGTTGGAGTAAGTCAATGGCTTTCTCTGCTGCTGTTGTTTTGCGCGAGCGTGCTGTCACACCTACTATGCAAGAATAAAAATTAGGATATAATCTCCTTGCATACCACATCCAACCTCTGCGACCTAAGATAGCACCGGTTGCCGTGAGCATACTGGCAAAGAGAAACTCATCCGAGGCCTCTGTTGTATTGGTGTGTGCGTCGCGGAAATCTGCAAAGACACCTCGCCAGGCAATCTCAGGAAGCGATGGAAATACTTTGATGCCGTGGACATCCTTAAAGGCCGGTAGAAGTTCGCTCTCTTCCACTGGAGAGAGCGGTTGCCGAAAGCCCGCCTTACGATTGTCGATTGTCGATTGTCGATTGTCGATTGAAAAGCCTATTTCTCTAAGCGCCTTCGCTGCCGCCTTAAAATCGCCGGCATGTTCAAGGTAGGCGAACATGGCAAACAAATTGTAACTTTTTTCCGCCTCGAAAGGTTCGGCATTGGAGGAAAAAACATAAAAACAGCCAGGGTAAAAATTCCAAGTCGCACTCCAGCTCTCCTCTTTCCCGGGTCTTCTCCAATACTCAATGCCCCCTTCTCTTTCCAAAGCCAATGTCCATCCATGCTTTTCTAATAAAGCCCGATGGTCTCCGCGTTGGTTGAAATCATCACCTGGCTTGATTCCTCCGCCATCTACTCCGACCGCAATTTCATTGAACGACCTTGCGATAGAAATCAAAAAATTTCTTTCCATCACTGAGATAGTTGGCGGTTTTGCTATCTCGCCCTGTATCATTTCATATCCAGATGAAGGTGGGCAGAGAGCATAGTGGGCTTCACCCCGCGTCTCAATCAACACTGCTGTTTTTTGCTTTTTTGTTGGGTCGGTGTTTGGAATGCGGGCTAAATCCATCTGTGAATCATATTTTTCTGCTTCATAGCGATACCGCACGTGAAAGCCGCCATTTGGTGTAGAATTGATGCACAGCCTGCCAAAAAGTTCAGGAAAACGTTTCTTGATGGTTTCTTTCCATTCCTCAAAGCAGCATTTCCCCACCTTTTTTATCCCCTCAAAATCGATGATTTCCAACCCACCGCTCACCTTGCCCCCAATTGTGGCAATGCTTGTTGCATCCGGTTTCGAACAGCGAGCTTCTAGTTCCTCTTTTGTGGGAATGATGGTCTCAAACTTTTTCCATCGTCCCACTGGACGCTTTGCGGCATCGGTAATCAAAACACTGATACCGCTTTTTCTCAAAGTATCTGCGGCTAAAATAACTTTTGTATCCATCATTTCCTCTCCGTATCCTTTCCTTTAGAATTATATGCCGGGACATGCGGCCGCATGTCCCGGCATCCATGCAGGAAAGGAAAGTTACATGGAATATTAAACCTTTTTCGTAGCGGCATAATCCCCCAGACCAAGCGCTTATGAAGCGTCGGGAACGTCTTTGCACATTGAAAGGGGCATTCCTTTTCGCTTCTCAGGGAGGCAAGCGTTAAAAAATGCTTTGTCTACCTGATTAGAGGCACTTTCTAGTATCGATTGAAGTCCCGCTACTGTGTTTTTCATCATATGCAGTACTCTGCGCAATTCGTCGAGTTGCTGTATTTCATTAAGGTCCATTTTTCTCTCTTTTCGTACTTACTCACCTACCCACCTACCCACCTACCCACCTACCCACCTACCCACTTACCCACTTACTCACTTACCCACTTACCCACTTACTCACTTACCCACTTACTCACTTACCCACTTACTCACTTACCTCTACCCTATTTTGAGGTATTCTAAAAAACTTTCGTGGCCTTTATTTTTGCATAGCGACATCGAAAATAGAGGCCACGAAAAGTTAATTGGCTGACTCTTTGTACGTTAGAAGTCTCGCTAGAGACAAAGTTAATGTGGTACGTTAGAAGTCTCGCTGGAGACAAAGTTAATATAGCATCTATTAGAACTCCTAATAGACTTCTAACGTACTGTGGAATAGCATCTATTAGAACTCCTAATAGACTTCTAACGTACTGTGCTGAGTACAAGGCACAAAAATAGCCATCCAACGACACTAAGACGCGGTGTCAGAATGGCGACCGTTCTCCAAAACTTACCTTTTTAGAGCCTGTCCTTGAGCCTTGCGAAGGAACAAACCTAAAAAGTGTCTTGTCCGTTTGACAAATAATTCCGAAAGTTTCTGTCAAACGGACAAAAAGAGTGTTTGGTCCCTGCTTCAACGAGAACTGCCCCGATAAATCGGAGTCTTACCATAAGCCGAAGGCGTTGGTGAACGAAGTGAACATTCTCTCCGCAAGCGTGACTTTCGGCGGAACTCGCCGTAGTTTATGTTAATATTATATGTTTGTGCGTATGTTTGTGCCTTGTGCTCATCAATGCGGTCTCTAATTGAATGTCTGGTGAGTCCAACGCACAAAGCGTACTCGTCAACGCTTCTATTAATAGGGGCATTGAGGACTCCAACGCACAAAACATAGCATAAAAGGGTCTGAAAAGCAAGAAATTTTTGAACTGGTGTCAACCCTTTAAATATTCTCTGTAATCTTTCCCCAACCTCGACGCAACAAGAAGCAGTTCGCTCAATTTCCATTTTCGTGTTCCCAATAATTTCATCGTGAACGTTGCCCGCTCAACTGCTAATAGTTTTGCAAATGCTTCATGCTGGTATTGCAATCTTTGCGCGTCAATATCCTGGCGCAACTTCTCAATATCGATGTGTTTAAGTGGTATATATTCATTCAATTGTGACTTTTTTATATTTTCCATGTACATTTTAGTTACGAAACGACAAAATTCTTGATTTGATGGAATTATCAATGCTACAATATGGTAGCATATTAAAAATGAATTGTCAAGGGGAAAATGCAAAATTTATTTTCCCTTGACAAAGCGCAAAAGATATTGTATAATTATGGTGTAATAAGAGAGGCCACGAAAGTTTAGAGGCCACGAAAGTTTAAAAGAAAGAAAGGGAAAAAAATGCGACTGGAAGATGTAGTAACCATCCCCGAAGCCGCGGCAATGCTTGGAGTATCAAGGCAGGCAATCCACTACTGGATTAGCGTCGGCATATTGCCTGTTTTTAAAAGAGGTACTCATATGTTTATTCGCCTCGACACCCTGATGGTCGCCGACCAGGTAATGGCAAAGACCGGAAAGGGCGTCAGAGGTAAGCGAAAAAAAGTTTAAAAAAAGTTTAAAAAAAGTATTTTTCTGCATTTTTCTCTTGACAAAATGCAAAAGATATGGTATAATTATAGTGTAAAATTAAGAATAAATAAAAAAGGGAGAGTCTATATGGAAACAGATTTAAGCCCAGAAGCAATTGAATTAAAAAGCAAAGTAATCCGCCAATTATTAACCTTTGGGTTTAAGTACGAAGAGTGCAGTTTGAAACCGCCTTACACCGAAGATAAAGATGCTATTAGACAACTGCATTCCGACAGGCAAAAGTATGTCCTGCTGTCTAACAGAAATTGGATTCTGAATAATGAGGATAAGATATTTGGTTACTTTGCAAATGGAGATGAGATCTCGCCGGAAGCGATTGAACCGGAGCTTCACGAAATCCGCGGTACTGGATGGCAGAGTGATTTATTCAGGTACGCTACTTATCTATGGAGTGTCCCAGTTTCGCGAGGTTTTGGGCGGTCAATGCGATACTTGGTGATGGACAAAAGCAACGACAAACTTATGGGCATATTCGGGCTTACTGACCCTGTCATTGGCCTCAAAGACCGGGACGAGTGGATTGGATGGACAAAAGAGCAAAAAGAGAACCGTCTATGGCATGTTCTTGATGCCTACATCCTTGGGGCGGTGCCGCCGTATAGTGAGCTTTTAGGCGCCAAACTTGTAGCTTCTCTGACCACAAGTAACGAAGTACGCGATGCTTTTAGAGAAAAATATGAAGGAAAGCCCGCTGTGATTTCCGGCAAAGTTCGCGAAGGACATCTGGTGTTGGTTACCACAAATACAGCTCTCGGAAAATCTTCTGTGCTCAATCGGCTCAAATATCATAATCGCCTTATCTGGCAACATATAGGCTGGACAAGTGGTTACGGCCACTTTCATCTGGATACTGGGTTAGTAGATGATATGATGGAATATCTTCGCTTAGTTTCGGACCCTGTTGTAGAGAAAAATAAATTTGGCGATGGACCACACTGGAAAATCAGAGTCATCCGTCATTGCTTTCAAGCTTTAGGGCTTGACCGACATTTACTGAAGCATGGTGTTAAACGTGGGGTCTATGCTGCCCCACTCGCCAGTAATTTCAAGGAGTATCTTTTAGGAGAAACGAACAGTCCGGATTATTATGATGCATCCATGAATGATATTTGTGAGTATTTTAAGACAAGGTACCTTACACCCAGGTCAAAACTAATCACCCATTGGAAATCCCATAAAGCTTCAGAGATTAGAGTTTCTAATAAGCTCAAGATGTCTTGTCCATTGGACAAAAAGATAGAAACTAGCGAGGATGGTGGAACTTCTGAAGAACTTCAGATGCAACTCTTTTTGTCCGTTTGACAGAAACTTTCGGAATTATTTGTCAAACGGACAAGACACTCTTTTTGTCCGTTTGACAGAAACTTGGAGAAAAGAAAATGTTCCTCAATAAATTAGCAATGAACAGTAAAATAAGTAGAGCTACTAGTGAGCAGCGCCCGGTCGTCATGGAACTTATGAATATCCGTGACAGGGCCGAAGGAAACAAAGAAG
>Ga0210043_1002934_pt1 | contig 10578 bp, 11 predicted proteins | sample CryGeymet201501t_FD_183990 | JGI IMG/M metagenome (GOLD analysis project Ga0210043, IMG submission 183990) | Groundwater microbial communities from Crystal Geyser aquifers in Utah, USA - Crystal Geyser metaG 2015-01t (SPAdes) (version 2) | ecosystem: Environmental > Aquatic > Deep subsurface >... | reverse complement strand
TGTAGTAGCGTCTAGTTCTCCTCTAAGTTGGAGATATACATCTGAAGGCGAGTTGGCGAGTGAAAGTACCATGTATTATTATTATACTATAAATTACGAGTACATTGAAATATTCCGTACTCTTCTGGTTGTTGGAATGGCGTTCATACCTATTCCTCGAATTTTAATTTTATTAGAAGCTGACCCGCTTAATTTAAGCGAAGCTCGTTTGAACACATTAAATATCTTTTCAGAAAACTCATAGTATTCTGATTCTAAGTCGTCAGTGTAGTACATACCAAGTCCAGCTTCAATCCCTCCGAACACTCCTTGTCCAAACCCAGAAATACCACCTTGAAATGGGCTAGAATATTCTTTGAGTTCAAAAGTTTTACTCCAATCAGAAGCCTTTGTTCCGTTTATTCTTTTATCAATAAAAAGTTCTGCTGTAATGTCGGAGTCTTCTTGATAAGCTACATTCATAAAAAATTCTTGAGCCTTCCAGTAGTTATCTAGGTTTCCATAGACAGAGGCGGTTTCAACAGACCAATCTATATTTGCACCATTGTCCGTTTTGTATGTGCTTTTAAATGCGTCTTGAATATCGTAATTGAAAGAGTTGAGATAATAGATATTGTCGGTGTCAGAAATCCATTGTTTCGCCCAGATATTATCAAAATAAGAAAAGTTCTCTTCCTGAATATTAAAAACTACAGTCGTATCATAGTTTGCGACACTCTTTCCTGTTATGTACAAGAGTTTCTTTCCTAAATTTATTCCAAGACTTACATTCGACCAATCGAGATTTTCCATAAATTGAAGATTGTCTCTATATTCTTCTCTATCTGTAGTAACAACACTTCCGCCAGAAACACGAGAAACTTGAGGGGCGATAAAATAAACCGACCCGTCTTTTGGTTTTACAAAGAATCCATTAGCGTAAGGAACAATAGCTTCATCACTTGATACCCCTAGGTTGCTGTACGACCTTAGGAGTGTTGAAACATCGTCTGGATAGGTTGTGATACCGTTTGAAGCGAAATCGGGCGTAGAATGAATTTCTATGCGGTCTTCTGAGGCAATACAAACTAATTTTCCGTTTGATTTCATACAAGTAGGATTGACTATTTGAGACTGAACAAGTGCAGCTCGACTAATAGCTGTTCCGCTGACTACGAAATTAGCAGTAGCAACTACGCCACTCACAATAGCACTATGGCGGACAATTCCGTTTGTTTGTGCTACCCAAAGTCGTTCTCCATCGTTTGCTACAAACTTTGCTATACCACTACTCGGTAGGGCTACAGCAGATTCAGCAGTTCCGCCAGAATTGAGGACTTGAATATCAGCAGTTCCGTTGCAAACATATAAAAATTGTCTCAAAGAAGTGAAATAGGCTTTGTCATCTCCACTAATTCCTGTGATTTTATTAGTAGCAGCCCCTGTCGTTCTGTTGATTTCTACCAGTTTACTATCTGTTCCAGTATCAACCATTGCCATAAGAGCGTTTTCGTCGTCTCTTTCGTGAAATCCAATACTTAAAATGTCGGTAACACTCGCTAATTTTAAAACACCCGGTCTAAGTTCTGCGTTCAAACCCTTGTGAGTCATATTTTTAACCCTATGAAACGAGTTGAAATCAAGTTTGTCTTGGTCTACTTGTGTTTTTTGCAGTTTACTAAAATCCCTCGTTATAGATGGAACGACTTTTTGGCTTTTGAGACCTCTTTGTGTTCTAAAATCAAGTTTCATTAGTAGGTGTTAAAGAAACGAGTTTTTGTTCCTTGTGAGAAATATCTCGTCAGTTCTTCTATGAATTTCTGCTCATTTTCTTCGTAAAGATTTTGTTGGTATTGACCCTCGTAAAATGTGTAATTGCAATATCTTCGGAGTGTTTGTTCTAGGTCTTGGTCTATTTCTAGTGTATGAGAGGCAAGTGTAGAACCAACGGTTACGCGTGGTGTCTTTTTATCATAAATCACAACAACACTCTTAGATTCAAGTTGTGTCATATACATTTTTCCGTCTCCCAGTACATACCAGCCAGTTTCTTGGTCTTCTGGATTGCGTTCTGGAATGAAATTTGCAGGTTTGACATCGCTCATCGAAGTTCCTTCGTAAACCTTTATGTTATCACTTCCTATATTTGTGAGTGATGTAATATCGTACCCGCTAGAAGTTACAGCTATAGCAGACCACAACTTACTTCTATTCCTTTTGGATTGTCGTTCTGCTCGCTTCATAATCGAGTAGAAATCATTGACAGCGTCAATTACATCGTTATCAAGGATTGTAGTGTCCTTTGTTCTCCGTATGAACTGATTTTTTACATCGTCGAGAGTGAGTGTTGAATTGTTGAACATTTTTAAAGTCTTATCCCTGCCCACAGAGGGCAGAGGAAGATTTTAAACTAGGTGTTTGCAACATCAAGTGTAGCAATACGTTTAGCGTTTTCTCCAATGACCGCTCCACCATAAACTGCTTCAAGAAGCACATTAGAGTAGAATCCGTCGTCTCCGTCGGTAATCTTAGTTTTGGCAAGTTGTTCAACCATATTGACTGCTTCGCGATCCATAGCGAACATAACTCGTGCCTGAGTTCCCATAACATAGTCAGCAGAAGAAGTACCACCAACAGTAAGTGCGGTATTAGCTGAAAAGTATGCAACATTCGTATCCCAAGCAGAGATTCGTAATTGCCATTTCTTGAAGATTTCTTGGTCAGCAGCAGAAAGAGCAACTCCTGTAGCAGTAGTTGTTCCGATTGCGTCGAACAATGTCTTCAAGTTAGTTTGCTGTGCGGCAGCATTAGCTCCCAAGAGAACATTACCAGCAGTTGTTCCGATTGTAGAAACAAGCGTGAATGTCAATGTATCTGTTCCATCGGTGAAAGTAAGTGTTTCAGTATTAGAAGACTGTGTAGCTTGCGTTACTTTTTGTCGGATAGGCAAGTTATTTGTTTCGTAAATATCGAAACCAGCCATTTGTCCCATAAGTCCATTCATAGAGGCAATTCCTTGTGATATTCGGTATCGAAGCCCCTCAGAGAATCCATCAAACAATGCTGTTTGTCGGATATTAGATGCTTCTTTTGGTCCAACAAACAAAGCAGCGTTTCCAAAAGCGTTTTGCAAAGAAAGTTTTTGTCGCAATTCCTCAACTTTTCCGTAGATTGTAGATGAAGCCAAAGAGTATGGGCTTGATTTATCAACTACATTAGAAGAGTTTGCGTTGTCTACAGCCAAAGATGCAACAAACTTATCGTATACTTGTGCCAAAGCAAAAGCGTAACGATTAGCAAGTTGAGAGCGTAGGTCTAGGTTAGACTGTACAGCTTCAATATCTGGTACAGTAGTTCGGATTTGGTACACTTTATTGATTGTAAGATTTCCACTTGTGATAGCGAAGTCTTCGTTCGTAATAGCTGCACCAGCAGTTCCGTTGAATTTTCCTGTAACATTAGGAAAGGTTTGAACAGTTACAGTTGTTCCTTGAGAAAGAAGTCCGTCAAGACCACTTTTCTCGTATTTTCTGTTAGCCATAGGCATAATAACAGAGTTTTTGTCCAACAAACGAATTGTCTCGCGTTGGAGTAAGTTTTCAGTAATTATTGTGTTACTCATGATAAGGTGAGATTTAAAAAGCTCACCCTACTGACTAAACGATTCTGATTTTTCCTGCCTTCACTTGTTCCATCACTTTGTTATATTCTGGTTGTGAAAGAGTAGCAAGCTTCTCTTGTTTGACTGATTTTAAAGTGTCAATATCAAGAGTGGATTTGGGAGGAAGTTTTGCAGAGTTTCGTCCTTCGGCTCGATTTTCTGAGTCTTTATTGTCTAAGTTCCGTTGGCTAAAAGAATATTGAAGGGCTTTTTTAATGGCGAGGTCGTGAGACATTCCGCCAGCAATAAGCTCATCTCGTTCTTTTTTAAACGATTCCTTATACTTTTTATTGAACTCAGTAGGACTAATTCCTTCATTAGAAAGCATATTGTGAATTTCGATTTCGGCACGAGTCTTTTTGATTTCTTCGGAACTTCTAGAAATTCCGTCTAAATCTAAATTAGACAAAGTAGCCTCAAGATTATCAATTTTTTCTTGAAGTGCCTCAAATCGCTCATCACTAGCGTTCTCTTGATTTGCTTTAAGTTCCAGAATCTCTTTACGAGATAGTCCGAGTCTCTCATCTTTTGATTTGAGTTTAGACTTTGGCTTAGCAAGAAGGTCGTCTATGTCGAGCTTGTCTTCGACTTCCGATGGTTTCTCATTGAGTTCATCATCTGTCGAAAGTTCTTCGGTTTGCTCCTCGTTTTCGATTGGAGCTACATCGGTTTCTTTCGTGTCTTCTGACATGATAGTAGGGGTTAAAGAGCAGTGGATATACTCCACTAATTCTATTATACCATACTATCTAATGTTTATGTATTTTTTTGTAAGTTTCTATTGCGTCAATAAAATTTCTTATATCAACAAAAGCGTCTGTGTACGATTTCTTTTGTTCACCAAGATTGTTCTGTAGTCTTAATATCCGACACATATCATAGAGTGGTTGCTTCCCTGCTAGAAGTTTATCAAGGTTAGTTGCTTGGAGTACAAACTCTTTCATCACATCTCCTTGTTGCTCGTTTATTACACATCTTTTGAACATTAAATACACCATCTCGTCAGTCATTTGGTCTTTTGTGAGTCGGTAGGCGTAGTATTTACGCATAACCCACGATCCGAATCTAGTTATGAGTTTTTTCATATCACAAAATTAGCACACTTTACACAAAAAAGCAAGCCTAGAGTACGCCAGCTTGTGCTAAAGCTCGTTGTGGCGCGAGTTCTTGTGCCACATCTCTATTGGACTCGTCTTCCACTCCTCCTACACGCCCTTGTCCTAAAGATTGGGTAGCGAATTGGGATTGAAGCATAGCAAATGCCTTCTTCTTGAGAGCAGAAACAGTATAAATATCGTCAATGTCTTGCATACGAGCTTGCGCCGCAATGGATTGTATTTCTAGTTCTATTTCTTGTTCTGATTTAAAGGGTCGTCCGTAGAACAAATTGAATACTTGTTGATCCATTCGAGATATTGCGTTTGCCCTGTCAGTACTAGAGGTAGGCATACGAAGGTCAACATCTGTGTCAAAATATCCTTCAAACCCAGCGAACAAAGAGAGTGCCTTACCGATAGACATTGTAATCTCTATGTCATCATTAATGGAAACGTCCATAATGCGTGAATCGTCTAAATCCCAATGCCGAGAGGCGAGATACATAACATATTCTGCCAACAGGTCGAACTTAGTCTTATTGATAGTGTAGAGTCCTGCGATTGCTTGAAGCTCTGTTTTCGTTTTACCCACAAATACTGTAGCTTTAACTTCGTCTGAACTTAGTCTTTGGAAATCAATATCAAACCTATCGGAAGCCTCTGCAAATACTTCTTGTTTTGCGAGTTGGAAATCTCTAAATACTCCTGAATCTGGACCAACCGCTTTTACATCTACTCCTTTTTCTACCGCAATCATAGGATTAAGCCCGAGTTTTTGCTGTTCGTAAGCGAGTTGCATTTCCTCAACAGTCTGGTCGTCTTCCGCACCAAAGAGGAATAAAATCTTATTGACTGCTTTATGGAACAATGGAAGTGCTGCATTGAGCATTTTTCTATAGCTCTCAGCAATATCTTTCATCATTCCAATCATACTCATTGAGTAGAACCCACGCTTCACCCTAGAATAGTGGAAATCCACAAACGGAAGGAATGGAAGTTCTTTTTTGTTTCGTTTCTTCCAAAAAGGATACGCTTTCCCTGATTTTTCTTCACATAAAGCACCACTTCCCCCCGCAATTATCATCATCTTGGGGTTTTTAGAGTCTTCGATAGAATAACAGTATAGAATTCCAATCTTATCCGTCATCTTCATAGATTTGTCTTCTAGGTCTCTGTCAAACACATCTCTCACTTCTTCCATAGCAGGACTTCCAGATGTAACCTTCCCCTCCATTTCTGGGAACATATCTAAAAACTCGCTGTATTTAACACTTGCAAGCCTCATCACTGTTTTAGCAACCCTTCCTTTCATATTGGAATGAGAAGCAATAGTAGTCATTTCGGGGTCGAGGAATATCTCTCCGAGTTCACAAGTCTCTACTGGGATATAATCGCCTTCATCACTAAATCCAAGCTGTACAACAGCAGTCCCTTCGGTTTTAAATCGCTGAATTACATCAACATAGACATCTTCTATTCCTGATTCATTATAAATCTTGTCTTTAAGTGAGTTTACGATAGCAAGGTCCGCGTCTAGTTTCCCTTCTGCCCTAGCGTAAGTCTTTGGCAGGTCGGAAGCCTGTACATCATAAATACGCATCAACTTAAAATAAAGTGATGGTTTTATTTGTGGAGTTGCGTTTGTAGGAAGTTTCTCTGTGAGTTCTTCGAGGATTTCTTTGTCTTCTTCAATCTCGTCCATCTTGTCCTGACGAGCAATAGAAGTGCTCCATTTCCTCTGTAATTCTATAAAACTCCTTACATCTTCGTTGTCGAAATCAGACTGAGCTGAAACAACTTCTGGTTCTCGTTCAATAGTATTTATCATTTAGTTTATCTAGTACAATATTATTATATCATACTTTCAATCCTTGTTGTTGTAATCTTCTTCGTAAAAGTTCAACTTCGTTTCGCTTTTCTTCAATCGACCGCCTCTTTGTAGGGGCTTCTAGCTTCTCCATAGCAATATATCGTGTAGCGTCTAAAATATGATTAAAGTCGTCAATCGGAACATTAAGACTCTTTCCCTCTTTATCTTGTTTCCAAATATAGTTTCGATATTCTTTCCCTATGTTCTGTGATCGTGCAGAATAATAAACTTTTTTTGCCCTTAATAAATCAATCCCATAGTTCACCGAGTCTCGCCCCTTTGTAGCTCCCATTATTCTATATCCCTTTCTACTGATTTCTTCAATACTCTTTGGTTCTGCTGAATCGGCGATAATATCAGATTTTGGAGAAATACCATGATCGATAAACTTCTGGCAAATATCGTCATTAGTGAGCCCTGTTTCATAAAATATCTCATCTAGGTAAATATCATTGTCGTAGCTATACATAGCAACAAAAGCGGTCGGGTCATTTGTGTACCCAAAATCCAACCCATATCCGATAAGTTTAGCCACTTTTGGTATCTCTTTCTCCTCCCAATTTTCATATACTGTACCCTCTCTCTTAGAGGGAAGCCCTAGTCCGTACACAGTCCACTTGTAAATATCTACCGTTCCCCTCTTTTCGTTTTCTTCTGTTGGTTCATATCCTTTTATCTTGTCGATTATTTTTTGTGGCAAGAACGGATTATCAAGCATTGTCGAGTGTAACCAAAGCACATCATTTCGTTTTCTTAAATCATATAACCAGCACTGGTCAAATATGGGATTGTAGTCGAGGATAAATAGTTTGTTAGTACGCTGTTCTAGCTCGTCGAATATATCTCTCGAAATGTCTGTTGCCTCGTTAATCCAAGTAATATCCTGTGTTCGAGACCTTGTTCTGTCAATATCATCAAGCCCCCTGAACTCAAAATGACTCATTCCCAAGTCACACTCCATTAAAGACTTGTTGAGCATATCACGATCAAATATATCTAAATGCTTGAGGTTCGCTTGGAAATCAACCCAGATTGTGTCTCTCGTCCAAGTAGATTGTTTCCGAAAACAACTGACACGAAAATCTTTGTCGTAGCAGTAAGTAATAAGAAACTGAATAATCGCCCAAGTTTTGCCCGAGTTATGAACAACTGTTCCGTCTTCTAAAAGAAACTCTGGGTGTTCTTTTAGTGTAAATCCATAATACATTCCTACTCCTTGTGGATACACTTCTATTTTTGTGTTCCCATGCTCTCTGACTCCCAATGTGTAAATCTTTTTTCTTTTTATTTTTATAAACTTGCATATATCGATATAAGATGGAGAAGAAATTTCTACTTCATAAACCCTACATTGATACATGGAGCCATCGGCTCGTTTCATCTTTGCAATCTTCTCTCTTATTCCGTTTGAGAAAAAACCACTAATCCTTGCAACTTCTAAGAAGTCTTGCGTTACTTGTTTGTTTTTTTGTGTGAGTACATATGTTCTCCTGTTTGTTTTATATCCATCTGAATCAATCATTCCAGCCAACAACTGCAATCTTTGTTCTAACGAAGATGTCTTATAACATTGTGGAATGTGTTTCTTTTTACATAGCCCAAGAACCCTAAAGGTAGCAGATAGCTCTTTAATATTTTTGTTTTGAATTAAATTCCATGTACACCGATCAATGTTCTTTATTCTTGTGCCTTTTTTATTAGCAAAAACCCGTAGGTATTCCAATACCTCTTGATCAGTATTTGTTATTTCATAAGGACGAACCGTTGTTCCATCTCCAATCCACAACCCTAGATAATATGGATCAATGGGGAGTTTCCCACCTGTGAGCTGTATTGTGTTCTGTTTATATCCGCAAAATAATCTTTTGTATCTTTTGCTTGAAGAAAAGAAACTAGAAACCGATTGATAAATGTTGGGGTTCTCTGGTATTGGAAGAATTCTGTGTTCTCTTTTTTCACTCGACATAAAACCATTTATTGCGAACTTTTTTTCCTTTCCCCTCGTTTGTTTTAAACAAAGAAGGTGATCTGAATTAACAACATAATCTATTCCCTTATTCTGGTGTACTAAAAACATTTCATCTATCCCACTATGTGTTTCTATTACTGTTCTCTTGGAAATCCCATCAGAACCAAGCACTAAATCACCAGCCTTTATTTCCTGTATTTCTTTGAGTGTTCCATCTGACATTCTAACCAGTGTTCCGTATGCGAAACACCGCGAGCCGCCTTCAAGCATAATCACATTGTACTTCTCTTTATTATCCCACAACTTTTTATAAGTCGTTGTAGTGTCGAAAGACTTTCTCATTTTTTAATATTAACGTCAAACCCTTCAATCTTTCCTGAAATCTCTGTTTTATTTTCTGTTCTCGCCAACTTAGGTATTGAATACTCAACCCACTTCTCTATTCTGTCCATATATTCCTTTTCTGCCTTTGTAAGTTCTTCTCCTTCAGATAGTCTTTGAATGAGTTTATTGTATGGTTCAAATCCACCAGTAATAGCATTAACGATTACCTCGTTTTGTTGTTGCTTTTGTTCTTTCTTTGCCTGAACTCCTAAAGCCTGATTTCCTTTCGGGTCTTCAATAATAGACTTCCCCATAGTGAGTACATTGACTAAGTTATATATTTATAATATCACAAATCTAATTCTTTGGGAACTTTTTCTCAAGAAGTTTGTAAATTTTTTTATAGTCTGATTCTGGTACATACATAAATAGACCAGCGTTCTTAATCATTCTTACCATATACGAACCATCTCCTAGCTTGGCATACATTTCGCATTGTTCCTTATCTTTGGTTTTAAGTTTCGGAAACTCTATGACATTTGAGAGATCGAGGAATCTTCCGTCTGATGTTCTGAAGAGTGGTTTATCTATCATAGTTTTGTGATTTTATTTTTAGCAGTGTCAAGTAGCCAACCATCGCAAATATATTGAGCCTTAGTTTCTCCCATCAATTTATTGAACTCGTCTTTAATGTATTGAGGAATGCTGTCTTCGTGTGTTCCTCTTTGTACTTCAAGCTTTTCTTCCTTTACTCTATCGTCTTTATCCCCTAGTCCGAGTCCAAGTTTCTTCTTGAGCCAGTCTTCATCTTTAGCCCATTTCCCAACAGGGAGTTTCCCAAACTTTTCTTTGTAAGCGGTAAGTAGTAATTCTAGTGTTTCCATATAATTATTGTATCAAATTTTAGAACAAAAATCAAGTTTTTCATTGCAAAAATTCGTATCAGTAAAACACCTTCAAAAATACATTGACGAGTTTTCTTTTCGGTACAATACTCGCGAACAGGGGGAATCTGAAAGGTTCAATCTCATGCTCTCAAATTGTGCATACCGATTAACTTATAACCAACTTATAAAATGAAGAAAAAAATGCTGAAAGCAAAATATGGATCAAGCCAAACACCATTGATTCTTGGTGATATGAAAATAGAGTGTTATGTACTAGAAAATGGAATTCGTGTTTTATCCTCTCCTGGGATACAAAAGGCACTTGATTTTGGAAAAGGTGCTTCTGGAATGGCTTTAAAGCTTTTTACAGAAAAGAAATTAACAGATTTTTTGCCAGAAAACACCCTGGATAACCGAATAGCATTTATTAGACCTAGTGCTGGTGGGGCGATTACAGAAACTTAAAGAAAAGTAGTTCTATAAAAGTTGAGTTCTTTGGAACTACGGCACAATGTGGGAGGAGCTTTTTGTGGGTTTTAATAGTTAATTACAGGTTGGTCTGCTGGGCACCTGCTCAATTTTCTATTTTCTAACCCATTTTATTATGAGTGATACTCATGACGAAACACCCCCTCAGTGGTGTCGTTGGGTGTACTGCCGGTACATCCGAAAGAATGGGAAGATTATTTATCCTAAAAGGGGTAAATGCTTCCGATTCTTAGTGTGTGACTAGCACGCACCTATTGTGCCGTAATTTTAAAGAACTTACTAGTGTAAACTTCTATACAGAA
>Ga0210043_1002927_pt1 | contig 10592 bp, 9 predicted proteins | sample CryGeymet201501t_FD_183990 | JGI IMG/M metagenome (GOLD analysis project Ga0210043, IMG submission 183990) | Groundwater microbial communities from Crystal Geyser aquifers in Utah, USA - Crystal Geyser metaG 2015-01t (SPAdes) (version 2) | ecosystem: Environmental > Aquatic > Deep subsurface >... | reverse complement strand
CTTTTGGTTAGTTTGGTCACTTACCATTTGAGCCTGATCGGCCTCGGATGCATAGGCGAGCAGCGGACGGAGTCCGCGACCAGCCTGCTTTTTTCAACCTAATTTACAGAAAGAATTGTACACCAACGCTCCAAGGAGTAACAAGAACAGCGAGTTTTTACTGGAGTATGATCTTACCGCCGACGATGTGCTTGAATTTTGTACTCGGCTAAAGCCCGAACATTACCAATGGGGGCCCCGAGACGACCACAATAAAACCGAGGGCGATATTTGGGTGTTCTACCTGCCCTGTAACGAGTTTGGTATAACGCTCTACATTAAAATAAAACTATGGATGAAACCCGAAAGTGGAGGGGCCATTATCTCGTTCCACGAAGAAGGAAAACACAATGACTAAGTTACTGCCTTGCCCAACCTGCGAAAAAGACATGCCGATGGAACTAAAGAAATCCACCGAAAAAATTCGTATAAAAGGCAAAGAGGTAGAATACGAAGCCGAGTTCTACCGGTGTCCGGTCTGTGGAACCGAGTTAGAACAACCCGCCCAGCTTGACCGTAACCTAGCAGCTGCCCGGGAGGCCTACGAACGCCAGTACGCTAGCCCCTCCCCCGAAGACCTTGTTGCCCTACGCGAAAGCTACGGTGCCAGCCAAAAAGCCTTCTCTCTCCTTTTAGGCTTTGGCGAAACGACCATGAACAGCTACGAAAAAGGCCAAGTACCCGACTCCACCAATCGATTACTCCTAAAACTCTCCCAGGATCCGGTAGTGTTTCAAAAAATCTACCAAATGAACAAACATAAAATAGGCCTTCTCCAACGTAAACGAATCGAATCTTCCCATGCTTATCAGGGAGCAAGCCAAGGGCAGGTAGTCCTATCCGCCGAACTACCAACCCCGACCACTATTGACCATATCAACCCTCCCTGGGTTCCCGTTGTGGAAACAACAGAAAAGCTCGGTGGAAATCTACCTTCGGCCAGCGGAGCTGCCTAATGGAAACGACCTTTACCGACCTGCTCAAGACCCTCAACCTCATCAAAATCCAGTGTCTAGAGACCTCGACCAAAAGGCTGGCAGACCCAGTCCCTGGAAAGGAGTTTGAGTACACGGTTCAGCAATTGTTGGGTACCAATAACCCCGAGCTCCTGTCCCAGAACCAGGCCCTTTTTCGGGTGCAATTTATCGTGACCTTCCAAGATAAAGACGGCTTGGCCTTAGGGGTCATTTCCATCGCCCATGGAGTTCTTTTCGAGGTTCTCGACCAACGGGCATTCGATCAATTATGGAACCAAGAACCCCTGCGGGATTTTTTTAATAATCAGCAGCTACGAAAGACCCTGTGGCCTTATGTGCGTCAGTTTGTTTTCGAAGGACTCGCTCGGCTCGAGTTGCCCCCCGTAACCCTGCCGTGGATACTTTAGGTGGCCCTATGACACTTTTGCAGCACCTTACTCAACAAATCAAAACAAAAACCCAACACCAAAGTGGGCAAGAAGTGGCCCCACTCTGTATTCTTTGGCCCGACAAGAATAAAGAATGGCAAGAATTCCTACCCCTTTTCACCGAACTTTCTGTTCTTACCTTCGGCGATTTTGACCCCGACCAGAACCGTGGGCCCGCACCGTACGTATTATGGAGACTCTACCATGGCGACCGGACCGCACCGCCGGTAATCTACCTTCCTGGGGTAGGTATCGACGACCTAAAGGCCAGCGACACCTGTCCGTTAGAACTTCAGCCAATAGCGGCCCTTCGTTACCAGGGAGCCCTTTTTGCCCACCCCAATGGAAAAGATTGGACCCTCGCATCTTGGTTTACTTCCGAACACGGTGCGGGACTCGAACTGGAAGACAAAGACAGTGCCCGGTTATTGCTTCGCTCGAGTTTTCGTCAACTTCTCGCTCGAGATCGACAAGAACTATCGGGGACGTTTTGGACATCGGAAAACCTTACCGAAACTTCGGTTTCCGACCCCGTACTTCTGGCTCTCCATTGGCTGGGTTCTCAAGGGGACAAGTCTGCGGTGCCTTCGGAAAACTGGGCCGCTTTCTGTCAAAAGGCGAAAAAGGATTACGAATTTAATCCCGAAAAACATTCGGCCCTCGAAGTTGCCAATCGCTTACTCGCCGGCGAACCAAAACTCAATGCTCTTTGGACCCGTTTTCTAGAAACCCCTCATCGGCACCCAAAACTTCTTGAACTCCTTGAAAAGATTCCTCTGCCAAAAAATAGCGGGGACTTCCTTATTCCCCCAGACCTTAGTCGCTATCCCCTTTGGTTTCGTACCCGCCACGAACAGCTGAGCCAAGCCCTTCGAATCCTCGGAGCCCAAACCAATCAAACTCTTCTTGTCCAGGAAATCAACAAACTTTGGAAGGATTATCAGGACCTGAGTGAAACCCTTTGGGCAGATTTGTCCTGGGGTCCATTGTTAGAAGTTCTCGACGACCTTCAAGGGTTGGCCAAAGCCTACAACGATCTTCCCCTAGGCCAAGACTGGCCATCTATCATCGAGTGGTACAGCACCCAGGGCAACAAGACCGATCATCTATGCCTGCGGATAATGGGATGGAAGAAAGACCTGAACACCAGGCCGGCAATTTTGAGTATCGTACAGAATCTTTATCTTTCTTGGCTGGAGTCCCTCAACAGAATTGTCGAAAAAGCTTACTTCGAAGATCCCCATTTTCTAGGTCGGCAACCCCTGGGCAGTTCTCTTCCCTATTCCCACCAGGAGGTCGTATTTTTTGTCGACGCCTTACGTTACGACCTAGGCCTCGTCTTGCGGGACAGAATTCTAAAACTTGGACTTAGTGTAGAATTACATACCGGAACTACGGTTCTGCCAACTACTACCGCCACGGCAAAAGCGGCCGTTTCGCCCCTATTTCCAGATCTGACCGGGGGAGACTTAACGACCGACGATGCTTACCCCCTAATAGATGGGAAACCCTGCGATGCCGATACCCTGCGAAAAGGATTGAGTCAACGTGCGTGGACTGTTTTGAAGCCCGATTCTCTATCGGTAGCCGACCACGGTTGGATTGAAAATAGCGAAATTGACACCCGAGGCCACGAGGGATCGTTGCCAGACCAATGGTCTCAGTTAGTCGATAACCTGGTTCATTGGGTTCAACGACTCATCGACATTGGCTGGAAGCAGGTAAGGATCGTTACCGATCACGGCTGGCTTCTGGTTCCCCATGAATTCCCCCGTACCGCCTTACCCCCGGTTCTTGTAAGTTCAAAGGGTGGACGAGCAGCAATTATGAAGCCGAATAGTCAGTTTCCGAACGTGGCAGTTCCCTGGTTTTGGGACCCGGTTCAAAATTATAACCTGGCACCGGGAGTTTCCACCTTTTATAAGTCCTCTTTTGCCCATGGGGGTTTAAGTTTACAAGAACTTGTGGTTCCTACACTGTTGGTTCGCCCCGGTTCCGAGGTCTCTTCCGAACCCACGTCTTTCGTCGATGTTTCGTTAAGTTGGAATCGACTTCGTCTACGGGTTAGCATGGACGAGCACCCCGAAGGATGGACCATGGACTTACGAAAAGATGCCGGCGACAAATCTAGTAGTTATTTGGGATCTGTTCGACCCTTGGGTCCATCTGTCGCCGTTGACTCGGACTTGGAAGGCACACAGGCTCAATTTGTTGTAATGAATGACCTTGGGGAAATCGTCTATCAAAAGAGTACGGTTATAGGGGGCTAAGGGTATGGAATTGGATGGCTTAGACAAGAAAGTCCTGGATACGTTCGACGGTTTCGTTGTGCGAAAAGATCTGGTCCGGGCATTTAGTAAACAATACCCGGTCCCTACCTATGTGGTGGAGTTTCTGTTAGGGCGTTATTGCTCTACGGCAAACGAGCAAGAGATACAAGAGGGGCTGGATATCGTCGGAAATCAGCTTTCGAGTCGGACAGTTCGGGCAGGTGAAGACGAACTATTCAAAATGCGGGCCCGAGAAGAGGGTACGGTCAAAATAATCGATATCATAAGTGCCCGCCTCGATGCAAAAACTGACTCGTATGTGGCTACCTTGCCGAGCTTGCGTTTAACCGATGTGCGAATAGACGGTGAATTAGTTGCAGAAAATGAACGGATGTTGACCGGTGGATTTTATGCTGAGATAGTTCTTACCTACGATTCGGCTATTGCCCTCGAGCGCAACAGCCGGCCCTTTGGCATAGAATCCCTTCGACCAATTCAAGTATCTCAACGAGATTGTCTCGAGATACTGGCGAGCCAAAGAAAGAAATACAGTTTTCAGGAGTGGAAAGCTCTGCTCCTTCGAAGCATTGGTATAGAATCCCGAGAGTTAGACGAAAAGTCCCAGGCCGCCGTCTTGCTTCGAATGGTTCCTTTTGTGGAAAGAAATTACAACATGATCGAGTTGGGGCCCCGGGGAACTGGAAAGAGCCACCTATTCCAACAAGTATCACCCTATGCTCACCTGGTTTCCGGCGGGAAGGCGACGGTCGCCAAGATGTTCGTAGACAATGGTACCGGCCGGCGAGGGTTGGTTTGCCAGTACGATGTTGTCTGCTTTGACGAGGTTTCGGGAATCTCCTTTGACCAAAAGGATGGTGTCAATATTATGAAAGGTTATATGGAATCGGGCCAGTTCAGTCGAGGCAAGGACCTCATAACCGCCGAGGGCTCTGTGGTAATGGTAGGCAACTTCGACGTCGACGTCCAACACCAGCAGCGAATTGGTCACCTCTTTGGTCCTTTACCCCCCGAAATGCGAAATGACACAGCGTTTATGGACCGAATCCATTGCTTTTTACCCGGATGGAACATACCAGCGGTAAAAAAACAGCACTTTACCGATCACTTCGGCTTGGTTTCGGACTTTTTGGCTGAATGTTTTTCCCGAATGCGCAGCATTAACCGGACTCACCTTCTTCAGGGCCGAGTTCTTTATGGCGGTGCATTAAGTGGGCGGGATAGTAACGCAGTAAATAAAACTATTAACGGCCTTATTAAATTGATGTACCCCGATCCAGAGATGACTATTCCTGACGAGGAACTGGAGTGGATGATTCGCCTGGCCCTCGAGAGCCGCCGCCGGGTGAAGGAGCAGCAAAAACGTATTGGTGCCGCCGAGTTCCGCAATACCCATTTTAGCTACACCTTAGGGGAGGATGGGGTAGAGAAGTTTGTTTCGACCCCCGAACTCTACAGCGAAAACAGTGTTACCGCCGAACCCTTGGAGCCCGGTCAGGTCTGGGCAATTAGCCCCGGCGCCCAGGGGGAAAACGCCGGTTTGTTCAAAATCGAGATCAACGAGTCCGAAGGTTCGGGGGTCAAAATCCTCAATAGGCCCGCCCCCCTCCCTTTCAAAGAATGTGTTTCGTACGCCGAATCTAACCTCATATCCAAGTCAAAAAACCTGGTTGGCGACAAAGATCCTCATCAGCATTCCTTTTCTATACAACTGCGAAGTTTCGATTCCAGTTCGAGTGGTAGCAACATAGGAATTGCCGTTCTTGTCGGGCTATGTTCTGCTCTCATCAAAAAATCCATCCGGGGAGGTTTGATTATTATTGGAAACTTGAACCTGGGTGGATCTATCGACTTACTTCATAACCCAGTAGTCCTGGCCGAGCTGGCTGCAGAAAAGGGGGCTACCCACGTACTCATGCCCGTGTCCGCCCGTCGACAACTTATCGACTTAACCGACGACATCGCCACAAAACTCAGTATTGAATATTACCAAGACCTACGAGATGTGGTGCTGAAGGCTCTGGTCGAATAAAGAACTAGGGTGTCTGACCACTTTTGACAACTCCAGCTGATAAAAATAAGAAATCATCCGAAACAACTCACCAAGGAGCGTGACATGACCACATTAACAGGAGCAAACGCGATTGCCCAGGCGATAGGCAAGGTTATCGAGGCAATTAATAACCCAGACACAAAAGTATTCTGTGTTCTAGGTTACTACGGTATTGGCAAAAGAACTGCCCTACGAAAGGAATTTACGAAGCAGGGAATTACGCCAATCGAGCACCAGTACACGGTTATTGAGGCTATGTATCCCTTGCTCGAAAAGATTATCGAACACGACTCTGCCGTCCATCTTTGGGGCGATGTATTTGCTTCGAACCTCTATTCTCCCGAGGTTTGGGATTTCTTTCAAAAATTGAATACCAAAGATCTTACGTTTAAGGGCACATTTATCTTGGTAGCCAACGACATGGAATTCAACGAACAGTTTCCAATCCCCGACCTTCCAGGGGTCCATATTCGGTTAACAAACGCCGAAATGCTAGACATACTGATGCAGGAAAATGACCGAAATGATCCTCGAGATATCGCCAGAAAATATAGGACCTACGTAAAATTAAATGGAGAAGACACTTGATTTGACAGATTCCGGCCGAGTAAGAGCCTACCATTTCGACGTCGATTAAAACTATCCCCCTAAGAATTTCGAGGACTGCATGGAAAATTGGATAAGATGCATCGCTTAAAGCAGACATAGTCTGCGACCTGCCTGCTTTTAAAAAAAGCTCTGAAAGATTGACAGATGCAGTCTCTATTAAGTATCATATAAGTACTGGAGAAAAAAATGTCCATAAACTTTCGAGATGACATCAGGCCAATTTCGTACATAAAAACAAATGCAGCTGACATGATGAAATATATTTCAGAACATAAAAACCCGATAATAATAACTCAAAATGGGGAAGCAAAAGCCGCATTGATTGATATTGAATCATACCAAGAAATGCAGGATGCCTTTAATTTATTGAAGATAATACGTTTAGCCGAACGTGATATCGATAATGGCAAAGTAAGACCTGCAGAACAAGTCATGTCGGATATAAAAAGGAAATATGGAATAGATGTCTAATTCATATTTCCCAATATTTACCAAATTTGCGGAAGATGATCTTAAGGAAATACTCGATTACTTTATTGATAAAAGTCCTGATTATATACCGAAACTTGTTAAACGTATTGAGGTCAGGCTTGAAGAATTAAAATCGTTTCCAGAAAAAGGGCGGATAGTTCCAGAATTAGAAAAAAAATCTATTATCGATTACCGCGAGTTAATTGAAGGCAACTATAGAATAATTTATCATGTTAAAGATCTAAACGTGTTCATCTTATCCATAATAGATGGAAGAAGAAACTTTGACGAATTAATAATAACAAAATTGACGAGAATGTAGTTAGCATGTATATGTGTACATTCTGTACTTATCTAGTATTTGCCTGACAGTTCACCCCCCTCGTTTAATCTACTCACCAAACCCCACAACCCGCACTCCCTGTTTTTCTTTTCTATAGTCACTCTCTCGAACCAGGTGTGCTACAATCTCTTGTGGTCTTACCAACAACCCAGCTCTCATTTTTGGAGAAAAATGTCGATACGCGCTTCCAAAATCCCCCAAAGTAATAGGTGGCAAGTCTGCCAGGTGTTCCGGTTTGGGGCTCAAAAAGCCAAAATACAGTTCGAAAGCTTTTGCCAACCGAGTTGAATCCAGGGGCTTAAATTGGACTTTCCAGGAGAATCGGCGTAAGGCTGCATCGTCCAAAAGGGTTAACAAGTTCGTGGTACAAATTGTTATTCCCGGGTGATTTTCTATTTGGGACAGAAATTCGTTTACCAGTGTCCTCTCCCAACTGCGCTGTCCTCCATCCCGTTGAAAGAGAAAGGTATCTACTTCGTCGAAAACGAGAACTGCATTCTCTTCCAGAGCTTGGGAAAAAGCCCAAGCTATTTTCTTCTCGGTCATACCGACGAAGGGGTCCAGCACATCCGAGGCTTTCTTTATATGGCAGTCTAACCCGAGAGTTCGAGCAAGAGTTCGGGCGTATTCGGATTTTCCGGTCCCTGGGAGGCCCCAGAACAGGAGACTTGCTCCAAAATCTTGGTTTGGGGTTTTCCAGGGTGTCAGAACCGATGAAAGGTCGAGAAGATCAACATCGGTGTGAATGAGGCTTGGGTCGTTGGGCAGGCTAAGGTTGTTTCCTGCTAAGGGAGCTTTACCTTTCGCTTTTAAGAAGGAATGTAAACTTTGCCGAATGGCTTCGGCTTGCTGTGGTGGTTCCACTTCTTGAGCCAGGGCCAAAGCCCGATCGATAACGCCGGGGGTTACATCGTAGCGGGTGGCGAGGTTCTGGACAAAGGTAGGTTCGAGTTTGAGGTTCCGTTGCTCAGCCATAGTTTGCCACACAAGCTGCCGTCGAGTGGGATTCGGGGAAGGAAAGTGAATAATCTGGTCGAACCGACGAAGCGTAGACTCGTGGATACCATCCAGTTCGTTTACAATCCCAATAAGGATGCCGGGGTAGGTATCCAAGAAGGTGTTGATAGCTTTTTTACGATCGCTGGAAGAGGAGTCCAAAAAAGCGAAAGGCGACGTTACGGTACGAAACAGGCTTTCGGCTTCGTCGGCAACCAATATTTTTTTGCCTTTTCTGGCAATAAGCCCAGCCATTCGAAAATCTCGGTCCAACGAATGGGTTTGGGTACTCGAAAACTCTATCCCATTGTTACGATTTCCAATAAGGGATTTTACAAACTCGGTCTTTCCTGAGCCCGGAGGCCCACAGATTAAAAGCCGCCCAGGTTTATCGTGCCTTTCTAGGAGACTTTTTGCTACCCTTCGTTCTAATTGGCTTGGTGGAAAGCTTTCAAGAGGGTACGTCGGTTTTCCTAGGGGAGACAGTACTTCTGGGTCGTAGAAGTTCGATCGTTGTCCATTTAGGTACTGGATTATCGATTTATGAATTTCGAGTTGCCCGTGACCGTCGTAAAACCGTTCATCGATCGAGGCGAGTCCTCCAAGAATTAAGGGGCTATCATCGGTAGTGAGCCTTAAAAACTCGACTTCCTGTTGCCGAAAAATCCGGGCATACCAGCCTGCTAATGATTCCTTTTGTCTTTCCCGGTCGATGATTCTGCCCATAAATGGACTCGCCTGAAACAATGCCAATAAGCTCAGTACCCGGGTTGTAGGTTCTCCGAGGTAGAGCGACTCGGCCAAGCTGGCGGTTCTGGAGTTCTTTGGCAATTTCAGGGGTCGAGTAGATTCAGTACGAAAAAAACGCACGAGACTGGTGTGCGTAATAGGTTCTATCTCGTCTCTGAAGGATCGCAGAAACCCTGCGTCGAGTCCTTTATTCTTATTATAGAGGGGTATACAGCCCAAACCAAAGCTTCCCAACCTCCAGCCGCCCAAATCCGCGGATACCAAGTAGGAAACCCAGTCTTGCAAAGGCTGAAGCTTTTCGGCTATCGATGTATCGGTTATTTGATCTAAGGTCTCTTTAAGAATTCGAAGAAAACGACGGAACTGGGAGTCAGACGTATTTAACAGAATCATTTCTATAGCATTACAGTCGTCGAGAATATCGTTGACGGCGAAGCTCGCAATGCGCATTTCGATCGTACGGTAATAGAGAGAATGAAATTCCATGAAATCCTCCTTGGAAATCGGATACAATAGGGATATGTACCAGAACCTTCTACAGATAATGACCGCCGTCCGCCTCATGGCTCGATCCGAAGGGGTAGGCGTAAGCGAATTGGCCCGCGAACTCCAAATTAGCCATCGTAGCGTCTATCGTCTTTTGGCGAAACTTGATGAACTCCACTACCCTTACTACGACGCCAACGAAGGGGGTAAGGAACGATGTTTCAAAATCGAAGACCCCGAGGCCCGACTTCGGTGGTGGTTGCCCGTACCCGAAAGTCGACTTTCAATAGAGGAACAGGCCCTGCTCCACTTTTTGCTCAATCAAGTAAAAGACCTATCGGGATTGGGTCCCGTGGTCCAAGACCTGCGACAAAAAATCGCCCTATGGGGAGCCGGAACCGGTGTGGTGCTTCCTTCCGAACCCGCGTCAGGGGATGTTATCCGGTCTTTTCCCCGGATGCCCAAAAAATCGAACCCCGAAGTGGAACAAAATCTCACTACCCTTATACGGGCAATTACCGACCACAACGAACTTATTTGTACCTACCGACGGCCTCGTCAGGAGGCCACCAAGACCTTTACGATTCACCCCCTTACTCTATTCGAACATAACGGAGGTATGTACCTCATCGCCCTTGTACCAAAACACGGCACCGAAATTCGTATGGCTATCGAGCGGATCGTAGAACTCCGGACTACCGGTGAAACCTTTACCCCCCCGGAGAATCCACCTGACCTTAGTGACCCCTTTGGAATTCTGGTGACCGAACCGGTAAAGGTCCGGTTGTGGTTTGACGCCCAACAGGCCTTCTACCTGCGAGAACGCCAATGGCCCGAGTCCTATGTCTTTTTTGAACTCGAGAACGGAGAGTTAGAGCTCGAGTTTAAGACCATTGGGCTGTTCGAAATCAAACGTTGGATTCTTGGCCTCGGGGCCGGAGCCCGGGTAATCGAACCCGAAGAACTGCGTGTCCAAATTGCCGAAGAACTGAAGATTGCCCAGTCCTACTACTCATGACACGGGGACCTCCTATGTTTTACGTCAAGCTCCCAGTCCAATTAATTCAAATTTATAGTACTTCAGCTTCGCAAGTCTTTCTTTTAGCTCGCTGTACCGATAGTACGTTCGATTTCTCACTAAGGTATACAGCA
>Ga0210043_1002924_pt1 | contig 10594 bp, 11 predicted proteins | sample CryGeymet201501t_FD_183990 | JGI IMG/M metagenome (GOLD analysis project Ga0210043, IMG submission 183990) | Groundwater microbial communities from Crystal Geyser aquifers in Utah, USA - Crystal Geyser metaG 2015-01t (SPAdes) (version 2) | ecosystem: Environmental > Aquatic > Deep subsurface >... | reverse complement strand
GAGGTTATCGCGAAGGTCGAAGCCCGTGACGCTGCGAACGTGAACCTTGTCCGGGGTGAGTACAACGCGGACATTGGCTTGAAGAAACCCGATACCGGGGGCATCTACGTCCCCCGCATCAATACCAACGAGGACCTGGTAACGCAGGGAGTGAGAACCGAGGCGGGACTGGGATCATCCAAGATTGCGAAGGAGCGAGTCTGGGAGACGGCGCGTGACCGGGTGATCTCTGACCCAAACTTCAAGCCAGAGACCGACCCGAGGAAGCTGATTGCGGCGCATGACGGTGCGGTGACTCGGATGGCCGGGACGGAGACGTTCAAGGCGGGCGTCGGCGGCAAGACGAAGATGGAAGTTATTGATGAGTTCCGTCCAGGGATGAGGGAGGCGCGGGATCATGCGCGGGCGCAACTGACAAGCCTCCGTGGACGCATGGAGACGGCGCTAGGGCGTGAGAACACCATTGCCGCGAAGGGTAGGGCTACCGCTGCTCAGATCCGGCAGGTAGAGGCTAAGATGGCCCCCCTTGAGGCCAGAATCGCGGCACTGGAGGCGGATGGTTCATTCGGTGCGGAGTTGTCCTATCTGAGTGGCGAGCTGCGCCAGCTCCGCCTGAAAGAAGCTGCGCTCCAGCGGCAGTTCTCTGGCACGAAGACTCTCCCCGGCGTGGGCGCGAAGTTGGATGCTAACGACCTGAACATCCGGTCGCTGCGAAGCGAGATCGAAACGGTACAGACGGCGGTTGAGAAGCTGGCGAGTCAGTACAAGAACATCAACATTCCCGACCGTTCGGGGTACGTGCTGAATACCAAGACATTCCGTTACTACCCCGCCGAGGTTTCGCGGGGCATCGATAAGATCAAGACGGAATCATTAGGGCCGCTAGACAAGTTATCTGACAAGCTGGAGAGCTCCCGGCAGACGGTGCTGGGTGCGGACCCGTCCCCCATTACGATCCAGGGGCAGATGAATTTCTGGCGCGACCCTATTAGCTCAACTGTCGGGTTCGCTAAGATGATGAAAGATATCGCCACTGGCAAAGGGACGGGGCTGGCAGAGTTGGCCCGCAACGAACCCGAGATGGTGAGCCGGTTTGTTCGCGCCAGGGGGCGGGCACTGGGGACAATTGGTGAGGAGTTTGATCCGAGTAAGAGCATTGTCGCTAAGATCCCGAAGGTCGGCCCCAAGTTTACCAACGCTGAGACGACCATGTTCAACGGCGTTCAGCGGTTGGAATACGAAGCGTGGAAGAACACACGTGCAATTCTGAAGTGGGCTAACCCGAACATGGCAGATGATGTTGTGGATGCGGAAGCGGCGAATGCACTGAGCAAGTCCGTACCAGGACTGAACATGTCGGAGCGCGGCATTTCCCCGGCGCGTGGGAAAGTAGAGCGGATGGGCGTGACTTCGGTCTCGTTTGCCACAAGCCCTGCCCTACTCATGAAGGATGCGGCGGCGGCGGTGGCGAAGATTGCGGTCGGCCAGCGGCCACGGGGCAGGGAGCAAGTAGCGTTGGTTCACTTGCTTTCGATGGGGGCGACGATTACTGCGGCATCTACGCTGTCGGCGGCGCTTACGGCGGATGAGCGCGGGCTATCGGTGGAGGAAGCGATCAAGAAGGCGCTGAACCCAGCGAACAAAGAGTTTGCGTCGATCCAGTTGTCGAACGGCTGGCGCGTCCCGATTGGCGGGCCGTTTCGTTCGTTTGCGAAGGCCATCGCACCGATTGACCGTGATGGCAACCTTACCGAACCGGACCTTCTCCGATGGGCGCGGAGCAAGGAAGCCCCAGGCCTTGGTGCATTGCACGACCTGATCGAGAACAAAGACTACTACGGGGACGCGATTCTCAATGGTGGAATGGCTGAGAAGGCAGCACGGGGGATTGAATACTTCATCGAGCAGGCGTTCCTCCCAATTACTGTTGGGGAGATTCCGGCCGGGGTGCGCCGTGGCAACTCACCATCGGAGATTATGCAGAACACGATCACCCAGGCGGCTGGTACGAGCGTCATCCCGCCTTCAGTTACCGATGAACTGAACGACGTGGCGCGGAGGTGGGAGTACACGAACGCGGACGGCGAGACGGTCAAGGGTACGGACTTCTACGACCTCCCTCCAGGGGCTCGGGCCGACCTGCTGGCAGCTCACCCGGAGTTGAATGCTGAACGCATCGAACAGGGAAGCGAGCGAGTACAACGAACCGAGAAGCGCACCCAGGAGTTGATTGCGAAGCAACAGGTAGACGACGCTGCGATGAACGCGGGCGACCTCTCGCGCAGGGCGTGGCGTGGGAAGCTGGGCGAAAAGAAGGATGAGCTTCGCATCCGCAAGGATGAAATCTACGCTGATGCCGGGACCAAGCCGGGGGGCGACCCGGTGTTGGATGGCTACTACAACGCTATCGAGGGGAACAAGCTGCCAGACGGCGAACCGGACTGGGACAAGGTAGACCGCTACGTGGCTGGCCTTCCCCGGAGCCAACAGGATTACATCGATACGCACACGGGGATTGTGCGAATCGACACGCCGGACGTGCGGAAGTTCGAGAAGGAAAAGGATGTGATCCTGAAGTCAGGCTATTGGGAAATGGAGGATGAGAACTGGGCGAAGGTCCAGGACATCGTTCCCGCGCTGGAGAAGTTCGATTCCTATGACGAGTGGCGGCGGGAGACTGAGAAGCCAATGATCAAGGCGTTCACCGACGCGGGGGTTTCGCGGGAGTACGCCGAACGTGAAGTGGCAAAGGCCATACAGGATCACTCAGTCGTGGAGTTCATGCAGGAACTCACGAAAGACTCCCGGATGCGGTGGATTCAACAGAACCCGGACGCGGCGGTCTATGCGTGGCGGTGGGAGTATCTGACGCCGACGAACGACCAGGCCGAATACCTGAACTGGTTGATTACTCAGCAGGGGGCCGGGAAGTGACGCTAGTGGTCGTGCGATGCCGGTGGTGTGGGAAGCCGGTGATCGAGGTAGAGGCCGGGGCCAAGTATCGGCTTCGACATTGCAAGACTGAGCAGGTTGGCGAGGCGTAGAATAGGTCTAGCTGAAGTGGGCGCCCATGAAACTCTTACCAACAAGGTCGTTGTTTTGCAAACCAGAGTGGTGAATCACCGGGTGCCCCTTGCCATCCGCATGGCGATTCGCGCCACTAAGCGTTAGAAAGAACCTGCCGCACTCAACGCAGACGTAGCGATGGCGCGTCATTCCGGCTTGAAAGCATCTGCGGTAGAGGTCGTTTATGTCATGGTCCATCGCACGATCAGTCTACCACGCGCCCCGGCGAGGCGTAGGATGGTCTCCGAGGATACGAGCATGGCCAGTGATTTGATCCGATGGGCACTGATTGACCCGGCCAGTGATTGTATCCGATGGGAGATGATTGACCCGGAGGGGGTCATAGTTGCTGAAGGGCCAGTTGAGATACGGGGCTCGGAACTCGTCTTGCTAAGTGATAAAGACGTCCTGGAGATTGCCGATGGGTGGCGCGTCGTAATCATCCAGAACGAGATCACGAACAACCCGCCGCCACCCTTGACGACCAACAATCTGTGATAAACTCGCCGTAGGTAACCGACCGCGACTGTGAAAAGCCGCCCGCGTCAGAGGACGTGTGGCGGCTTTTTGCTGTTTACGGGGTGCCTAATGGGAGTTTGGAATGGCAGACGTAGATACCGCCGTTCTCGAACCAACGGAAACCGGCGAACTCGACGAGACACCTGAAGAGGAAACCGCACAGGTCGAGCAGCCGGAAACCGATGGTGAGAGTGACGCGGAAACGGAAACGCGCTACTCCGAAGAGGAAGTAGAGGAACGCCTTAAGGCGGCGCTGGAAGCGAAGGAAGCGGAGCTCCGTTCGGAAATGGATGCCCGCGTATTCGAGCAGCGCAAGCAACAGGCGGACAAGGCACGCCAAAGCGAAGCCTTCTCCAAGGTAGCCGGGGTTGTGAAATGGGCCGCGGACCTTGCGGAAGGTGGGAAGACTACGGATGAGATAGTTCGTGGCCTTTCTCCGCTGGTGGTCAACAACCTCTTTGATACATTCTCCGGATGGGCATCTTTTGACGAGATGGTCGCCACCGACACGTTTTATGAGAAGGACGTAATTGGCAAGCGGTACCCGGACTGGAAGCCTTCTGCCGAAGTACGCATTGCGTACGAGGTTGGCAAAAAGGCACAGACCGCGGAAGAGCGAGTCAGGGCGCGATTCGAGTATGGGCTGGCGGCGGCTATCGATTCGGAAGTGCCCAGGGCTTTGACCGCTGCTCAAAAGGCGGCGCAAGAGAACAACAAGAAGGGCGCGACTGCGGCGCAGTTGAAGCACCCTTCTAAGACCGAATCGCCGGTGAAGGTCACTGGTGCGGCTCCGCCGAAGCAATCTGTGGATGCAGCGATATCCATTGCTGACAAGAAACGGATCTTTGAAGCGGAGTATGGCATCCCCTTCCCTGGCTAGTTGAGGAGATAGGACATGGCTACTGGTCTGACTACGACTGGTTCCCTTGCCGATAGTCTGCCGACCGTTATTGATGCAGCTCGCATCGTACGTGAATACGAAGGCCCCTTTATGCGGACCACGGACGCGCAGAAACTGCCGGAAGGTACGGGACTGAAGTGGGATGAAATTGCGTTGGCACAGCTCACGGCGCAATCGATCACTGAGACGACTGAGCTGGACAACCCGCAGCAGCTTTCGGACTCGATCCTGTCTGCTGAACCGGTCGTGGCCGGTATTCAGATTCGCGTCACTGACCGTGCTCGTATTCGCATCGACAAGAAAGTCGCAGCGAAGATGGGCATCCTTGGTCAGAACGCCATTCAGCGCAAGAAGGACCAGGACTACCTGACGATTCTTGACAGTGCTACCACGTCGCTTTCGGGTGCTGGTAGCACGCTGGCCTCGGGAGTTATTGGGGCTGCGGCGGCGCGCATCAAGGGCAACACCAGTGAACGTGGCATGGGGCCGATCTTCACCGTGCTGCATCCCTTCCAGATCAAGGATCTGCAGGACGAACTCACATCTGGAGTTGGTACGTACACCGTGCCAACCGGGATGACTGAAGAGACGTTCCGTAACGGCTTCAACGGTTCGGTCTACGGAACGAACGTATTTGAAGACGGCAACATTTCGATTGACAGCGCGGACGATGCCAAGGGTGGAGTTCACGCACGAGACGGCGTGGTCTTTGTCCAGGGGCGTTCCCCGTGGGCGAAGACGGTACGCATGGAACACATCGGTGGCGGTGCTGACGACATGTTCATGTACGACGAGTACGTGTTCGTGGAGCGCAGCGCCGGTAACTGGTTGTTTGAGGTCTACTCAGACGCCACAGCGCCGACGGGTTAAGCACTCGCGGTACCAGCAGGCCGCATAAATAGAGTGCCCAAGTCCGGCTGTTGGCGGACAGGAGAAAAACAATGGCTCAGTCTGGATACGGTCGTATTCGGCTTTTCAACGACTTCTGCGGCCCGGAAATCCCGGTTGCTAACGCTGTTGCGTATGGCACCTCGGCTGGTGGCTGCAACTATTATCTTGGGGATTTCGCGGTCAAGGGTGACCTTGGCGAGACGGATACCGGGGTAGTTGCGCTTGGCATCACTTCGGGTGCTGTCCGCATTTCAGGGAACAACGAGGACGGCAAGGGCGTAGCTCTTACCACCGACCTGGTGTTTTCGCCGGCACTGAACGGGACGCTTTGCGTAGAGGCTCGCGTGCAGATGCAGGCCCTTACTACGCGGTCGGTGTTCATCGGCCTTTGCGGGACGATTGCGGACGACATCGCGGAACCGCTGACCTCGGCCACGACCACACACACGCTGACTGCCACGAACCTTTGCGGGTTTGTGATGGACAGCCAGCTCACCGCCGCTGCTGTCTGGCACGCGGTGTACAACGGCGGTTCGACCACGGGTCAGACCGATTCCACTTTGACCACGACCGGCATTTCGGCTGTGGCTTCGGAGTGGGACGTGCTTCGGCTCGAAGTCGATCCGAACGGCACCGCCCGCTACTGGATCAACGGCGTGCTGGAATCGACGGTCACGGGTGCAGTGAGTACCACGGCCCTCCAGGGCGCGGTTGTTGGGTGCTGGGGCACCACGACTACCGCCGCTGACATGGACGTTGACTACATCGCGGTTGAGGCCAACCGCGACTGGACGCGTTAACGATCTGGAGGGGGCTCCGCGGCCCCCTCCCCAATTACCGTCCTTCCGTAGAAGGATTGGAGGAAGATCATGGCTACGTCCTCGACTCATCGGGGTTGGAAGTTTGACGCGGAGAACAGTCGCCTGGCGGCGCTTTACGACGGCACGGAAGTCTTCGACTTCGACGCTGACGACATGGTGATTACACCTTCCCTTACTGTGACTGGCGGTGTAACTGCCACTGGCGGTGTCAGTTACGGTAATGGGGCGGCCACAGTTACCCAGGCCACTAACCGCTCCACAGGTGTAACGATTAACGCTCTCTCGGGTGTCATTACCGGGAACGGCGCATCACTCGCGGCAGAGGCGACGGCCACGTTTACCGTGACAAACTCATCTGTTGCTATTGGTGACGTGCCCGTGATAGCCGTGCGATCCGGCCCAACCTCAGGCGCGACCTCATTCCGCGTGACAGCAGTGGCGGCTGGTTCGTTCGACATCTCCGCGACGAATAACAACGCTGCGGCGGGTACGGCGGACACGGGAGCCCCCGTCATCAACTTCGTCATTCTGAAGACGGCCCAGACCTAGCAATGGAAGTCATTGAAATGGAAGTTGGTTTCGATCCAACGAATCCGGCGCTTCGCAAGTATTTTGCCAGAGCTGGGGAACTGGCGGGCAAGGCGTTCGTTCGCAAGATGAATGACCTCTGTTGCGAAGCGAATGGGCATGAGTACGAGGAACTTCCCACAGAGACCATTGCACTGAACGACGTGAGCGACCTGCCATTCGATGCCATCTGTAAGTGGTGCCAACACACGCGAGGGCGAGTGTTGGTATGAGTAGGCCCAGGACGCCCCACGTTGTCCCACAGGCGCTTTCAGTCCACCCGGACGAGAAAGCGTACGCGCTGTGCGAAATGAACTACCTGACGCTCGATTACAAAGAGCGGCGGCGGTGGCAGTTCATCTACGTCATTCGTGACGGGAACGTAGCCGAGTGGGTACGGGACATGGGGCCGGTGTCAGATGCTCAGGAGCTTCGGGTGTATTCATTCTGGCAGGACACCGTAGGGCAATTGATGGACGAGGCCGACAACATGCGCTGGAAGGAAAACACCTTCCAGGAGATGTTGCAGGAGTACAAGGGCAAGAGCCAGTTGATCCCGGAGTTCGTGGCTTTCACGGAGGAGCGAGAGAAGCAACTGAGAAACCAATCGACATTTGGGCCGGGGTTCAACCGGCAGCGAAACGAGTTCATTAGGAGGCTCGCATGAGCACACTTGCAGATGCAATGCTCGAACTGGACATCGACGACCTGAAGGAGCGGTACAAGTCCAACGATGTGTTCGTTTCGGGCGGGGATATTGGGGACGTGATGGAAGGGAAGGGCATGGTCTCTTCGTCCACGTCTGAGTACATCCCCATCTTCAGCACGGTGGACGGGACGGTCTCGATGGTCTCGGCCAAGCAAGCCGCGATGAAGTGCCGCCGGAAGAAGGATGGGACGCGGGATTTCGTGCTGTCCCGCCCGGAGAAGTACGAGTACGTCTTCGACCCGGTGATCAACGGGCTTCGCAAGGTGACTACGGGATTGAAGTGTCACCTGCATCCTGACCACCCGAACCGTGCTGAGTATGACGAGATGGGGCTTGCAGGGCAGGTGTGCCGGAAAGCGAACATCCCCTCAGAGTTTCAGCTACAGCGGCACATGGCTACGCGGCACCAGAACGAGTGGAAGACGATTGAGGATCACATGGAGCGCATTCGTCGGGATGAGGACCGGGCGATGCAGCGGCAGATGCTGGAGGCACTGAGCAGGCGTGGGCCAGGGCGTCCCCCGAAGGAGGACTAGATGAGCCTGTTGATGAAAACCATCGTGCAGACCCCGACCGTCACCGTAGGGGCGTATGCGGCGAATGATGCCGTGGGGGGGTTGCTAACCTTTGTGGATGCGGGACCAAACGCCCTTTCGGGTGGAAGTAACTCCGGCGTCTACGTCGATGGTGCTGTCCTCACTGACCTCGCCAAGCAAGATATCCAACTTGACCTCGTGCTGTTCAATCAGTCTTTCACAGCGACGGCTGACAACGCTGCGTTCGACATCTCGGACACAGACATGCTGAACGTGGTTGGGGTTATCAACTTCGTTTCGTACACCGACGCAAACGATTCGAGTTTCTGTGCGGTGCGGGGTCTGAACATCCCCGTGCTGATTGAGAACGCATCGGGTGCGCTGTACGGGCAACTGGTAACGCGAGGGGCACCGACCTACGCCGCCACGACAGACATCCAGGTACGCTTGAACATTCTTAAGGGGTGAGTATGAGGACGGCACTCCGTAAAGCACTAGGCACTTCAGGCCCCGCGCACCGCACCCTTACCACCAGCGGGTTTGAGATCACCGATGCCTCGCGTGCGCTTGGTATTCAGGGTGATGGGCTGCTGAACGATTCCTCGATGGGTATCTGGCCTCCCGCAACGAACCTCTGTACCAACGGTGGCTTCGAGACCAACACGACTGGTTGGTTTCAGTTTCAGGAAGGCATATCGACGTTCGTTCGTAGCACCTCTGATTTCAAGTTTGGAGCTGCGTGCGGACTGATCACTGTTGCGGGCGGTGGTGGCTTTGGGCAGCGGGCCTTTTCGTTTGTTAGCACTCCGGCGAACGGGGCTGTTTACACGGTGTCTATATGGGTTAAAGCCACGGGGACAGGCGTTGGGCAGTCGGTCATCCTACGACTGTGGGGCATTGGTGGCGCTGGAGCGGACGCCGAACTGGCGTCAGCTATGGATACTGTAACGGGGGATTGGGTTCGCCTGAGAGCGACAGGAACCATAGACGCAGCAGATAGAACTAACGCCTACCTCGCTATCCAAATCACCGGTTTGGCTCCTGATGGTGCCGTGATGTTGATCGACGGAGCACAGGCTGAACTAAGCTCTGTAGCCACTCCCTACATCGAGACTGACGGTGCCACGGCTGCGAGAAGTGCGGCGCGGGTGCAGATGCCTGTTGCGGGGCTGTTCACGCCGACGCAGGGGTGGGTGGCTGCGCGAATGCGGATGGGATGGGTCAATACCGCTGACCCTTCGGGAAATCCGGTTGTATTCGACTGGCGTGATGATGCGAACAACCTCCTCCAGCTTCGCTTCGACACGACCGGAAACACATGGGAAGTGCAGCGCCGAAACACTGGCGGAACAGGCGAGGTAACGGTTGCGGACACCTTTGCCTTGAGTGCGGCGGTCACTGTCATAGCGGCGTGGGATGCCGCCAATCTCAAGGTAAGCGTGGATGGGGGCACATTCACATCAGCGGCGGCAGTGAACATTCCAACACTGGCCGCTTCCACGTTAGACATTGGTTCGATTGCTGGAACGAGTGAACATATCGCTAGTGATGTGCGCACCTTCGCCACTGGCCGCGGCACACTGAGCAACGGTGACGCCGCTTCTATCCACACACTCCTTTCCGCTGGCGACCCGCAAATGTCACAGCTTCCGGGTAGCCCAACCGGCCTGTGGACAGCCGTGAACGGCGTCTATGAAATCGGAGACATCGGATGACTCCAGAAGAGATGCGCCACGAACAACTGGCCGGGCCACGAGCACTCGTCTTTGGGTGTCTGTTCGGGATTGTGTTCTGGGCAGTTGTCCTGTTCGGGATTCTCCTGCTTTCTGTCTCCGCCGACCATAAGGCGTGCAGTCACCCCGTACTGTCGGTTCCTCGGACGGTAACTATCCGCTCCGATGTTCCCAACCCGCAGGCATGGCGCAACGCTATCGCGACGTGGAACGCGCAGGGTTCCGGTATGCGGTTCGTGGAAGTCGATTCAGCGGCGACGATGGCGGACGTGTACATCATCTCGTCTGCTCGGTACAGCAATGGCAGCACATGGGTTCGGATGCCGTGTGGAAGAACGGATAGCGTTGTCTATGCGGGCACGGATGTTGATTTGGACTACTGGGCCGTGCACGAGCTTGGCCACACTGTTGGGCTTGCCGACCACATCACTCACGGCACCGACCCTAGCGGCTACATCAACCCGAAGTATTGCCCGGAAGGGTACTCAGGGGTGATGAGTTATTGCACTCCCCGTTGGCAGTGGTGGGGGCCGGATGATCGCTACATGCTCTGGTGGTGGTTCTAGCGTGGCATACTTACACCAAGGAGACGCACCATGACCACGTTGTGGGATGTGGCAAAGGAAATGACCTACCGGTGCCCTGGGGACGACGCCATTGGTAGGGTCGCTGCCATTGCGTCACTCACTACGACTACAGCGGTGTCAAGTGCGCTTGGCTATGGTGGGAACACCGAACAGCGGTACGCGCAGAAGTGGGTGTGGCGCGGGGACACGACTACCGTTGCTGACAAAGAACGGGAGTCGGACTCTTTCGCGCCTGCTACGGGCACCCTGACACATTCTGGTGTG
>Ga0210043_1002923_pt1 | contig 10595 bp, 7 predicted proteins | sample CryGeymet201501t_FD_183990 | JGI IMG/M metagenome (GOLD analysis project Ga0210043, IMG submission 183990) | Groundwater microbial communities from Crystal Geyser aquifers in Utah, USA - Crystal Geyser metaG 2015-01t (SPAdes) (version 2) | ecosystem: Environmental > Aquatic > Deep subsurface >... | reverse complement strand
AATTACAAGCATCATTAAAGAGAGAATCTCAAATTTTGAGACAAGACTTCAAGTTGATGAAGTCGGAACAGTTCTCACCATCGGTGACGGTGTTGCGAGAGCTTTCGGTCTTAAAAACGTTATGGCTGGAGAACTCGTAGAGTTTGAAACAGGTACAAAGGGAATGGTTTTGAACCTTGAAAGCAATAACGTAGGTATTGCTGTTCTTGGTGATGATAATCAAATTAAAGAAGGTTCTCGAGTTAAGAGAACTGAAAAAATCGTTGAAGTCCCTGTTGGTGATGCTCTTCTTGGTCGCGTTGTTAACGCCATCGGTGAGCCAATCGACGGAAAAGGCGAGATCAAGTCTTCTGAAACCAGAAATATCGAAATTAAGGCTCCAGGAATTATTGCTCGTAAATCAGTTCACGAGCCACTTCAAACTGGTATTAAAGCGATCGATGCGATGACTCCAATTGGTCGTGGTCAGCGCGAACTCATCATTGGCGATAGAAAAACTGGTAAAACAGCAGTTGCAATCGATACCATTATCAATCAAAAAGGTAAGGGCGTTGTTTGTGTTTACGTGGCCATTGGTCAAAAGCAATCAACTGTACGTCAGGTTCATCAAAAATTAACTGAAGCCGGTGCCATGGATTACACCATCATCGTTTCAGCGACAGCTTCAAATACAGCTCCACTTCAATTCTTGGCTCCTTATACAGGAACAACAATGTGTGAGTACTATAGAGATACTAAACGTCATGCTCTTATCGTGTTTGATGACTTAACAAAACAGGCTCAAGCCTACAGACAAATGTCATTGCTCTTGAGACGTCCACCTGGCCGTGAAGCTTTCCCTGGAGACGTGTTTTATTTACACTCTCGTTTGCTTGAACGTGCTTGTAAAATGTCTGATGCTGAAGGTGCTGGTTCACTCACAGCTCTTCCAGTTATTGAAACTCAGGAAGGTGACGTTTCCGCCTATATTCCTACAAACGTGATTTCTATTACTGACGGTCAGATCTTCCTTGAGACCGATCTCTTTAACTCTGGCGTACGTCCAGCGATTAACGTGGGTCTTTCAGTTTCTCGTGTGGGTGGTGCTGCTCAAACTAAAGCAATGAAAAAAGTTGCTGGTACTTTGAGACTCGACCTTGCTCAGTATCGTGAACTTGCAGCTTTTGCTCAGTTCGGGTCTGATCTCGATGAAGCAACTCAAAGACAGTTGAACAGAGGTGCTCGTTTAGTTGAACTTCTAAAGCAGCCACAATACGCTCCGCTAGAAGTAACTGATCAAGTTATTTCTATCTATGCAGCGACAAAGGGCCACTTGGATACTGTTCCTGTAACTCATATTCAAGAAGCAACAAAAGAATTGATTGAATTCATTATGAGCCGTCATAAAGATGTTTATGAAAAGCTTGTTAACGAAGGCGCACTTTCTGACGAGATCGCTCGTAAGTTAGATGAAACGATCACTTCATTTCTTGGTAACCGTAAATTTTAATTTGGAATAAATTATGGCCAATATTAAAGAGCTAAAAAAGAAAATCAAAAGCGTCAAAGGCACGCTTAAGATCACGACGGCCATGAAGTTGGTCTCGGCGGCTAAATTGAATAGAGCTCAAACGGCTATTCAAAGCTCAAGACCATACGCTCAAGAATTAGAAGAAACGATTCGAGTAGTCTCTGCCCTTGTTCAAAATTATTCTCATCCATACCTGGAAGAGAAAAAAGACAACAATCGTGCAGCCCTTCTCGTTTTCACTTCTAACAAGGGCCTTTGTGGTAACTACAATTCTTCAGTTGTGAAAGAAGTTCGCAAAATGCTTAAGACGACCAGTGAAGACTTAAAAGTTTATTTCATTGGGAAGAAGGGCAGAGATCTTTTGAAGAACGAAGTGAATTTAGGCAAGTTCTATACTTTCAGTAAGCAGGATCCAACTTACCACGAGATTCAAGAAATCTCGAAGGAGCTCGGTTCGCTTTTTGGATCTGGAGAATTTGGCAAGATCTATGTTGCTTACAATAGTTTCAAGTCTGCGATCAGTTTTGAAACCACAATTAAGCAAGTTCTTCCAATGTCTATGGATCTTGAAGTTAAAGAAGAGCTTAAGAAGAATTTTCCATTTGATTTCAAGTATGAACCAGCACCAAATGAAATTTTGGATGCTCTCATTCCTGAAACTTATACAAGTAGTATTTATACTGCTTTATTAGATGCAACAGCATCTGAACATGGTGCAAGAATGTCATCGATGGATAGTGCCTCTAAGAACTGTAAAGAAGCTATTAGAAACGTAACATTAAAAATGAATAAGATGAGACAAGCTAAGATTACAACCGAGTTGATCGAAATTATATCTGGTGCGGAATCGTTGAACGCGTAAGGAGTTATTCAATGTCAGAGCTAAATTATGGCGTCATTAAGCAGGTAATGGGTCCAGTAGTAGACGTGGAATTTTCTGATGGAAAATTGCCAGCTATTTACAACGCCCTCAAGTGTACAAACAAAGTTATAGACGATAGAGAGCACAACCTTGTTCTTGAAGTTTCACAACATCTTGGCGACAACATCGTTAGAACGATCGCTATGGATGCCACTGAAGGCTTGGCCCGCGGTGTGAAAGTTCTTGATACAGGAAAAGGAATTCAGGCTCCAGTAGGGCGTGAATGTCTTGGTCGTATTATTAACGTTATTGGTGAACCAGTGGATGAAGCTGGTCCAATTAACGCTAAAAAACATTATGAAATTCACCGTCCAGCTCCAAAGTTTGAAAAGCAATCAACTAAGAAAGAGCCGTTCTATACTGGGATTAAAGTTATTGATCTTCTCGCTCCCTATTTGAGAGGTGGAAAGATTGGTCTCTTCGGTGGTGCCGGTGTGGGTAAGACAGTTCTTATTATGGAATTGATTAACAACATTGCAACTCACCATGGTGGATTCTCAGTGTTCGCTGGTGTTGGTGAAAGAACTCGTGAGGGTAACGATCTTTATCACGAAATGAAAGACTCTGGAGTTATCGATAAGACAGCTCTGGTTTATGGTCAGATGAATGAGCCACCAGGAGCACGTGCACGTGTTGCTTTGACTGGTTTGTCAGTTGCAGAATATTTCCGCGATGAAGAGAAGCAAGACGTTCTTTTCTTCGTAGATAACATCTTCCGTTTTACTCAAGCTGGTTCAGAAGTTTCGGCCCTTCTTGGTCGTATTCCATCAGCTGTGGGTTACCAACCAACGCTTGGTACGGAAATGGGAGCCATGCAAGAGCGTATTACTTCAACTCAAGATGGATCAATTACATCTATCCAAGCTGTTTACGTTCCTGCTGACGATTATACCGATCCAGCTCCTGCTACAACATTTGCTCACTTGGATGCGACTACAGAATTGTCTCGTCAGATTGCCGAGCTTGGTATTTATCCAGCGGTGGATCCACTCAGTTCATCTTCAACAATTTTGAGTCCAGATATCGTAGGTGAAGAACACTATAAGACAGCTCGCGCTGTTCAACAGATTCTTCAAAGATATAAAGAACTTCAAGATATTATCGCCATCCTTGGTATGGACGAACTTTCAGAAGAAGATCGCCAAATTGTTGGTCGTGCGAGAAAGGTTCAAAAGTTCTTGTCACAACCATTCTTCGTTGCTGAGCAGTTCACTGGTATCAAAGGTCAATTCGTAAAGATCGAAGATACAATTGCAGCTTTCAAAGCAATCTTAAATGGTGAATGTGATGATCTTCCTGAGCAAGCTTTCTATCTCGTTGGTGGATTAGACATGGTCTATGAAAAAGCCAAGAAAATGAAAGAAGGAAACTAATTAATTAGGATTAATTTTTTATGGCCAATTTTTTTACTGTAGATATTTTGACTCCATATAAAGTTGTAGCAAAAGGAATTCCCGCGGAATCACTTTTGCTACAAACTGTTAAAGGTCAAATCAACGTGTTGCCTAAGCATACTCACTTAGTGACAAAGCTTGTAACAGGTCAATTGACTGTTTTTGGTGGCCCAGATGATCCAGATAGAAATTTTTCTGTTTCATATGGAACTTGTAAGGTATTGGATAACAAAATAACCATCCTTGCTCATACATCAGAAGAAGAAAAAGACATTAATGCTGATCGTGCCAAGCTTGCTTTGAAAAATGCTGAAGATAAATTAGCAAATTCAAGCAATCTAAGTGACGACGAAATTGAGAAATATCGTCGGAAAATGGAACGTGCACGCTTGCGTATCCAAATGTCTGAGTTTGTTCGCAGTAGAAAGATCTAATGACTATTCAAAAAATGTGACTATTCAAAAGGAAGCTTCGGCTTCCTTTTTTTTTGGAAATATTTTCACCTTGTAAAATATTCGGAACGGCATGAGAATAATAGATAAGGAGAAGTGTCTTAAGGATGAGACTACCATATTTAAAGATAGCAATATCTTTTCTATTATTTAATGTAAGTGCTTGTGGACTCAAGGGTCCAGAGACTATGAGTTATGTTATTAATAGTAACTCCGAAGCTCGCATTCAGCCCGCCATTAAAGAAACTCAAATCGTTGAACCAGTTGTTGAAGAAGTCGCAGAACTTCCAACTCCCGAAAAGAGCATTCCAACTATTATTAAAAAACGCATGGTTAAATCTCCCATTAAATATGGAATCATTAAAAAATCGATTATGATTCCTGAGCCATCAATCGAAATAGCAGAAGAGATAACGGTTGATGATCTACAGATGATTGAAAGTTCAATTCAAAAAGAAGAAGAACAAAAAATAGTCTCGCTTGATAATTTAAATATTAAACCAGAATTTGAATTAGAAAGTGCCGTTGTCGCGCTCGATACAAATGCCTTGCTGGCACAAGTCTCTTTTCCAAAAGAATCTGATGTTGTGGCGGTTAAGGAAGATGCTGAAGCTGCTCAAGATAAAATGATAAATGAGGCAATTGAAAGTACTGAAGTGGTAGCACCTGTTCAAATAGACACGGTCGCAGCAGCTCAGCCAGAACCTTTAAAAGTTGAAGAGAAAGTCAAAGTTGAAAATAAGAATGATGAAATCATTGCCTTTGACTACTCAAGTGATGAAGCAGAAAAAACTGAGGCTGAGCAAGATGTAGCGCCTTCATCGTTATCAACCAATGTTCTTGGAACACTTGAGAGGATCTACAAGGAAAGTGATACAAGCAAATCAAAGCATATCGATACGATTGTTCAATCTTCTGAAAGTAAGCAGTCTGCTCCAGCGAGAACAAGTGACTACTCAAAAGCAGGTTTCGTTGCCGAGCCGGGCAAAGTAACCTTGGTTCCAGTTGTCGCCCATCTTGAAAAAGGTATCGATAGCAACGAGCATCAATTTGAATACTCATATCTCTATGATGAAAACGAAAGAGAGATGGCCAATCAAGAAGGAAAGATTTTGATTAGTCAAAAAGGAATGGTAACGGGCAAGGTAACCAACTATAGGGGCATTCCTACAAATGTAGAAATCCCAAATGATGGAGAAATGCATTACGTACCCATTCTTAATTATGATGGTATTGCAGAATATGTAGAGAAAAACCAGATTGAAGCCATTGGTGGTTACGTATTGATTGAACTGAGCGATAGCTTTGATGATATAGAGGTCGATGAGAAATATACAAAGAAGGTCTTTTTAAGTGAAAAATTCAAGACAGTAAATTCAATTGAAGATGCAAGATTCGTACTTTTTATTGCAGTCGCCCCTGGAAATGTAACGATAAAGTATAAGATTGGAAGCAGATCTCTTTCAACAATACGTTTAGTGTTAGAAGATGAGATTACATATGATTCGCGAGAAGTAACTTCAAACAAAACGGAATTATTAACAGTAAATTATAGATTACCAATGGGAACAAAGCCTGTTGAGATGGACATCGAAGACATGAGGTTTGAAGCCTTCATGACACCAACTCAATTATCAAGAATTGGCACGAATGGAATTAAGGCCACAAGTGAATTCAAGCTTAGAAATACAAAAAGCTACTTTCAAATTTTCAGCCAAGGTTTCAATTACTTTGTAAGCCCAGAGAACAAAAAGCAAATTGAAATACCAACAACTGAATTAAACAAAATAGTCTTCGGAAGAATTGGTCTTGGTACACTAGAGAATAGCTGTATGGTTACAGTAGAGACGAATGGAAAGATTCAAGACTTTAAAGCCAGTCTTGCCACGGCTACAGGGACACAGGGTCTGAATATCTATTCACTCTCTGAAAATGGACAAATTAACTACGAAATCGATGAGACTACTCAAAAAATCATTTTAGTCGGACAAGATCAGGGTGAAATTCATTACAGTATGACTGATATGAATGGAAAAAAGACCAATCAAAAAACTTACTGTTCACTCGGTACCTATATTCTTGAATAGCCAACATTGAAATATTAGCTGTTTATGCCATAATGGTATAAGGAGAAATATTTATGAAAGAGTTTTGGTTATCACTAGATGAATATGCAAGGGTTCACGATTTATCAATATCTACGTTAAGAAGACGAATTAAATCCAAGCAAGTTGAATTCAAACTTGATAATGGTAAATATTTTATTAAGTCGCTAAAAGAAGTTTCTCCACCTCAAATTCCTCAGCTTGATGGTGATCTAATCATGAGAATTCAAGAATTAGAGTGTGAGAATCGCGAACTTAAACGAGAAATTGTAAATCTACAAAAACAAAATGATGATCTTAGTACTCTAGTTTCATATTACGAAAACAGTAAGGTTAGTGAACTCGTCTTGGAGAAATTCTAATAAAAACACTACTGATTATATTCTCTTTCTTTATTACGGCCAATATCTTGGCGCAGTCAGCGCTAAAGTACAATCTAAGAAATTGTATGTTACTTCCCATTACTGACAACACGGGAAATTCACTTTCATATCCAGTATTTATTTCACTAGAAAGAAATCTAAAAGAAGGTGGATGGTGTTACTACAAAAGTAATTCAGAAATAATGAATATTTTTAGTGGTTACAAAGATATCAACCCCTATTTAGATAATAAAGATATATTAAAGGTTATAAGTGACAAAACAGAAACGGGCTCTCTCCTTAGAATGATTATTACAAAAATTCCTGGAGGTTCAGAACTCGAAATAAAAATTTATGGTGAAAATGGTGAGGATGTCTATTTTCAAGAGAAAACGAGTCTCCAAAATGATGACCCTGAACAAATCTCACAGACTTTTATTAATTGGCTCAATCTCCATGAAAAATCACTTCCTTACCAAGGACTTGTAAAAGGTGTTCTCGGAAATCAATTCACGGTCGATTTTGGAGATGAAATTGGAACGAGAGAAGGTGATCAATTTGTTGTTGTACGCCCACTTAAAAAAAGAAAACATCCACTGTTGAAAGAAATTGTTGAATGGGAAACAGAACAAATTGCTAAAGCCAAAGTTTTCTATGTTACTAAAAAGCAATCACAGGCAACAGTAACGCAATATGAAACAGACAAAAAACTAAGCATTAATGATTGGGTTCTTTTAAAGAAAGAACAAAGCGAGGTCATGGCGCGAGAAGAACACTTCACTGAACCTAAAGAAGATTTTGGAAAGATGGGACTTCTCACTGTTTATTTTGATATTGGTTCAGCGTCTGCGACTTCGGAAGGTACAGCAAATAAAAAAATAGGAGGATTGCTCCTAGGTGTTGATGCAGAAGTCTTGCTTTGGATAACAAGAACCTATTGGGCAAGTATAGAAATTGGGCGACACTTTAGCTCGATGAGTAAAGAGGAAGGGACACTCGTAAGTGATACAAGCACTTATGGTGCTACAAAATTTCAACTTCTCGCAGGATATAAATATCTTCCGCTTGGATTCTTTTATGGTCCTCAGGTCGATGGATACATTGGATATACCAGTTATAGTTACTCACTCGATAAACAAGTCTCCGATGGTTTTGGAGAAGTAAAATTCGAGGGCTTAACTTTTGGCGTAAGAGGCCAAATCCCAATTTATAAAATTGTAGAAATGAAAGCGGGATTCGAATTTATGTTCAACCCTGGTTACACAGAGCAAGCAACAATTTATGGGGAAGCAGATTCAACATCGAGTTATAAAATCTATTTTGGTGGAAATTATATCTATTCAGAAAATATGACAGTTTCATTTACTTACGAGGTCAACAGCTCGACAGCTAAGTTTTTAAACCCAGAAAGAAGCTATCAAATCAAGGAATCAGCGTTTAGAATAGGTCCTACATTTTCATTCTGATGGAGTAAAAATGAAAGACCGTGTTAAAGAACTTGAGCTTTTAATCAAAAAGCACAAATCCCTTTATTATCAAGGAACACCAGAAATCAGCGATGCTGATTTTGATAAACTTGAATTAGAGCTTAAAAAGAAAGACCCTAACAATTCAGTACTCAGTTTAATTGGAACTGAAGTTAAGTCCACGAACAAAATTTCCCACAAAACAAAGATGCTAAGTTTAGATAAAGTCTATGAATTGGCCGAACTAGAAAAGTGGGTTGAAAAAAATGCAGTGGTCAGTACTTATAAGATCGATGGGATTAGTTGTTCATTGGTTTATGAAAAGGGAAAACTTGTTATAGCAAAGACCAGAGGAGATGGATCCGAAGGTGAAAATATAACTTCGAAAGTTATGTGGATCGATGAAATTCCCAAGAATCTAGAAAATAATAAAATTGACTGTGAAATTCGCGGAGAATTGTATTGCTCTGAAAAAAGTTTTGTTTCACTTGCAGAGAAAATGATAGAAATGAAACTTGACCGGCCATCAAGTCAGCGCAACATCGTTGCGGGATTAATGGGAAGAAAAGATCATGTTGAATTATCGAGTTACTTAAACTTTAAGGCCTTTGATGTTTTGTCAGAGGATAAAATATTTAAAGAGGAAATTGATAAAAGTCATTTTCTTAAAAAAATGCACTTCGATACACCCCCAATAGAGCTTCATAAAAATTTCAAAAGTCTTGAAGAGTCTATCCACGAAGCTCAAGAATTTATGAGTGAAGGTGATTATCAAATTGACGGGTTGGTCATCACAATAAATGACATTTCACTGCAGAATGAACTTGGTGAAACTGCTCATCATCCAAGATACAAAATGGCATTCAAATTTCCGGGTGAATCAAAAGAAACAAAGATCGAAGATATAGAATGGAGTGTTTCACGCAATGGTATTTTAACTCCGGTTGCTTTAGTGAGCCCTATTGAGCTTAGTGGAGCCGTTGTTTCAAGGGTAACGCTTCACAATTATGGAATGGTAAAAATCAATAACCTCAAAAAGGGAGATTTAATAGAAATTATTCGTTCCGGTGAGGTCATTCCTAAATTTCTTAGTGTTAAAAAAGAAGCAAAGGGAGAATTTGAAAAACCGCTTCACTGTCCCTCTTGTGATGGACCCATTTCAGAAGTAGACATAAGGTTAATTTGTGAAAATGAAAAATGCCCTGTGCGAGTACGAGAGAGTATAAATAATTTTGTCAAAAAAATCGGAATTGAAGACTTGAGCGAGAAGCGTTTAGATGAAATGATTAAAAAGGGGCTGGTAGCAACCATTCCTGATCTGTATAGACTTGATCCTGAAAAATTACTGACCCTAGATAAGACCAAGGATAAGCTCGCCAACAAGATCTATGAAAATATTAACAAATCGAAAAATGTAGAGCTTATTGTTTTCTTGTCATCACTTGGTATCCAAGGTGGTGCTTATAACAAATGTGAAAAAGTGGTCCATGCTGGATATGAAACACTTGAAAAAGTAATGACAATCACCATTGAACAGTTGATAGATATTGATGGCTTTGCAGAAAAGTCTGCTACCGATTTTTTTCAATCATTAATTGATAAAAGTGACATGATCCAAGAATTGATTGAGCTTGGATTGACTATCAAAAGTGAAGAAAAATTTGAATCCAAAGTTACGGGAGTTAAAATTTGTATAACAGGGTCACTTTCGGAAAAGAGAAGTGTTATTGAGGATCGGATCAGAAAGAATGGAGGCATTGTAGTGAGTAGTGTTTCTAAGAATACCGATCTCCTCGTTACAAACGAGCAAACTTCAAGTAGTTCTAAATTTATTAAAGCAGGCGAATTGGGTATTAAGGTCATAACCGAAGACCAATTGCGGGAGTTGATGCAATCATGAGTTCAAAAGTTAAAAATGTCTTCGTCTGTGTAGAGTGTGGGTATAATACCAGTAAATGGTTAGGTCGTTGTCCCGATTGTCAAAATTGGAATAGCTTTGTTGAAGAAGCTCGAATCGTAAAAAAAGGAAGCTCACGCAGTGATGAGAAAGTTGTTGAAAAAAAGTTGCGAAAGCTTAATGAATTATCAGAAGTAAAAGAGAAGCGTGTTACTACAAATATCGGAGAACTTGATCGTGTTTTGGGTGGTGGACTTGTTCCTGGAAGCTTGACCTTGATTGGAGGCGAACCGGGAATCGGAAAATCAACATTGCTCCTTATGCTTTGTCATAAGGTGGCCCAAGCACTACCAAATAAGAAGATTATTTATGTGTCAGGAGAAGAGGCCGAAGCGCAAATTGCTAGTCGGGCAAAGCGCCTGGGAATCAGTGAGCCCAACATAGAAGTCGTAAATGAAACCAATTGGGAAAATGTAAAACAATTAAT
>Ga0210043_1002918_pt1 | contig 10609 bp, 12 predicted proteins | sample CryGeymet201501t_FD_183990 | JGI IMG/M metagenome (GOLD analysis project Ga0210043, IMG submission 183990) | Groundwater microbial communities from Crystal Geyser aquifers in Utah, USA - Crystal Geyser metaG 2015-01t (SPAdes) (version 2) | ecosystem: Environmental > Aquatic > Deep subsurface >... | reverse complement strand
AAATTGAAAAATCCTTCTGGCTCCAAAAGTTATCCAAAAACTTAGAGGTGAGAGAAGAGGACCTCCGTGAGGAATTGAAAAAGGCAAAATTAAGCGAAGAAATTTATGGTTTGGAGCCCGAAGAAATAATAACTCAGCCGCTAAAGTCAAGAAAAGAGCTTCTCGAAGAAAGAATAATAACCCTGATTTTAAAATCTCCACAAAACTTGAATCTTATTGAAAAAAATTTTTTGCCCTATTTTTCACCGGAAATTCAAGAAATTTTAACTAAATTAGAAAAAAAGGAAAATCCTAATTCTGAATTTTTCAGTTACCCGAGCGCAGCGAAGGGTGAAGAAGAGACTCATCTCTTCGACTACCTTTCTTTGAAAGCTGAGGTCGAGGAAATCGAGGAAAAAGATATTGAACCTGAAATAAAAATTTGTTTAAAAGAGATTCAATCTTTAGAAATAAAAAATAAATTGGATGAGCTTTCCAAAAAAATCAAAAAAGCTGAAGAAGAAAAAAATTCTAAAAAAATTGAAAAATTAATTCAGGAATTTAATGAGTTCGCTAAAGAAAAATGGTAAAAACAAAAAAAAGGAAAATTAAAAAAAAGGTGAAAAAGCTAAGAATAAAACCTAGGTTGAGGAAACGGAAAAAGAAATTTAAAATTCCCCGCGGTCGACCAAAAAAAGTCTTTTTACCGGAAAAATTTCAGCAGTTGGTTGAGAAAGGAAAACAACGGGGGTTTGTCACCCCTTCGGAAATTTTATATTTTTTCCCGGAGGTAGAAAGAGATATTAGAGGTTTGGAGAAACTATATGAAGATTTGGAAAAAGAAGGAATTGAAGTGAAAGAAGCCAAAGAGTTTTTGGAAGCCGGACCATCCCTTCGAAAAAAAAAGGAGAGACTTTCGGAAGCAAAAATTGACCCAATTCAAATGTATCTGAGAGAAATTGGGGCTTTGTCTTTTGTCACTGCCGATGAAGAAAAGGAATTATCTAAAAGAATTGAAAAGGGAGACGAAGAAGCAAAAAATAAATTAATGAAAGCCAATTTAAGATTGGTGGTTTCGATTGCCAAAAGATATATTGGTAGGTCCCCAAATTTAACTTTACTTGATTTAATTCAGGAAGGGAATATTGGACTTCGGAGAGCAGTAGAAAAATTTGATTGGCGGCGGGGTTATAAATTCTCAACCTATGCCACTTGGTGGATTCGCCAGGCCATAACGAGAGCCTTGGCTGACCAGGCGAGGACAATTAGAATTCCAGTTCATATGATCGAAACCATTTCCAAATATACTCAAGTCAGAAGGCGGCTTCTACAAAGCCTTGGCCGGGAACCCCTGCCGGAAGAAATTGCTGCCGAAATGGGACTTGAAGTCGATAAGGTTCGCCACATTATGAAAATTTCTCAAGAGACCGTCTCTTTGGAGACTCCGGTTGGAGAAGATGAAGAAGATTCGATTTTAGCTGAGTTTATTGAAGACAAAAAAGTACCTCCACCATCTGTAGGGGCAGCCAGAACTTTACTCAGGGAAAGGTTAAAAGAAATTTTGGTTGATTTAACTCCCAGAGAACAAAAAATACTCTCTATGAGATTTGGTTTAGAAGATGGCATCACTCATACTTTGGAAGAAGTGGGCCAAGTTTTTGGCGTAACCCGTGAAAGAATCCGCCAGATTGAAGCCAAAGCCTTAGAAAGAATGAGAGAACATCGCTCTCTGAAGAAATTGAAAGGATATTAAAATCTATTAAAATCAATAATGCCAAAAAGTCTTTCCCAATTTTTAGTTAAAAGACCAATAACTAGTCTTTCCCTCGGTTTTTTAATTACCATTTTAATTGGAACAATTTTACTCCTTTTACCTTGGGCGACTCATCGGGGTATCTCTTTTATTGATGCCCTTTTTACTGCTACTTCGGCCACTTGTGTTACTGGTTTGGTTGTCAAAAACACTGGGATTGATTTCACCTTCTTTGGTCAAATTGTAATTTTATTTCTGATTCAGTTAGGCGGTTTGGGAATTATGACTGGAGCTGCTTTTGTTTATTTGTTTTTAAAAAAGGGAATTGGAATAAGGGCCGGGTTGGGATTAAAAACAATTTTAGGGAAAGAATATATTACCGAAGTTCGTTCGACAATAAAGTTCATTGTCAAAAGTACCCTGCTCATCGAAACAATTGGAACGATTTTACTTTTTATTTGGTGACGGAGTATCTTTTTTGAAACTTCCCAATTAGCTTTTTACTCTATCTTTCATTCTGTTTCGGCTTTTTGTAACGCTGGTTTTTCGCTCTTTAGAAATAGTCTTGAGAATTTTCGCGGAGATATCGGCCTTAATGTTTTGATTAGTCTTTTGATAATTTTGGGAGGAATAGGATTTTTAGTTTTAAGAGATGTTCAGCACAAAATAACCTCTTTTTTTAAAAAGGAGAAAGCAAAATTGACTTTGCATTCGAAACTAGTTTTAATTTCTACGATCTTGCTTATTTTTTTGGGAGCCTCCTTGTTCTATATCTTTGGAAGAGAAAACCTCAACTTTTTAACCGGGAAAGAAATGGTTCTTACTTCTTTTTTTCAATCCATTACCGCCAGAACTGCCGGATTTAATACCGTAAATATTGGAGAACTTTCCAGTCCTACTCTTTTACTTTTGATGTTTTTAATGTTTATTGGCGGAGCTCCCGGAGGAACAGCTGGAGGTATCAAAGTCATTAGTTTAGCCTTAATTTTTCTATCAATAATTTCCTTTTTTAAAAGAAAAGAAGAAATAGTGATTTTTGGCAGAGCTATTCCCAGAATCTATTTTAGAAACGTTTTTATTTTAGCTTCAATTTATCTTTTATTTTGCCTTGTCATTTTTCTTTTATTATTGTATATTGAGAAAGGTGGATTTGAGGAAATTTTATTTGAAACTTTTTCAGCAATAGGCACGGTCGGATTAAGTACAGGGATTACTCCTCACTTGAGTGTTTTTGGGAAAATTTTGATTACCATTTCAATGTTTGTTGGGAGACTTCTACCTTTATCTTTAGCCATCATTGGCTCAAGAGAGATATTAAAAGCTAAAATTAATTTTCCTGAAGAAAAAATCGTCTTAGGATAAATTATGGTAAAATTGGAAAGAAAAAAAATTGTCGTCATTGGCCTGGGTAGATTTGGTTTTAAATTGGTTGAAGAACTCAGTAAAATGGGATTAGAAGTAATTGCTATTGATAAAGACAGTTTGAAAATTGAAAAAGTTCGAGAGCTCGCTTCCGAAAGCTTAATTTTAGATGCTACCGATAAAGAAGCTTTGGAAAAGAGCGGGGTAAAAGAGGTAGATTCGGTGATCGTTGGTATCGGAAGAGAAACGGAAGCCAGCATCTTAGTTACCACTCTTTTAAAAGAAATGGGTATAAAAGAAATTATTTCTAGAGCTAATGATCGTCTCCATGCCAAAATTTTAAAAAGGGTGGGAGCTGACTATGTAGTTTTCCCGGAAGAAGATCGGGCAGTCAGGTTAGCTCATACTATCCATTTCCCAGGAATTCAAGAATATGTAGATATGAGAGGTCCCTGGGATTTAGCTGAATTTAAAGTTCCCCCCCAAAGTAAAATAATTGGAAAAAAAATTGGCCAAATATACAAAGAGTTTCAGGACACGATTGATATTCTAACGATTGAAAAAGAAAAAGGGAAAGTTTTTAATCACGAATTAGAGAAAGAAAGGGAAGAAAGAGAAAGCATGGTGGCGAGAGATAACTATGTAATAGAAGCAAATGATATTTTGATATTATTTGCCAAACCAGAAAATTTAGAAAAGTTTATCAAAAAATTCAGTTAGCACATAGGCATCGCTTCGCGATGCACTATTCCACTCTAATTTTGCGAGATAAGATAAGGGCGGCATACTCGCTTGCCCTTGGCTCGCTCGGGGTTATTCACCCACTATGCCGCAAGGAGTTTGACAAGGTTTATCCCTTAATGGAAGGTAATCACTGATTAGGATGGCAAAATTAGAGCGGGCTTGTATCGGAATTTCTAAATTCCGATACAAAAATATATTCCGCGGTACCTGCCTGCCGGCACCTGTCTACTGACAGGTAGAGGCAGGGCGCGAGTGCCTACCTGCCGGTAGGCAGGCCTGGCCCTTCGGGAGGCAGGCCTGGCCCTTCGGGAGGCAGGCCTGTGAAGTAAATGAATAGATATTTTGTTTACGCAATAAAAAGTAAAAAAGATAATAGAATATATGTCGGCATAAGTAAAAATCCCGAGAGAAGATTAAAAGAACACAATAATGGCAATACGCCATCAACAAAAGCATACAGGCCCTGGGATTTAATATATAAAACATCTTTTAGTTCTAGAATCGAAGCCAGACAAGAAGAGAAAAGATTAAAATCGGGCTATGGCAAAGAGTTTTTAAAATCATTTATAAAACAATTCATTCCGCGGTAGCGCAATGGTAGCGCGGGTGCCATACAACTTGATGTTCTAGGTTCGAAATGAGATAATAGAAAAATGAGCTATTCTGGTAAGTTAGAGTTAAAACTACAAGCAAGAAATTTACGCAAAAGAGGGTTATCAATAGGCAGAATCGAAGAGTTATTAAAAGTTTCGCGATCCTCAGTAAGTTTATGGGTTAGAGATATTAAACTAACCAAAAAGCAACTTGAAAAATTATATTTAAATAAAAACACAGGAAGATTAAAGGGTAGTATTATTGCAGCGATGAATAAGATTAAAACGAGGGAGGAATTAACCGAAAAACTGATGAAAGAAGGGAAAAAAGAAATAGGCAGATTGTTTAAAAGAGACAAATTTATAGCGGGGGTGGCAATGTATTTTGCCGAAGGCGCAAAAGGAGACAAAAATGTTTCATTCAGCAACACCGACCCGAAAGCGATAAAATTTATGGCTGATTGGTTAAGATATTTCTGTAATGTCCCAGATAAAAAAATTAGGGCAAGTTTATACATACATGATAATCTGAATGAAAGAAGGTCAAGGCAATTTTGGTCGAAATTAATAAGAATTCCCCTTGATCAATTTGGGAAAAGTTATATTGTTAAAAATAATCCTCATCGGTTGAGAAAGATAAAACATATTTATGGAGTATTGAAGATAACGGTAAGTAATGCTAATTTACATAGAAAAATAATGGGTTGGATTAGTGGAGTGTTTCAATAATTTACGTATATTAAAAATAGATTTTTCAACTCCTGAGCTCCGCGGTGGCGCAACGGTAGCGCGGGGGACTGTAAACCAATTTGCAGCTTCCAAAAGAAATTTTGGGATGAACATCCTGGGATAACGGTAAAACCCATTAAGGGTAATACCGTGGGAACCGTAAAGGACCCGTAGAGACTAGATACCGGGGCACCTAAAGTCAGAAAAATTTGATCAAGGTGAAGATATAGTCCACCCCTTTTGGTAACATTAGGATTAGGTGTAATCCCTAGGTTGTAGGTTCGAATCCTACCCGCGGAGCTCAGGAGTTGAAATAGACCAAATTTATTCAACAAAACAAAACGCCCATCGCTGGGCAATTTTTGATAAAGATGCCTAAGTTATCCAAAAGAAATATCCTAATAAATAGAAAAACTGAACCTGAATTATTTTGGGCTAAAATTTTCATTTATTATATTAATCGTTTCGGAGGATTTGATTATGAAGCTAAGTCGTATTCTACCACGACTATTGATGCCAAGGGCAAATCTCGAAGTGGGGAATACCCAGAATTAAATATGCAATTAACTTGGGTGAAAGAATTTGAATTTGATCCCAATAAACCGGTCACCAAATATTTACATTTTTTCAAAGAGAATATTGAAGAGGCCATTGGGCGCAAAACTGATAAATATACCAAAGGAAAGAAAAAATGGGACGTCAGCGATATTATACTTCTTCTTCAAGGATATATGTCTCGGGTTTGGGCAAATGATATATTAACCAGTAAATTTTGCAATCAATATAAATCAAATCCATTTAGGGGTATTTATTATCTTGTACGTCCCACTATCGATCTGAAAGGTAAAGAACATCCCAAAAATGGTGAAGTTCTGTCCATAAAACCCTGTTTTAATTTTAAGAAAATCAAATTATAAATTGTAATTTACACAAATCAAAGAATTGATTGAAAAGTAAAAAATATTAAACACTAGCTAACAATTCTTTCATCTGTCTTAGCGTACCTTCAGGGTACTTAAACACTTCTTCCCATCTCAAAGTTCTCCTCCTTCGTTAAAACTCCGGCGGACAAGTAAAATCGTCCGCTAGGGCGAGCAAAAGTTTTCCACTTGACAAAAAAACATATTAGAGATAACATACAATTACTATGAACACTACCCCTGCTTCGGCAAGGGTAGTTTTTTATTTGTAGCGGTAGTATAATTATCTTGTATGAATAATCTTGATAAAAAAGAAAGGGTTGCTGTTTATATAGACGGGAGTAATTTTTATGGTTATTTAAAAGATAAAGAGATAAATTTCCCCAAGGGGAGTAAATTTGATTTTAAAGAATTCGTAGATTTTTTGATTGGAAAAAGATAAAACAATATCTTCAAAAAGAACGAGATATTTTAGAAATAAGATACTATACCGGAGTTAAATCTGAGGACGAGAAAATGGCCAGTTTCTTAAGATATTTAGATAATGTAGGAATTACTCCTGTAACCAAACCAATAAAAGTAATTAAAATTAACGACAGCGATTCTTTAAAAGGGCTTCGTAATTATTCTGAAATTTATAAATCTAACTGTGATGTGGAAATAACTACGGATATTCTTCTCGAGAGAAAGGAAATAGATGAAATAATTTTACTCACAGGCGACAGTGATTTTCAATACGTGATTAAGAAATTAAAAGATTTAGGTAAAAAGGTTATTATTTTTTCTTCTCGAAAAACCATTTCTTGGGAGATAAAATTAGAGGCATCAGAATATTTTTATTTAGAAGACATTAAGGATCAGATAGCTAGAAAATAAAAAACCGTCCCGACTTGCGTCGGGACGTACTGTAAAACTATTATAATTATAGCAAATCATATCTGCGTGTCAATAGTTATCGCCAATTAGGCGGTTTTTTGGTAGGATAGGATAATAATAATTAACCAATAAAAACATGGAACAAATTCCTCTTCCAATAAAAACAAAAATAGCCGTCTGGTGGATAATAATAGTTAGCGTAATTGGAGCAATTTTCTTTGTAATTCTTCATATGACTACAGATTATACGATGGGCCCGGGTTTTATCATTATGTTTTTCTTATTCATAATTATATTACTACCTAGTTTTTTTCTCCTCATTTCTGGACTTCTTCTTTTAAAGAGAAAAAAGTGGGCTTGGTGGTTTACTATAGTAATATTTTCTATACAGATAGCAGAGCTTATTTATATCGTCTTTAGACAGATAGCAAATTTCATCAATACGCCTTTTCCTTTTACTATTTTCGATATTGTTTTCGATTTACCTATTTTAATTTTTTTACCTTCTCTTATTCTCCTTCTCCTTGACCGCAAAAACTTCTTCAAAATTGCCTCATAAAACAGGTTCTAACCCCAAGTAGTACACTTCGACGAGCTCAGTGACTACGGGGCTTCGCATCCCTCCTTCGTTTCCTCCTTCACTAAAGTTTCGGAAGGACAAGAAAACTTCGGACGGGCAATGCGTCCAGTCGGGGCCCTCCTTCATTAAAATTACGGAAGAGCAAAGGAGCCACGATTTACCGCCTATTTATTTGGGCGGTTTTTTGGTCGGTATTGACAGCTTAGCTTAATATGGTATATGATTAAAATAAAGATAAACCATATTAAGAGACTATGACTTATTTAGACAACAAAATAAAAGAGAGGATAGATAAAAAATTAAAAACATTAAATTCTCTCAGACCGCTACCCAAATCGGCTGTTAAAAAGATAAGAGAGCAGTTTGAGATAGAAATGACATATAATTCCAACGCTATTGAAGGGAATAGTTTAACATTGAAAGAAACCAATCTGGTGATCAATGAGGGTTTGACTATAAAAGGCAAGCCATTAAAAGATCACATTGAAGCCAAAAGTCATAAAGAGGCCTTAGATTATTTACATAATTTAGTTGCCAAGAACAGGCCGATTATGATTTCTGAAGCGCTAATTAGATTATTTCATCAGATAGTCACGGAGGATATAGAAAAAGAATGGGCCGGGAAATACCGGAATAGTTTAGTGATGATCGGTGGCACAAATTATAAACCGCCAGAAGCAATTGACGTACCTAAAATGATGGCGAAGCTGGTCAGTTGGGTCAGGAAGAACCGAAACAAACTTCATCCCGTTGAATTGGCCGCTTTGCTTCACTATCAACTGGTAGCAATTCACCCATTTTTCGACGGCAACGGCCGAACTGCTAGGTTAATAATGAACGTCATTCTAATGCAGACAGGTTATCCTTTGGCCATCATTCTAAAAAATGATAGAAAAAGATATTATCAGGTTTTAGCCAAAGCGGACAGGGGTGACTTGGTTCCATTTGTTCGTTTTATTTCTCAGACAGTTGAACGTTCATTTGACATTTATCTTAATATATTAACTCCCAAAGAAAAGAAAAAAGAAAAGTTTATGTCATTGAACCAGTTAAGCCAAGGAAGTAAGTTTTCGGCTAAATACTTAAACCTTCTCGTCAGAGCAGGAAAATTGGAGGCTCATAAAGAGGGGAGGATTTGGGTTTCCTCAAAAGAAGCACTAAAAAGATATTTAGAAGAGAGAGAAAGAAAAAGAAAATAGGTTTATACTCCAAAAATGCCTTGACCGAGACGGGCCGGTGGGGGAGACCAAAAATCGCCAAGAAGGCGGTTTTTTGGTAGAATAAGAAAATAAAGGTCGTATAATCATTTTATATACAAAAAACTATGCAAAAAATTAAGAATAATTTATTGTTTTTATCTTCTTTAATATTGGCAGTTGCTGTAATTTTTTCTTTGATTTCTCTTGCTGCAGCCAAAAATACAACCTCTACCGCAAATAGCACAAACAATCAGAATGGGCAGATAAATGCCACAGAGCACAGAAGCACCGTTGCTAATTTTGTCCAAACACTTTTGGAAACATCCAGCAGCACGGAGGGCGGAATAGGCGAGCAGGTAAGAGCTATCGCCCAACGGCAAAATGACTCTGATACGACCACAACCAAGGCGATTGAAACAATCCAATCGAGAAGTAAGATAAAAACATTTTTAATCGGCTCCGATTATAAAAATCTTGGTGCCCTAAGAAGTGAAATGGTCAAGACGAGGAGCAGGATAGACCAGTTGAATAGGACAATCCAAAACGCTACCGATACAGCAGAAATTCAGGCACAAATCCAGACATTAGAACAGGAGCAAGTGAAGATAGAGAATTTCATAAAAGCACAAGAGGGCAAATTCAGCTTGTTCGGCTGGCTGGTAAAAATGTTTCAATAAATAACTGAATAACGGATACTAATTATCCCAAAAACCGTCTCTTTCTAGTGTGGCGGTTTTTTGGTAATATATAGAATATGAAAAAAGATACCATTAAAAAATTGTTAAAGATAAATATAAAGAAATTGCAATTAGCGGTTCCTCTTGCGGATGTAGATGTGGATGTAATAGTGCAAAAAGTATTTCAAAAAGTATTGGCTATTCTGAGGAGGAATTGAAAATAGTGGGTGAGGCAAACCTTGGTCTTGGCTGTGGAAACCCATTAGCTTTTGGAAAAATAAAAGAAGGAGATACGGTTTTGGATTTAGGATCGGGAGCAGGGATAGATGCTATTTTGGCGGCTAAAAAAGTTGGGAGTAAGGGTAAGGTTATCGGCGTGGATATGACCGAAGAAATGGTAGAGAAAGCAAAAGAAAACGCCAAGAAACAAAACATAAGCAATGCGGAGTTTATGTTAGGAGAGATTGAGAAGCTACCGTTAGATGATAATTCAGTAGATACAATAATTACCAATTGCGTTATAAATCTCACTCCCGACAAAGCTAAAACCTTTAGTGAGGCATACAGAGTCCTCAAACCAGGAGGAAAGATTTATCTTTCAGATATAGTTTTATTAGAAGAGCTTTCGGACGAGCAAAGAAATGATAAGGATTTATTATCCGGTTGCGTTGCCGGTGCCTTATTGAAAGAGGATTACTTAAATAAGATAAGAGGTGCTGGGTTTAAGGTTCGTATTTTGTATGAAAACAAGAAAATTAGCAAGGAACAATATAACGGGATTGCTCTTGAAAGCTTAATGGTTGAGTTAACGAAATAGCAGAATTATATTAACCAGATTCTAACATCCCTCCTTCATTAAAATTACGGATGGGCAAAGCGTCCCGTAGGCGGAGCCAAGAAAAATCGCCAAGCAGGCGATTTTTTGGTAGACCCCGTTAGAAATTTCCTTTCAGGAAGATAAAAAGAATTTGTTTTTAAATTTCTAACGGGATAGAATAAAACATATGGAAAAAATTGTGCTTCGACCAGCTCAGCACAATCCTAAGGGCATTCGACCGAGCTCAGTCGAGGGCCAAAGCCGAAGGATTGGTATTATCACTGAGGAAACTGCTGATTTACCTCAGGAAATAATTGGAAAACATCAAATAGCAATCGTCCCGGTGAAATTAGATTGGCCGGAAATAGAAAATTTACCCG
>Ga0210043_1002916_pt1 | contig 10617 bp, 11 predicted proteins | sample CryGeymet201501t_FD_183990 | JGI IMG/M metagenome (GOLD analysis project Ga0210043, IMG submission 183990) | Groundwater microbial communities from Crystal Geyser aquifers in Utah, USA - Crystal Geyser metaG 2015-01t (SPAdes) (version 2) | ecosystem: Environmental > Aquatic > Deep subsurface >... | reverse complement strand
AAATGGGTAAATACCAAATGTCCAAAATGCGGCGGACCAGCTAAAAGAGAAACCAATACTATGCCTCAGTGGGCAGGTTCTTGCTGGTACTTTATTGCTTATTTACTGAAAAAAGATAAAAAATATTTTTGGGACAAAGAAAAAATTAAATATTGGCTGCCAGTTGAACTTTATGTCGGTGGAGCAGAACACGCCGTCTTGCATTTGCTTTATGCTCGGTTTTGGACAGAAGTTTTATACGACGCCGGCTGGATAAAATTTAAAGAACCATTTTTGAAATTGAGAAATCAGGGTTTAATTTTGGCATCCGATGGACAAAAGATGTCAAAATCAAGGGGGAATGTGATTAATCCCGATCCCTTAATTGAAAAATATGGAGCCGATGCCTTTAGATTATATGAAATGTTTATGGGTCCTTTTGATGAACCAATAAATTGGAACACAAAAGGATTAATTGGGATGAAAAGATTTTTAGAAAAAGTTTGGAATCTTTTTGGAAAAGAAAAATCAATAATTTCTGTTGAAGAAGATAGAGAAATTGAAAAATTAATCCACAAGACAATTAAAAAAATAACTGAGGATATCGAAAATTTTAGATTTAATACGGCGATTTCAGCTTTAATGATTTTAGTCAATGAACTTCAAGGAAAAAATTATGGGATTTGGCATTTGAAATCTCTGATTTCAATTTTAGCTCCCTTTGCTCCCCATATTTGTGAAGAACTCTGGTCCTCCTTCGCTAAAGCTTCAAAGGATAAACAATTCAATATCAAAACTTCTATACATAGTCGGCCTTGGCCAAAATATGACCCAAAATTAATCAAGGAAGAAATAATCACTTTAGTTATCCAAGTTAATGGAAAAGTTAGAGATAAAATCGAAGTTGAAGCCGATATTTCAGAAGAAAAAGCAAGAGAATTAGCCATTTCTCGTGAAAAAATCAAAAAATGGATAAAAGGCAAAAAAATAAAAAAAGTAATTTTTGTTCCTGGAAAATTAATTAATCTCGTAGTGATATAAGAGCGATGTTTAACCTCCGATGTTAAACATTTTATGAACCAACTCAAAAAGGGTGATTTTTCATCACCTCCTTTTATTTTTTCAAAATTAGTGATAAAATAAAAAATATGAAGCTCTGGGACTATAATTTACCTAAAAATTGGAGACCTCAAACCGAAAGGCAGTGGCTTTGGTATTTGGAAAGAAAAATTAATTATGATGATTGGCGAGGATTGAAAAAAGAAATAATAAAAAAATATTTCAAAAAATTAAAAAAGAGACTAGATCCTGGCAAAAGAATGATGCTTGATTTTTTCTTCAAAAAATATGGCTGAAATTAGTTCTCTTCAAAAAAAAGTTTTAGATTTATTCTCTAAATCTCATCTCAAAGATAAATTTTATTGGACCGGTGGTACTTTGTTATCCCTTTTTTATTTACATCATCGACAATCGAAAGATTTAGATTTTTTTAATGATAAACCATTTAGCTATAATCAAATAATTGGTTTTGTTCGAAATTTAAAAAAACAACTTAAATTAAAAGAAATTGAAGAAAAGAAAATTTTTGATCGCTGGGAATTCTTTCTTCACGATAAGGAAGAATTAAGGATGGAATTTGTTTTTTATGAGCATCCAAAAATTAAATCTCGGAAAAAATGGCAGGGAATTTTTATCGATTCTTTGGAGGACATTGCGGCCAATAAAGTTATGGCTTTTTTTGATCGCAATGACCCAAAAGATTTAATAGATTTGTATTTCTTATTAGTTAAAAAGAAATTTAAGGTTAAAACTCTTTTGAGACTGGCAGAGAAAAAATTCGGAGTTAAATTAACGGAAGGCTCTTTTTGGTCAGAGTCTTTCAAATCTTTGAAAGATTTAAATAAAATTTCTCCTCTTTTGATAACCAAAACCAAAGAAGAAAAACAAAAAATTACAAATGGAATTAAAAATTATTTCACTTCCCATTCAACCGGATATCTTTGGAAAAAATTGAGATAGGACTAAATTTTTCAAGGCAAAATAATTAGCCATTTCTCGTGAAAAAATCAAAAAATGGATAGGGAACAAAGAAATAAAAAAAGTCGTCTTTGTCCCCGGAAGATTAATTAATATAGTGATATAATTTTAAAAGATGAGTCAGGATGAAATCTTAAAAATTGTCAAAAAGTGGAAAATAAAAAAGAAGCCCGAATATAGGGGATTTAGGTGCGCTAAAGTGGCAGAAGAGATAGAAATAAAAAAAGAGCACCTAATAGTCTTTTGACGTTCGGTGCCTGAAAGAACATCTAGTGGACAGCTCTCAGCGATTTCGATTTCAATAGATTGAATAGATTTCCTTTTTTGGTAATCGGCACTGGATAACCCACATTTTCATATCTGATATATCCACATTTTGGGCACGCAAGGATTGTTATAAATCCCCAAGCATAAATAATACCTTTCGTCTCAGTTCCTTCAAACTTTAACAGCCTTCGTCCGCAATGTCGTCGTAAAAGAGATTTTCCTTTGAACTTCAGTGGTGAACCGGAAAGATTTCCCCATTTGGTCTGTTTCAACAACGAGAGAAGCTCATCCACAGTCATTTCTTTTCCTTTCTCATAGGTCATTTTTTCACCTCCATCTTTTTTCTATTATAGCAAACTAAAATAAACTGTCAATAGCGAGTAGTACGAAAACGATAATGAGATGCGCTAAATGTCAAAAGCCAATAAGAAAAGCTTATCATTGCTGGCTAAATAAAGGAGGTTTCAAATTAGAATCCCATTTTTGCAAAAAGTGTTTTGAAGAGTTAAAACCCCGTTAGAAATTGACTTTTTAAATTCTTCTGACTGAAATTGACCTTTAATTTCTAACGGGGTAAGATAAAATTAGAACATAAAAAAGGGATAAATAATGAAAAAAAGGAGAGAAATTGAAAAATGGAGGTGGGAATTAGAAGCTAAAAAGATGACAATTCCAACGGTGGCGGCGGTAATGAAAAAAGAGAAACTTTCTTTAGGAGAAGCGGCAAAAAGATGCATAATTATTTGCGGCAACGAACACAAAAAGAATAACATCGATTGCCACAGAAAACTTAATGGATATAACATTTGCGACGATTGCCCAAAATATCGACCTAAGAAAAAAGAATTAGATTATTTGGAATGGGGGATGAGAGTCCAGGCTATACCGACACAACATAAATTAGTTTCCAAAAGGCGTTAAAAATTTTTAACGCCCTTTTTTATTGCATGCGAACAGCGCAACCTCGCTCCGCCCTTCGGGCTACGCTCGGGTATGCGAATGCGCCCATGCGAATCGAGCAATGCGAAAAACCTGAACGAGCTGCACGTTCGTTCTATGCGAAAAAGCACAGGCGAATGCGAAAAGCGCAACCAATTTTCTTTTAAAAGTTAAAAATGTTAAAATAAAAAATCACTATGTGCGGAATAGTAGGTTATATAGGTAAAGAAAATAATCCTAAAGTAGGACTTAATGCTTTAAGACGATTGGAATACCGTGGCTATGATTCGTGGGGGGCAGCCATTTTTGATCCAGAAAAAAAGGAGATTTTTTGTTTCAAAAGGGTTGGAAAAATTGATGAGTCAACCGAAGAATTTGAAAGAGTTAATTTTAAAGGCAATCCTTTTATATTTCACTGCCGATGGGCTTCTCATGGAAAGGTTTGCGAAGCAAATGCCCATCCCCATTTTGACTGTGCTAGGAATATTTTTCTAGTTCATAATGGAATTATTGAAAATTATCAAGAAATCAAAAATCGACTGATAAAGGAAGGGCACAAATTTAATTCCGAGACCGATACTGAGGTTTTGGTTCATTTAATTGAAAAATATTTTCAGGGAAATTTGGAAGATGCAGTGAGGAAAGCATTGAAGGAGGTTAGGGGAACATATGGAATTGCCGTAATTTCAAAAAAAGATCCTCAAAAAATTGTGGCGGCAAAATTGTCTTCGCCATTAATTTTGGGAATAAATAATGAGGAATTTTTAGTGGCTTCAGACCCTGCTGCTTTAATCACCCGGACAAGAAAAATTATCAATTTAGACGATAATGAAATCGCGGTTTTAAAACCCGACAACTTTTTCATTTTAAAAGAAAAACCTTTAGAAACCATTGAATGGACACCGGAAGAAGCAGAAAAAGGAGGTTACGCCCATTTTATGTTAAAGGAGATAATGGGACAACCCGAAAGTTTAAAAGATTCTCAAAGAGGAAGAATAATTTTGGAAGAGGGAATGGCAAAATTGGGGGGATTGGAAAGCGTTAAAGAAAAATTAAGGAAAATTGAAAGATTGATTATTGTTGCCTGCGGAACTGCCTATCATGCTGGTCTGGTTGGTGAATATATGTTGGAAGAGTATGCCAAAATTCCGGTTGAGGTTGAAATTGCTTCTGAATTTCGTTATAAAAAACCAATTTTAGATAAAAAAACCGCTGTTTTGGCAATTTCTCAATCAGGGGAGACAGCCGATACTTTGGCGGCCATAAAAGAAGCAAAAGAAAAAGGGGTAATGACTTTAGGAATTGTTAATGTTATTGGTTCTTCAATTGCTAGGGAAACCGAAGCCGGGGTTTATAATCACTGTGGTCCAGAAATTGGAGTGGCTTCCACCAAGGCCTTTACTTCTCAACTTGAAATTTTGGCTCTTTTAACTTTGTTTTTGGGAAGGCAAAGAGAAATGTCGCTGGTAATGGGCCAGAGAATTGCCAAAGAAATTTCCAAAATTCCAGATTTGGTCAAAGAGGTTTTGAAAAACTCTTCTCAAATTGAAAAATTGGCAGAGAAATACAGGGATTTTAATAACTTTTTATTTATTGGCAGAAAGTATAATTTCCCCATTGCTTTGGAAGGGGCATTGAAATTGAAAGAAATTGCTTATGTCAATGCTCAAGGTTACAGTGCCGGCGAAATGAAGCACGGACCTCTTGCCTTGATTGATGAGAATTTTCCTACCATTGCCATTTGTCCTTCAGATTCAGTTTACCCCGTTAGAAATGTGATTTCTAACGGGGTTTATGATAAGATGATTTCTAATATCGAAGAAATCAAAGCCAGAAAAGGAAAAGTCATTGCTATCGTTACCGAAGGAAATGAAGAAATTAAAAATTTAGTTGATGAAGTAATTTATATTCCCAAAACCTTGGAAACGTTAACCCCGATTTTATCGGTGATACCTTTGCAACTATTCGCCTATTATATGGGAGTTTTGCGAGGCTGTGATGTGGACAAGCCAAAAAATTTAGCAAAATCAGTTACAGTCGAATAATTTAAAAGTCACCTTAAAGTTAAAATTCAAAATCTTAAATTCGAAGTTTGTACTTCCAAAGGTCAGACCTCTGGAAGCTAAAATAGATACAAATTTAAAGGTCGCGTAAATCTAATTTTTAAAAATTTATGACAAAAATTTGGAGAAAAGCAATTGAAAATGAATTGCCAAAATACCATTGGATTCCAGAAAAATATATTACATTGGTAGAAAAAACGAATAACCCAATTCTACGAGAATATATGAAAACTGAGATAGATTACATTGTAAAAAATATTGAAAGCCCTTCGTTAAAAACTTTTATTGAAGTAGGTGCTGGTTATGGAAGAGTCCTTTCTCAATTATCAAAACTTGGAAAAAATGTTATAGCTGTAGAAATAGATAAAAAAATGTTACAAGAACTCAAACAAAGAACGAAAAAATTACCAAATGTCATAATTATTGAAGGAGACGCAAATCAATTAACACGACTTCTTTTTAAATATGAAGATGTAATTGAAAAACCGGTTTTGCTTTCTCTCCAAAATACATTAGGAACAGCAATAGGCGATCCATATAAAATACTCTCGGAAATGAAAAGAGTAGCTATCGCAAAAAACGGAGAGTTATAATTTCTTTGTTCTGCCAAGAATCTTTGAAAGATTGGGGAATTAAAATGTATGCCAGCTTACAATCGATGGTTGGAGAAATAGATGTGCAGAATACAAATTTTAACCTCGGTATTTTTATAAGTAAGAGGAATTATCGAAGTAAATGGTGGACCGCCGAAGAAAGGGCTGATTTCAAAAAAAGACTCAATAGAAAAATTTCAATTTTATCAAAGGTGCCTTACTTTTATATAATTCATTCGAGATATGAAAAAAAACTTTGCCAAAATCGCGAAATTAAAAATTGAAAAACTAATTGAAGGAAAATTTATGTACATAGTAATATTGGGAATTTAATCGATGTTTAAGATAGAATCTTAAACATCGAAATGAAATTATTCGTAATTCGATTAGATTCGTAATTCGTAGGGTATGAAAAAAGAATTTTCAATTTTAATTGGGGGGCAGGCGGGACAGGGATCGAGGTTTGCTGGATTAATTATTGCCAAGATTTTTGGTCGGCTTGGCTATCGAATTTATATCTACGAAGATTATCAGTCATTGATTCGAGGAGGCCATAATTTCTCTCAAATTCGAGCCTCGGAAAAAGAATTTCAATCGAGGAAGGAAAAAATCGATTTTCTTTTGGCATTGGACAAAAATACTTTGGATTTACACAAGAAGGATTTGGACCAAAATGGGTTGATTGTGTTTAACAGCGACAAAATTGAATCAAAAGAGGGGATCGGAGTTCCGATTGAAAAGATCACAAAAGAAATGGGTGGAATTCCAATAATGGCCAATACCGCCTTAATCTCGGCTTTTTCAAAAATTGTTGGAATTGATTTTGAAATTTTAAAAGAAGTCCTGACCCAAGAAATTAAAAAATCAATTGATTTGAATTTGAAAATCGCAAAAAAGGCCTTTGAAGAATCGAAAATCTTATTAAAAATAAAAAAATTAGAACAGAAACCAAAAATTCTTTTGACCGGTAACGAAGGCATCGCCTCGGGAATGGCAAAAGCCGGTTTAAAATTTTATTTTGGCTATCCGATGACACCCGCTACTTCGATAATGAATTTTTTAGTCAGCAGAGAAAATCTAAATGTTAAAGTTATTCAGCCAGAAAATGAAATTTCAGTAATCAATATGGCCTTGGGAGCATCTTTTGCCGGAAAAAGGTCAGCGGTCGGGACTTCAGGAGGGGGATTTGCTTTGATGGTTGAAGCCCTGAGTTTGGCAGGCCAATCGGAAACTCCAATTTTGATTGTTGAAAGTCAAAGAGGAGCACCGTCAACTGGAATGCCAACCTATAATTTACAAGGGGATTTATTATTTGTTTTGTCAGCCGGTCATGGCGATTTTCCAAGATTTGTCATTGCCCCGGGAGATGCCGAGCAATGTTTTTATTATGCTGGACTAGGATTGAATCTGGCTTGGAAATATCAAACCCCGGTAATTTTATTGGTGGATAAAGATGTTTCCGAAAATACATTTTCGGTTGATGAAAAAATCGCCAATTTCGACGAATTTAGACCAATTTTCTGGGATAAAAAAGGAGAATATAAAAGATATAAAATTACTGAAAATGGAATTTCTCTTTTGACTTTTCCAGGAGAGAAAAATGCCATTGTCAAAGCAAACAGTTACGAACATGACGAATTTGGAATTAGTAATGATGAAGAAGAAATGGTTGAGAGAATGCAAGAAAAAAGATTGAGAAAATATCGAAAGATGGCAGAAGAGGTTGAAAGTCTGCCAGCAATTAAAGTTTATGGAAATGAAAAATCAGAGGTAGCTATTATCTCTTGGGGGATTTCAAAGGGGGCGGCAAAAGAAGTAGCCGAAAATTTGGGAATAAAATTAATCCAGCCGATCATTATTGAGCCATTTCCGGAAAAACAAATGGAAGAGGCCTTGAGAGGAGTGAAAAAGATTTTTTTAGTTGAATTAAATAGCACAGGTCAAATGGCAAAAATTTTGAATCAAAACGAAATAAAAGTTGATGGAAAAATTTTAAAATATAATGGCAGGCCATTTTGGGCAAGAGAAATCGAGGAAAAATTGAAGGGAATATTATAGACCTTTTTCAAGATTTTATATAATTTAGAAATTCGCTTGAGCATTGCCTCAGGGAGCACGCAATCGGCTTTAGAGAAAAAACAAAATTATTCTTCAGCCGTTGCTATTTCTCGCCGAGCCTCAATTATCTTTTAAGAAAAATTCAAATTTCCTTCGGGGCTCGGCTGCGAAATGCTCCCTTCTGCAATACTCTTCGCTTAAAATTTTAAGATCAACCTTATGAATCAATTAGACACATATTGTCAAAATACTTGGTGTCCGGGTTGTCCAAATTTTGGAATTTTAGAAGCGGTAAAAAAAGCAATTTCGGAATTGGTTGAAAAAGGAATTCCGAGAGAAAATTTTGTTTTAACTTGTGGAATCGGTTGCCATGGAAAAACCGTTGATTATTTAAATTTGAATAGTTTTTATGGATTGCATGGGAGATGTCTTTGTAATGCCCAGGGAATGAAATTGGCAAATCCAAATTTGAAAATCATTGCCTTTGTCGGAGATGGCGATGCTTATAATGAAGGAATTTCTCACTTGATTCACGCGGCAAAAAGGAATTCAGATATTACCGTTTTGGTCCATGACAATCGAAATTTCGCCTTAACCGTCTCCCAATTCACTGCCACTTCTCCAAAGGGGTTCAAAGGAAGTTCAACCCCAAAAGGTTCTTTAGAAGAGCCATTCAATCCCTTAGAATTAATACTCTCTTCTGGCGCCACTTTCGTTGCCCGGGGTTACGCCTTAAAAATTGATCACCTTAAAGATCTGATTATTAAAGCGATCGAACATAAAGGTTTTTCTTTTGTTGAGATTTTGCAGCCCTGCATCACCTTTTTTGACAATCGAAAATTTTATGAGGAAAGGATTTATCAGTTAGAAGAAAAAGATCTTCTCTCAAAAGAAAAAGCCCTGGAAAAAATTAGGGAATGGAATTATGAAAATGGCGAAGAAAAAATTCCTATTGGGATTTTTTACAAAATCGAAAAACCAACTTTCGAAGAAGAAATAAATAAATAATATGCAGGCCCCGTAAGAAATTTTAAATAACGGGGCATTTCAGAAAAACACATGAATCAAAAATTTCAAACGGGGCAGGTAATAATTTTAGCGGCCGGCCAATCTAAAAGATTTTGGCCATTAAATCGTCGGCATAAGGGTCTTTTTAAAATAATGGGCAGACCCTTAATTTTTTATACAATTGAAAATTTAAAGAAAGCCGGAATAAAAGAAATAATAATTGTTCAGAGACCGGAAAGAGACATCGAAAGAGAATTAAAAAATTATAAATTTCAAAATTTGGGAATAAAATATTTAGTTCAAGGTAAACCCTTAGGAACTGGAGATGCTTTAAAGAAGGCAAAAGATCTTTTGAAAGACAAATTCTTAGTTTTAAATGGCGATGATTTTTACAGCAGGAGAGATATTAAAAAATGCTTGAAGGAAAAATTTTGTATTTTATTAAAAAAAATTCCCAATCCTCAAAATTTTGGTCAGGTGATAGTAGAAAAAAACAAGGTTAAAAAATTTGTAGAGAAACCAAAAAAAGAAATTTCCAAATTGGTTAACACCGGTCTTTATTTTTTAGATAAATTAATTTTTCATTTTAAAATTGAAAAATCGAGAAGGGGAGAATACGAATTGACCGATTATCTAAAGGAATTGATGAGAAGAAAAAATTTAAAATTTGAAATTTCAAAGGATTGGATTCCGATTTCTTATCCCTGGGATTTGTTTAATTTAAATGAATTTTTTTTAAAAAGAATGAAGAGAAATATCCGGGGGAAGATCGAAAAAGGAGTTACTTTAAAAGGGAAAATTTTTGTTGACAAAGGAACGATTTTAAAAAGTGGAACCTATATTGAGGGGCCGGTTTATATTGGCAAAAACTGTCAAATTGGACCAAATTGCTATTTGAGGAAGTTTAGTCAAGTTGGCGACAAGTGTCGAATTGGTCAGGCAGTAGAAATTAAAAATTCCATTGTTGGGGATAATTCAAAAATTGGTCATTTGAGTTATTTGGGAGATTCCATCGTTGGTGAAAATTGTAATTTAGGGGCCGGTACAATTTCGGCAAATCTTAGATTCGACGAAAAAACGATAAATGCAAAAGTTCAAGGGAAAGTTATTGATACCGGAAGAAAAAAATTGGGCTGTATCTTAGGAGATAATGTTAAAACCGGTGTTGATGTTTCTTTAATGCCCGGAGTTTTAGTAGTCCCAAACTCGAAAATCTTGCCTGGCTCTGTGGTATTCAAAAATATCGGATAAGGGCTTGCTGTGGATAACTTAATTTGATATAATTAAAATGCCCTTAACTTAAGGGTGAATGATGAGAAAAAAGAGGGGAAACAATGGTTGACAGAGTAGACAGAGAAATGAGAAATGGAATACTCGATGAACTATCGAGTTCAAGAAAATCCAATAAAAGACCATCGGAGATAGTAGTTATTGACGAAAAAACAAGAAAAAAATTCTTCTCCTTATTAATCAAAGGAGGACAAGTGTTCTCAACAAAAAAAGAGAATCCTGGATCGGACATTCGAAACTACGAAATTATATAATATCAAGACGGCCGTCACTTATCTACCCCCTTTTTCTCTCAGATTGTACCTTTACAATTATTCATTATTATCAAGGCGTTAAGCAAATTTGTTTAACGCCTATATTTTTTATGATTGACTTATTCTCAA
>Ga0210043_1002908_pt1 | contig 10631 bp, 13 predicted proteins | sample CryGeymet201501t_FD_183990 | JGI IMG/M metagenome (GOLD analysis project Ga0210043, IMG submission 183990) | Groundwater microbial communities from Crystal Geyser aquifers in Utah, USA - Crystal Geyser metaG 2015-01t (SPAdes) (version 2) | ecosystem: Environmental > Aquatic > Deep subsurface >... | reverse complement strand
TTGTACACCAATGATAAGGGATTACTGTTTCTAAAATCTTTAGAAGTGTATGCAAATGGATAACGTTTTAGTGTTGAAGCCTTGGCGAAAAGGTTGAGTTAAAATCATGTTACACGTGGCACAAAGTTTTTATTTCTGCCAACTACAATATTAATGGGTGTAACACGTGTCACAAGAGGAAGAAACAGTCTTCATCATAGAATGGGATATATCGCTCAAGAGAAGAAGAATGTTCTATTATCATCTTACGAAGTTAAAGAAGAAGTATGGCTTGTTTGGAAGCATGAGCACCATGAGCGTTATGGTAGTAGACAACGTTGAAGTGGCAAGGGCTGTCCACAACTTGGCAAAAGAATACGGTGAATCACACCTCTACGAAGCAAAAGAAATAGGAGAATATTAATCAGAAGCAGAGACCTTTTCATCTTCAAGAAGATTCATAGAGACAGAGAGAGATAGGTTAAAGTGAAAGCTTATGTCCGCGCCGTTTGTTATTGTTGAGGAAGACGGTGAAGTTAAGGCTGTATTATTCCTGAAAAAGCAACGTTTTCCCTTTAAGCTACAGCTTGAAGCTAAAAGTTTCGGCGCAAACGTGCAGTTCAGAGTCTACAATGGTGAAGGGCAAGAAATAGCTTTAGTGAATAATATTGCAGACCTTCCAATCGCCTTGGAAACTGAACAAACGCCAAGGGTTCAACCTTTCACTCTTAGAAAGCGAATTTTACCAAAAGAGAAAAGAACCCATGTTGAAGCCATAACATTAATCTCCACTTGGGATGAACAATGTGGTATCGCTACATACTCTCACTTTCTAAGTGAAGCCCTAACTAACCAAGAAAAAAAAGTTAGTGTAGTCCGGACTATACAAGACGCCAAAACCCCCGCCTTACTTCACACTCAGATGGAGTTTGGCATATTTCCAGTGGTAAACATGGTCGTGGGTTCAAATCCCACAATTCAAAACTGTCCTAAAGTAGCGACTTGGCACACAGTTTTTCGTGAGCCTAATAAAATTGGTTGGGGGGAAACTCGCCTTCTAGACTACATTGAAGCGGTTGACAGGGAATATGACGCTCACATTGTTCATAACAGCCTAGCCAAAAAATGGCTTTTACCGTACGTTGCAAAACCCGTCCACATAATCCCGCATGGAACAGTTTTGTGGCAGCATATTGGAAAAAAAGAAGCTAGACAGAAACTGGGGCTTCCCTTAGACGCTCAAGTTCTCTTCGCCTTCGGCTTCAGCGCAGACTCCAAAGGCTTCTCAGAGCTAGCCCAGTCAGCAGCGAAACTTCGCCAGTCCTATCCGAGGCTGATGCTCGTAGTAAGTGGAGCAGTTCACGGAATAGCCCAAAAAGAAAGTGGTGAAGCCTTAGAAAAGGTTAAAGCCACCCAAAACCAGGGCATAGTCGTTCTAAGCAAGTACCTGTCAGAAGAAGAAGTAAACAGTTACGCTGAAGCATCAGACATATTAGTTTTCAACTACTATGACCCAGACTATGTAGCGTCAGCTTCAGGCGCCATTCACAGAGTCTTGCACGCTGGAGCCCCAATAGTTTGTTCCAACAGTTCACGGACGATAGAGTTTCAAGACGGAATCCACTGCCTAAAATATCCTATGGGAGACATTGAAAGCCTAGAAGCCTGCATCGAAACTCTTCTAACAGAACATGACTTGGCTGAAGAACTAGCAAAAAACGCCAAACTCTATGCTGAAGCCACATCATGGAAACGCGTAGCCTTGCAACACATCCAAGTCTACGAGTCAATAACCAAAGGTGTGGGAGTCTTCGGTTCTGACTATTATGGTGAAGAATACTTTGTCGGACGGAAGGGTGGATTATCATACATTAGCTCTAATGGTAAGATTAAACAATGGAGCTACTACAATCCTCAGGGCGAGTGGCTTGGTGCGAAACCCATAATGGAAACGCTAAAAAAACTTCTGAACCCAAAAAATATGTTGGATGCTGGTTGTGGGAGAGGAACCTTTGTTGCTTACGCCCGCGACATTGGAATAGACGCTGTTGGAATTGAGTTTTCGCAGTGGGCGATTGAACATCCATACCCCCGAGCAAAAGGGTTAATCCAGCTCGGAGACGTCAGGGATATAAAATTCCCAGACAACAGCTTCGACCTTGTTTTCGCAACGGATATAATGGAACACATCTACGAAGAGGATCTAGGTAAAGTGATAAAAGAGTTTCAACGAATCTCAAGAAAATGGATATTCTACAACATAGGCTCAACCATGAGCGAAGACGGTGAACACTTCGTTTTAAGAAAGGGCGAGGTTCCCCCTGTCAAATGGCAAGCAACCGCCATAGCTGGACACGTTAACGTTCGTCCATGCGAAGGATATTGGAAAAAGAAGCTGGTCAACAACAAATGGGTTTTGAGAGATGACTTAGTGGAAAAGTTCAGAGAATTAGTGCCTAAAGATGTTTTGGCAAATTGGCAATGCATCATAATAGCTTCCAAGCGATAGCTTCTCCGCTGAAGGTTACGCCTTTCCTCACGTCTTGAGTTCCACCCGGCTATTTTCCTTTTGAAAGCTATGATGTGATGTTGAGAAGCGAAAAGTATGTGAAACCCGTTACTGGTGAAAAGCTCTTCTGTTGCGAAGTCTTGATACTTTTGGAAGGGGTTAACTGTCTCGATTGCCCGTTGCTCTTCTCCAAGATGTTCGGTATAGTCGGTTGTGGTTATATATACTATGTCGCTGGAAACCCGTAGTAATTCGTTTAAAACTTGAAGCCACCCGTCAGGCGTAACGTGTTCCAGCATTTCTATGCTGGAAATTACGTCTGAAATGTTATCTTTGAAAGGTAAATATCTAGCGTCAGCCTTTACTCTGAACCATGTTTTAGGCGTGTCCCTTCTAAGACTGTGAATGTCAACCATGCCTTTAAGTTCAAGCGATTTTCCTTCCCAAAACCAAAAATGAAAGGGTCCAGAGAGACCTGCACCAACGTCCAGCACGGACTTTTCGTTTCCAGTTAAAATGTCTTCTAGGTATGATTCAGGTGACCTATCCAAGAACCTTTTCCCTCTCTTCCTTTAAGTTGAAAATAGGCTGGTTTTGACTCCAAAATCTAAACATTTCATAATCATAATCAGCACCCCCCACATGCGAACATGGGCTCCGACAGGTTTCATCCCAAACAAACTTCAAATCTTCTTCGCCAAGCTTGTCACTATTGGCTCTAAAACGTCTCTTGTCCCGGTTTAAACGGTAGAGAGAATAGTTGCATTTTGCGGGTTTGCCTTCATACCAAATGGCCTTCTTACTGACAGATCCATGAAAATGCTCAACAGCTGTTAAAGTTTCGTCCAAAACCAAGTTGGGATATCCACCCATCTCTAATCTTGAGCCTGCATCCACTTCCTCAAGGCTTTTACACTGATCCAGATTCTCGTCATACCCGTTAATTTTTAGGAGGGATTCCATGCTTGCTGACCCATAGCCATAATACCAGTCTTTTGCGTTTCCAAAAACTGTTCCCTTCCCTTCCACGCACCTCCAACGGCTGTCTCTTATGATCTCTCCTGGCTTGTAGAGTTTGTCAAGTTTCTCCACGATTTCCCTATAGGCTTCGCCCTTAACAGCGGGGGAAGTGAAAGTTTCATGGTATAGTTTCTTCGTTTCTTCATTGTATATTAGAGGTTTTGTTCCGTGATGATAAACCACCAAGGCTTGAGCAAAATATCCTTGCTTATGCCAGTCCCAAAACTTCTGTAAAAAGTCTGGACCAAAACTTGAGCAATCGTCAACCCTCACTATCAACTCGCCTTGAGCATGAATCATCCCTGTGTTAAGCATTGAACACACACGCCAAGCCCCAATCTTCTCCCAGATTGAAGGCTTAGGCTTCAAATGTTTAACTGGAAAGCTACAGCGTTTATTTTTAAAGTAGTCTTTACGCCACTCCCACAACGCATCCACAACAACAAATTCAAAGTCATGAAAGCCCTGCTGTTCAAGACTGGCTAACGTAGGTTGAAAAACATGAGTGTTCTCCATACCGATAATCGGATAGTCATCACGCGCACACGCCAAAACAACCGAAACCTTCATAGTCCTTAATAAAAGAACAGTAAACCATATTAATCTTATAGAACTATCTTTTACCTAAGAGAAAAGGTGAAAAGTACATGAGTGAAAAGGGAATCGTTCCCATAGTCCAGAAATTCTTGATGAATAATCACTTGTTCGCTTTGGAAGTTTCTGAAGGCTTCTTGTTCGGCAGAGTTGTTCGCAGACGCATAATGCACTATAAACCGTACAGCCTAATCACCTCGGCAGGCGTTACAGTGGACATTGCGGCCTCCGGCGCTCAAGCTGAGCTTTGGCTAAGAGACCCAAGAAACACCGCTGTTGACATACTCTACTTAGACGTTTGCACGGATAAAGGGTTCCCGTGGTTTCTTCATGGAGCCATAGGCTGGAAGCCCCACCAGATCTTTGTTTACCCGCGCATACCAGAAGGAAGCAACATTCCAGGAAAGTTTCCACATATTGACGCGATTCAGCCCAGCGCAGGCAATCTAACCGGCTACTACAGTGGAGTCGAAAGCCCGTACGATGAGCCTACAGACTTCATGGAATACATAATCCCGCCAAAAATGCATGTTGGACACGAGTTCTACAACAAAGACGACAGAGCCCACAACCCAGTGGCAAACATACTCTTCGCATTATACCACGTGCAAATATTCAAACCGGAGAAAGTGGGCGTAGGACCCCACAACCGCATAATCAGAGACATAGCCCTGCGCCATATTCCAGCAGCCTTCTTCACAGTGGGCTTCACAAGCGAACCCTACAGTCTAGGCGTAACCGTCATTAAAGACTGGCAAGCTGAATTCTTGACTTTAGATGAGGCAATCGCTTTGGAGGTGGGATGAAAATGGTTTTGACAAGAGATCAGATAAGAGAGCGACTAAAGTTTAAAGACGTAGACATCGGCACGACGAGAACCAAGGTTTTCGATGCAGTAGTTCCCGAACGTGTAAAGAGAAACATTGTAGCCATCGTGCTGATAGCTGATGCCACTAATCGCACAGTAGAAATAGAAAAACTTGAAGAAGACGGCACAACCTACACAATGATATTTGATGATTACAACGTTGCAGCAAACAGTAACGCATGGATCCCTCCACAATACGACTTAGAAAGACCAATAATAGTCTTGGAAGGCGGAACAAACCTATACCTAAAAGCAACATCAGCAATCGCCGGCACCGTGATCTATCACGATGACGAGCTGTAGGCTCATATTTAGATTGGTTGTGAACTAGGTGGCTAAGCCTCCGGAAGAACAGTTGCCTCCCGAATTAAGATGGATAACTAGAACATTCACTAAACTAGATGAGTTAATAGATCACTTTGACAAGCTTGTAAAACGAGAAATAGAACTTCTGAAAGCGATTGAAAAGGCTTTAGTGCCGGTTGAGATTCCGCCCCTCGGAGTTGTCAGCTTAGACGACGAAACAATCAAGGCAATCGTGGAAGGGCTCGCCGCCCGCCTCGTTCAGCTTCCCAACCGCCTAGGCAGAATAGAAATCGACACAAGCGTCACAACTTGGGTTAGCCTGAGAAAAGCGGGCAAGCTGAAACCTTCGGTGGCACTGGGCTTCTGGGTTGAAAGTATAGGCGGAGGCTTCGAATACAAAATCATCAGAGAAGGCTTGGGACCAACGAAACCAAGAACAGCCGCAGCAGACGACAAATGGGACCAGATGTGGGACGACTTAGAAGTCAAAGGTGCGGGTGCGGGAACAGCTGTGATATATCTGTGGTGGCGCGAGCCCATCTTAGGCTAACCTTTAAAACATCTAACGCCCCTATTTCTTTTTGGAGATTCCTATGTCTGAGCGTAGGCGTGTTCAAGGCATATTCTTTGAGCATCCTATTCTTAACGCTGTTTTAGAGTGGCTTGAGCGTCTGCGTGAAAGGTGGCGGACAAGACCTGGCTCGTCTGCTGAAACAGGAACAAGACAAGGCTCTTTGCAAACAACCATGAAAAACATTGAAACAGTCCACTGGATTGACTATAAAGGTCGGAAGAGAGAACTGGTTATTGAGCGTGAGGTCAAAAGTTGACGCACTCAGAAACAGAAACATCTGCCAAAGAAAGAATTTTTGAAAGGCTAAAGAAAGTTTCAGAGCCTAAGAAACTCCGTGAACTGCCCCCAGAAATGACCTTCATAGTTCTGGACGAAATTGCTGGCAGACTTGCCGACTTAACAGAAACAATGCGGGACATCAAGAAACACTTGACTGATACTCTGCCAGAAGGCATAGATATTCCCTTTGATGACCAAGTGGTGACTGGCATAACGACAATCGACCTTATAAAAAACTATCCCTACCGCCCCATGCGCAGCGTAGACTTCTTCAACAAGGGTCCAGACACAGCCTACTACAAGATCAACGAGGATGGAAAAGAAATAAAAATTGAAAACCGAGAATCCATAACAGTTGACAGACGCAAAGCCACAATCAAATACATAACATTAAGAGTGGAAGCGGGAAAAACAGCAACAATACGCCTAATATGCCATTACTAGGAGAAGAAAACCATTGAGTAGGCTCCGTTCAGAACGGGAAGAAAAACTGCTTGAAGACTTGATATCTCTTACTGGAGAGTTGGCTAGGAGAACGAACCGAACCAAAATAGTTGAAGTGGATTTGACCGTTGCTCACGCCGATGTCGCATTAGGTTTAGAGACTGCGGGAAGAACATACAGATGGTTCACCATTGAAAAATGCGATGACTCATTAAACTACAAGCTGAAGCAAACAGACGGAACATCATCAGACCTTTTCAGAGCCTATGACGGTGCTCGGGTCTCGCAACACGACTTTGTGGACATACTTGTCTCCAACCCCGTGGGAACAGGAGCATGCAGATTTATGGTTGGATACTGGGAGTGAGAACCTATGGGCTATGAAGTTCCAAGCAAAATGACCGTGACCCAAACATGCACAACCTACACTGGAGCAGTCAGCCCCGCCGAAAAAGTGCATAAAGGAGCAGTCTTAACGGTTCCAGCTAACAGCGGAGGAATAATCTTAAGCAGTGGAGAAATAGTGAGTGTTGCGATAAAGGCGTTAGCGAAAAACAGCGGAGACATCTACATTGGAGGCCCAGACAATCCTCCTTACAGCGGAGAAGGCTTTCTGTTAGAGCCAGGAGAACCAATAAATTTGGACGTTGAAAACTTGAACAATGTTAGGCTTGTAGCAGTTGTAAGTGGAGACTGCGTTACTTGGGTTGCTTTGAAATAGAAGATATTTATAGAAGAAAAGTCTATTTTTAAACTGTGAAAGCTTATGCCTAGAGCTGTTGTTACGGGTAGAAGACGGGTTTCTGGCGAAGTCGTAATCTCCAAGGTTTCTGGTGAATATGTCACAGTGTCAGGTGAACCTGTCAAGATCAGCGGACAAACTGTTGCACTTCAATCTGGAACAGGCCCCATCTCGGTTTCTGGACAACCCATCAAGATTTCTGGAGAAACAGTTATCGCAAAAGTTTCAGGCGAGACAGTTCAACTTGCGTCTGGAACTGGCCCGATAAGTGTAAGCGGTCAACCAATTAAGATTTCAGGAGAAACTGTTATAGCTAAGGTCTCTGGCGAAACGGTTGTCGCAGAGGTTTCTGGTGAACCCGTTAAGATAAGCGGTGAAACCATAATAGCCAAGGTTTCTGGAGAAACGGTAGTAACAAAAATCAGCGGCGAAACTGTTGTTGCCGAAGTCAGCGGAGAACCAGTCAAAGTCAGTGGCGAAACCGTGATAGCTAAGGTAAGTGGCGAAGTTGTGGACATTAAAGTTCCAACAACCGTGAAGACGGCAGCCATAAAAACCGTTTTAGAGGCTCCTGGTGCGGGTTCAGCAGGAGTTGTCTTATACAGCGGGGCTGTTGTGAGCGTAACGGTTAAAGCGTTAGCGGGCAACAGCGGAGACATTTACGTGGGTGGAGAAACCGACAAGCCCTACAGTGGCTTTGGATTTTGCCTAGAAGCAGGTGAAGCCATAAACTTGGATGTAAGTGATTTTGACGACGTTTATGTAGGCGCTACGATTTCGGGAGATAAAGTAACGTTTCTAGGGATAAACTAATGGAAATAGAAACCCTTTGGGGAACCGTGAAAACTAGGAAAGTGGCTACAAGGCTGTCACGGACTTACTATGTTCTCTTAAAAGACAATGAGTGCCTTCAACCCTTATTTGAATGGCTGAAAAACCATTCTATCAGAACAACAGAAGGCTCTAAAAACGAAATAATGAAGGGAGCCTTAAACAAAATAGCTTCTAACAGAGAGGTTAAATGGCGTCATGACCCATCACAATGTTCCATGCTAGTTTTCCAAAATAGTGCGCCTTTGGAGGGCGACTTCCAAAACGGGATAAGAGAATACTTAAATCTTTTTCGTTATACAATGTATAATCCCGAAAAATTCTTGGAGTTTAAGTTATGACTGAGAAACCAGAAGAAAAAAAGAAGGTTGAGGGGTACGAGCTCACAGAAGAACAACTAATAGAAGTTCTTAACTTCTTGGAAGGTAAAAGACAGCTTCTCATCAAACATCCTGAAAGCCAAGACCACATATCAATCTGGCAACTAGAACAGCACATACTAACAAGATTGAATCAAGCAGCATGGAATAGATACCAACAAGAGAAAGGAATAAGAATCGTTAAAGCATAATTAGGCAACATGGCTTGGGAAGTAACTGAACAGACAAAACCCTTCGTTGAAATATGTGTCCCCCACTGGGGAAAAGTCGACCTAGAATGGGTTGAAAAAACCTACTCGCCTCTAAGATGGTTTGCTCAACAAGACTTTGACAAACACACAAATTTGCTGAGAGGAATCTTAAACCTAGACACGGAAAGAAACGAACTTGTAAAGGAAGCCTTAAAAAATCCAAAGGCTACACATTTCCTGTTTCTAGACACAGACATAATAGTTGAAGAGCCTTCAGACCCAAACCAAGCCTTAAGAATGCTCTTGCTCTGTGATGCACCGATAGCGAGTGGAATATATCGTGCACGCGGAAAAAGCCATTATGTTCCTAAACTGAGAACCTTCACCTATGCCATGTGGACTAAAAACAGGAAAGGAGACGGCTATCTTCCAGTTGGAGGCTGGACTGAAGGAACAAACTGGATAAAAGTAGACGCCATCGGCTTGGGCTTCTGCCTCATAAAACGAGAAGTGTTTGAAAAAATTCCGTATCCTTGGTTTAAATGGGATAAACCGTCGCCTTCAGAAGACTTCTACTTTTGCGAGTTGCTACAAAAACACAGCTATGAAATAAGAGTGTTGACAGATGTAAAATGCTCTCACATAGGCATGTTAAAGGTAAAGCCAGACGGCACAGTAATCACTCTGGAGGTGTAGAAATGAAGAGTTTTCCGTCTGACGTTTCCCTGAAGGAAATCACTAAGGTTTATGATCATCGTTATTTCTGTTGGGATGGGAAAGGTGAAGCCATAGGCTACCAAGGGATTTACACGTTTTTTCTTTGGCATCGAATTTTTGCTGATAAGATTCTAGAGTTGAAACCTAAATCGTTTCTTGAACTCGGATGTGCTTACGGGCATATTGTCAAGCTTGTGGAAAATGAAGGGATATTCTCAGTTGGCGTTGACGTGTCAAAGTTTGCTATGGGCATGAGGGTTACAAACAGCCTAGTTAGGGCTTCAGTAACACATCTGCCCTTCAAAAACGAAGCGTTCGACTTGGGCTTCTGCTCTGAATTAATGGAGCACATTCCTGAACCCTACGTTGACCAAGCACTAGACGAAATAGCACGAGTGTGTAAACGTTGCTGGTTTGGAATAGCCTACCAAGAAATTGACGAATACATCTGGGGCAAGGGAGGAAAACGTGAGCTAACACATGTTACAATTAAGCCTTTCAACTGGTGGCAAGACAAGTTCAAAAAATATAACGGTAGACTTTGGCAATTCAAGAAAAACACGGCGGGACTACCCGAAGATGTTGTAAGCTACTCAATACCTGAAGGAAAAGAGAGAACAGCCTTAAACATCGGTTGCTTTTTGAACATGTTTCCAAACACACCTAAGACAAAATGGATAAATGTTGACATACTTGACCTCACAGGACACGCTAAACAGAACGGCTTAAACTTCATGCAACATAACGCCACAAAACCTCTGCCCTTCCAAGACAACACGATACAATGGATAGTCGCCTACCACTTTCTAGAACACCTCACACCCGAAGAAGCTGAAGCCTTCTTAAAAGAGTGCAAGCGAGTGCTAAAACCAGAAGGAACCCTTAGAATCAGCGTTCCAGACAGCGAGAAACTTATCAGAAAATACCTTGAAGGAAACCTAAGCGACTATGATTATCTGAATGTTGGATGCCAAAAAAGCCTGACTCAAGCAGGTAAGCTATGGGCGGTTCTCTTAGAAAACCATAAAGCAATCTACGATGAGGAAGCATTAAAGCAAACTTTAGAAAAGACAGGCTTCTCCAACATTACTAGGCAGAGGTTCAACGTAAGCTCAAAAGAGAAATTAGGTAAAGAGATTTTTGATACTCATCCAAACCTTAGTTTGGTAATGGAAGCGGAAAAGCCCGTTCAAGTAG
>Ga0210043_1002906_pt1 | contig 10633 bp, 8 predicted proteins | sample CryGeymet201501t_FD_183990 | JGI IMG/M metagenome (GOLD analysis project Ga0210043, IMG submission 183990) | Groundwater microbial communities from Crystal Geyser aquifers in Utah, USA - Crystal Geyser metaG 2015-01t (SPAdes) (version 2) | ecosystem: Environmental > Aquatic > Deep subsurface >... | reverse complement strand
TATAACGCGGTCGCAGGACGCTGGGAGGCCGCGTCAGCAGACCCGCTGGGCAGCACCTTCCCTGCGCGGGGCATTGCGTACAACATCCGCGTGGATGCGGCCGTGAGCCCCAACGAGGTCGCGGACATCGCGGTGCAAGGCGTGGTCAGCCGGCCCGCGCACGGGCTCACGGTCGGCACGACCTACTATCTGTCCGACACAGTGGCGGGCGGGATCACAGCCGCCGCGCCGACCGGGCTGGGCGCGCAGGTGCAGGCGGTGCTGGTCCCGATCGACGCCGACAACCTCCTGCTGCTCGACGCGATCGGCGCCGTCGCGACCGCCCCGGAGCCGGCCCCCGCGATCGCGGTCTGGACGCCCGGCGACGATTACGCCGCGGGCACGTTCGTCAGCTTCGACGAGATCATCTACCGGGTGGTGAGCGACATCACCGGCGCACCGACCGCGCCGTTGCCCGCCACGGTCGAGCCGCAGACGCCCGGCATCCGGGTCTGGACGCCGGGGGAGAACTACGAGGCGGGCGCGTTCGTCAGCTTCGACGCGGTTATCTACCGGGTGCTGAACGACATCACCGGTGCTGGCGCCGTACCCGTGCCCGCGGATGTCGAAGCCGAGACCCCCGGCATCCGCGAGTGGACGCCCGGTGCGCCCTACCCCGCAGGTGCGTTCATCACCTTCGGCGGGGTCATCTATCGTGTGACCAGTGTCATTGCCAGCGCCCCGGCGACGCCTGATCCCGCTACGGTCGAGCCCCAGACCCCCGGCGTTCGCGTGTGGACACCGGGCGAAAACTACGAGGCCGGGGCGTTCGTCAGCTTCGGCGAGATCATCTATCGGGTGGTCAGCGACATCGTCACCGCGCCCGCCACGCCGGCGCCCGCCACGGTCGAGCCGCAGACACCCGGCATCCAGCTATGGACGCCGGGGGTTTTCTACCCTGCGGGTGCGTTCGTCAGCTTCAACGAGACCATCTACCGGGTCACGGCAGACATCGCCGCCGCCCCGACAACGCCGAGTTCAAGCAACACCGCCGCGCAGCCCCAGAACCTGCCGAGCACCGTGACGCTGACGGTCGGGTCGCACGCCGTGAACGCCGGCCCGCGCACCGCGCCGACCGATCGCGAACTGGTCGAAAAGGCGTGGGTCATTGCGCCGTTCACCGCAGCCACGCTCGCGGCGGGTCTTACTGGAACGGTCGAGACGCGGCTGCTCATGGGCGGTGCGCTGGTCGAACTGCGCGGCACCGTCAGCGCTGCTGGGGGCTTCACGCCCGGTCTGATCGCCACGATCGCCACGACCGCGCACCGCCCCTTGGTGGCGCAGCTTGGGTTCATGGCAGGCAACGACGTGGGCGCCGGCGACAACCTCAGTTACATGGTGGTGCGGGACGACGGAACGGTGCTGCTCGAGGCGTCGCTCGGCGCAACAGCCGTCACCGACTTGCACTTCAGCTACATCTTCAGCCGATGACCCTGCCACGCTTCAACAGCCGCGCCCTCGTGGTCGCCACCGGTCGCCCGGAGACCGTCCTCGAGAACGAGCGCAGATACCGGGCGTCGGTCGATCGCGCGCTGAAGAACGGCGACATCGCGCTAGCGCAGATAGACGCCTTCATCGCGGCCACGCGGGCCACACTCGATACCCTGAACATCGACAGCGGCGAACTGGGCGATGCGATCGAGGTGCTGGAATACGGGCTGGTGGCGGCGAACCTCGAGATCTCCGAACTGCAAGACGACATACTGGAACTCCAAGAGGACGCCAGCGATCTGGCGGTCGAGGTCGCGGGGCTGGGCACGTGGGCCTTCGCGCCTGCCACGGTCTCGTGGGTTGGCGGGGACCCGCTTACGCCGCTCGTGACCTTCACGATCCCGGCGCCGCTCGAGAACAGCACCGTTCGCATCGGGTTCGACCTGCACATGGAGAACATGCTCGGCAGCGAGGAAGACCTGATGATCGAGAGCGACGGCACCACCGGGGTCAGCGCGTTTGATCTGCGCCCCGTGGCCCCCGTGAACGGAGGCGAGGGCACCATCTCGACCGCCGTCATCGCGGACTTCACCAGCGGGTCTGCGACGATCGAGATGGCGGCGGGACAACAAGACATGGATCTGCGCACCGCGATCAGCCGGGTCTATGTTACCAAACTGAGGTGAGACCTAGCCGCTGGCGTATTGCGCCAGATGTGTTACGATGCAGACACCCCCGCTCACATAGCGGAAGGAGACAGGCCAGATGAGCCACACCGGACATGACGCCGCCGCCAAGGCGCGCTCGACATGAGCGTCTACAACACGCCCGCCCGTGTCCGCTTTCCGCGGTCGAACGTCACCGGCACCCGCCCGCCCGAACTTGCTCCGGGGTCACTCGGGATCAACTGGCCCGACAAGGTCATCTGGGTCGGCGATGCCGGCGGCAGCGCCATCCGCTTCAGTCGCAAGATTGACCCGTGGCGCAGCACGCTCGCCTATTACGAGAACGACATCGCCATCTTTGACGACGATCTCTGGGTCGCGGTCGAAGCCATCAATCCCGGCCCTTTCGACACCGCGCAGTGGCGGCGCCTGACCGACGCCGCACGCTCGGGCGTCAGCGAGCCCTATGCGACGTCCTCGATCGAGGGCGGCGTGGTCACGCAAGCTGGCACCGCGCTGGTGAATGTGGCCGCAGGGTCCGGCTATGTCGTGGACACGCTGAACCCCGCGGCCGTCGATGCAGGCTTCGTGGCGTGGTCGCTTGTGCCGCTGGTGCCCGTGGCGTACCCCGGCGAGACGTGGTCCGTGTTCATCGTGAGCCCCACGGGGGTCTTTGGTACACTGCCGCTGTCCGCCTATACGCCCGCCGCGCAGCGCAGCAACGTGCGCCTCGCGTACATCCGCTGGGACCAGAGCACCGGAGAGATCGTCAGCGTCACTGACGGGCGCTTCTTCGGCGCGGGCGTGTCGGAGATGCTGCGCGACCAGTATCGCGCTGACGGCGGCGCATATCGCGCCGATTGCGCCCTTGTGCGGCCGACCGGCGGGCTTGAGTTGATGCGGTGTCCGGGTACGGTCTTCGCGCTCCAATACAACCGCGCGACCAACCCGCTGAACCCGAACCTCGTTCCCGTGCCCGGCGCAGACCCGGTCACGTTCACGCGCCTGCTGCGCACCGGAGCGGCTGTCGGTGCGCCGGTCACGGCCGTGGACCCCGATCGCTACGACGCCGCGGGTGTGATCGGTAACGTGCCTGTGGGGCGGGCCACGATCCAGTACGTCTTCATGCTGCCCGACGGGTCGCAAAGCTGGGTGCAGTATGGCCAGACCGTTTACACCGATCTGAACGAGGCGGTGAGCAGCCTGCAAGCCGACTGGCAGGATTTCGACGCCGCGCTGAAGGTAGACTACGTCGTCCTGACCTGCGCCATCGCAGTCGCGCAGGGCGCCACGGATCTGACTGACCGGCAGCAGGCTGCCGTGGTGAACGCGCCCCGCGGCCCGTTTCCGTTCGACACCGCGTCGAACGTGAACGACGCCCGCTACGTCTATCTCGACGGCTCGCGCCCGATGCTGGGCGATCTCGATTTTGGCGGCAACGCCATCCTGAACGCTGACATCGACGGGGGCACCTTCACATGAGCAACCTGATCCGCCCGCTCCGGTCCGAGATTACAGGCGCGGTGCCCGCGGCAGCCACGGCGGCGGAAGCCGGCGAACTGGCGGTCAACATCGCGGACCGCAAGGTCTTCATGCGCGACAGCACCGGTGCTGCCGTCCCGGTCGCGGCCAAGATCGAGGCGTACAGCGCCGCGCGCCAGTACGAGGTCGATGACCTCGTCGTGCAGGCGGGGACCATCCAGCGGTGCGACGTGGCCGTCACGACCCCCGAGGCGTTCGACGCTGCGAAGTGGACCCCGCTCGGCACGGCAGCCGGCGGGGGCGTCGTGATCCTCGCGCCGACCACCGCGGGCGAGAACACCATCACCACCGCCGGGCAGCCCGCCATCACCGCGCTGACGATCGAGGGCGACCCGCTGCAAAGCGAACCGCTCGTGTCCATCCGCGGCACGCAGCCGGGCGATCTGGGTGCGCTCGAGGTAGACCCGCTGGGTTTCCCCGGACCGCGCTTCGGGTCTGCAAGCTGGCGGCAGGGCGTCGCCACGCACCCCTTCAGTGCGGTCGGGCAGGCCGCGGCCTTCGACGGCACGACGTGGACACTCGCGCAGGCAGGCGACCCTGACCTTCAGGTCGTGGCGCTCGTGCAGGAGATCATCGACGTCAACACGATCGTGTTGCGCGCGGCCGGGCTGATGACGGACCTGAGCCCGTCCGCCTTCGCCGGCGGTCTCGTGATCCCCGGTCGAACGTACTACGTCTCGTCCACAGTACCCGGTCAGCTTACCAGCGCGCCGGGGGCCGAGAGCGACATCGCGCTGCTCGTGACCGGGCCGACCGAGGGCGTGGTCACGATCCCGAACGGGATCGACGGTGCGGCCCGCGCGTCCATCGGCCCGACCTTCCCGGTCGATCCGGGCGACGGCTTCCTGTTCTACAAGACGACCGAGACCGTCGGGCTCTACATCTACCTCGACGACGGCGACAGCCAGCAATGGGTGCAGGCGGGCGGGTCGAACTCGGCCGCTGCGGTCCCGACCGAGTTCGACGACGTCGAAGCCCTGAAGCTGACAACCTTTGAATACACCGACGGCACGATCATCACGACCCGCAAGGAACAGTTCTCCTACGTGGCCGACAGCACGCTCGCGGAAAGTCACCTGCCGGTGGCAAGCGGGGCGAAACTGCGGTTTGTTCCGGGGGCGGACGGCTTCATCGCGCGAGCCTTCGGTGCTGGGGCCCCCGGCGCGACCGACGATACCGTTGCGCTCAACCGGATGTTCTCGTGCGGCGGCCGCCAGTTCTTCCTGCCCGCGGGGCGATACCCGTTCAGTGACACGCTCAGGGTGCCGAACGGCGCGCTGGTGACAGGGGCCGGGCGCGGGATAACGGTCTTGGACGGGTCTGCCGCGGAGCCCGGAACTTTCATTTCGCACGCGACGCACATGGCGATCGGCGAACAAGGCGGAACCTACGTGCCGCTTCCCGCCTTGGCAGCCGATCTGGTCGAGGGCGATGACATCGTGGATTTTGCAGCCGCACACGGCATGGAGAAAGGCGACGTATTCTACGTTCTGGATCCGAACGACAACAGCCTGACGAACTATCGCCCGAACTACCGGATGGGTGATCTATTCGAGGTCGATAAGGTGAAGACTTCGACCCGCGTGAAGGTCACGAAGCCGCACCGCTTTCCAATTACTTCGGCCGCGGGGGTCTGCGGAAAGCACACCGGGGACCGCGGCGGCGGGCTGCGCGATTTCACACTGCTGTGCTACCCGGACGAGGACACCCTCACTGTCGGCATCAAGGCCGCAGGGCAGGTGAACTATGACGTCAGCAACATCGAGGTGCGAGACCCGCACTTCGTCGGCGTTTTCGTCACCGAAGGGTCCTACGATTTCACCGTGGACGGCTGCACGGTCCTGTGCACAGCGGACAGCGCGCCGAACAACGAGAGCCTGCAATACTGCATCGTCGCCGGTGCGGTATCTCGCGGCCGCATCACCAATAACTACGCGGTCGGCGGGCGCCACGCGATCGACGGTGGCGACAGCACGGGGGACATCGACGTTTGCGCGACGGACATCTTCGTCGGCGGAAACGACACGTATGCCCGGTGGAGAGGGTCTATCTCGACGCACGGGCAGTGCATCGGGTGGCGGATCATCGGAAATAAGGCCACGGGCATCGTCGTGCGCGGCGGCGATCATATCGCGACCGGAAACGAGATCGTTCTGAGGCAAGACACCGAGGGTGAAGCCCAATACACGTGCATTTCGGTGTCTGAAATCTGGTCGCCAAACAACATCGTAGCAGATAACACCATCGTTTGCTACGACACGCGACCTGATCGGGGTTGGCTGCTCGACTGGGGCGGTAATTCAGACGGTCTCGACGACGGGACGAAACGCTCCGGGGTGTTCACCTTCGGCAGCAACAACATCCTGCTCAAAGCGGGGGCGGATGAGCCCGACCAGAGCGCGATAACCGTCGTGAACCGCGGTGCGACAGGCATCGGCATCACGCTCAACGTGCGCCAGAACACACTGCGCAGCGAAGGTGCCGGGAACGTCTTCGTGGTCTGTTCGACCGCCAGCGGCGACAAGATATGGCGGGTCTTCGTGTGTGACAACGACGTTCAGTTGCATGCGGTCTGCAACATCGGCGGCGCGCTATATGTAGACGCATCGCGCAATACCTGCCGCAGTTCCCCCGCGTACGGCATGCGGATCAACGCCGCCGATGTCGCCGTCGTAAACGGCAACAACATCCTGAAATCAGGAGATCAGGGCATCTTCGTCCGCGGGGATGAGCGCGTCGTGGCGATGGGCAACGTGATCGACGAATATCATCTTACTTCGGCTGCGGGCGGCACCGCGCTGAACAACGCGCTCACGCTTGGGTGCTCAGTCGGGGGGCGCATAGTCCTCAAGGATAACGTGGCCATGCGGCGCGGCGCGTTCGCGCCCGCTGACACGTTCGGTATCTTCTCGACCGGGGGGAACCCGGCGTTCACGTTCGTGGCCGGCAACGTCGATGCAGACCAAGGCACCCTGCGCCTGTCCGGCATCCCGGTGTCGGGCCCGGAAGAACCGAACCTGAAGATACTGTCCGGTGCTACACGGCACGAATTGACCGCACCTTCCGGCATCCTTGAGATCGACGGCACCGTCGTCGGAACGCAAACGTAACTGGCGCCAAGAGGATCCGAACCATGAGCCTAGACTTCCCCACCGGACCGGTCATCGGCCAGATCTACACCGCCGAAGGCACCACGTGGGTGTTCGATGGCGGCGCGTGGCTCGTGGCGCAGACCCAGACCACGGTTATCCCGCCGCTGAACACGGTACGGGACCTGCTGACCAACACGACGATCGGCTACGTCTTCGGGGGCTCGACGACGGTTGTCGTGCGACCGGGGGATGTGATCGCGGCGGGCGGGTTCAGGTATCTGGTGCTTCCGCTGGGCGGGGTTCCTAGCGTGACCAACGCGAACCCGGACAGCCCGGTTTTGCTGCGGGCGCTGCCCGACGCATCCGGTGTGGTCAGCATGCTGCAAACTGGCGCCGTAGGCGATGGCGCGGCCGACGATACTGCGGCCTACGTCGCGGCGTCGGCGGCGTGCGGCGACGGCGGCACGATCTCCTTTCCGGCGCGCACCTACCTGATCGACTACGCCGCGGTGCAGGCCAACCGCAAGCACGACGGCGACGGGTGGCAGTCGGTCGTCAAGCCCCTGACCACGGAGACGCGGGCGGCACTTACGGCAGACAGCGGCAGCGCGTCGGCGTTCGTGAACAACGTCTCGTTCCGCAACCTGCACTTCAAAAGCATGGATGCGCCCACGTTCTCGGAGCAAAAGCACCTCGTCACTTTGAACGGGTGCAGCAACTGGACCTTTGAAAACTGCAAGTTCACAGGCTGGCGCGGCGATGCGGTCTATATCGGATCGAGCGATCTTGGCGGGACCAACGAGCGCCACAACCGGAACATCCGCATCCTGAATTGCGACTTCGACGGCGTGAACAACGAAAACCGGCAGGCCATTTCCGTCATCGACGTTGACGGGCTGTGGATCACGGGCAACACTTTCAGGAACTGCACCAAATCCACCATGCCCGGCGTGATCGACTTGGAACCGAACAGCAATGCGTTCCACATCATCCGAAACGCATGGATCCAAGACAACACTTTCACGAACTGCGGCGGCAACGTCGCAACCGTGGCCGTGTTGATACCTGCGGTAGTGCCGCTGGCCACCAATATAAACGTGATAGGTAATACGTCCACGGGGGCCACCTTGTCGGCTGCGGGAGGGTTTGTCGGCGTCATCACCAACAGGGCGCCGACCGCAACAGATGTAGACATGAAAATATCGGTGGAGCGGAACTACGTTCGCAATACTGTCGGAGGCTCGTTTCTGTTTCTCGGCGCAAAAGGTGTTCGATCCAAAGGCAACGTATTCACGGACCATACTGCCGCAGGCTACGTCGGCTTCACTGGCGCGGCGCAATTTTGTCGAGACATCTCCATCTCAGACACCTTTATCCGCTGCGGCTCGACGGTGGGCAGCGGCTTGGACGTGTTCAGTGTTGACCGGCTCGACCTCACAGGGAGCACTTTCATCGACTGCGGAAACGGGGTTGGCGCGGCGTCCGCCATCAACTTCAAGTCCGGGGCGAGTTCAAATGTGAAGTTGAACGACATCACCATCACATCGCCCACCGGAAAAACACTTCGCGCGGTTCTGACAGATGTCGGGCACAGCTACAGTGCGCTCACAAACGAGAACTTTAACTGCCAGTGGGGCGCGCTTTTTAACGCCTTTGCGGCCGCAAACACCGACGTGCTGTGGGTAGCATATGCGCCGGTGGTAGAGGGCGCAAGCAGTCCCGGCGCAGGGTCTTACTCCCGCCAATATGGGCGTTGGCGCCGCATCGGCAAGCAAGTGTTCTTTGAACTAGAAATTGTTCAGAGCAGCCACAGCGGGACCGGACTAATCGAGATTTCCCTCCCAGTGCAGGTGCAATCGTCGAGCAACAACGAATTGCGCCCGGTGGCCATCGCGCTAGACGGAGCAGCCACATCAGGCGGGCAGATCGGGCTAATCAACCCGGCGGCAACCGCCGGTGGAGTGATCGGTGCAATTCACTGCTACCACACCGGAACAGGGTCTTTGCAGCAGACGACCGTTCCTGCGGGCGCGGCCATCTACCGGGCGTCGGGAACATATATGTCAGCGTAGATGGACGGCACATGGGCGGCAACCAAAATCGACCCCCTATAAACAGCGAGTTATGCAACCACAGGTAATATGCTATCGCAGGACAGGGCGCATGAGCAATGAGGCCAGAGGTGGACAAGGACGACTGGGCAGGCGTGAAGACGGAACTGGCCGTCATATCGACGCGCCTGTCTCACGTGGAGAAGGACCTCGAAAAGATCAACGCTTCAAGCACGTGGCTCGTGCGCTTGGTGGTTGGTGCAGTTATACTGGGGCTCATTGGAACCTTGGCGGCTGGATGATGGCGCGTGTGCGAGACCCGAGCAACCCGATAACCCTGAAGCTGTCCGTGATCCTCGGGCTCATGCTCTTTGCGTACTGGATCCTGCCGCGGGTGGAGGGTTCGGTGTTCCCCGTCGTCGGCCCGTTCACCGTCGTCGAAGTCCGCTCGCTGAATAACGGATGGACGGAATTGAGCGGCACGTTCGACAAACTCAGGTACTGCGGTCAGCAGGCGGCCATGTTCATCGTCGAGACCGATCAAAAGTTTGTCGTCGTTGGCCATGTTTTCGCAGACCCGCTGCGCACGACGGAGCCGGGGCCGAAGACGTTCGGGCCTTGGCAGCTTCAGGTTCCGGCGAGCGAATTGCCCGCCACAAAGGTCGTCTTCGACCACCAATGCCACCCGTTCTACAGAACGCGAACCGAAACGCATTTCGTCTTTGCCGATAGACCGGTCCTGCCGCCGTATATCGGTCCGCCTTTCCAGCTCGCACCCCTACCAGAAGGATGGCCCCCGCCATGACTATCGACCGGGTCACGATGCACTGGACCGCCGGCACGCACACCGCCAACCGGGTCGATCGCCAGCACTACCACCGGCTCTATGAGGGCGACGGCGCGATCGTGCTGGGTGATCACACGCCCGAGGACAACCGCGACACATCGGACCATGTCTACGCCCGGCACACCGCAAACCTGAACACCCGAAACCTCGGCGTGGCCCTGTGCGCCATGCGCGACGCGCGGGAAGCGCCCTTTCACGCCGGCAGCCACCCGATCACGCGGGCGCAGGTGGACGCCATGGTGCGGGACGTTGCGGCCCAGTGCCTCGAGTACGGCGTCCCGGTCACGCGGCAGACGGTGCTGACCCACGCCGAGGTCGAGCGCACGCTGGGCGTCGCGCAGAAGCAGAAGTGGGACATCACTTGGTTGCCGGGCATGACCCGGCCGGGCGACGCGATCGAGGTCGGCGATACGATCCGCGAAATGATCCGCGAGGAAATGATCCGCGAGGCGCAGCGTGCGATGGGGGTGGCGAGCCCCACCTCGGCACCCCCCGTGGCGCAGGCACCCGTGACACTGGCGGGTCTTATCAAGAAGGTGATCGCATGGCTGGCATCCAGACGCTGATCGAGACCCTGTGGCCGGTCATTGTTCTCGTGGCCGGGGCGCTTGGCCTCGGCGCATGGGGGCGCTCCAAGCGCATGCAGGGGCGGCGTGAGGCCGAACAGAAGAAGGTGCAGGACGATGTCAAAACCGCCGAGAAGGTACGGGACGCACAAGCTGACAGCCGCGCTGCTGGCGGTTCTTGGCACGAGCGGCTGTCTCGGCAGCGCGACGACAAGTAGCGGCTTGTGCCTCGGCCTGAGCCCCGACGTGCAGGCCCTGTCCGACGCGCTCTATGCGCACCCGGAGACCCCGACGCCGGTCGGCGAAGCCGGGGTCGATGTCATCGTTGGGTTCGAGGGTGCGTGTGCTCAGTGACCGCGCCGGGGCGGCACTGCGGGCGTCCGTAGTAGGACGGTAGCCC
>Ga0210043_1002905_pt1 | contig 10636 bp, 10 predicted proteins | sample CryGeymet201501t_FD_183990 | JGI IMG/M metagenome (GOLD analysis project Ga0210043, IMG submission 183990) | Groundwater microbial communities from Crystal Geyser aquifers in Utah, USA - Crystal Geyser metaG 2015-01t (SPAdes) (version 2) | ecosystem: Environmental > Aquatic > Deep subsurface >... | reverse complement strand
CTACTAAAAAATTCCCACAAACCAGGCAGAAGCACAGCAGCAATACAAAGGAGATTAAGATGGATTTAATCTGGGGCAAAAGGATAGAAGTAGAATTCCTCCGTGATAAGGGAAACTCTTCCATAGCAGGGAATTTGATTAAACAGGGAGCAACGATGTTTTATGCTGGGGGGATTGTTCGGTTTACGCAGAACCATCTTGTCCCGTGGAAAGAAGGGTATTTCTATTTGGAAGCAGAGAGGATGAGGTTCCTCCCGTATTGGGTAATGACGATATCATTTTATATTTGGGGATACATCGTAAAAGGAGTAAGGCTATGGAAGCAATTGAAAACGAAATTCAAGCTGAAGAAATTCTCGATGGATTAACTGCTCCGCAACTCAAGACCAAGAAAGCAGAGCTCAGGTATCGGATTAAGAATGCTCTCCACATGTATGCTCCAGAGGAATTGGTAAAACTCGCTGAGAAGCATAAGTTAACTCCGAAGCGTAAGAGGGTAGACGGAACGAAAGAAGCTGTCCCAGGGATATTGATTGCAGACCTTTTAGTTTTAAGATTAATTATTGATGGAGTCGAAGGAGACAAGACAGCGATTAAGTTATTATTCGAACACGGTTTTGGGAGACCCGATTCCAATGTCAATTTCAGCATGAATGATGATATGGATGATGTGGAAGAAATTCCACTCTCTACTGAGGACAAGATCGCCTTTATGCGTAGTGTGAATCAGAAGACTATTGAGGCAGAATTTGTCGACTGAACTAATCGAGAAACAACTTAAGAAAGAGATACGGAATGATCTTTGGAGACAGGGAGAAATCTCTTGGATTCTTATGGATCACCAGATTACGATGTACGAGCAGATAAGAAAGTTCCTCGACTCTGACTCGAATCAAGCTGGTTTAAAATTCGTATTAAATTGTTCTCGTCGTTTTGGCAAAACCTTTACTCTACAGATACTTGCAGATGAATTTTGTAGAAGATTCCCGAATGTACACGTTCGGTTTGCAGCTCCTTCTAAGACTCAGTTAAAACAGATCATCCATCCAAATATGGCAAAAATCCACGCTACCTGTCCAGCAGGGCTAAAACCCAAATGGAGGACGGGAGATTCAATGTATCTCTACCCTAATGGGAGCCAATTCCACTTAGCTGGTTGTGATGATGCGGAATCAATGGAAGCCTTGAGGGGAACCGAGAGCCATCTGAATATCGTAACGGAAGGAGGATCAATCCAAAGACTCAAATATTTACTTAAGGATATTCTGATTCCTCAGACCTTGACTACTGGTGGGAAGACTTATGTGGATTCAACTCCACCACCAGACCCAACTCATTATTATAATATCCTAGTTGATGAAGCAAAGAAATCGGGGAACTACGTCAAAAGGACAATCGACGATAATACTAGCCTTACTGATACTACCAGGGAGACATTTATCCAAGAAGCTGGAGGCAGAGAAGACCCTACGTGCAAGAGGGAATACTTCTGTGAACGTGCCAGGGACGAAGACAATGCAATCATCACTCAGTTTAAGCCAGACATCCATGTGAAGGATTTCTCGCTCCCAGATAGGTTTCAACACTTCGACAGATACATGTCTCTCGACTTAGGGCTTGTGGATAAGTCTGTTTGTTTGTTCGGATTCTACGATCACTTAAAAGGAATCCTATTTATCCAGGACGAGATTACTCTCCAGGGTAAAAAGATGACATCCGACAACCTTGGAGAGATGATTCGCAATAAAAAGAATGAAATTTGGAATTATTATCCGACGTACCTACAGATTTCGGATAATAACAACCTCATGGCTTTGAACGATATGAATTTGAAGCACAGTCTTAACTTTACTCCGACAAGGAAAAATACCCTACATGGGATGGTAGGGAATTTGAATAATCTTTTCCAGCAGAACAGAATCATCATCCATCCAAGATGCGTGGAACTCGCTGGCTCGGTGGATGCTGGGGTCTGGGATAAGAGAAGAGATAAATTTGGGAGACATCCTATTTGGGGGCATTTCGATGCACTCGCAGCACTCATGTATTTGGCACTAAACTTAAATCAATCGAGATCGCCGATCCCGAATGAGACTCACGATCCCAGTAAATACTTCATAAGTAAAATAGGGGATTCCGTGAACGAAGAATTTGAATCATTGAAAAGGAGATTTCTATGGAAGAGCAAATGATGGAAGACGAACTTATTGGGATGGAAGAAGAACTGATCGAACCAGAAGAAGAGATTATCGAAACAGAATACTTCGCAGTAGAAGAGGAAGACGAACTAGGCCCTCTTTTAGTGAAAAAAGTCGATGAGTACTATTCCTACCTACAAGGTTCGGGGATGCTCTACTTATGGAGACGAGTTTTTGAAAAATACTACCGTGCACTTTACCATGACGGGCAAGTCCTCACAGCAGGAGAACAGGATGAATTCTCGATTCTCTATGTGAATCAGTTTCGAAACTTTATTCAAAATCTTCTTACTCTCACTACCTCAACGCCTCCATGGTTTGAGCCTCAATCTACAAACACTGACTACACTTCTCAGGCAGTGACAATGCTTTCCAAGGGGCTTCTCGATTATTATGTAAAAGAGAAAAAAATGGATCGAAACCTAAACAAAGGGGTGGAATCCGCGATCCTTTATGGGGAAGGCTTCGGAGCAATGACTTGGAACGTATTTGGCGGAGACGATTATGCCAAGGATGATAATGGGAAGCTAGTCAAAGAAGGAGATATTGAATACGATTACTACACTCCGATAGATGTGATCAGAAATACCGATTCCAGAAAAAACTCCAACACAGACTGGTGGATCGTTAGGAACTTTGTGAATAAATACGAATTGATGGCTCGCTATCCAGAGCATGAAGACGATATCAGCTCAATTAACTGGATGCCAAAAGAGAATACGATTGACCCTAACTATTATAGAAGAATCGGATCAGAAAAATCTGATACAATCCCAGTCTACACGTTCTACCATAAAAGAGTCGATCCTTTAATGCCAAATGGTAGGCTTACGATTTTCCTTGATAATGGAACTGTTCTCACCGATATGGACTTGCCGTACGCAAATGTCCCAATTTTTAGAGTTGCGACAGGAGACATTGACGAAAGAATTTTCGGATATACTATAGCTTTCGACCTTCTCCCGCTCCAAGAGATGATAGACACTCTCGCTTCCTCTATTGCAACCAATCAGAGGAATCACGGGGTATTGGATATCCTCGAACCAGAAGGGATGAATCTAAAACTGACAAATCTCGCTCAAGGGATGAATAAGCTTACCTATAATTCTATGGGGAACGGATTAAAACCTGAGATTTTTGAAAAATTAAAAACTCCAGCAGAAATCAAGGAATTCCTACGTGAATTAATCAATTTTATGCAAGAAATTTCTGGGATAAACTCAGCAGTACGTGGTAACCCCCCTCCAGGACTCACAGCAGGCGTTTCATTGGCTTTATTGTCCTCGAACGCTCTGCAGTACTCCCAACGTCTCCAGGATTCCTACAGACAGTTTGCAGAGGATCATGGGACAGGGACAATTAAAATGCTCCAAGAGTTTGCAGAGACAGACAGAGTAATTTCCATCATCGGGAAATACGATGCAGTTCTTGCTAAAACTTTCAAAGCTGAAGACCTCGATTCCATAGCCAGGGTAACCGTGAACATGGGGAATCCTCTTATGAAAACCATTGCAGGTAGAATGGACATGGCCGCGAATTATCTTAAGAATGGATGGATACAGTCTCCAGATCAAATGGTAACACTTTTGGAAACGGGGAGATACGAGCCTCTTTTTGAAAGCAAAAGGATGGAAAACCTTACTATCCGAATGGAAAATGAAAGACTATTGGAAAATCATCCAATGGGCGTGGTAGCGATCCTCACGGACAACCATTTACAGCATATCCATGAGCATAGAGGATTATTGGCGAACCCATCCGCTAGAGATTCTCCAGAAATCACAAATGCGACATTGAATCACATCCAAGAGCATTTAGATATGTTGACTAATCCTGAGTTAGCTACATTCTTAAACGCTTTAGGGCAAACGTCAATGGCTCCGATGCCGATGCCTCAACCACCTCCACCACAAGGAGTAAATGATCCATCCGCTCAACCGAGTCCAGCAAACGCCGCTCCACCAGGCTCCATGCCAGGTGTAAGGGCCTTAAATCAATTGAAAGACCCAAACACGGGGGAACCTCTTGATGTACAACCACAGGCTTGAATAAGCATAGGAGAAAATAATGGAAGGAACTGAAACACTTGATACCTCAAACGAACTGAGCGACGAAACCCTTGGGATTGAACCCGAAGGGGTCGATGAGTCTACTCCAGACGAGAGCAACGAACTTTCAGATGAAACACTTGAGGGAATTGTAAAAGACCCTGAAGAAGAAGAAGTAGAAGAGATTGCGGAACCGAAAACTTACAAGGTTAAGATTAAAGGCGAAGAAAGGGAGCTCACTGAGGACGAACTCAGAGAGACTTTTGATATTAAACCAGAAACCGTAATCACTGATGATGTAGCGAATGTTTTAATTAGAGCAAAGAATCTTGAAATTGCTGGGAGACAGGCTTTGTCCGAAGGTGCGAATGCAAACAAACAAGCACAAGCATTTATGGAAATCCTCGCTTCCAATCCGATGGAACTTCTGACTGACCCAAGAATGCCTTGGAACTTTGAAGATTTAGCAATAGATTTCATCGCTGAGAAGTTAAGACTTGAGCAAATGCCAGCAGCAGAAAGAAGGGCGTATGAAGCGGAGCAAAAACTTAAAGCATACGACAAAGAAAAGGAAACTCAGGCCAAGCAACAACAACAAGAGAGAATGGCAGCAGAAACCGAACACCATACGAATGCGTTTGCCAACGAGATCGTATCTGTTATGGAAGAAGCTGGCTTGCCAGAGACAAAGCTAGTTTTTCAAAGATTCGCGTTCCATATGCAATCGTTAATGAGACAAGCACAAGCAGAGGGATATAATAATTATACCCCGACTGCAAAAGAAGTCCTCCCGTTGATCGAAGAAGAACTTGGCGGGGCAATTTCTCATTTTGGGAAAAAAGCTGATCCAGACAAACTTTCTAAACTTTTAGGAAATGATGGAATGAGTAAAATCAGAAAACACGAAGTTGGGAAGATTACCAAGAAAAATGCCGCTCCCAGAAGAGATGCTATCCCTGGTAATTCAGAGAAAAACTCAAACAATATGAATAAGAAATTATCTATCCAAGAATGGAAAGAATCTCTTGATAATAAGTTTGGTAGACTGTAAAATAAAAAATAACATTTTACTCTTTTGGAGACTCTCAGAAATGAGGGTCCTTTTTTTGCTTGACAGCTTTTCTAAAATATGATTATTCTGGATTAATCACTCTCCTGCGTGGATAGGTGAACAACTTAGCACTTAGAGATTCGCAAGATACCTCACAAAACCGAGACCGCTAAACTCACTTTTTCTATTAAACGCCAAGGAGAAAATAATGGCTGCAATAACAACTACATCCGTACTGACTGGACTCTACAAAGAAGTCTATGCGGACACAATCTATTCTCTACTTCCAGAAGTAGCGAAACTAACTTCCAAATTTCCTTTTAAATCAAAAAAGAAAGTTGGGAAACAATACCACCAACCTGTCATCTTAACTGCTGAACAAGGTTTCACTTATGCTGGGGCAAACGCTGGAGCATTCGCGCTAAACGCTGCGATCTCTATGTCTACTCAAGATGCGAAACTTGATTCAAATCAGATCGCTGTTCGTTACCGAATCGACCAAGAAGCTGCCGTAAAATCAGTAGGTGCTGGGAAAGGTGACAAAGCTGCGTTCCGAGAAGCAACTCAACTACAATACCAAAACGTAATGGAATCATTCGGGAAAAGACTTGAATGGGATTTATTTTATGGTTCTTCTATTGTTGCAACTGCCGCTTCTAAAGTAAATACTTCTGGTACTGTAACCACTCTAACTTTCCCATCTGCAGATTGGGCTGATGGTTTCTGGGCTGGGATGGAAAACGCTGCTTTCAACTTCTACAATGCAAATACTTTGATTTCATCTGGTGCAGATGCGATCTTTACTGTTACTTCTGTTGACCTAGTAAATAAAGCTGTTGCTTTTACTGGGACTACGACTGGAACAACTGCATTGCAAGCTGTAGCTGCTATCGATATTGATGCTTGGTTGCTTGGTTCTAAGGGAAATCAAATGATCGGGTTAAAGTCAATGATGACCACTTCTGGTACTCTTTGGAATATTGACAACTCCGTTTACAATCTATGGAAAACTCCACAGACTGATTTCGGTGGTTCTGGTGCTTTAACTTTCCCAAGAATTTTACAAGCATTGATTCCTTCTGTTGGTCGTGGTTTGAATGGTGCTGTTGAAGCATATGTCTCTCCTACAGTTTGGCAACAATTAGCTACAGACTTGGCAGCATTAAGAACTCTCGATTCCTCTTACAGCAATTCTAAAATTGATGTAGGGACTCAAGAAATCACTTACTTCTACCAAGGTGGTCCGATTAAGGTCATTTCCCACTTACTTGTTAAGAACGGGGATGTATTTGTAATCAAGCCAACTGACTTCTGTAGAATCGGTGCTACCGACATTACTACTGCGGTTCCAGACGGGATCAAAGGTGCTAATTCTGATATGTTCTACATGCTCCCTGACAACATGGGGTATGAGTCTAGAATGTATTGCGACCAAGCAATGTTCTGTGAAAAACCTGCTACACAAGCGTTGATTACTGGCTTTGCATTAAGCTAAGGAGTCAAAAATGCCAATACTAACTGTATCAATAGAATACGGTGAAAACTCTGGGGAATTCTCTCCAGAGTATTTTGCAAAACTATCAACAATGTCTAAGTTTGCCTTTGTTGGGAAAACTATGACAGCGTTCGGAGCAAACATGCTTACGAAGCTGAGCTCTTCCATTGTTTTTAATGGGGTTCGGGCTTCTGGCACTGTTACTAATGCTACTGCGGTTCCATCTGCCAACGACACTGTAACTATCGGGGGGAGAGTTTACACGTTTAAATCTACTCTTTCTGCTGCTTATGATGTCTTAATCGGTGCTACAATCGCCGCTACCATGGATAACTTACTAAAAGCTATCAATGGAACGGGAATTGCTGGAACAAATTACTTCGCTGGCACTTTAGCTAATCCAAACGTCTATGCGACTGCTGGTGCAACTGGGGTCGTGAATGTAATTTCTAGATATACTGGCACTGCTGGGAATCTAATTACACTAGCAAAAAGTGGGACAAATCTCGCTGTTTCTGCTGCGACCTTAGCAAGTGGGACTAATGGAACGGCGATCGTCTAGATGTCGATTAATGTAACAGTAAATGGAACCCAGTATTCGATCCCAACAAATGGGGAAGAATCCTGGGGTGCGAATGTTTCTGCTCTCCTTTTAGCATTATCCACTGGATTACTGCAAAAAAGCGGGGGCAGTTTCCCTTTAACTGCGGAAGTCGATTTCGGTGGTTCTTTTGGAGTTGCAACCCTACATATTAAATCAAAAACTGCTCTCCCCGCTACCTCTGGAGTCTTAAGACTCGCTACTGGAGATAAGATTGTCTGGAGAAACTTCGACAATACTGGAAACGTAAATTTAGAATATTTTCGCAATACTGATTTCAATTATAACATCGTAAAAGTAGATGATAAAGAATTAGTAAATCTAGATTCTCAGCAATACATAACAAATAAAATATTTGGAACGGCTGATGCCGTTGCAATAGACTCTTCCGCTATTTTTGAAGTGAGAAGTACGACCAAAGGAGCCTTGCCTTATCCCAGAATGACAACCACGCAAAGAAATGCGATTGTTTCCCCTGCAACTGGGTTAATTGTTTATAATCTCACAGATTCGGCTGTTCAATTTTATAATGGAGTAGGCTGGGTTTCGCCAGCAGTAATTTCAAACACTCCGCTTTGGACAGAAACATTCCTCGCCCCAACAGCAGCAGCAACAGAAGCAAGATACCTAAGAAAAGATGGCGGATTGGAAGAATCGGTCACTACTGCTGTTTTTAATGCAGCAGATTCTTCTCAGAACTTCCTAGATGCGGCTGTAGATACTGGAACAGATACAATAAACATCGTGGCTCACGGATTCCTTACTGGGGATCTTTGCCTCTTATCAACTACTGGAGTTTTACCGTCTCCATTCGCTATAAACACGACTTACTACATAATAAAAGTAGATGATGATAATTTCCAAATCGCCGTTTCCTACTCGGACGCAAAAGCTGGAACAGAAATTGTCATTACATCCGCTATTGGCGGAGGAACGCATACTGTTTCAGTAAAATCTGGAACCAGATTTTTAACCTCTCCTTTTTTGCCTAACGGCACAGCGGCTAACCCTGGGTTACCGTTTGAAGATGACACTGACACAGGTCTATTCAGACCAGGGGATAATCAACTTGGTATTGCAGCAGGTGGGGCAAAGGTTGGTGAATTTAATTCTAATGGCTACATGGGTCTTGATAATCGGATCATATTCGTGGACTCAAAAGCTGCTTCAACTAATGGTGGAACGGCCACATCTGGAGCTTGGAGGACTAGAGACATCACTAATTTAATAATTAACAGGATTGCAGGTGCATCACTATCTACTAATCAGATAACTTTGCCCGCTGGGACATATAGATGGGTCTCGGAACATCCTGCATACACAGTCAACCAACATCAAGCAAAACTGTATAATATTACTGATACATCAGACGTTGGATTTGGGGCGTCCTCATATACATCTAACACAGAAAGCATTACAACGAATTCTAAAATAGTAAGAGAATTCACAATTGCATCTTCTAAAGTATTTGAAGTCCAACATAGGGTATCAACGACTAGAGCTACAGATGGCTGGGGAATAGCTGCTTCATTCGCAACCGAAAACATTTATTCTCAAGGGGAGATAATAAAAATAGCATGAGGCCATTAGACATAGCATTGTGTTTGCATTTACTTGTTCTAGAGGCAAAATATGGTGGTAGTTTGACAGCTAACAATAAAGAATCGTTTGATAAATTGAGATGGGAAGACGACAGATCAAAGCCTACTTGGGAAGAAGTGCAAGATTATTGGATAAACAATCAGGGGGCTTTTGATGAATTCTATAATAACTAGAATCAAAACATGGTGGAGACGCACAGAGTATGGGAACCGAATCCCATTCCATAAAGACCAAATAAAGCAAAGGCTTGAGAGGCAAAAGGTCAGCACTGAGAGTAGGTCTCCTCTAATGAGAAAACTGTCTTTTATCATACTGATTTTGTTCTCTTTACACTGTACAAAAGAAGAAGCAAAACTAACAAAAGAAGATTGGACTGTCATGCTTACCGCTATCTATTTTAATGTGGATGATATTTGTATTCGAGAGTATGGTACTGTGTCGCCTCTCATCCAAAACTATGCTACAAACCTTTTTGCCTATTACCCAGCCACTTGCGAGAATGTTATTATTGGGAATTCTACCATGGACATTGGGAGACAAGTCTCAGGGTTTTATGACCCAGCCAAAACTAATAATTATGGGATCGGGGGAAACACAGCTTGCGACATGCTTGTCCAAATGAATTACATATTATGCACTCCTAAAAATGTGATTATTGCCTCTGCTGATGGGAACGGCGTTCTCAGAGGAGTTTCAGCAGAAATTTCCGCTGCCACGATCCAAAAAATAATTAATAAAGCAAAAGAGAAATGGGATGCAAGGACTATTTTAGTCGGGGTTCATCCCGTACAGGTCACTTCTGCGAACCAAAATAAAAACAAAGTAAACGCTCTCGTGAGAGATAAAGCGGATTGCTTTATTGATATGGTGAAATTATTCGGAGTAGGTGAAACCGACGCTCCTCCTTCTTCCTTAATGCTTGATGCAATCCATTACAAGGAACCAGTCTATACTAATCTAAAGGATCAAATACAATCACAATGTGGAGTAGGGTTATGAGTCCGAAGATGAAAGCGCTAGATAAAATAGGGAGCGGAGACATCAAGCCCGAACCATTTATGATTAAAATTAAGATCAAGACTGAAAAGTCCGATCCCGAAAAATACAAACTCAAAAAGGATGGCAAAATCATAGACATGAAGCCACCAAAGATTGAAAAAGCAATGGATAAAGCGAAGAAATTCATGGAGATGATGTAATGGACGAAGCAGAAATCCAAAAAGTTAGAGAACGACAAGCAAAGGCAAAGCAATTCTATTCAGCACAAAATGACGCAAATATGAGATCCAATGGTATGTCTCAGCAAGGCAAAGATGTCCTTGGCGGGCTTGCTTCCCTTCTCCCAGGTGGAAGCACAATCCAGGGGGCAAAAAACGCTTACGATAGGGTAGGGCAGATTCCAGGGATGGTCGGTGCTATTACTAAAAAAATAGAAGATAATTATTATACTCCAGAAATGAGAAAAATGGGTATTGAGCCAGACCCAAGGTTCGCTGCTTTAAAAAATTTATCCCAGAATAACGAGCAAGACTTCCAGAATGCAAAAGACTTCGGTGAGGGTTTAGCTATGAGCTATGGTGGGAAGCTACTCGGAGTATTCGGCAAAGGTGCTAAAAAAACTCCAGGAATGTCGAATTTAGC
>Ga0210043_1002886_pt1 | contig 10702 bp, 20 predicted proteins | sample CryGeymet201501t_FD_183990 | JGI IMG/M metagenome (GOLD analysis project Ga0210043, IMG submission 183990) | Groundwater microbial communities from Crystal Geyser aquifers in Utah, USA - Crystal Geyser metaG 2015-01t (SPAdes) (version 2) | ecosystem: Environmental > Aquatic > Deep subsurface >... | reverse complement strand
GAACTTGAGAGCCGCTGCGCTCAACCACGTTGTGCACCTGATAGAGCAAAACATTCATCATAGTCACCGCGCAGGAACGAGTCCGGATTCGTGATGTGTAAAATTTACTTGATCTTCATATTTGATCCTCTTGTGGTAAAGAATGACCTCTGCTCAAAAATGTGTCTATGCCATCAACACAGCCACCGGACAAAATCTGCTGGAACGAGCCGACTTCTTCTTGGCGCAAACATAACGATCCTGTATTTGCACCGTTCAGAAATACAACCACAGTGCAATGTTCAGAATTTGGATTTCTGTATTCCAGCACTATATTCATTTCGCAATCCACGCCTGCAGTGCGTACAAAATCAAGCCATACAGACAGAAGAACACCAGCACAGTCAGTGATATGAATAGCGCACCACCGATAACATGAGCGAAGAGCTGAGCGATTTCATGGATGGTCATGATTCCTCCCGAGCTTTGATCATTTCATCAGCTACTTTCCAGCACCAGCGAGCAATCCATTCCACGTCGGTCGCCTCATTATCCGAACAGATGCCAGCCAAAGCCTGGCCGGCAAAATAATCACGCAAAGACATCCCGCGCTCGTATGTCGGGTTCCATGTGCCGTATACGGATTGCCATTGTTCGCTGGGAAAAGCTGGTCCGCCTGTTTTGCTAGTCATAATTCCTCCTGCGCTCACGGACATTCCATGAATGCCCACGCCCAAACTGATTGCCCGCACTTTTCGCAGTAATCCTTATCTGGATCACCGGTTTGTGTGAACTCATGCTCGCAATGTGACATGTCCAGTTTGCACATGCTCATAGATATAGGCCCGTACTTCTCGTAGTACTCGCCAAGATCAGTCAGTAAACTGGATACCAGTTCTGACGCTTTGGTCTGTTCATCGCTCGCAGCGCACGCTTCGATGGCTGTGCAGAGTTCATACACTCTACCGAGCAGTGGGTGTTTTCCGATGTCAGTCATGATTCCTCCCGCGCTTTTCGTGCAGAGCGCCCATGATTGTGTATGTGCTCACGGCTCTGGTGTCGTCTTCTAATGCTGGTCCCATTTCCTTTCGCCTGTTCATTTAATCGTCCGCGTGTTCCATGCGTCTCTATATCCCCCAAGTTCTTGTGATCGAGTCCCATTCCCAAGCCAGAGCCCACAATTTCGGCACTCTATTCCGTATCCTTTATCGTTTGGGTTATGCGCGTCACAAAGCGGGCATGGAAGTAGATGCTCAGATAGGTCTGGTCGTTTTACTGATTTGTTCATTTCAGTCCCTATCCTGCCTGCGCTTTTCGTGCAGTTCCATGATGAGTTTGATGTCGTGAGCCAGCCGTAGCCTGTGGCACCGCGAGCACACCCGATTTATTAGCCGCCCCGTCCTCTCCCTGTCCGGTACGGTTGCGGGCTTCTCTCCGCAAATTTCGCACATTACGTTCATATCGATTTTTCCCGTGCGTGCCAGAGCGGACAGTTTGCACCGCGATCCGGCATCACACGAGATCTATACGGCGGCCACCTAAAATTTGTCCATTCTCCGTGATGCGACAAAGTGATGCAATAAGGCAATGGTGGGCACTCAGGTATCGGAGTGAGGCATTCATATTTCTGGCCCTTCCTTATTCGTGTCTTACCGTCCTTGTCGGGATGCACGTCAAGCCACTTGCAAGTTTTACAGGTGGTCTCATTTTTTCCGGCCAGGTATTCTGCGTTGTAGAGGCTGTGTTTCATTTTGAGGATTTCCTCCGTATAATCGGGTCTTAGACCACATTCACGTTTGTTGAGGATGCTTCAATGGCCCAGCATGTTGTTATTTTACTAAATCAGACGGTGCCTCAGTTGCAGGAAGTCCAGCTAGGGGACAGTTACCTTATGCCGGCTGATGTCGAAATTCAAGGGGATCTGACCATCTCCGGGACAGTAGATGGTCAAGATATTGCTGCTGTTGGCGTTTTAGCTGCCTCAGCTCTTCAGTCTGGAGATAACATCTCTACACTGGTCAATGATGCCGGGTATACCAATGACCAGACGGGTACTGAAATCAAGGCAGCCTACGAGGCAGAGCCGAATACTAACGTTTTCACAGATGCTGAACAGACCAAGCTTGCCGGTATAGCTGCTGGAGCCCAGGTCAATCCGCTATTTGCCTCTCAGGCTGAAGCGGAGAACGGTACTGAAAACACAAAGATTATGACTGCCCTGCATGTTGCTCAAGCGATCGCAGTTTTCAGCTCTGGCTTGCTCAATAACTATAACGGTACGACAGCCCCTGGACCCACGAATGACGTCAATGATGGTTACTCAGTGGGATCTATTTGGATGTGGCAGACAGTCTCTCCTCAGGAAGTTTATCGTTGTATCGACAATACGGCCGGTGTAGCTATCTGGATCAAGACGTCTCTGACAATCGATGAGCTAGCTACAGTTGCTCTGTCTGGTAACTCTGATAGCTTGGTAGAGGGTGTCGTCCAGCTTTTGATGACTGTTGCTGAACGAAGTAAACTAGTGGGTATTGAGCCCTTTGCTACTGCAGACCAGACTGGTGCAGAGATCAAAGTCCTCTACGAAGCAGAAGCCAACACTAATGCCTTCACAGATACCCACAAGGACAATCTGGATGCACTGACGTCACTGACTGTAGCGATCACTGCTTTTACGGGTGGTGGCCAGGCCAGTGCTACTCCACTTACCACCCGTTATAATATTGTTGAAACGGTAGCGTCCGCGGGAGATTCCGTGAAGCTTCCTGCCGCGGTCGGTGGCAAGGTGGTTGTAGTGAAGAACATCTCAGCTACCAGCTGCGACGTCTTTCCAATCACTGGTGGCAAGATCAACAATTATCCAATCAACAATGCTGAGGCCCTCGCTGCTGGCGTGGCGAAGTACTTCTTCGCTACCAGCGCAACCCAGTGGGAAACACTATGAGTTTCACTGTTGTAAAGAAGCTTGATGGGCTATCGGTCATTGTTACCAACACCGTGAAGGATGCCAACGGAAACTCCTACGCTGTTTCTGTTAATGCTCTTGACACCGGTGTAGGACTTCATGCTCTGTTTGGTGCTACCGTGGAGATTACTCCACTTACTATTCTGAGCTTCAAGCTTTTCGACAACAGGATCTTCAAGCTATGAGCAGCACCACATTTAAGGCTGAGAAGCGTCTCACTGACCAGGTGTATGTGCAGATTGACTGCATAAATGAGTTTGCGCTTTGGGACCCAAACGATCAGATTGCTTCGGTGATTTGGACCGTCGAGGATGGTGACGTGACAGTCGACGATGCATCAAACACCATCACTAGCTGCAAAACTCGAGTGAGTGGTGGAACCAAGCTTTACAGTTGGCACTCAGTCCGCGCGACAATCACATGTGCTTCCGGCCAGGTGTACACGCCTCTCATTGAGATCCAGCTTGTACGTTAAGAGTGGCTTATTACTCATCTTCCGGCAAAGGAGTTAGCCAGCACGCGGTGGTACTAGCAACTCCTGAGATGTGGCAATGCGTAGGATTTTGAGATGACCACCACAGAAGGGACAATAGTTCATGTCCATCTGTGGGATCCAAGCACGATTGGGCTCACAACCTGAAGCAACGATGTTGGCATCACCCGTATGCTTGTAAAAGCAGATTTTGGGTTGCTGTGTTTCGTTCATGCAAATAGCACTCGATCTAAGTGGCACAGCATCAGTGCTATAGCTATGGAAATCGCGTTAAGCACGATTACCCAGCGCAGCGTCAAAGGGCGTTTCATATAGAGCTCCTAACGTGGGTATGCGGGATAAACTTTTTGCATGAATCGCTCCAGCGACACTCCTTCATAACGACGACAGAAGTAGTCGAGTGGGAGTTCCATCAAGGAATATTCTCCATCAGCTACATCATGTTTCATCACGCAACCACGCCAGTGATAATTGGCAGAGCGCTCCGAGAACTTTCGGGCTGGGCCCTTGTACTCTTCGTCATGTAGATAGCAGGCGCCGGCGATCAATGCTCTATGCATTCTGTCGCCGACATAGCGAGCTGCAACTTCGTAAGTCTGGCGATGACCCTGGGTGAAGGTATGCCCAATGCTCTTCAACATTGTAGCAGCCATACCACCCAGTGCTTTACCCGTTAGCTCGGTGAGAAAGCAGTGGCTGTACCAGACGCCGTCGAGGTCTACAACCTCAGTATATTGGTGAGTGGACCATCCGCGGGCTCGCCAGAACTCATCGAACAGGTGTGTTCCAATGAGTCCATGCAATTGCGGTATGTCCTCTGAGGCGCGATCGGCACGATTCTCATGGTTTCCCCATGTGACGTGCTTGTCGATCTTGATGGTAGCATGCTTAATACGCTTCAAGACGGCGTTACGTGCCTCCAAAGGCCGTTCCAATAGCTCGAGAGCCCTATGCCCGGAATCCACGTCTGCCGTGAACCTACGGCCTTCAAAGGCACGCTTGCCTTGGTCGTAGGACGATAGGCTGGGCAGATCATACCAGTCACCGATCATGATAAGACGATCGGGTGGATGGTCGACAATGTACTGTCCGATCCATTCAAGGTGATACAGTGGCACACCAGGTTTTACTTGGGTGTCTGGGATCATGAAATGTTTCTTTGGCTCGTGATCCTTAGATGAGCTAGTGATTGCCGCGGCTCGGCTGATTGGAATCGTGCCTTGAATGTCGGCTCGGATCCGCTCGTCCTTTGCAGCCTGGCGCAGTAGATAGTCCAATTCTTCGTAGGAAGAATTGCACTTCTTGATCTCCTCACGTTGCTCGTCTGAGTATTCGTAGTCGGTATATCGAGACATGGCGACCCCTCTGTCTATTGAAACCACTTCACCGGTAAATCATTGCCTTCCGGATAATACTGTACAAAGTGAAGCATCATCATGGCGTTGCAAATGAAGTGAGCAGCATGATGTTCGCCAGAGTCTTTGTCAATCTGTTCTCCGTTGAACATATGCATTACGTGCCGTTGGGCTGAATTGATTGTTTCAGTCCAGGGCATCCCTTTCATCCAATTATACCGGGCATACTTCTTTTCACCCAGCTCCCATACTTTGATGACTTGGCACATGGCTCCATCAAAGTTTGTCCCTGTTGCTTGCATAAGATAGCGCGTTCCTAGTTCTAGAACGTCGAATGCTCTGTAATGGGTTCCTTCGGCTTGGAATGCACCTAGTGCAGCAGTAAGCGCCGACAATCCAAAGGCAGGTTGTGTGCGTGTCATGGCCAACATCAAGTCGGCCACTTGTTGTAAGGGCAGGGAGCTCCAGGTAGGCTTACCTGCATTCTTGCGAGCTGCTGAACCTTTCTCTTGGCTTTCTAGTGAGCCAATGCCTGTGTCTGTCATAGTTGATCCTTCCATGAGGAAAGGCCCTCCGAAGAGGGCCTTTGGTAGTCGTCAATTACTTGGTAATTAGAGCAACTGGGAAGTTGTGTACGTCGTACAAGCTTACAAACCAGGGTACCAGATAGTTCCAGCTATAGTTGATCTCAAGAATCCAGCCATCACCATCTCTGAATAGAGTAAACGTGCCGACTTCTTCCACAGAAGCTAGGCTAGTTTCGACAGCATTGGGATAGTCTAAAGCTTCACCAGTATAGAGAGTTCCATTGGCAATCTTACCATCGTAGTCTTCGGCTTGACCCATGTACCAGATTGGTGTGTTCGGCTCTTCAGGAACAAGGGACGGAGGGTCAGGAGAAACAGAAGGTGGAATCAAGTGGACGTTGTCACGATACGTGTAGAAGAAGAAAACGAGAGTTGAATTACGAGTGATCACATTGATCCCTTCGCCATCACGTTCAGGGTCATACCAGAGTCCTGTGTCAGCAGCATGCGCTGTGCCCAGGAACAGTACAGATGCTAGAATGGCGAAAATCCAGTTTTTCATGATAGATCCTCAAGTTGTGGGAACGAGTAGTGATTATACAGCACGAGCCCCGGAAGCGTTAGCTGGAGGACAAGTGCAGAAATAAGGTCCAGGAAGTACGGCATTCGTTTCTTCCTGGAACTCCCTGTAGCAGGTACTAATCGAGGTTAACCAGGCCTCTACATTTCCACTAACCACAAGTGACCGAACCGGAGTAAGAGAGGGCTCAGGTCCGGTTTTCTGGATCGGGTTGCTTCACAAAGCCAAAGCTCACTGCAACCTCGAGTGTTGAGTAAATCATGTTTCCAAGGAGCCTGAACTTCTCGGGAATCTCGGTAGTTTCGAAGACTCTATCTTCGCCGTCATAGAAGGCGATGATGAGTCCACCGTTAGGTCCGGCTTCTTCCTGGGGATGGTACTGGTTATTGTTCATCTGGGTCTCCGAATTTGCGATCAAGAGCGTTTTCTAGCGTATCTCGAAACTTGCGATGGTGAACGTATGTTCCTTCGCGGACGAAGGCAGATATGTACCCATCCATGTGGGGCCATACTGTAGCTCCATCTAACTTACGAAACAAGAACCACCTATCATGCATTTCGAAGACAAAGCCTTTTTTCTCAGCCATATCACGTTGGTCTTTTGTGAGGCTGAAGGGATCTCCTCTTTTCATTGAAGTACTCCAGTAGTTAGGTTTGATAATGGGGCGGGTCCCACTACAAGGAAGGTTCTCCCGAATTGCACGGGAGTCCATCTTTGTGTCGAAGGAACCAGGCTCGCAATTATGCCACGACCTGCGATCCTTACGCCGGGGATGGTGCCCCGTCTGATGACTGCTCTCCCGTTAGGAATCACTGCGGGAGAATGGACCGGTGATCTTATTTTAGATTCTGTAGAATTTCACCGTTGAACTCCTTCAAGAAGTCGCTGTAGTTGATAAGTCCTACCTTGTTCGGAAGCTGTTGTTGCAGATGATTCAATATATGCGAACAGTTTGAACGTAGACCTTCAGCATTTTTGCGGCAGTGATAAAGGCTGCCGGAGTAACTACTGAACAGAATGTTATTGCCGTCTTCTTCAACCTTGGTAATCCCGGAATTGATTCGCCAGGAATCCCCGTAGAGATACCCTCCGCTCCATCCAACAAGTAGCTTGTAAATGAGTTCATCAGGTTGAGCGATCCGTACAATTACCCAGTTATCTGGTATATACATTTGGATCTCCTTGAATTGGTAGGATGCCAGGGCCTCGAACCCTGTGCCAATAGGTTAAAAGCCTACTGCTCGTCCGCATGAGCTTGCATCCTAATGGTAGCTTGTTTGAGGATTGAACTCAGCAGGACAGCCTTGTAGGAGCCGTCTGTGCCCAGCACCCAAGCTATTAATTGGTGGATCCCTTTGGAATTGAACCAGACTTCTCCGGCTTCAGCCGAGTGTTATCACCAGATCAGCTAGAGATCCTTATTTGGAGCCGGTTTCGGGACTTGAACCCGCTTCTGATGCTTACAAGGCAACTGCATCACCGTCAATGCTTTACCGGCTGTATTTGGTTGCCCCGCCAGGACTCGAACCTGGATCACCCGCTAATCTGGCGGTTACAGGATATAAGCCTGCTGCACTACCATTGTGCTACAGGGCAAGAATTGGAGCGTTACGAGGGAGTCGAACCCTGCTCTGCACGGCTTGGAAGGCCGGCGATACAACCCATGTATTGTAACGCTTGGTAGTCCCCACTGGGTTCGAACCAGTTACCTCTCGATTATCAGTCGAGTGCGCATCCAGATGTGCTTGGGGACTCTATAATTGGTCTTCTTCTTTTATTGACGAATGCCTGGTGACCTTCACAGTAACCACAACTTTCGCCAGGTCTACAGCTAGGATCAAATCTAGTAGATCTGTAGTAAGATTTCTCCAATCTTTCTATTTTTATAGAAGTTGTCGAAAGACATAGAGTTTACTTTGAATTAAGCCCCGATTTCGAGCAAGTTCGTGGGATGACTTGGATAAAATCCGTACAATGTACACTCTCAACCATAATACAACTAAGTCTTGGACTCGAGCCCTGGCACCAGGGCAGTTTGTATTACAGGTAAATGGGCAAATGCGATAGGACTCGAACCTGCCAGGACTGGGTTGAAGGCCCAGATGTTCGACCACTTTGCATTCACGTTCAAAACTACTCTCGATCGTTTCCCTTCCTTTTAGCTAACTAGAAGCCAAGAGTAGTATAAATTGGCACCCCGAGTAGGAGTCGAACCCACATCCGGTCCTTCGTAGGGACTGTACCGTCCATCGGCCGGGGTAATGGCTTGGTCGTTACGAGGTCTGTGCACATCGCTCGCTAATCTATAAACCAAGCCTTAATAGCGGAAGACGATGGATCGAACCATACACCTCTCGGTGCCCTTGAATTAGCAAGCCAGCCCAGACCCAGTCTGATTCATCTTCCGTGCGGAGATTAACTACATTATTCTCCGCATAATTGGCGGGGCACACGAGATTCGAACTCGTCGTCTCTGCGCTGACAACGCAGCATCGCCACCCAGGCAACCTCTACCCCATAATTCTGTGCGGTCTCTTCCGCTTGTCACTGGTTGGGCTGTACAGGCGCCACTATCGTTGCTCGTCCAGTCGTCACGATGACTGGTGGAGACTTAGGGAATCCAACCCTACACAGATGCATTGCAAGTGCTTCTCGCCCGCTTGGTACATGAGCCCCCGAAACTGGTGGAGCCCATATTACCCTGCAGGACCCCTTTGCAGCAGTTTGGTAGCGAGGGTGGGATTTGAACCCACGTGATACGGCGTATGAAACCGAGCTGGGACCACTCCAGTCTACCTCGCTAAAATTAACATCAGCACTGATGACCAGTCATTGACTGGATTTGTTTAGCTTGCTTACGAACACGTTTATTGAACTGGCGTTTGATCAACTTTCTGGTCTTTGAGTTCCATCTCACAAAGTGATGCCAGCGAGTAAGGGCATCATACTCGATGCCACTGATCATTTTTTCTTTGTGTCCCATCATATGTTTGGCGGAGGTTGAGAGGATCGAACTCCCACAACATTACTGTCATCGCCGGGTTCAAACCGGTTAAGCACGCCAACCTTGCGAACCTCCAATATGCGAACTGTAATTCGCATGTAAACTTCTGTCAAGTGGTGGACGCCTAAGGAATCGAACCTCTAGCCGAAACTTCGGGGTTACAGCCCGTTAGCACTCCCACTTGCCGGGCGTCCATATTATACAGCGCAGCGTCTGCCCAGCAGTACCCCAAACTGGTGGCCCACCAAGGATTCGAACCTTGACCGCTGGGTTTAGAAGACCCTGCTGCGTCCATCGCGCGAGCCATTAATTGATAGCTCATCAAGGTATCGGTCCCCGCTTCGCGCCCTGTGCCATGAGCTATATCTGGCGGCCTGCCTAGGAGTCGAACCTAGCTTCGATGGTTAACAGCCACTTGCTTTCCCTCGATAGCTATCAGGCCACATCTGGTCGACCGCCCCGGATTCGAACCGGGAAGCACTGAGGTTTGAGCTCAGTAGGTATACCAATTCCCATCAGCGGTCTATTGTTTGGTAGGGCAGGTGGGACTCGAACCCACAAAAAACAGTTTCTAAGACTGGTACGTATGCCAATTCCGTCACTGCCCTATGGTCGGGATAGCAGGAATCGAACCTGCAAAACCCGGGTTTTAAGTCCGGTACGTATACCTATTCCGTCATATCCCGATTTATTAATTGGTCTCTGTGGAGGGATTCGAACCCCCGTGATCTCCGCCCCAAACGGAGTGACTGGCCAGCCTAGCCTACACAGAGGGCTTAGCTAATTAGTTGAGGGCCTTGCTGACTTCAGAATGGGGTAAAACGGAGACAGCGAAAGCCCTCAGATGATTATCTGAGTTGATTGGGGCAATAATACTGTAAGAGAGTCTTCATATGGCATAACGTAACGGCTTATGATGCAGTTGTCAACATCTGACCTACCTGTAGTTTACAAGTTGCGATTCTGGCTGGTAGTTCCTAGACCAAACTTACTGATCAAGGCATAGTCGCTGATGCTACTTTGATCCCAATGGATGAAAGCAACTTCATTGCTTCATTAGAAAGGCTACTATTCTTCAAGCCTCTACCAAAAGAGAACGCATTAATCATTGCATTCCTGGGAGATTCCACAAGTTTATGAACGAACTATAAACTTTTTATGGAATTTTCCAATTAGTGTACTGGGTATTGTGGGGGACCATCGGAGATTCTTCAGCATTTTGGATCTGCTTCAGAAAATCTTCCGACCAATATTCCGGTAAGCCCCTCAGCAAATAGGTGATGTTCTCTAGATGCTCTTCCGCCAGACGTAATGAATCATTGATGAGATCCCCTTCTGGTATACACATGATTTACTCCTTGAACTTGAGCTGTCCGATGTTAGCCGCTGTGATCTCGACATCCTGTCGAATACCTTTGTACTGAGGTTGGTACAAGGCGCCACCGCGGTAAGCGTAGAGATACTTGATTTCAACCAGGTCACCCACCTTCGGTAGTGTGTAGTTCGGTGGAACTGTGCAATTGCCTACCTTAACGGTGTGGATCTGCTCCTGTCCTCTAGGTCCAGGACCTTTCGTGTGGTCAACCATCTCGAGCCCAATTGAGCTCTTCGTGGGATGCACTGATTCCACGATACAGGTAGCTGTAGCGTAGAACTTCAGCTTGAGGCACGGGCCCCAGCTATTCGGCCGGCCGGCTGTGTAGGGGGCTGCTGGATCGCGTAGTACAACGCCTTCGGCATTGTGAGCCTCCGCTTGCTGAATAAAGTTCACTATGTCGTACATGTCCCGATAAAAGGT
>Ga0210043_1002880_pt1 | contig 10726 bp, 13 predicted proteins | sample CryGeymet201501t_FD_183990 | JGI IMG/M metagenome (GOLD analysis project Ga0210043, IMG submission 183990) | Groundwater microbial communities from Crystal Geyser aquifers in Utah, USA - Crystal Geyser metaG 2015-01t (SPAdes) (version 2) | ecosystem: Environmental > Aquatic > Deep subsurface >... | reverse complement strand
CCATGACTTGTGATAGTGATATAATCTGTACCAGCGTCTATGTCTGTGTAATCAAATGTTTTAGCTGAACCTGAATCATCTGTCCAAGTATTGAAAGCACTATCACCCATGGCTGTATTATAGTCTCCGTTATTGTATTGAAGAGCAGAGCTACCTACTGCATTAGAAGAGTCTCCTGTGTTGGAATAAAGAGCATTAAAACCCATAGCATTAGAAGATGCTCCTGTGTTGGATCGAAGAGCATTATTACCCATAGCATTAGAATATGCTCCTGTGTTGGAATAAAGAGCCGCATAACCCATAGCATTAGAATATGCTCCTGTGTTGGATTGAAGAGCCGCATAACCCATAGCATTAGAATATGCTCCTGTGTTGTAATAAAGAGCATTATGACCCACTGCATTAGAAGAGTCTCCTGTGTTGGAATAAAGAGCATAATAACCCACAGCATTAGAAGATGCTCCTGTGTTGGATTGAAGAGCAGAGCCACCTACTGCATTAGAATATGCTCCTGAATTGGACTGTCCTGCATGTTCACCAACAAAAGCAGAGTATGTTCCAGAACTACTTCCACCTGCATCATCGCCCACAAAGACCGTGTGGTTGGTAGTTTCATCAGTTCTAAAATTATCAGATTGTATATCAGTCGCTGTTAAAGCTACAAAGGTAGGAGATGCTGTTGTTTTTACCGATTGATCAAACCAATCACCGAGAGTAGGATCACCGGACAATGTAAGCGTCCGGTTTGCACCACCAATTAGTAAACTTAAAATTCTATTATTAGTATCATCATCGCCCCAGGAAATTGCAAGATAGTTAGAATTATCGGCATCCAAAAGATCCATTGATAAAGTTGGAACGCGGTCTATATATGCACTGGCATTCAAAACAAGCGCCTTCGAAGCTGTTGCAGCCCCTGCTGTAACAGCTATTTGTTCTAATTGTGATTTCGTCACAGCTACTATTGTTGATGTTGCAGACATTTTATCTCCTAAATATAAGCAAAACTTCCATCAGATAATCTTAAATAAGTCCCATCACTAATCTTTAAATATTGTATTAAAGCCGCACTACCTGAAAGGCTTAATCTGTTATTTATACTTCCTGTATATCCTAAACTACCTAACACAGATAATATATTTGTGTTGACTGAATCAGAACCAAACCCTTTTAATAATTTATAGTAGAAACTTAATTCTGTGTTTATAGACATTTTTATATTCCCGTAATAACTTTATATTTGTCTAAACTTTTAGGGTGAAACCATTTTTTATCCTGATCTGCCAGATTAAAAGCATCAAAATGACGATGCATTACAAGGCAATCTAAATCTACATAACAATTTATACCAATATTGTAAGCGTCATAATACCATATAAAATCAGAAAACAATTTTTTCATATTGGGAATATCGCTATTACACTTAAAAGGTATCTTTTCCATCGCATCTTTTTTAAACAAAACGCACCCTACACCACCAGAAAATACAGGCACAAGTCTGTTGCCCGCGCTTTTATATTTTATGTAATCTTCCAAAGACCATAACCTTACAGCAGAAGTCGTTTTATCTCCGATATGTTCTAACATATCACTTCCAAATATACCCCATAACGATGGAACCGGAGTTTGTTTTATTACAAATACAACACCGATATCACTATCATCAATATCATTAATATTACTATCATCTAAATACTTTGCAATAGGACCGGAAACCTTTTTTACCATTGATTGAGTAACACTAACTAAATACAAAGCAGTAACGACAGGAACATTATGAGAAATAAGTTCATCTATAATATTAATCTGTGGTATATTGTCTGATTCAAGCATTAACAAATGAGTATAGACGCCTTCAAGAAAATATTTTCTGATCATATTTTGTTTTTTAACAAGCATTTCCATACCCGATAAATCAGTATTATTTAAAATCCTGTGTATCCTGCACCCTGAATTTTCATAATCTTTTATAGGTTGAGTATCTTCATTTTTTTCTCCATTCCACACAACATATATATCGGGGTCACTATGCTTCTTAATTTCTATTAATCTATTAATAAACTCTATCCTACAGAATGAATGCCCCGCATAGGTGGGTATTCCAATCAATACTTTATTCATTATTATCACCATGATTTAAAGTCTTGTCTATAATAGAAATATCAACTTTACCAAATATAAAATCCTCTAATACTTTTACGTTATTATCCAATATATCCTCATAATTTATAGTTATAAAAGGCACATCGTTCCATCCATCAAGCCTTTTGTTATATATATCATATAATGCCGAAGCAAGTTCTACTGAAAATCCGTTCCTTTTTATTAAACTCTTTACACAATCAGATTTATTCCTTTTTACTTTAACAATTTTATATGGGCAGGGAAACAACCATGCAGGATATGTTAAACAAAACCTTGGGTCTTTCACTGCATCATAATTATAATCAAATTCATACATCTTATCTGGAATAACATCAGGCGGCGAATCCCATTTCCCGCCATAATGTGATAATAGCCTATCATTTTTTACCATAATATCAATATCTTCATAATAACCGATTGCATTATAATTATCTTTACCCATATTATTATTTATCTTATATCCTGCGGAATTTATTAAACCTGTCACTAAAGATGTACCGCTTCTATGCATACCCATCACAACTATAAAATTATTCATATTTATCTGCAGAATAAGGGTTCGGTTCCAAACCCAAATCTTTTATATCGTTAGGGTTAAACCAATTTGTAAACATTTGTGTCTCATCAAAATCATAATGTAGATGATTACTTATTATATCAGTATCTGCAAATAACTGAAACCCCATTTGATATGCTTTAATACAAAATAAGTAATCTGTAAATTGCTGATGATCAGTATCTGCCGATCTCAACATAAATGAACCGACCTCTTCAAGTACTTTTCTTTTTATCATCATTGCACCTATACCGCTCGATATGACCCTGACCAATCCCCTTTGAGGGAATAGGTCTTCAAGCCCCCACAGCCTGCTCCTATTGCCCCATAGACCCCATATACATGGTATCTTATCATTGGTCACAAAAATCACACTATCAGTATTATATTTTTTCAGGAATTCATATTTGGGATTATCGAACGGTATTTTGGAATAAGCAGTTCTGGTAGATGTGATCATATAGGGAGAAGTCACCATGTCTTTATCATGTTCAACAAAAGAATTTAATATATTACAAGGATGTAATACATCAGTTTCACTCATAAATAAATGGGTAAATCCACCATCTAATGCATATTTACGTATTATATTCTGTTTTTTACATAATATATCAATTCCTCTGTCGCTTTTAGCAGGATTGAATTTATCAACATTGAAACCATCAAATCCCCAGCATGTCTGATTCCCGTTCCATAATACATACACCTCTACGGAATATCTTGTATTTTCTATAATCTTTTTTATTGATTCTACATATTCATTTCTGCAGAAAGCGTGCCCAGGGTAAGTATTTATCCCTAATAGAATCTTATGCATAATTACATAGAATAAAGGGACAGTTTCCCGCCCCTTTATATGTTATGCAACTACTCTGGAAAGTACTTCTACACCAGCGCCATCATGGATTTCAGTAGTACCCCAGAATCCATGAACTGTATACGCATCACGAATGTATTTTGACTCACGTTGCTTTTCAACTACAATCTCATTCCCGGCAAATCCCCAACCTATAGCATTACGAGTGAAAATTCCACCTTTTTGTGAGGATGTCGCAGTATCAACAGCGGCCAACTGATTGGAATTGTATAAATTGATCCCTGCAATTCTTCCAGCCCATCCGCTTACTAACGCCTGACCCTGCGCAGGCGGAGAACCTCCGAACTGATTGCTCGTAACAAGATCCTTTATAAGCCCATATGCACCCCATAGCATTCGCCTGTCGAATACCCCACTGACTTCGTCTAAAAGTTCATAATTTTCAATTAATGAAAGCGCATTAAACAGAACATCTACAGTAAGCCCCGTAGTCAATGTACTGCCTATAGCATTACTGAAATTGTCAAAATTAGCATTCAGCATTCTATCAATCTTCGCAGCAGCAGCATTCCCAAGAATAATACCAATACTACTCTCAGGATCATCAGCATTCGACAATTTCGCCTCATCGTATAGATCGGTCCCTACAGAGTGCATAGCAAGCGTAGCAGTTTTCTTTACTGATTGCAATTTTGAAGTAGGGGTTATAGTACCCGTCGCTGTATTGACAACATCATCCGCATTTATTACATGATCTGAATCATTATACATGATCCATGAAATCGTATCTGCTCTTGGAGCAGATTTGACACTGACTAATTTTCTCGTTACAGCTACTTTATCTAATTGCAAAATAGCGTTCGTTTCTATTACGCCTAAAAGACCTCCGGCTAAATATCCGGTATCACCAGGTACAGACATAATTAATTTCCTTTCTTAAATATTTTTTCATATTGATTAGCTTTAAATATTGATGAAACAGAACATTTATTAAGAATACTATCACGACCTGTCAATGCACCAAAAGCATCTGTAAATGATATTTCATTACCATCACACAGATATTTCCGCTCACCATTTTTCATGTGAGCAACAGCAAACCGATGTTCTTTATCCGGAGTAAGAACCCTCCCGTCTTCTGATATAATACAGGTCGGATTCCTATCTATGCGCTTTGCTTTTGAAATAATTGAAGATTTTCCTGAATTCTTTTTCATCTATTTCACCATTAATTTTTGCCCTCGCAGCTTCCTGAGGAGTGTTATATCCCATAGAATCACTCTCCCTCCCGGAAGGAGAACCAAATTCCATTGTTTTGTTATCACGTCCCTGATTATACAAAGCCACAACCTTACGCAATGTCGTTAAACCGGTATCCTTAAATGTCTCTATCGATTCTTTAGGTAACTGTTTTAACAACGATTCTTTCTCAACTATTTTATAAGCGTTCCATTCATCTACCTCTCTCTGTAGATTATCTATTTTTTCGTTGCTTGATTTAATGATTTTACTATATTCGCCTTCTTCTTCAAGTTTTTTAATTCTCAAGACTTCTTCATTGTCCTGATATTTCTTGAGTTCAGCTTTAATATCATTATATTTGCTTCTCGGAACGTATTCTTTACCACCTTTATTCTCTTCTGCGGCAAGATCGCCTTCCTTTATAACAGGAATAGCGGAAGTATCATTATCCATTTTAGCCTCCTTTATGAGTTTTCGCATAACAATTACTATGTAATAAAATACAACAATTATCCATAAAACAATAAAAGTTATTTGCTTTCATCTAAGATGTATAATAATTTAATTTTGACTATGGATAATAAAGAATTAATATGGAAAGAAAATTGGTTTAAATATACAAAATACATTCCGCATGAAGGTCAAAAAAGAATTCATTATAAGACAAAAGACACTGCAAAATATTTTATTTATATTTGTGGAAGAAGATTCGGAAAAACTTTAGCAGCAGCTAAAGAAACAGAACAAACACTGGCAAAACCCGATCAGAGAATATGGGTTGTCGCCCCTAATCATAGTCTCACTGACAAAGTATTTAGGATAGTATGGAATACTTATGTCACAAAAGGACTTGGAGAAGTTATACATAAATCAAACAGAACGGGCGAAAAGTTCATAGAAACCCCATGGAATTCAATTATAGAAGCCAAATCAGCTGAAAATCCGGATTCACTAATAGGAGAAGGACTCGATCTTCTCGTAATGGATGAAGCATCAAGAATTAAAGAAAGAATATTTGAAGAACAATTGCAACCGTCTCTATTTGACAGAAACGGCATTTGTATAATGATAACTTCACCAAAAGGGTATAATTGGCTATATCATAAATATCAATTAAAAAATACAGAACCTTTATGGGACGGTGCACAATATCCGTCGTGGATAAATAAAACGGTTTACCCGCAAGGAGAAAAAACCCCTGTCCTTCTCGAAGCAAAAAGGAATATGTCTGCAGAACAATATGCAGAATCATTTATGGGCGAATTCACTTCATTCGCAGGCAAAGTATATCCTTTTGATAGATATAAAAACACGGGTGATTATAAGTATGATCAGGATTATCCTGTATATTGTTCTATAGATTTCGGGTATAGGATGCCGGCTGTCGGTTGGTATCAAATAAAATTAATAGAAGATCAGATGCATATTTTCCAAATAGATGAAATAAATAAACAAAAAAATATTGCTATAGAAAGACTCGGCACAATGATCTTATCAAAACCATATAATACGATTGCATATTTCGGAGATCCGTCGGGAGTCAACATATCATCTGCAGGAATTGGCGACATAGAATATCTAAAGCGTAGATTTGGCATTATAGTAAATTATAGAAGAGATAAACTATCTACAAGTATTCCTTCAGGCATCGAAAATGTAAGATCATTTATAAAAAACGCAGAAGGAATAATCCGGTTTCATGTTGATACCGATAATTGCCCCGGATCAATAGAAGACTATATATCTTATTCATATCCGGAAGATAATAAACTTGATAATCTTATCCCTGACAAAGATGGAACCCATGTTCATGCATGTGACCAGCTAAGGTATCTTATAGTAAACAGATTCCCAATAAGAAAAAGTAAATTCAAAACATATATAAGGAGTTCATAGTGTTATCAGAAGAACTAATCAGTGATTCATTAAAAGAAGTAAAATTAAATATAACGTTAGAAAGGTTTAAAGAAATAAATAAAATATTAGATTATTATTCGGGATCGGAAACTGATAAATATATATCTACATACTTCAATCCTGGCACAATCAAAGAAACTGCATATGCTAATTATAATATTTTTTCACGATTTATTGATAAAATGTCAAGAATATATCAATCCGGAGTAAAGAGAACTGTAAATGATGAATACAGCGAAATGACAAGAAAAAAATCAATAGCAATGAAGCAATGTGAAAAAATGACAAACGCCGTGGGAACCATAGGGACTATCATTTCACTCGATAATAACAATGTATTTAAATATACAAATATTTATAAGTTTATACCTATCTTCAATGACGATGTGTTTAATCCGGATGCAATAATTTATCAGTCTTATCTCCCAATATCCGATATAACAAATAATAAAAATACATCGTGGAGCTATGTCGACAAAGACAATATAGTGAAATATGACCATAACGGAACTAAAATAAAACAATATCGACATAATCTCGGCGTCTTACCCGTATCCTTTACACACCGGAATCCGCAAATAGACTCATTCTTTGTCGAAGGAGCTAATGATATAATGTCCACCAATGAATATATCAACGTTATTATGACCGACATGAGAATAGGGTCCAGATACCAACTGTGGGGACAACCATGGGCCACCGGATTAGATAGCGAACAAACAATAATTAGAATGGGAGCCGATACAGTATTAGGTATCCCGATAGATGGAAAATTCGATATAGCAAAACCAGGCGGAGATATCAATGCTTCTATCGAACTTGTTAAATTTATGGTCGAACTATGCGCACAAAATAATCACCTCTGGATAACCTGGGCAGAACAGGGAGGCGAAGTCCCATCCGGAATCTCCCTGATGATCAAAGATATCGAAAGACATGAAGATTATATCGATGATATCGAATTATGGAGAGAATATGAAAGAAATATTTACGATATAGAAAAAACAATCGCTATAAAAAATAATATTACATTACCAGAAAAAATAGGACTTGACTTTATTGAACCTAAATATCCACTCTCTACTAATGACCAAATCCTGTGGGACAACCATAGACTGCAACATAATATTATAACAGAAACAGAATTAACATTAGAATATAATCCCGATCTCCTCAATATAAAAACAGCTAAATCCGTATGGTCTAAAAGAAAGGAAATCAATGATAAAAGTAACAACCAACTTTACATTCAAAATACCAACACGAAAACTAATAAAAAATCTATTGAATGAAGCGGCAGAAAATGCTACTGAAAAATCTAAAAAAGAAATAAATAACCAAAATTTCTTACCACTATCAAACTTCTCAACTATCCCTATAAGAGAAATTAAAGGGAATACAAGTACTGTAATACTAAAAGATTCAGGAAAATTCTTTAAAAGTATATCTAATAAAAAAAATACCGTCTCATTCATGAAATATGGAAATTATCATAATTCGACAATCACTGCAGGCGGTATCTTTAAAGGGAAAACTATACCACAAAGAAAATGGCTCATCACTAAAATAAATGAAACTATCAAAAATAACTTCTTTAACAATCTGAAAAAAGAAATGAAAAAAAAATAATACCCCCCCCCTGTTTTGCCAGTAGCGACATATTCACTATGCAGATATTTGTATCTCGTATCAAAAATCCCTGTTCCTATCATCACGTCCGGACATTCCCCCATTGATTCGCCATCGCTTGTGCAATTCCTTCAAGTGTACGGCTTCTGTCCTTCCAACGATTTTTGCCAGGAGGCGTTTTCCAGACTCTTGGTTCCCTGCCTGCTACAATGTCTGTCGGTTGTAACTTCGGTAAGTTTTGCAACCATAAACAGGTTGCTTTTGTTTCACCGTGTCCAAATTGCCAAGGTTGAATAATCTGGTCAGGCTTTCGTATCTGGCTGCTAATTATGCTTACCGGGTTTTCAAGCGCAATCCTTCTAATAGGTGCATTTAAAAGAAACCGAACAAACTCCAACGCTTCCGCCTGCTCTGCTTTCTTATTCTTAAACCATCTCGCCCCACTTACAGCTAAATGTGTGCAAGGTGGGTGTGCTATCATCATATCCCAGCTATTATCAATAATTTCCCTCACATCGCATTGCAAATGGTTGTTACTTTGTATTTCCGTTTCCAAAAGATCACAGCTCCAGACATCGTGTCCTAATCTGGAAAATGACTCCCGAACAATCCCGCTGTATTCACAACTTATTAGTATTTTCATTTTTTGTAACCTTTTTGTAATCTATTAAAAACAATTTCTTTATCCCTATTTTATTACAGTTTTTTTTCAACCTCAACGAAAATGTTGTAACGATTTGTTACAGTATATTCATTAACAATCTAAAAAAAGAAATGAAAAAAAAATAACCAACTACCCATCATCGCCTATATCATCAAAAACAAAACTTTTCTCAAATTGTTTATTATCCTTCTTATATAATAACTTATCCTCCAGTTCATTTAAACCCCTCTCCCACAAACGACGCTCCTCTTCACTCGGCCTACCCGGAGGCATCGACGGATAACCTATCTTCTTTGCCCTGTATCGTAAACTGCGCCACCGACGCTTATTATCCCTCCCATCCTCGACAGACGCATCACCTCCTAAATCATCAGGATCAAATCCGGCAAGTACCTCATTTACATCAGATAATAACTTGTCATCTATTAACTCACCCTCTATGACACCATCACCAAACTTGTTACTATCGCTGTTGTGCGAAAATAATTCATACGGACTCAATATCCTTACACTTACATGTCGATTACTACGCCCATATACATCCTTTAAATAATTCGCAGCTGCAACATCTCCCGCTATTGCCTTGTTTATCATCCGCCTGTCTACCTGAGGTATAAAACTACTGTGATATACCGCCGCCTGCTTTAAATACTCAGTGCAAAATACACTGTCCTTACGCCAACGATATAATGTCATCCTCTCTACATCACACGCACTCGCTATGTCACTATAACTTATCCCCGGCCTGTTTACCAACATCTCTATAGCCCGTAATTGCTCTATACTCAAATCCTTACCCGGTAACTTGTTTAATTTCTTAGGCGGCCTGCCTGTCTTCATAACCCATATCCCCGTCTTCTATTATGTAAATATAATTTACCATCTTTTCTGTTGTACCTTTTATAACAAAATTTTGCGGAGGGGGGATACCCCTGGGCACCCCTCGCCTATCCGCCCCCACCCCCTACATAGTAGCCAGGCGTCTACTCCTATACATCATTCCCTGTTGGTTTTGATATATAGTATACGCCTTGCGCAACTACATAGTGGTTTGATAGCGGTTACAAACTGTTGCATTTTCGGGTCCCGTCGACCCGGACCGAGACCCGGAACGAGACCCGGAACGAGACCCGGAACGAGACCCAGCCGCGACCCAGCCGGCGCCAGTATATAGCAATCTATCTTCTTATCGCCATCCCCTATACATTAAGAAACAACATCCTTTTCTTTCTTACATATTCTTCTTTCTTTTTAGATAATATTTTTCGACGTATAAGATTCCACGTTAGATATATTAATCTTTAGATATCCCTTAGAAATACATTTTCCCCGCAGACGCGGGGGTGAACCCTATAGTGATCGCCAAATTGCCCGATTGCGAGCGATTTTTTTCTGATACATGGGAGAATACCAGTTTTCTATTTTACGGGCACCACGATACCGTTTTGTTCGTTTTTCGGGTATCCAGGCATCAGATCACAGGTAGCCGCATCAGGCGTAGTAACCCAGCCGCGACCCAGCCGGCGCCAGTATATAGCAATCTATCTTCTTATCGCCATCCCCTATACATTAAGAAACAACATCCTTTTCTTTCTTACATGTTCTTCTTTCTTTTTAGATAATATTTTTCGACGTATAAGATTCCACGTTAGATATATTAATCTTTAGATATCCCTTAGAAATACATTAGGATTTTTTTTGAATTTTTTTCTTAGAATATCCCTTAGAGATAATACATTAGTACGCGCGAGGATCA
>Ga0210043_1002877_pt1 | contig 10735 bp, 11 predicted proteins | sample CryGeymet201501t_FD_183990 | JGI IMG/M metagenome (GOLD analysis project Ga0210043, IMG submission 183990) | Groundwater microbial communities from Crystal Geyser aquifers in Utah, USA - Crystal Geyser metaG 2015-01t (SPAdes) (version 2) | ecosystem: Environmental > Aquatic > Deep subsurface >... | reverse complement strand
CAGACTCTCTCGTCGTTCAAGCCGCGATATTCGATTTTTTTCCATCCAATGACCGCGGCAGTCCAGCTTTCCCCTTCTTCGATTCGTTTTATAAATTTCATAATGTTTATAGCCTAGCATCGAGAGACTCGTCGAGTCCCTCAATAATTTGTTTATAAGAATCAACCGCGTCCCAATCCTCTTCGTCACCAGCGCTGTCATCCCCCAGGAGTTCCTGGTCGTAGACTTCGAGCTTCTCAATTTTGAGCATGATTTGTCGCCATTGGTCTTTCATCTTCCACATGTCACCCTGCTTTCCCCCCTTCTTCACACGGGTACAGAGACCAAGCGCGTTGACCTGCTGAAGATATTTCTTAACCGATTCAGTAGGCAGTTCGAGCTTCGTCGCAAGCCCCGCGGTAGATACGCCGCCGAGGTATTGCGCGAGCGGATAAATAGCATCGCGGCGCTGTCGTGGGATGGAGTCGAACGCCGTTTTGAAAAGCATACGCTCTTCGTCCTCAGTAATTTTACCTTTGTGAGCAGGGTGGTTAGGCGTAAGGTGAGGATTCGCGCGGTTGATACACACGAAGGCTGATGCGAGCGTGACCAACTGCGCTATCATGCGTCCTGGCATTTCCGCTTTCGGAACATAATCCACGAGGCCACTTTTGAAATCGGTAAGGACGGCCGAACGAGCGCGGGTGGCAAAGTCAGCCACACGGATGAGCGATTCCTGCACCTCGCCATCAATGGTGACATCCTCCGCGTCCTCAGTCTTTTCGATACAATGTGTCATGAACGAAGTGAAGCACGCCTTCAAATGCGCCCGCTTCTCAGACATGTCTTCCGTGTTTTGAAGAGCGCGACGTGCTTGCTCAATACGGTCAGGTTGCTCGATATTGTACATAATGAAGCGGTCTCCCATGTCCGAGAACTCCGAGAGAAATCGGTAGATTGATTCAGTACACCCTGCGAGCGCACCTATTTTCCCTTTCCACTGTATATCAGCGTCGTTCCCCGTGCGTTTCGAATAATCGCCATCGTAAATCTGACGAAGCTGTTTTAGAATTTCACCGCGAGCCTCCTTGTTTTTTGAGAGAATAGAGGTGAAATCCTTAAAGGTAATAATACCGTTGTTTATTTTATGTAGAAGCGATGTCTCCTTCCCCGCACGTTTCATACCAGAGGCAAACGTGTTGACAGTGAGGTCGTCCACGGCATAGATGAAATCGAGTCCCTCGACCATGAGAATCATTTCGGTTTTGCCGCCTGACGGTGGAGCAACAAGAAGCACCCAGATGGGAGAATCGAAGAGGCGGTTGCCAATAATGGTCGCGACTACCATTTTGGTCACGCCTTTATCGGCAAGCAAAAGAACCTTCCCGACCTCCTTTTCGAGAATTTCAATGCTCGTTATCTCTTCTGGTTTTAAGAATTTTTCTGCCATAGCGACTTATGGGTACTGTGCCCCGCGGGTTGGCCGAGTCAGGTAGAACAGCTACGAACACCCTTCATGGCCTCCCCGCGGGGGACACTACCCGCCCGCGGCTTCAATCTCTTTGGCTTTATTGAGATATTTCTGTGCTTTCTTTTTCAGGCGCAAAAACGCAATCCCGTCTTCAGGACGAAGCTGCTGAATCTGCATGAGACATTTTCGGCACTGTTTGAGATACCAGATTTTATCTTTTTTCGCCATACTATTTATTGAGAATAATATCCAACGCCTCCTTCAGCCCGACCCGCCGAAGCTGTTGCACTACGTCTATTACATCGCCAAGCCGATTGCATCCGAAACATTTCACGCGGTTCTGTTTTTCGTACCAATACATGCTCGGAGTCTTTTCATCGTGCCAGATACAACACGCCATTTTTTGATGATTGAATTTTATATAATGTGCAATCGGCACACTCTTTGCGGCTGAAATTCGATTCGGGTCCGACTGGCCGCGCCTGTTGCCGAAGTATTTGAGCGCGCGATTCACTTCGGCAAGTTTATTGTTGAACATGCCGATGAGAATTTGGAGGTGTTCGTCGCTCTGGTAAGTCGCGCGAAGTTCCCCCGCTTGCCTTAAAAATAAATCGAGTGATGCTTTATAGCTGTCCTTGAACGCTTGCATTCCTTTTTTTGTTTCTGCAATTTGCCAGTCTTGCGGCATCGGATATTCCCATGCTTCCTTAAAGAGCGTAAGGAAGTCGTCGCGTGTTTTTCCGAGGTTCACAAAGTATTCAGTGACATCTTTTATTTTCTTCGGAAGCCAGATAATTTTTGAGCCGGGAAGAAGTGAGTGAACGTGGTATGCTCCTTTGATTCCCGCCTGGTCGGTGTCATAGCAAATAAAAACAGGCTCGCTTAAAAGCGAGCGCCATTCGGGAGAGAAAGCAGACGCGCCGCCAGTTGAAGTGACGGCATGGATATTTTTTGAAAGGAGTGCCAAGCAATCAAGTTCTCCTTCGCACAGAACGGTGTATTCATGCGCGAAGTTGTCGAGCGCGTATAAAACCGAGGTGCCGCCTTTGTCGTATCTATATTTTGGACCCTCGGTGACTTCAGGGTCGCGGCGATATTTATTGAAAAGAAAAATTCCACTCTGGTCATATACAGGAATGACAATCTGGTGTCCGTCCCAATGCACATTGTGGCGCGTCAGAACTTCGTCGGAGATTCCCCGTGAATTGAGCCAATCCTTGATTCTGGTTGGTAGCTGTTCTTGCATGATGTGTTTTAGTTATCCACAACAATTTGTTGTCTTTTATAGTATATCTCTTATACTAGAGATACAGCAAATCGTTTTATGTGGATAAGTCAGTAAAACTTAAAAATATGGCTAGACCAGACAACAAAAAGAAACACCTCATCGAAAAATACAACGAACTCGTGTGGGCACTCGCGCACCAGGACTACACCGCGGCAGATATCGGGGTCATAATGAACCGACATCGTTCGGTGATTTTGCGCGTTATTAGTAAAAAGCCGCGCGAGTGGACACCGAAGTGGGTAAAATCTCAATGAATTCAGGTTCAGGTGCGTTCCAGTCGCTCGCGCACCTGAACCTGCATTGGTTGGATGCAGGTCATTATTAACGCCATAGACATAGCCATAGGCCAAAGGCCATCGGCACAGTCACGGGCATAAGTCATAATTACATGACCAAAAATTCATCCGACGACCTGGGATTGGAACAGGTCAAAGATGGTGAACTGCAAAAGTGGGACACCATCGGCACGAAAGTTGTAGGCGTGCTCAAATCCTACACCCCTCGCAAGACCGCAATGGGCGAGGGTCATGTTTACGAAGTTAAAACGAAAGACGGTACGGTCCCGTTCTTCGCTCCTTCACTCCTGCACAAGAAGTTGCAGGATATTGCCGTTGGCAATATCGTCTCAATCGAGTACACGAAAAAGACGAAGACAGGCGGCGGCACCGACCTCAAGCACTTCGAGGTGTTGCAGGGCAAGCCTACTCCTGAACGCTTAAAGGCTCTCGGCATCGAGATGACCGACGAGACCGTTGGTGGAGAGGAAGACGGAGGTCAGTTCTAAGTAGCATTCGTATCCACATCTAGCAGATGACATCAACCAACCATCTGTTAGAATGTGGATATGAATATCACGACTCGCAAGAAAATCAGTGCCGCATTAAAAGGTAGGAAGTTCAGTGAAGAAAGAAAAAACAACATTCGTTTTGGTTTATTGAAAAGCGCAAAGTTCTGGGAAGCACGAAAAGTAGCTGCTAAAAAGTTAAGGGGAAGGAAATTCACTAAGTCCCATCGAAAGAACCTGTCTCTAGCCAAAAAAGGAAAGTCTACTTGGTCTAAAGGAAAAAAGTTGCATTATAGACCGACGATGGCGTTCACTTCAGAACGGACGACAGGACAAAATAATGTTAATTGGAAAGGTGGTGTTACACCTGAAAATGCGAGAATCCGTCATTCAAAAAGATATGTTGTATGGCGCACAAAAGTATTCGAACGCGACAATTATACCTGTCAGCTTTGTGGGAAACGAGGTGGTGGAGAATTGAATGCTGACCATATAAAATCTTTCGCCGTGTATCCACATCTGCGCTTCGCTCTCAAGAACGGTCGAACGCTTTGTGTGGCGTGCCACAGACAGACTCAAAATTATGGACGTAAACGAAATTAAAAAAATTCTCGCCGAGAAAATACCAGAGAACTTGATTGTTGCTCAGCACAATGAAGTAGGACATTTTTATCGCCATGTGCCCACAGGCGGTGTATTTCCTTCTGTCACTACAAAAGGTAGTATTTTGGATGCCCCGCATCTAAAAAAATGGAGTGCACGGTTGGCAGTGGAGCACTTTGCGGCTAACTTACACAAAAGGAAGGACATCGAGATGCTCAAAAAGGAGGCCGTGCTGGTACATCAAGACCAATTCGAAGAAGCAGGAGACGTAGGAACGCGTGGTCACGGAGTTGTTGACGAATATCTGAAGGAGTGGATTATAAAAGAAGTCCCGCGCTCAGATATCCGCACGGTCATAACTGACCTTGTAAATACCACCGTTGATGGAGAAAAATATAACGACCCGCGTGTCTTCGCGGCCGCTCGGAGTGCAGAGATGTTCTGCCGAGACTTCCATGTGATTCCCGTCGCGTCAGAAATGAAAGTCTGCTCTCTCAAGCACAAATTTGCGGGAACGCTTGACTCTCTCATGATGGTGCTCAATATCGAGACGTATGGCGATGGAAAATGCGAAGACGTGAATGACGTGTCCGAAGGAAAACGTCGCATACATGACTTTCTTTCGCTCTCAAAATCTAATCCCAATAAGGTAAAATGCCTTCATTGCGGCCTCAAGGGAGAATACGAACTCGCAATCGTTGACTGGAAGACATCGAACTCGATTGATAAAGTCGAATATGCGATGCAGACTTCAGCCTACTGGCAAGCGCTCTTCGAGATGACGGGACTGCGACCGAAGAAAATCTACATAGTACGTCTCGATAAGAAGCAAGCAAAATACGAGGTGAGGGTCCTCACTAATCGGGTGGCCGCATTCAAAGCCTTCAAATACACGACGCGAGTATATGACTGGCTCAACGATGGGCAGGAGAAACTGGTCTCTGCGACTCCAAAAGAGAAAGTTTCCCTCGATGACTTAGAACTTAATCCTATCTAATTATGACGAATCAACAGGAGATTAAAGATGCGTTCGCGGAATACGCCCGCATCAAAAAAGAAATTCGACAGAGTGAAGTACGGCTCAAAGAGCTTGCTCCTCTCATTACGCCGTATGTGCCAGAAGACAAGGAAATCCAGCTTGAGACTGGTTACTTTTACATCCAAAAACGACCGAAGTGGACCTATTCTGAGGCAACCCAGCGTGCCGAAAAGGACCTGAAAGACTGGAAGAAACGCGAGGAAGCGGACGGTACGGCCAAAAATACGCCGACAAACATTCTCTACTACCGTTCAGGAACTCCCGACCAAGAAAAAGACCCTACCGATTAAATTATTACTTAATAGGCAGGGTCGTAGTGGTTCGGAGGCGGTCAACCGCGATGCGACCTTTATAATCGTATGAAGGTGAATCGCCGTGCGGTATGATACCGCCCCCGAGTCTTTGTCGTCTCACTGACGACGTTCGAGCGGGCGAGCTTTCCACCCGCTCTTTGTCGTTACTGAGTCTTCAGTCCAGTTGTCGTTGCGACAGGCTGAACTATCATTTTGTAGTTAACGAATGACCAGATGACCACCTGACCGAACAGGTTCCAGTCCCAGGCCGAGAAATCAAAGCCGAGATGCCAAAGCGTCCCAGCCGCCATCACGACAACAGTCGTGAAGACTTTTGTAATATCGTTCTTATTCAAGAGCGGGAAAAGCTTCAAAAGCTCCGTAACCGCTGATGCCATAAGACCGATGAGATATGCAGGAAGTAGTATTTCCATACGTTTTAATTATTACTTATAAAGCAGATTGGCCGTAGTTCGACTCTTCGGCCCGAACACCTTGCCGCCCAGAGGTTTTAACTCTGCGGCCGTACCAACGGCGTGGAGTTTCTGCCACGCCAATACCGCCTTTGCGGTGATGTTCCCATAGTAGCCCGTGGATTCTTGATTCACGGGGAATAGCTCTTCGAATTTCAGCATGTCCTGAAGAGCCTTAACGTCATCATGCGTCTCGCCGAATTTGAGGTCACGCTGGAAATTGACATGCGGCTTCACGATGACGGTCTGCGTATCTCGCCACTTGTTTGAAAGGTCGGTGAGATATCCAGCATAGGTGCAACGGTCTCGAAGGAACGCTTCTGTGATTATGCGCTGGCCATTAAGTGCCGTTGCAGCGCCCCATGAGTCATCAATAATAATACACTTCTCGCCTCCGTTGAGCGTGCGGTCTACACCAGCCACGCCGTGATGGAGGTCGGGATTCGAAACCTTGACGCTTGGCCGCTCATTCCATTCGGCATAAGTGAAACGAAAACCAAAGAGTACGGCCTTACCCGAATCAATGACCTTCGCGATTTCGTCTATATTGTACGGGTAGGTGAATCCCACATACCCGCCGCCTTTGAAGATGAGGCCGATTTGCTCGTCTGAAACCTTGCGGTCTCCCGAATAATTCATTCCAGCCTCGTTCTTTTTTTCTGAAGGCATAAGAGACTCGAAGGAAGCACCAGTCTTACTTGCGATTTCAAGAGCATTGTGGAACCACATACCGCCCGCAGGAGCATTCGAGCGCCTCGTGTAAATATCTCGTGCCGAAAAACGGATGAAGCGGTTTTCTTCGCGCACGTTCTCAACACCGAGGATTTTTGCAGTTGACTGTCCAACGCAGGATAGCGAACCATCCTGGTCGAAGATTTCAAACTTGCGCCACTGTGATTGTGGCTTATCAATCCATTGAAGTGCTCCCGCCGCAGGGGGAGTAACCACTTCCTTCGATTCGTAGTCTCGGTCCTTTTCTTCTTGAGGACGCGGGTCATCAAGAGCACCTGTGCCCCTTCTCGCAGCGACTACAGAAGAAACTGATTTTTTAAGAAAGTCAAAAAGTCCCATATTTTTATTTTAGTTGTTAATGAGAATAAGCGACAAGAGCGCCCCGACGACACCGAGGAGCACCACACTCACGAGACCGTACACGAGCCGTTTGACTGGCTCCTGCTCAGCCTTCATCTCTGTTATCTGTTTTTCGAGAGCAGAGACTCTTCCCGCCTCCAGCGTATCAAACTTCGTTTCGAGACGCAGGATGTGGCCTGAAAGTTCAAGTCGTGTGTCATTGATAAGTTTATACACTTCGCGTGCGGAAACGATATCACCAACCCCATTTTTGTTATTTTGGTAATCCATAATTATTTACTTCGTTCTTTTTTAATACCTTGCAACTCCTGTCGAAGACGTTTTGCATATTCGGTTTGGCCGTCACGCTGTGCATCCTTAATCGCGCGTGTAAGCTCTTCCACCTTTGTTTGGGTATCCCAGAGATAGAAACGCTTCGCGTAGTTAGGGTTGTATATCGTGGTTTTTCCGAACATTGACTGCAAGATACGGTCCGCAGATGTTCCTTCTGGTGTGAACCGACCGCCACGCCGCTCTGAGGTGGTGACGTTACCGATGCCAAATGGGGCTCGGAAACCCATCTCAGGAGCGATTCGATTGGCGAGGGAGGGCGTATCTTTATCACCAAAGATTGAGCCTGGATTCAACTTATCGAGTTCATTCAAAATGCGGATGTTTTTCAAAACATACGCGGTCTTCTTTCTCATCGTGAAACCAAGCCATGATTGATTTTCTTCTGAGTAGCGTTCGATTTTGGAAGGTTGCCCGAAGGTGTCTTCGAAGAATGTGGACTGGTTGGCCCACAATTCAACGGGGGTTTTTAAGAATGGAGAGATCGACATGACGAAGTTCTCGATCGGTTGAGAGAGAAAGTCAATTGCTTGCGCGGCAGGGAGCCAGTTGCCGAGGAGGAAGTACATGGTATTACCCTCGGAATCTTCACCGACACGGATGCCGACGTTATCCTTAATGTAGTCACCGAGAAACTTTTCGTTCGGTTGCGGTACAGTGCTTTCAATCGCCTCGGCAGTCTTTGGAATCGTCGCAAATTTGCCTGGCTGTGTGAACAAGTTTTCAAGCTGAAGCGGGATGTTTTTACGGGTCTGTCCCGTAATCATTACAATCCCGTTGCGTCGCACAAAGATGATTCCATTATCAGTAGCGGGACACCATACCTTTCCTGTATAGTGTTCATTTAATTTTTTGAAGTAGGTGACATACCGGTTATTCTTCACGCGGACCGTATTGACTGGCTTGCTGCCGAAGTGATTCCCCTTGAATGAAGAGATAGGACGAATACGGTTACGACTTGCACGTCCGATAAGCGTAGTAAGAGCTTGAAAAGCATCAGTAGTTTTTTTATTTATCTGATAGAATGTTTCTCCTCCATTTCTGTCAAAGTGACCATCTCCTTTAATAAGTGTTATATAAAGAATATCTAATTGTGTCCGTGAAAGACGGAATAAAAGATCGAACGTAAGTTCTTTTTCGGGGAGAAGTTCGACTATCTTTTTTAAGATTTCACCGGAGAACCGCAGGTTAATACAATCTCCTTCCGCTTTTGGAGAAGTTCTAAAGTCAATATCGAGGCGGGTAAGAAGTTTCTTAATATCGTTAAGGTATTTCTTGGGGGATGGGGATTGTGTGATGTTTATATAGTTTTTATAATAGCTTCCTTCAGAGATTACCCATCCAAGAAGCTCAATAAAATCATCCGAGAACTCGGGGGTTTTTACTCCGTTCCATCCCCTAGAAGCAATCGGCAGCCAGTCCCTCATTGGAGTTATTTGTGACGCTTCCTTTACTCGCCATCCCAAGTACGACCATGCTCCTTTACGGCTTCCTGACCTTGTGTGATATACACATCGATGATCCTGAGTCATCAATAAGTCAAAGTTACGGTTCTTTATACGAACTAGGTCGCCATCCCAATTAAATACACCTAATTCTTTCACCTTCTGTATTTCAATTTGTTCCGTTTTCTGATTGATAGTCGGAATCGGTTCCCCAACCTTAATAGTTGAGCGTGTCTGCCATCCGCGAGATGTCAGGACTTCGGTATCATCGGAGAAGCACCAAGTATAGAAAGGACTGACACGCTTGAATAGGTTCTTTTCGATAGCGGTGAGGTCTCCGTAATCAAAGAGGAATTTCTTCACGGAAAGCGCCGCATCATCAATCGTCGAACCTTCCTTGAGACGCTGGATGAAATGAGCGATACGCGCGTTGTTTTCAAATGTCGAGCCGACCGCGCGGTTCGCGCGGAAAAGGCCGAAGTTTTGCTTCAGTGGATTCCATGAGTTGCCCGCGAGTTCTGACCCGATAGCGGTCTCGATGTCTTTGGCATACCATCCCTCATTGATGACACCGCTTTCTTTGGCCGCCTTCATGAGCGTTGCGTTATCCCACTGTCGGCCGACATCATCTACGAATTGGACAGGCTTGCCGTATTGCACTTGGCCCGCCTCAAAGTACACGCGAGGGTCGGTGATTCCCGCGAGGAAGTTATTCCACATGTTGCCGACAATATTGCGGACGTGGTAAGAAGGAGCAACGAGCGCCTGGGCCTTCCACCAGTTCTGTACCTGGTCGAACGTGCGAAGGGCGACATTAAGTTCTTCCGGTTTGATTTTTGCCTGGTATGCCTCAAGGGAGCGAACAATCTCAGGGGCAAACTTCAGGCCTTCAAGTTCCTTTATTTTTGAAGGCACGAAGTGTGCGAATTCTGCCGCTTCATCGGCCGCGTCAACGCCAAACTGCCTAACTGAATCGTATAACTCTTTCGAAGTAACCGCCTTTGTCGATGCCAGCGCGCGTTGCGCGAAGGCGATTGCGGGGCGGGATTCGAAGAACTGCGTACCAAAAGCTTCATTGATTTCTTTAACGGTTGCCTGACCGAACCCAGAGAAGGTTTCTGAACCCTTTATAGATTTATGTAATTTACCTGATTTATCTATATAGTCAAAGAAGCTGTATCTTCCGACTTGCTGGTTGAGTTCGTTCACCGTCTTGGTTATTTCTTTTTGCAGAGCAACAACTCTCTGCTCTTTAGTGAGCTTGTCCATAATTGGTCCCTTCAAAAACTCTGTTCCTTGAGAAGTAAGAACCGCTTCCTCAAGGTCTTTAATCCGAAGAGCCAGTTTTTCTTTTTCAGCATTAACCGCACCTTTAACCACACTTTCAAAAGCGGCAACATCTTCTGGGTCGAGATTTTTTACGTCACTCAAGGTATCAAGTTTGCTCACATGCTTTTTTAACATGTTGATAGTTGCACGCATATCAGCAGTACCCTTGGCCACATCTTTTTTTATTAGACGAGATTGTACTTCCTGAAGGCGAGCAATAGTGCTTTTTGCTGAACTTTCTAGCCTTGCAACAGCGCTCTCTGTTTTGAGTTTTTTGAGACCAAGAGTTTTTGCTGTGCCTACTCCAGTTTCAGTCCCAGCCTCAGAAACAAATCGAAGAATTTTTCTTTCTTTTGCCGCACCGAGCTTAGAAGAAAATTTCTTAGAATCAGCAAATGGCGAGACAATATCATCAGCCTTAGATGGCAACACCCCCACCTTGCTTTTTGGTGCCTTATCCCACTCTGCTTTTAGTTGGGAGTGGGTTGGTGGCAATTTAATATCTTTAGAATAAACCAAATCAGTTCCGTCAATATCCGTAAGATTTTTATCTCCGTAGCGTAATTTGACCTCTATCAGCTCTGAACCAAACTCTTTCGCTCTATCGGG